>Ga0247778_1001176_pt1 | contig 13361 bp, 10 predicted proteins | sample UWRJL049202B5_FD_179939 | JGI IMG/M metagenome (GOLD analysis project Ga0247778, IMG submission 179939) | Plant litter microbial communities from Arlington Agricultural Research Station in Wisconsin, United States - UWRJ-L049-202B-5 | ecosystem: Environmental > Terrestrial > Plant litter >... | reverse complement strand
CGCAGACGCAATTCCGCACTCCACATCTCCGACAGCGTGGCCTTCAGTTGCGCCTTGATAGCCGGTTCGAAATAGGTGGCGTCCTCCGCATTATCATGTTTGTCCGTAAATGCATCCAGGATCTTCCCCGCGTTGCTGAAATCCTTCGGCGCATTCGGTGCCGAAGAGAAGCCCTCCGTGGCCGCGCCCTCCTCCGCCTCCTCACCCAGGAATTTGCCATAACGCAGCCTCAGCAGCTTCTGATCGATTCCGAGATCATTGGCCCGGCTGTTAAAGGCCTGCACCGACAAGGTATCCTTCTCACGCAGGAGTTGTTCCGTTTCGATGATGATCTGCCGCTCGCTGCGGAAATATTCCGGTTTGATATCCAGACCCGTCGTCAGCCCCTCCAGGCTCATCAATTGGGCTGTATCCGGGAGAGAAATGATATACATATCGGACCGGGATTCCTGTCCACGATTGTCCTTTGCCCGGCAATAGAAATAGAGTTCGTCACCCGGCTTCAACCCCAACGCATCCAGGTCCAGGGTCTTCTGGAGATCATAACTGGCCTGGCTACCCGTAAAGCTCCTGTCAAAGGACAGGGCCTGTTCTGTAAACTTCACGGCCTCCCCGCTGCCGTTGGCGATCGTCGCCAGTACACCCGCGTCCGAGATACCATAATCATCCTGGATAGTTACGGCCAGGGTGATCTTCCGGGATTCCCCGTAGTCCACGACAGTATAGGGCTTGGGCGTTTTGATCTGTATCCTGGGCGCATCGTCATGGATCACTTCGATTGTATAAAGTTCCGAGAGATTTTCATTCGTCTTGACCTGGTAGAACCCGGCATGGCTGACAGCAGCGGATAGATGCCATGACCGGTGCCCCGCATCCCCCCCGGGCGTCAGGGCGACATGCAGCGTATCGTTGAAAATAAATTGCAGACTATCCACTGGGATATTGGTGTTGATCTCCCAGTTGCAACGCGAACCTTCTTCCACATGAAGGTTCAACCTCTGCTGTTGGCGGATAGACCTCCCCGTATAGGCCGGCGGGGTAATTCGGATATTGACGAATCCTACGCCAGGGGCCGGCATCTCCAGAGCAGGTTTAGCGGCAACGACCGGTGCTGTCAGCTGTTTGATCTTGCCTCCCCGGATCCAAACCAGCGCAGTCACCAGGCAGGCCCCGGCCAAAAGACCAGCGGCCATGAAGAGCCTTTTCCGCAACGGATGCGGCGCCCGTCCGGGCGTCATCGTCCCACCCGATCTGACACCCTGCAGCTGTTGCAGAAGTCCCAGCCTGCCCGCAGTCCGGTCTGCCTGCAGCCGTTCCAGCGAACCAAGTGATGACCTGGGCAGCAGCAGCAGTCCGCAACTCTCTTCCAGTTCAGGTACCCGCTCGTTAAGGAACCGGGCCGTATCGGCCAGGGATATCCGCCAATATGGGAAGAAGATGAGCGCCAATAAAAAGAAGACGACAAAGACCGGCAACCCCATCCAGGGCGAGAAGGCCAGCCAGCGAACCAGCAATACCGTCGCCAGAAGGCTGCCGGCAAGAGCCAGCAACAGGCAATACAGGAGACCCTGCCATTTCCACTGCCTTTGCAGTGACCTGAGTATATTGTGCCCGGGCTGCTCAGCCATCGGCAGGTTTTTTAATTGTACGATAAGAGATCCATCTTTCCAAGGCCAGGAGGAGAAAAGCCAGCAACCAACAGGCCGGCGCCAGGTCGATGTCCGGGCTCGGCCCGGCAGGTTCGGCATACTCGTCTGTGCCCGTTACCCCCCCCGCCATCAGTGCCTCGTTTTCTTCGACTATCCTTTTCAGTGAGTCCCCGTCTCGCGCCTTCCTCTTCCACGGCATGACCTGTTGCGGATCCACCACCCGCCTGTCATCCGCCGCCTGCACAAAATCAGCGCCGGGAAATACTCCATCTTCCAGCAACAGGGATGCCATCACCGCCGGGAACCTGGGACTCCAGACCAGGCCATTCCAGGCCGGATCGAAATGACTGTAAAAATGAAATATCTTTTTGCCTTCCCGCTCTTCCAGGCTCAGCAGGGACTTTCCAAATCCATCTTTCCAGACAATGCCCCCACTATCCGGCCCACTCGCGACGATCCTGCTGACCGCCACATCCATACCCTCCACCCAGGTATCTACCGGGATCTCCCGGCCGGGCTGGTATACCAGGATACGGGTCGCCAAAAGACCCGCAGGCAGCGGCGCCGCAGACAACCAGAACACCCAATCAGCCCTGGCAGAATCGTCAACCACCACGCGTATATTATGATGCGTAAATTTCTGCAGCGCGCGAATGGCCGCCTCAAGATACCCGCCGTCATTATTATATTTATTATCCGCAACGATCCTTACCCGCAGCACCGACGGATCCAGCGCCACCGTCTGGCTATCCATGGACAAGGACTGGCGGCCGCCCCGCAGCTCGCTGTGATAGCTGTAAAGGCTGCCCGTGGACCGGCTGCTAAGCGTCAGCACGCCGATACTGTCTCCTCCGCCGCTATTGTTCCTGCCGCCGTTACTGTTCTCTTCTCCGGTATTACCGCCCCCGATAGTCCAGGCCGCGGCGATCCTGGTCGTGGCAGTCTCCGTCGTATCCCTGTCGGGCACCCAATTTATCTTTCGATCCGTCCATGGCCGCCTTCCCCGGAAATGCACCATCCGCCCATCTGTAAATACATAGAATGGAATACCGGCTGGCGCCCGGTGATCCAAGATAATAAAGTCCGCCCACCAGGATGGCTGCGGCCCCCCTTGGTTTCCCGTCTTATCCTCGTGGCCGCCTGGCCCAGCCTCACGGTTCCCGGTCATACCACCGCTCTCACCCAGCAAATGCCGCTGGTAACCCGCCCGCAGCAAAGAATCGATCAGCCCCTTATGTTCCCCATTCGCCTGGCTCGTATCGCTCAGCAAGACCCAGCCACGCGCAGCAACAGCCGGTGGCCTGCGCCACATGGGCCCCGCAAGTAACAAGGCCAGCACCAGCAGCAGGAGACAGCGCAACAACAGCAACAGCCATTCGGAGATCCGCGGACTACGGGACTGACGGCGCGACTGCTGATCCAAAAAGGCCACGCTGCCAATCAATAACGTCTTACCCCGCTTGTCATTCCATAAATGAATGATCAGGGGAATGACAACGGCCACCATTGCGAATAACCATATGGGTTGTAACACCTGCATCAGTGCTTATCCGGCTTTTTGTCTTTGTTTTAAAAAATTGCTCAGGGCCTGGTCCGGCGCCTGGTCCATCGGGATCAGGGTATAAGATATCTGCCGGTCTAACAATTGCATCCGCGTGGCCGCCAGCCAGGCCTGCATCTTCTCTTTGTAGCCGGCCACCGCACCCGCATCGCTGACAGGGATCCGCTGACCGGTCTCCAGGTCTTCCACCTGCTGGTACCCTTTAAAATCCAGGTCCAGCTCATTTCTCCCCATAAGATGAAAGACGATGATCTCATGACGCAGACTGGCCAACAGCTCCAGCAGCCGGCTGATCTCCCCATCCTGTTCGTACATATCGGTGATAAAGACCAGTAGTTCCTTTTTTTGTTCTCCCGTAAAAATATGCTGGTACTGGGTCAGCGTACCGATATGGCCGCCCGGCTCAAGGTTCTCCAACTGGTAGAAGAACCGGTTTAGATGCTGCGGGTCCTTCCGCGATGGCAGTGCGAACACCTCACCCTCCTTGACCATATACAATCCAATAGCATCTCCCTGGCTATGCGCCAGCCAGCCAAGAGAGGCCGCCAGGTATCGGGCATAGTCCATCTTGGTGTATTTTCCATCCTTATGCTTCATGGAATTGCTGGCGTCGACCAGCAGGCGTACCGAGATACTCGTCTCGATCTCCGACTCGCGGATATAATACCGATCGCTGCGGGCATATCTTTTCCAGTCAAGCCACCGCAGATCGTCTCCGGGCTGGTAGCTGCGGTACTGGCTGAATTCCAGCCCGGGGCCCTTGACCTTGCTCTTGTTGATACCGGTCATGAAACCGTCGATGGTCCTGCGGGCGGCCAGCGACAGGTCCTTGATGGCCATCATCTCCTCCATCTTCATCGGGACAGTGGATTTGCCGGTCTTGCAATAACTTTTATAAGGTGGGTCGTCACCTGGTCAGAAGTGATATTCTCCGCCTCTGCCTTGAAATTCATCAGGATCCGGTGACGCAGCACCGGGTAGGCCATGGCATGGATATCTTCCGGGACGACCGCATACCGCTGCTTGAAGAGGGCGCGGGCCTTAGCCGTAAGGATCAGGGCCTGACCCGCACGGGGTCCTGCACCCCATCGCACCCATTCTTTTACATAGGCGTGAGAACTGGTATCGGGCCGGGTGGCGCGGATCAACTCCGCTACATATTTGACCATATCTTCGCTGATGCTGACTTCCCGCACCAGCTGCTGCAATTGCAGGATCTCCTCTCCCCCAACCACCGGCCGGACAACCGCCTTTTTACTCCCCGTGGTATTGCTGAGGATCGCCGCCTCTTCTTCCGCGCTGGGATAACCGATCTTGATATATAAAAGGAACCGGTCCAACTGCGCCTCCGGTAAAGGATAGGTACCCGCCTGCTCGATGGGGTTCTGCGTAGCCAGGATAAAAAATGGCCGGTCCAACGCATAGGTCTGTCCCCCATAAGTGATCTCGAACTCCTGCATGGCTTCCAGGAGTGCAGACTGTGTCTTGGGGGGCGTGCGGTTGATCTCATCGGCCAGCACGATATTGGCGAAAAGAGGCCCCTTATTGAATTTGAAGAACCTGCGGCCCGTGGCATGATCCTCTTCTAATATTTCCGTGCCCAGGATATCGGTGGGCATCAGATCGGGAGTGAACTGGATGCGCCGGAAGGAAAGATGCAGCGCCTGTGAAAGGGTTCTTACCATCAGCGTCTTGGCCAGACCGGGTACACCCTCCAACAAACAATGGCCACCCGCGAGTAATGCAACCAGGATCTCTTCCACAATAGCCTCCTGCCCTACAATCACCTTCTGAATTTCTTTCTTTAGCTCGGACAACTTGCCCAACAATGTCTGTACGTTGCTTTCGACGATTTCCAAACCCGTTGTATTTAAAAGTTAACAAAATCTATAATATCAGCAGGCAAGAATCCTTCCATCAAATTTCTCATGTAAAAACAGGAAATTAAAGATAAAATCATCAACTTTAAAAAAATTACATGGCCGGTGAAAGCGGAAGATAGTAGTATGGATGCATATAAAGTCGGGAAGTTCACATTTGCGCGATTACGCTACCGGTCCGGAGACTGGGATACAGACCAGCGGATGCCCTCTAACCTGCTAAATTCCCTCATAGAATATACGACCCTGCCCGTGGATCTCCAGGAGAAAGTCATCGATCTGGCCAGCGAAGAGCTCTTTAATTACCCCTTTTGCTATCTCAGCGGCCACAAACTGGTCCAATTCGATGCCCGGGAGAGCGCCAACTTCAAAACCTATGTCCGGAACGGCGGCTTCGTCTTCGCCGATGACTGCAACCACGACATCGACGGGCTCTTCGCCCGCTCCTTCGAAACCCAGATGCACACCCTCTTCGGCCCCGGCGCCCTCGTAAAAATACCCAACAACCACCAGATCTATCATTCCTTCTTCAATTTCGAGAAAGGACCACCCAATACCACCTTCGAGCTCAACGGCTGGGGAGATGACCTGGTACACGACTACCTGAAGGGTATCCTCGTGGGCGGCCGCATCGGCGTCCTCTACAGTAATAAGGACTATGGCTGTGAATGGGACTACGATTTCCGTAACAAGAGGTTCCTTGCCGAAGACAACACAAAATTCGGCGTCAATATCATTATCTATGCGATGAACGCGCTAGCCGCTCACTAAATAATTAGTAAAAGAAATGAAGAAACACTTCGTCCTGGCAATCCTGTCCCTATCCGCCTTCATCCTTCATGCACAGACCACGAGATCTTTCCTCGATGACGCCCGCGCACCGCAACGGGATCATCCGCTCGACTTCACCCATCTCCAGCTGCAACTCTCCCTCGACCCCGCAGCCGGCCGCGTCCGCGGAGAAGCGACCCATTTTTTCACACCACTCCGTCCTATAGTAGATTCCTTCTTTTTGGATGCTGTACAAATGACGATACACGCCATTACCCTGAACGGTCAGCCGGTCAGATACCATTCGGACAGCGCAGGCATCACCATCGTCCCGTCAAAACCCCTCCAATGGGGCCATCAGGACAGCCTCACCATTCAATATGAGGCCAGCCCCCGCAGAGGACTCTATTTCATCGGCTGGAACGATCCCCTGAACGGCAGCCGCAAACAAGTATGGAGCCAGGGTGAAGGAATCGACAACCGGTTCTGGATACCCATGTATGACGAACGGAATGACAAACTCACCACCGAACTCATCGTCACCTTCGACAAAGCCTACAAGGTCCTCTCCAATGGTCAGTTGCTGGACAAGAAAGAAAACGCCGACGGCACCGATACCTGGCATTACCGCATCAGCCATTCCCATGCGCCCTATCTGACCATGCTGGGCATCGGCAAATATGATATAAAGGAAACGCACACCCCCTCCGGCACTCCCCTGCACCTTTATTATTACCCGGAATGGACGGACCGGGTAGAACCAACTTATCAATACAGCGAAGCCATCATCGATTTCTTCGAGCAGGAGATCGGCATAAAATATCCCTGGGAGACCTATTCCCAGATCCCCGTGCAGGATTATATGTTCGGCGCCATGGAGAATACGACGGCCACTATTTTCGGAGACTTCTACATGGTTGACCGCCGCGGCGCCCTGGACAGGACCTATGTGGCGGTGAATGCGCACGAGGCGGCGCATCAATGGTTCGGGGATTATGTGACAGCGCGCAGTGATGCCCATCAATGGTTGCAGGAGAGCTTTGCCACTTACTATGACCAGTTATTCGAACGCTCGGTCTATGGAGAGGAACATTTCGACTGGCTGCGGCGGGGTGCGGAAAATGGCGCGATCAGCGAATCGACCCACAACAGGGCCGGGGTCGGTAGCAGCATGGCCGGCGGTGCACAGATCTATGGCAAGGGCGCCTTTGTGCTCAATATGCTCAAGTCCGTTGTCGGCGGGCGGGAACCCTATAACAAGGCCATCAAATATTATTTGACGCAGCATCCCTATCAGAACGTGGATTCCCATGATCTTCTCACCGCCTTTGAAGAAAGCACCGGCATGGACCTGGACTGGTTCTGGGACCAGTGGATCTACCGCGGCGAAGAGCCGGCCTACCTGGTTACCTGTAAGGAATACGAGGCGTCGACTGAACTGGTGGTCCGGCAAACGCAGGAACTGACCGATGTAAAAGGTTATAAGAAAGGTCTTTTCAAAATGCCCGTCCCGATAGAAATTCATTACGCGGATCATTCCGTATATAGACAGACCCATTGGATCGCGCAGCAGACGGAAATCCTGCAGATCCCCAACCCGGATCATAAAAAGATCGCCTACGTCCTTTTCGATCCGGGGAATGTCCTGCTGAGAACATTGAACTTCCCAAGGTCCTTTGACTGGCTGCAGGCACAGGCGCAGGAGGCAGAACATTTGCTGGATCGTTATGATGCATTGGTCGCGATGAAAAAATTCCCCCTGGATCTCAGACGGCCGATCCTGCTGAACATCTTTCACAAAGAACATTTCCAGGCACTCAGGACCGAAGTCCTTGCACAGTTGTCGTCCGACTCTTCCGCCTCCTCCTTTGCCCTGTTCCAGGAAGCTTTGAGAGATCCCGACGTTGCCGTCCGCCGCGCCGCCCTGGCTTCCGCCCCTGCATTGGTCTTACCGTATTGTGAAAAATTGCTGGGGGATTCATCCTATGGCATCATCGAGACAGCCTTGCAAAAACTGGCCGCGGCCTTCCCTTCCCGTATCCCTCAGTATCTCAAAACCACCCGTGGTATCGAGGGCAATCTCGGTCGTAATGTACAGATCAAGTGGCTGGAACTGTCTTATGCGTCAACCGCCAAAGCCTACTACGCCGACCAGTTGGTAAGCCTGACCAGCGGCTCCTACGAATTCCGTGCCCGCACGAACGCAATGGCAGCCCTCAAACGATCGGCCTATTTCTCGCCTGCCCTGCTGCCGAACCTGGTCGATGCGATCCTCAGCTCGAACGGCCGCCTCAGCGCTCCTGCCTTCGATCTGCTGCGTTGGTACTTCGCCCAAAACAAATACAGGGCTCCCATCAGCAACTATATCCGCTCCGGGCATTGGGCAACGCGGGAGATGGTGGTGTTGGGTGAGTTTGTGAATTGATCGTCATTGGGCCTGCTCATTTCAGCACAAAGGTTGCAGAGAATTTCATATTTATCAATTTCTCCTTTTTCTCAGTAGGCTAAAAATTGCAATTCCAAGAACATAAAAAACAAAGGCCCATATAACTCCGTTTGGCAAAATCAGCCAAAGTGAACCAGATCCATTAAAGGGATAAACTAAAAAGAAAACATATGCCTTTTCAAATACATTTCGCTCTTCTCCCATTGTAATGAGAAGGGGAGCCGTAACCATAAACAGGCATGCATATACTATCGTAAAGACAATAGAAAATAATAAAAAGGACAAGATGTAACTTAATTTTTTACTCCCTGATTTATTAACCATGTTATTGCTGCTTGTATTAATTTGTCGGCAACACTGCCTGGACGTGCAACATCCAATTGATGAGCATTATTGCCTTTTTGAATTTCGCTTTTATTGCTTTCAAAAACGCCAGATCATCCTTAGGATTACTCAATTCATCGCCTTTGATATCATATCTAATTATATTCTTTATGTTCTTATTACCTTTTAGCTGTTTCATTAAATCCGAATTATCTGATATAGGGCTGCCAATCAACACTAAATTATCAATAACTTTTCCTGAAGAAGCTAATTTTAGGGCAACTTGGGCTTGCAAAATACTGCCATATGAATATCCTGCCAGGTTAAATTGTTCATTTTCACTTAACGGATTGTCTTTTAATTGCTGGTTATAATATGCAACTGTATTGTTTACTTATTGGTTAATGCACCGAAAAACAACTACTTATGCCTGGCATAGAACAGTGCTGATTATCCATGATTGTGTAGAAATAGCCGATAGGCATGTCGATTTGAGCGATAGACGTGTAATTTTGAAAAACCGGGAAACAATCTTCGACGAAAATAAAAAAACTAAAATCAGGTATAAATACGCAGCGATCTGCAGTTTTTCCGAAACAGATGTGGAATGAATTTAGTCTTCAATAATCTGCTGCAGGTTCAATGCGCCCTCTTTATAATATTCCACCAGACCTTCCTGGCGGTTGATGACATAGTAGTGGCCCTTCTCTTCGGGGTCATAGAATCGCTCCTGCCCATCCATTACTTTCTTTACCAGAGGAAAAGTCACATGCCCTCCCGGATCCTGTAGTATCAACAGGGCCTTGGCATTGTCGGAGCTAAGAATACTATTCCTCGTTTTGAATCCCTGGTCCAGGAATGCGGTCTCCACCTTGAAGCCCGTCGTATCGAAATGCAAGGCGCGCAGACTGTCGGCCCTTGGCTTCTGCAGATGATAAAAAGGGAAGTTGAGGGGATCGCCTTGCTTATCCTTGAATTCACAATTGCTGCAATCTTCCAGGTAGAGGCTACCGGCAACAGGAAGGGTCTTCTCAGCATATTTCTTATAATAAAAATAGCAGGCAAATTTTTCCTTCGCCTGGTATTTATCCTTCAGCTCCCTTGTCTTCTCGATCAGCTCATCCCGGCTGTACAGGTCCTGCATGACCACCTTACAGTAAATATCGCCACGAAGATGCTCCACATTCGCTACCTCATAAACGGGTGACTTTTCCGCCGCAGTCTCCGAATTGGTGGGCGGTTTTTCACCTTCCTGCTGCGCGACATCCTCTTTTACCTTTCCCTTATTTGCAGACGGCGGTATGATGACCGCGCAAAGGATAAAACTGAAAAGGCAAACGAGCCCGTTCAGACGCAGCGAGGCCTTTTTCGTTCTCTCCTTTTTATACCAGAATAAGGCTGTATGAGGGTTGAAAAACCCAACCACCATCAATACGAATGTCGTTATTGACAGCAGCAGAAGGATGATGGAGATGGCGTCTTTCATAGATTTTATACGTTAGAGTGAAGTTTTCGAGGGGTCGGTATTACAGGAACGCTGCGGGGAACGGTTTATTTTGGGGCCTACCAAAAAAAAGGAGCCGCGTCTTTCGAGGCGGCTCCACAGTATTCACTCAAGATACTAAGATCTCACTAATAGGTGACAGGTCGGCTTTACTGTTGCTCGGTATTCGTTGTTGGCTTCGTCTGATATTCCGGCTGATCGCCATTGTCAGGCTTGGCCTCCGTTTTCGGAGTACTATTGTTGCTGTTCGGCTGCTGCTGATCATCGCCTTTATAAGTCCTCGGCTGACGGCTATTCTTATAATTCCTATAAAAATAGTCTTGCCGTGCCTGGACCACAGCTTCATCACGATCATGTTTCAGCTGATTGATCTTCGCCCTTCTTTCCTTCCGGGGAATGGACTTGTCATGACGCGTATCCTTGATCTGCGCATCGTAATCATTCTTGATATCGTTCACCTGCATCGCTAACTGCGAAGGCATGGCGCCGTATCCATAATAATAGGGAGGATAAGGATACCAGGGGCCAAAGGCGCCATAGGGATAATACCCGTACCCGAATCCCAGGCCAAGCCCGATATAGGTACGCGGATAGGCATAGGAATAGCCACCACCGTGGTAGCCACCGCCACCATGATAACCGCCGCCACCACCATGAATGCTGCCCCCGCCGCTATAATGCACGCCACGCTGAGCAGAGGCGCCCAGGGCAAGACCCAATGAGAATAATACAACCATCATTCCTTTCCCTATCCTCCTCAACCTGATCCCGAAGGATCCGTTCCTGTCGCCGGATTTTCCATCCGATGAATTAATTTTATTCGTTTCCATATAAATCTCCTTTTTGCTTTTGTATATATGAGAATGCAAAAATCGGACAAGGTTTAATCCCGCTATTCCGCATATTTCTCTTATAACTTATCTATAACAATCCCTTTAACAATCCTTAAGATAATGAATTGTTAAAATGCCCCTTTCTTCCTATCTTCTGCTCCTTAACGCCTAACAAACGCACATGAGATCACAACCTGCTATAACAACCTTATTCCTGCTCCTGGCAGCCAGCGTCCGCAGCCAGTCCCAATCCCCCGCAGGGTCCTCTCTCCCCGCTACCAGCTTTGAGAAGTGGATCAGCCTCAAACAACCCGGGCCTGTCGCCTTGTCGCCCGATGGTGTCTATTCAGCATACACTGTCAGTTCGACAGACTGGAAAGAGAATAGCTATGACGCGGAGATCTGGGTAGCCCGTAAAGGAATGTCACCCTATCAGCTGACCCGCACCGGAAAGAACAGCAGCAATTCCCCACGATGGAGCCCCGACAGCAAATGGATCGCCTTTCTCGCTGATCGCGGCGACAAGACCCAGATCTACATTATATCCATCAACGGCGGAGAGGCCTTCCCGCTCACAAAAGAAGAAGAAGGCATCAATGGATTCTCCTGGCGTCCCGACGGTCAGCAGATCGCCTTTACAAAGAACGATCCCGAGGACAAAGCCGTCAAATCCACGAAGGAACGCTACGGCGCCTATGGCATCGAAGGCGCCGAATACAGGCAATCCCATCTCTGGACAGTCCCCTTCAACTATGATTCCCTGCAGATGATGGGCCTGCTGCCTTGCTACACCCATACCGACTCCGTCCAACGGCTGACCTCACCGGATTGCCTCTCCCTGCCCAAGCCCCGCCGTCTCACCGAAGGTGACTTCACCATCACGAATTTTGAATGGAGCCCCGATGGCAGGCAGATCGCCTATACCCGCCAACCCGATCCCCTCATCAATTCCTCCATGCATGCCGATATTGCCGTCCTGGACCTGGCGGCGAAAAAATCAAGAACGATCATCGCCAATCCGGCGGGAGATCAATTCTCCGCCTGGAGCCCCGGAGGCGATCGCATCCTCTACAGCAGTTCCGTCAATGACTCCGTATCTAATTTCTTTACCAACAACCGGCTGTTTGTCTTTGATTTAGCCACTGGTCGCAGCACTGAACTCGCCGCCTCCTTCGACGAGAATAAATATCCCTTCGACTGGAATAGCAAGGGCATCTTCTTCTCCGCCAGCCAGAAGACCCGCAACGGTATTTTTCAGCTGGACCCGTCAACCGATAAAGTCTCCCCGCTGCCACTGCCACTGGATATCGTAGGGGCCGCCAGCTTCACCCCGGACGGCAGCACCCTTGCCTTTGGCGGAAGGAATTATGCCGACCTGACGGAGATCTATCTCACATCGGGGACCGCGGCGCCGGAAAGGCTGACCCATTTCACGGACCAACTGCAGGGATGGACCCTGCCCTCCAATGAGGTCATTCAATGGAAGAGCAAGGACGGCACGCTCATCGAGGGCGTCTTGTCAAAGCCGAAGGATTATGACCCGGGAAAAAAATATCCTTTACTGGTCGTCATCCATGGCGGCCCGACCGGCGTAGACCGCCCCGACCCCATCGCCACCTATGTGTATCCGGTCCTGCAATGGTGCGAGAAGGGCGCCCTCGTGCTGCGGGTCAACTACCGGGGCTCCGCAGGATACGGGGCCGCATTCCGCGCGCTGAACGTGCGCAACCTGGGTGTGGGTGACATGTGGGATGTAGTCAGCGGGGTGGAATCCTTACAGAAAAGAGGCATGATCGATACCTCCAGGATGGGATGCATGGGCTGGAGCCAGGGAGGCTATATCTCGGCCTTTCTCACCACCCATACCCGGATCTTCAGGGCAATCTCCGTGGGGGCCGGCATCTCAGATTGGTCTACCTATTATGTCAGTACCGATATCACGCCCTTTACCCGGCAATACCTGAAGAGTACACCCTGGGATGATCCGGCCATTTATGAGAAGACATCTCCGATGGCCGCCATCAACAATGCACGGACTCCAACCCTGATCCAGCATGGAGAATTGGATCGTCGCGTACCCATTTCCGATGCCTATGAATTGTACCGCGGCCTGCAGGATAAAATGATTCCCTCCCGGCTGATCGTATACAAGGGCTTCGGCCATGGCATCACCAAACCAAAGGAAAGACTGGCCGCCATCTGGCACAACTGGATCTGGTTTAACAAATATATCTGGGGCGAGGAGACGACGATCCCGGTTGAGCATTAACCATCCGGTCGCAGATTTCGACCCCGATATGCCCGTCCCTTCCTCAATCACAATGCTGTTCCCGCAGAACGGCCATATACAACCTGCTCTTTTCCGCATAGGCCCGGCCAGGTTCGGATGCATA
>Ga0247778_1001175_pt1 | contig 13369 bp, 10 predicted proteins | sample UWRJL049202B5_FD_179939 | JGI IMG/M metagenome (GOLD analysis project Ga0247778, IMG submission 179939) | Plant litter microbial communities from Arlington Agricultural Research Station in Wisconsin, United States - UWRJ-L049-202B-5 | ecosystem: Environmental > Terrestrial > Plant litter >... | reverse complement strand
GGATTCACGGTGGATAAGAAATTAGAGGGTCATCAATGTACTTTTACCTGCGACCGGGTAGATGGGGATAAGGTATATACGGTCAGGGCCCTGGGGAAGAATCCCAGTTCCATTGACAAAGTAGAGGCCACGGTCGTCTTTCCAAAAAAGGAAGAAGTGGTGAAACAGTTCATCGGTTATGCGGCCTCGGTACCTTATACCGGGTCCAATCCTACAGCTGCCACGCAGTGGGCCACCGATCATTTTAATGAGGGTGGGGATACGACCATCGGTTCGGTGCGTTTTGTATTGACCGCCAGGTCATCTACGGCCAGGGTGCTGGCATTGTATCCGCATTAATAAGCCGGGATCAGGTCTTTTTGATGCAGTAATCCTGCATTTCTATATGATTTTTAGTGATTTTAAAACACCTGTAACTTCTTTGTGGAAGTTTTCAGGTGTTTTCTTATATTTATAGAGTTCCAGATATCTGAGGTCTTCTTCCCAATTCCAGTTAACAGCCCCGATTAGCGCCTTTTTATTATTTATGCCTTTTTTGCAATGCCATTTACGGCTTCTGCGGGAGGGCAACCGCATGTCTCTTTATTCACAATTGGAATTGCCGTGGCATACCCCTGCGGCAGCTGGTATTATTATTTTCAACAACCCAAAAACCTTTGTTATGAAAAAGAAAACGCTCTTAACCTTAGCCGTCCTGGTTATGATGTTCACCGTGCTTTCCTGCCGGAAGATCATTGTATCCAATCACGATCCGCGCCCGTTGGGTCTGGACACGATCTGCCGGATCGAAACGTTCAATGTCACGGGTTATTATGGCAACGCGGATCAGTACCATGCGTATTACAATGCGGCCGGCTATCCTGATTCTCTTACGGATAACAATCCGGTCGACGGCATTGGCGTTCCCCGTTTTTTTTTCAAGTATGATTCATCGAACCGGTTGTCTGATTTTATATCGACGGAGCAGCCTTACGCCTCGGAAGGCGGCTTTTTTGCCATCATCTGGCATAGGTACACCTATCTTCCGACAGGTCTCATCTCGGATACTACATATACCTATGCGGGTGATATGAGGAATCCGGGGCCGACGAATGTAAATGATATTTCCTCCATTCGCAGCTATGAGCTGGATGGGCAGGGGAGGATCTTCAGGATCGGGACGACATGGGAATATGGCGAGGTGCATGATCCCGCGTTGATATCGACCATCAATTACGATGTCAACGGCAATGTACCTCTTTCGGACACCAGCCTGACCTATGATCACAAGGTGAATTTTTTCCAGACGAACAAGGTCTGGCAGTTCGTGTTCGTGGATTACAGCCGTAACAATGTGATAAAAAAGGATACGTCGTTTGTGCCTGTTTACAATGAATTCGGCCTGCCGCTGCATCTCCAGAACCTGAACTATGGTCCGAGTCCTTTTGGCAATATCTGGAATACCGGTCTGTCGCTGGATATCAGCTATGCCTGTTCCGCACCGCTCGGGCCTGTCAATTACTAAAGCGGGAGGGGGGTAAGAAGATGTTGTAAGTAGTCTGAAGATATATGGAATAAGAGAGCGTGACCCGGATCCGGGTCACGCTCTCTTTAGTACCTTTTCATGCTCAGGAGGTTCTGTATCTGTTCCAATGAATACCGGACGGGGTATTCCTGCCGGTCGAGGGCGACGATGGTGGAGGATTCATGTTTGTAAATTTTGGTGTGAGACAAATATAGGTGGGATTACTGCCGCTCCGTTTGACTGCACCGGGTATTACTTACCGATTTTCTGTTTTTGGTTTTGGATGGGTGGAATGGTTTCCTGGGTCCGGGGGCATGAGATTTGCAAGTTGTGCATAAAATCAATCATTATGAAATTCAAGCATTCTTTTCCCGTGACCGCCCTGGTCCTTGTTATAGCTGGCCTTTTATTATCTTTTAGCGCCTTTACGCAGAAAAGTTCGACGGATATCAGGATTATTGCTGACAGCAAGAAGGCGAAGAGCGCCTTTATCCGTGGGGATGGTTTGATGAAGGGTCTCTTTGAAAAGGCTCATGGGTATGTTATTTTCCCCAATGTCGGGAAAGGCGGCCTGGGTGTCGGCGGTGCGTCGGGTAATGGTACCGTGTATGAGAATGGTGTGATCATCGGTAGCGCCAGGCTGACGCAGGTGACTATCGGTTTGCAGGCGGGTGGCCAGGCGTATCGTGAAGTGATATTTTTTGAGAGCGATCGTGCGATGGAGGAGTTCAAGGAGAACAAACTTGAATTTTCCGCGCAGATGTCGGCGGTTGCGATCAAGCCCGGGGCTGCTGCCAATGCCAAATTCGACCATGGCGTCATGATTTTCTCCCAGACGAAGGGTGGGTTGATGTACGAGGCCTCCATCGGCGGGCAGAAATTCCGGTTCAAGAAGTTCTAGGGGTTTTCGGTTACGATTTAAATACTTCTTCGATCTCCTCCACCGTATACCTTGGTATGATATGTTGCGGGCAGTTCCAATCGTAGGCATCGATGGTTAGCACTATCATGCGTTCTGGTTTGAACTTGTAGCCGGGCAGATCCAGCTGCTCATATAGGGCCGGGTCATCTTTTATTTCTATGATGGTAGCTGTGGCGAGGATCTTGAGTCTTGCCCGGGCGGGGTAATCGACCATGATCAGCGAGACTTTGTTGTGGGTCCCGATGTTGCCCACGGAGATATATTGCATATTCCCCCGGAAATCGATGAACCCGATACGATTTTTGTCCAGGACTTTTACAAAGCCTTTTGGGCCTCCGCGATGTTGTATATATGGATATCCGTTCTCCCCGATCGTGGCCATGTAGAAGCTGTCGCGCTGACCTATGAATGCTATTTCGTTGTCGGTCAGACCGTCGACATAGCTTTCTTTTTCCAGCCTGGCGTAGCTGGCGCGGCTGCCGAATCTTTCCTGTAGTTTTTTTATGGCGGCGGTGAAGGCGATGGATGGATAATTTTTTGCCATGGTGGCGGGATTTTCTGTAAGGTATGCCGTCAAATTGATATCTGCCGTCATTCAACTGACAATTGCAGCGGCGGGCCCGGTATTCATTGCGGGGACTGGGCCGTTGCGGGGATGACGGCCATTTATGGGACAGTCTTGCGGACGGGGTGATCCTTTCGCCGGTCGGGAGCGTACGAACGGGGTGCGGGGCAAGCCCATTATGCCGCGGAAATGACCGGTATGATAAACGCGCCGCGTTCGGGGCCTGCGCCTACGACGGAGATGCAGATGTTGTCGCCCGGTTCCAGCACGCCGGCTGCGATGTCGTCGTCGACCATTTTGATGGTGCTGGTGCTGACGAGGTTGCCGTATTTTACGACGTTCATGCCCATTTTTTCCCGCCGGATGCCGTGATCTTTGATCAGGGTTTCCAGGAAGGCGTTGGTGAGCATCGGGCTTGCCTGGTGTGTATAGATCTTTTTTACCGTCGACAGATAATCCGGCTGGAGGGTGAGGAGCTGTCTGTGATTGAGGGTCATGCCTTTGATATAATATTCTTTGATCTTGGGGCCGGCCATGGCGAAGCAGGACCGGGATTCACAGTGATCGGTTCCTGGTGGGGCCCAGGCGCCGCTGCCGGTATAATGGATCAGGGGATCGTCAAAGCCGCCTTCGGCCCCAAAGCTGAGGGAGTCGCGCGAGTAAAATGAGTAGCCGGTGTGCTCTTCTCTTTTATCCAGCACGACTGCGGATACGCCATCCGAAAAGAGGGCCGCGGACATCCACAATGATTTTTCCAGGGGATGACCGGCATTTGCCTTGTAGATTTCTGTTTGTGTGTACAGGCTGCTGAGGCTATAGGAGATCAGCAGGATTTTCTGTCCGCTCATTTGTGCGGCCAGGGCCATGGCCCGGGCGAAGCCTGCGCATCCGGCGCCCAGTATGATGGGGACGATATGATCCCGGAGCCCTATCTCTTTATAGAGGAGAAATGCGTCCTGGTCCAGCTGCACCATGAAGGGTGAACAGGTGATGATGATGGCTGCGTCGATCTCATCCGGCTCTACCCTGGCTCTTTGCATGGCTTCCCGGGTTGTCCTGACTACGACCTGTGGGTCCTTAAACAGATCGGGGGACCAGCTCTTGGATTTGATGCCCAGGATCTTCTCTACCATTTTGCCGTTCAGGAATTTTCCTTCCGTCTGCCGGTCGGGGACCTTATAGATATCCGCCCACTCTTCGATGCTGATGGGTTCGGCCACAAATGAACTGACTCCTGTTATTGCTAAGTTGATCCGGTGCATATTTCCTGGTTTGATGAATGGATATGCAATGAAACAAAATAGCGGTGAGGTTGGCAATCCCCTTTTTCCGGGATTTTGCCGGGGCGGAATGGGGCCGGGAGATGAGGCCGGGGGAGTATTATGATGCGGCCGGTGCGGCTGGAGGATTGCTATCGGGGAAGGTCAGGGGTAGGGAGAAGTAGAATGTGGATCCCTCGCCTTCTATGCTTTCCACCCAGGTGCTGCCCTGATGGGCCTGGATGATCTGACGGGAAAGGAAGAGTCCCAGTCCCAGGCCTTCGAGATTTTTTGTCTTTTCGGCTCGGAAGAAGCGGGTGAAAATATAGGGCAGGTCCCTGGCCGGGATGCCCCTGCCGTAGTCTTTTACGGATACGATGACCGATCCTGCATCATTGAGCCTGGTCTCTACTTCGATAACAAGGCTCCCGTCCGAATATTTTATCGCGTTGGTGAGGTAGTTGGTCATGACCTGGATCAATTTGTCCCTGTCTGCAAACAGGGTAATATCCGTGCCCTTCTTTTTTGTGATACTGTATTGCGGGTAGATCTGTCTGGCCGACTGGATGGCCTCGTCGATCATATCCTCAAAGACAAACGACGTGGATTCCGGGTCGAAGTTGCCGGAGATGAGTTTTGTGGATTTGTATAATTCGTTGATGAGTTTTTTCAGCCTTTGCGCGTTGGTCTTTGCCCGGTGGATCAAATCCTTACATTCGTCGGTAGATTTTTCCTGCAGGACCTGGTCGAGCAACTGGATATTCAAAATGACATTGGTGAGGGGGTTCCTGAATTCATGCGCGACGAAATTCAGGATATCCTCCCGTTGTTTCTCGATATGTTTCTGGGCGGTGATATCGTGAAAGATCAGCAGGACCTTTGTCTGGTCGCCTTCCTCATCCAACTTGCTGCAGCTGACATCGAAGGTCCTTTTTTCTGTATTGCCGGCCTCCAGCTCCAGCTGGACCCTTGAGATACTTAATTTGGATTGGATAATGCCGATGATGAGATTATACAGTTCGGAATTGATGTCGAAGGCCTGGATAAATTTTCTGAAGTCGATCTTAAAGACCTCCTGGTACGAAAAATTGAAGATCTGGGTGAAGGATCTGTTGGCCTTGAGGATCTTTAGTTCCGTATCCAGGACGAGGACGGCGTCTTCAATAGAGCCCAGGATGTTCTCATTAAAATTATGCAACCGGATGATGGAATACTCCGATTCTTTCTGGGTATGGATATTTTGAATGATCTTCAGGATATAGGGATGGCCCTGGTCATTGGTGATCAGGACGGATTCGCCCGATACCCAGGTGAGGTTGCCATTCTTGTTCACCAGGTAGTTGTTATCGAAGGATTGGCCTTCATCGACTACTGTACGCAGTTCGCGGTTGGGAAGATCTTTTTTCCGATCCGACTCACTGAAGAGCATGCCGAAGTGCTGGCCGATCAGGTCTTCTTTGTCATATCCGAATGCCATTAGAAAGGCCCTGTTAGTCTCCAGGATGATGCCATTGGGGTCGATCAATAATACCGAATTGATCTTCGGTTTATCGAAGAGCCCCCGGTGGTAGTTCAGGGATGTGGGGCTCAATGCTATAATTCCTTTAACCATTTGACCAATTCGTCCCGGCCTTTTCCTGTCTTTTGCTGCAGGCGGCCTAATAATTCATCGTCCTTGCCCTCTTCGTACATCAGATCGTTGTCGGTGAGATCGGCATAGGCCTGTTTGACCTTACCCTTTATTTCGTTCCATTTGCCTTTTAGTTGGAGATCAGACATGATTTGCGATTTTACTGGTTAAAAGAATAGGGGTACTAAAAAATCATGCCAGGGTATATTGGCCGCCGGTGCGGGTGTTACGCAAGACGGGTATGTTCATTTTTCGGATCGTATTTCTTATTTCAACAAGGTGCTGATAGCCCGGAAGGTCTCGGAGAAGTTATCGCTGCAGGTGGCGCCGGGCTGGGCGCATTATAATGTAACGGCCGGGTATTCGCCCTACCAGGGGAAATTCCTGAAGTCGAAGCCTAACGATCATTTTGTGCTGTCTGCCGGTCGGCGGTATAAGTTGAAGGCGGCCATGGCTATTATCGTCAATTACGACCAGCCGCTGACGAAGGATAATATGGGGCATGCGCACCCCAAAATTTCTGGCGGGCTGGAGGTTTTTACCAGCGGGCATGCATTTCAATTCTTTTTGGGGAATTATTGAGTTATTTTTTTACAATGATCTTTTTTACAATCACTTTCGATGCTATCTGGAGATGCAGGAAGTAAGTGCCTTCCTGTTTATCGGACAGGTCGATGATGGATTGGTAATGGGGTGAACCGTAGACTTTTTGGCCCAGGAGATCATAGACTGACAGGGCATGAACCTGGTCTTTATCTCCTGTGAAGGATAATTTGAAAATTCCGTTCCCCGGGTTGGGGCCGATGGATAGTTCGGTCGGGGCTGGTGTACAGGTTCCAAGGGATATGACTTTGGAGAAGGTGAATTTTCCATCCAGGTCTGTCTGGCGGAGCCGGTACCAGGTGACGGCGGCGGATTGTTCGGCATCGGCGAAGGAGTAATTCCTGATGGTATTCGAGTTGCCGGCGCATTTGACCTGACCGGCCAGTTGCCAGTCGGATCCATTGATGGAGCGCTCGATGGAATAATAGTCATTGTTGAGCTCCATGGCCGTGCTCCATTTTATAAGGGCATGGTGGTTATCGCATGCTGCGTTGAAAGAGAGGAGGGTAATGGGCAGGATGGTGACATCGCCGCTGTTCGTAATTACATTTGTGTGCAGGTTGACGGCGCCTGCGCGGGTCAGGGCTCTTCCGGCCAGCGCCGCGCCTTGCAGGAGGGTGATGGCGCCGTTGCCGACGATATTGCCCCTGAAGGCGGAGCTATCGCCTAAGGTGACGGCGCCGCCGACCTGCCAATATATATTGTCCCGGGTGGCTCCATTGATAAGTACGACATTGGAGAATTTCGAGGTTGCCAGTGTTCCGCCCAGCTGGAAAATAAATAAGGCGGCGTCGTCGTTCTGCGCATCAAGGATGAGGGTTCCGTCGATGGTCACTGCGGCTGTTACACAATAGTAACCCGGCAGGATGGTCTGGTTGCCGCCCAGACTAGTCCCTAGAATGTTCTCGCATGTCTGCGAGACCAGGTTGGCATATAGCGCATTGACATCGGTGGCTGCCTGTGCCGTCGTGGCATTGTTTATCTGAATGGTCCCTGCAACGACACCCGGGGGAAAACCGGAAATGCCTCCCGCATCATTGTTGCCGATATCTCCCTGGATGCCGGTTGGGCCGATATTGATAAATGCGCCGGTGGTGCTGAAGACGGCAAAGGCGGCCGCTGTGCCGAGATCGGGGGCCTGTGCGACGGCGGTTGCGGGCAAGGAAAGGAATGCAGCGGCTGTCACGAGCAGGAGGTAGATCTCTCTCATAGTTATCAAGTTTACTGCAACAGGCTATGGGACCCAAAGATGCAAACCTGTATTTGTCCAATTGTTATATATTTTCTTAAAAGATTTATATGATTCACACTTTTTCGGCTGGGAAAGGGAATGTGTGAATTGTATAACATACCCCGGAAATTATACAACATTTCGGTTAAGTATTAACGTACCTTTATGCTTCTCGCACACCCTTGCGACCTGTTTAGCTTTATTTTAAAGCTGAATTATGAAAAACTTTTCTTTATCCGTAGAGAGCTACCCGATCTGTGCAAGAAAGAGAATTTCGATGTTCTTCCGAAGGAAATGGGTGCTGTTCCTGTTACCACTGCTATATTTTTCTGATTGTAAAAAGGTGACTGAGGAGGTGGGCCTGGTCGGTGTCTGTCCTATTGTAGTGTCCACCAATCCGGTGGATTCTGCGGTAAATGTCAACATCGGCGCGTCGGTGGCGGCTGTTTTTAACGAGGTGATGGACTCTTCTACCATCAATGTCCAGACTTTTACTTTATTTCAGGGGAGTACTCCTATCGCCGGTGTCGTGACTTATTCGGGTACGACCGCGACTTTCATGCCGTTGGCCACTCTTATGCCCAATACGAAATATACCGCGACGATTACTACGGGTGTGCGGGATCGGGCAAAGAATGCGATGGTTCTTGATTATGTCTGGACCTTTACGACTGGCGCTGCCCCTGACATCATTCCGCCGATTGTTGTATCCACGGTGCCTGCGAACCTGGCGACGCTGGTTGCGTTGAATACCCTGGTGTCTGCGACATTCAGCGAGGCGATGAAGGCCTCGACGATCTCGGCGGCAACTTTTACCGTGAAGCAGGGTGTGACAGCCGTAACCGGTGTCGTAACCTATACGGGGAATACGGCCACCTTTACGCCTGCGGCGGATCTTTTGCCAGGGAGGGTGTATACGGCGACGATCACGACCGGTGCGCAGGATCTGGCCGGCAATGCGCTGGCGGCCAATTATGTCTGGACCTTTACGACGCTCATCCCCGATATCATTCCGCCTACTGTCGTGTCCACTGTTCCGGCGGGTCTGGCGACCAATGTTGCTGTGAATACGCTGGTGTCTGCGACATTCAGCGAGGCGATGGCGCCTGCCACTATTTCGGGAACTACTTTTACCGTGAAGCAGGGGGCGACGGCCGTAACCGGTGTCGTGACCTATACGGGGAATACGGCCACCTTCACGCCTGCGGCGGATCTTTTGCCAGGGAGGGTGTATACGGCGACGATCACGACCGGTGCGCAGGATCTGGCCGGCAATGCGCTGGCCGCGAATTATGTCTGGACCTTTACGACCTTCCTGCCTGATATCATCCCGCCGACGGTACTGATCACCGATCCGGCCAATTTGGCGACCAGTGTTGCTATCGACAAGAAAATAACGGCCACTTTCAGTGAGGCGATGTCGCCCGCCACGATCAGCACCACGACCTTTACCCTGAAACAGGGGGCAACTGCGATTGCGGGGCTGGTCACTTATGCCGGGACTACGGCTACTTTTTCACCTTTGGTGGATCTGGATATCAATACTACTTATACGGCGACGATCACGACGGGGGCCAAGGATCTTGCCGGCAATGCGCTGGCGGCGAATTATGTATGGACCTTTACCACGTTGCTGCCGCCTCCTAACCTGGCTTCGGCTGCATTTTTCGGCGCTTTTGGCGGCGGTGCGGGGGCTACTAACCAGGGGTTGAATACGGTCATCAACAATGGCCGTCTCGGCACCACGGCGGCGTCGACCCTGATTACCGGCTTCCACGACGGGATGACGAACGATGTTTATACGGAGACTCCTCTTAATGTAGGCGATGTAAAGGGCGGCATTTTTACTGCGCCGCCACCGCCCGGCACGGCTGCCTCCTTTTTAATTGCCACGAATGCGGCGTTGGATGCGCTGAATGCCTATAACAGTATTTCTCCTGCTTCTAAGCCCGGGGGCTCGGATCCCGGCGCCGGTGAGTTAGGGGGATTGACCCTGGCCCCGGGCATCTATAAATCGGCCAGCGGCACTTTTAATATTTCAAATGGGGATCTTACCCTGGACGGCAAGGGCGATCCGAATGCCGTGTGGATATTCCAGACGGGCACCTCGCTGACGGTGGGTATTGCGGGTCCGACGGGCGCAAAGAGTGTGATCCTGAAGAATGGGGCTGCGGCCAAAAATGTATTCTGGTATGTGGGCAGCGCGGCGACGATCAACGGGGCCGGCGGCGGTACGATGGTGGGCACCATCATCGCTTCGGCGGGCGTCACCTTTTCCACTGCGGGTAATGCGGTTCAGACGGTGCTGAATGGCAGGGCGTTGTCGCTGAATGCGTCCGTCACGATGGTCAATACGACGATCAATGTGCCATGATCGATAACCCGGCAGCTATGCCTGGGAGGATATGTGCGAGAAGATTTGTCCGGGAAGATTTGTCCGGGAGCAATGAAAAGAAAGAGCGTCAGCATAATTTTTTAAAGCAATTGTATATGCAAGTATATTATTCAGCGAGTATCAGATCTTTCCTCCTGTTTTTGCTATTGGGGATTGTGGGAATGGCAGGCCACGCGCAGCAGGTGGTTCGGCCCCAGCCCAAATGGTGGTTTGGTTTTTCCGGCGCCGCCAATTTTAATTTTTACCGGGGCACTACGCAAATGCTGGACAAAGATTTTTCGGTTCCGACGGCCTTTCACAAAGGACATGGTGTCAGGCCCTATGGCTCCTTGTTGACGGAGTACAGGCCGAATAAGGTTTGGGGGGGAATGCTGAACGTGGCCTATGACGGCCGCGGCGGCAAGTTCAATGGTGTAACGGCCCCCTGCAATTGTGCGGCGTCCCTATCCACCAATATCAGCTATATTGCCGTGGAGCCCAGTCTGCGGCTGGCGCCTTTTTCTTCCGCCTTTTATATTTTTATAGGACCGACGGTGAGTTTCAACCTGGCTAAGTCCTATCATTATACCCAGCAGAAGCAGCCGGATACCAAGGGTACCTGGAGTGATATCCACGGGGTGGTATTGTCGGGGCAGGCGGGAGCCGGTATCGACATTCCGATCTCGGCAAAGACGAAGCCGAACCAGGCTACGCTGTCTCCATTCGCGTCATTTCAGACCGACATCGGGCATGATCCCCGGTCCGAAGGGGGTTGGTCCTTCTATACGATCCGTGCGGGGATTGCCCTTAAGTTCGGCACAACGGGCAAGGCCTCGCCTGCAAAGGCCGTCCAGGAGCCTGTCGCCGCCCCTCCTGTTGCTGTCGTTGCGGACAAGGATGTCGATTTTACGGTCCGGGCGCCCAAAGCTATTCCGGGCAGCCGCCGCGTGAAAGAAACGTTTGCGCTGCGTAATTCCGTGTTCTTCAACATGGGTTCAACGGAGATACCTAACCGCTATGTCATGTTGAGCCCTGCCGTTGCGGCGACATTTAAGGAAAGGCAGCTGCAGGATGCGCAGCCAAATGACCTGAGCAGCGGTCGTTCCGGCAGGCAAATGGCGGTATATCATAATATTTTGAATATCCTGGGGGATCGTATGCGGTCTAATCCTTCCAGTACCATCGTATTGACGGGCGCATCGGACAAGAATCCCGTGGAGGGCAGGGTGTTGGCGGAAAATGTCAAGGCATACCTGGTAAGCGTGTATGGGATCGAGCCGGCAAGGATCACGACTGTTGGCAGGGACAAGCCTGTCATTCCTTCGGAGCAGCCCGGGGTTGTCAGGGATCTGGCGCTATTGCGGGAGGGTGACAGAAGGGTGGATATTGCCAGCAATTCTCCGGGGATGCTGATGCAGGTTGGCGGCGCCGGCCAGGGTATGCTGCGGCCTGTGGAAATAAGCGCCATACAGGAAGATCCTATGGACAGCAAGGTTCTTTTTAATGTCGGTGGCGCCAGCAAGGCCCTGCAGTCATGGTCTGTTGAGGTGACGGATGACAAGGGTCATATGCAACATTATGGTCCGTATACCGGCGACCAGGCGGCGATTTCCGGAAAAACGATATTAGATGGCCGTTCGGAGGGCAATTATAAGATCGTTATGACGGGGCTGACGAGCAGTGGCCATTCGATCCGGAAGGAAAGTTCTGTCAGCCTGGTCAAGCGGGAAGATCCTTTGCAAACGGGTCTGCGGTATAGTATTCTTTTCGATTTCGACCGGTCGAAGACCATCGATGCCTATGAAAAATTCCTGACGGAGGTGGTAACGCCCCTGATCCCGGACAACGGTACTGTGATCATTCATGGTCATACCGATATTATCGGCGAAGATGCGTATAACATGTCTTTGTCCCGGGACCGTGCGAATGGTGCGCAGCGGATCATCGAACGCGCCCTGGCGCGCAGCGGAAAGAAGGGGGTCTCGTTCCAGACCTATGGCTTCGGGGAAGATGCGGCCACGGCGCCCTTTGAGAATGGTCTGCCGGAAGAGAGATTCTACAACCGGACTGTCATTATAGATATTATCGCTGCTAAATGATGTGTGTGCCCCTCTTTATTGGTCTTGCAGGGCAGGCTGAGCGTGGTAGCCGATGGTGATGAGGAGATCTTTTTTTGCGGCGGCGGCGAAGGATTTTCCGGTTTTTGTTTCGAGGGCAATTTGAATCGATTTAACGATGGGATGGTCATGCTATAATTGATATTTGTTATATGATTCACACTTTTGGGCGCGGCGGGTGTTGGATTTATTTTTTTATTTTTAAGTTGTGAAACAACTAGCCGCCATTTTCGCCCTTGTCTTCGCCGTCTCTTTTTCTGTGCGTTCCCAGGAGACGGTGAGGACCTATCTGTCGGGTATCGACAAGGATCATACGGTCAATTGGGATTTTTTTATCAATACCGGCCAGCAAAGCGGCGCCTGGACCCAGATTGCTGTTCCTTCCAATTGGGAGCTGCAGGGGTTTGGCTCTTATAACTATCATAAGGATCTGGTGAATCCCAATGAGACGGGGCTGTACCGGCATCATTTTACCGTCCCCGTGTCGGGGGCGGGCCGCCATGTATTTATTGTTTTCGAGGCCTCCATGACGGATACGAAGGTGGAGATCAACGGGCATCTTGCCGGGCCGGTCCACCAGGGCGGGTTCTACCGGTTCAGGTATGATATTACAAAATGGCTGCATTTCGGGGGTGATAACCTGCTGGCTGTAACGGTCAGCAAGCATTCGGCGAACGAGTCCGTGAACAATGCCGAGCGCAAGGGTGACTTCTGGTTGTTCGGCGGGATCTTCCGGCCTGTATATCTGGAGACCGTGCCGGGATCTTTTATTGACAGGGTCGCCATCGATGCGCGGGCTGATGGGTCTATCAGGCTGGATGTGCTGGCCGCGTATGCGGGTAGCGGGGTCCGGGTTCAGGCCCAGGTGCAGACGCTGGACGGACGGCCGGTAGGTGAGGCCTTCGAAGGGGCGGTGGCGGAGGAGGGTGCTGCCAGAAAGGGGAGCGCTGCGATGAGGGAGACCGCTGCGATGGAAGGGAGGATGATCACCCTTCGTCAACGGATAAAAAGCGTCACGGCATGGAATCCCGAGTCTCCGCGGCTATACAGGGTCGTGGTCTCGCTCGTCGGGCCGAAGGGCGTCATTCACCGGGTCACCCAACGTTTTGGGTTCAGAACGGTGGAGGTAAGGTTACAGGACGGTATTTATGTCAATGACAGGAA
>Ga0247778_1001174_pt1 | contig 13421 bp, 11 predicted proteins | sample UWRJL049202B5_FD_179939 | JGI IMG/M metagenome (GOLD analysis project Ga0247778, IMG submission 179939) | Plant litter microbial communities from Arlington Agricultural Research Station in Wisconsin, United States - UWRJ-L049-202B-5 | ecosystem: Environmental > Terrestrial > Plant litter >... | reverse complement strand
GATCCTTTTTCTCCTGGAACCGGTCGTAGCTGATCTCGTCCTTCGCATACAGAAAGATCAGGATGCAGCAGGCCAGCCCGATGCTCAGACCCGTAATGTTGATAAAAGAGAAGACCTTGTTGCGCGATAAGCTTCTGAATGCTGTTTTGAAATAATTTTGTAACATACATGTAGTTTGGTCTGCAACATATATCCAGATTATATGCCAAAATGCAACAATTTGATTTCCATATCCTTGTGAAGAGGCTGGGCTGGCCGGCCTTCCTTTTCGATGCAGGGACTGTCCGGTATCGATACAGCCTTGTCATATGCACAATTCCCACTAATTTGCAGCCTTTACAACCAGTTACATTATTCAGCTATGCAAATTGACCTTCGTTCCGACACAGTGACCCGGCCTACACCTGCCATGCTGCAAGCCATGATGCAGGCCAGTGTAGGAGATGATGTATTTGGGGAAGACCCATCGATCAACCAGTTGGAGAGCATGGCCGCCCGGCTCTTCGGCATGGAGGCAGCCCTGTATTGTCCCACCGGCACCATGTCCAACCAGATCGCTATAAAATGCCATACCCAGCCGGGTGATGAAGTGGTCTGCGAAAAAAATGCCCATGTTTATATCTACGAGGGTGGGGGGATCGCCTTTAATGCGGGGGCCCAGGTCCGGGCGCTGGAAGGGGACCAGGGACGTATTACCGCCGAACAGATCTCCATGGCCATCAATCCCGACGATGTACACAAGGCCCGCACATCCCTGGTCTGCCTGGAGAATACCTCCAACCGGGGCGGCGGCAGCTGCTATGATATCGAAGAGATAAAAAAAATCCGCCAGGTCTGTACCGATAACCAGCTGAAATTACACCTGGATGGTGCCCGGCTCTTCAATGCATTAGTGGCAAAACAGCAGGCTGCCCTTTCCTATGGCGCCCTCTTTGACAGCATCTCGGTCTGTCTCAACAAAGGCCTGGGCTGTCCCATCGGCAGTATCCTGATCGGCCCCGCCCCCTTAATCCGGCAGGCGCGAAGGATCCGTAAGGTCTTTGGAGGCGGGATGCGGCAAGGAGGTTATATGGCTGCTGCCGGGATCTATGCCCTCGAAAACCATGTGGAGAGATTGGCCGTAGATCATGCCCATGCCGCCCGGATCGCCGCCGCCCTGGCCAAAAAGGAGGGCGTACAGCGCATCATGCCCGTGGAAACGAATATTGTCATCTTTGAGGTCGAGGGCAATTATTGCGCAAAAGGCATGGCGGCAGACCTGAAGGAACAGGGCATCCTGGCCATCGCGATTGCCGCCAACCAACTGCGTTTTGTCACCCACCTTGATATTACATCGGAAATGGTGGACAGGGTGATCGAAGTCCTTGGGAATCTTTAACTTTATTGGCAGTCCGAACAATTTGTCCTGCGGATCATTAATATATAAAAACCAACGCATCGTATGTTACCAACAGCAACGCCCACAAAGACAAAAGCCTGGCAGGAATTAGAAAAGCATTATCAGACTACGATAAAACCCACCAATATGCGGGCGCTTTTCAGCGCCGATCCCGACCGTTTCTCCAAATACTCCCTTCGTTTTGGCGATATCCTCTTTGATTATTCCAAGAATATCGTCAGCGATACTACCCTGGGCCTGCTGCGGCAGCTGGCACAGGAGAGCGGCGTGAAAGAGGCGATCGAGGCTATGTTCACGGGCGAAAAGATCAACCAGACCGAAGACCGGTCCGTATTACATACCGCCTTGCGTAATCTGTCCGGGGGGACCGTACTCAGCGATGGAAAGGATGTCATGCCCGATGTGTTGCGGGTATTGGCGCAGATAAAGGCCTTTGCAGCCAGGATCCACAGTGGCGAATGGAAAGGGTATACGGGTAAAAAAATTAAATATATCGTCAATATCGGTATCGGCGGCAGCGACCTGGGACCCGTCATGGTTACCGAGGCCCTCCGTCCTTACTGGGTTGCCGGCATCCAGACCTATTTTGTGTCCAATGTCGATGGCACCCATATCGCGGAGACCCTGAAAAAGGTAAATCCGGAGGAGGTCCTCTTCCTGATCGCCAGCAAGACCTTCACGACCCAGGAGACCATGACCAATGCACATACAGCCCGGGACTGGTTCCTGCAGTCGGCAAAGGATGAGAGTAAGGTGGCCCTGCATTTTGTCGCCCTCTCCACCAATGAGAAAGAAGTAAAGAAATTCGGCATCGATACCGCGAATATGTTTGAATTCTGGGATTGGGTAGGGGGACGTTACTCGCTGTGGAGCGCCATCGGCCTATCCATCGCCCTGACGGTGGGATACGACAATTTCGAATCCCTCCTGAAAGGTGCACATGAGACCGATAATCATTTCAGAACCACACCTTTTGAGAAGAATATACCCGTTACCATGGCCCTCATCGGCCTCTGGTACACCAATTTCTTCGGGTCCCAGACAGAGGCTATCCTGCCATATGATCAGTATATGCACCGGTTCGCCGCTTACTTTCAGCAGGGGAATATGGAGAGCAACGGGAAGAGCGTGGACCGCAACGGCCAGCCCGTCGAATGGTCAACAGGACCCGTCGTCTGGGGCGAACCCGGCACCAATGGCCAGCATGCGTTCTACCAGCTGATCCACCAGGGCTCCGTCCTCATCCCCTGTGATTTCATCGCACCGGCTATCAGTCACAACCCCATCGGTGACCACCATATGAAGCTCCTGTCTAACTTCTTCGCACAGACCCAGGCCCTGATGAACGGGAAAACAAAGGAAGAGCTGGAAAAGGAAAATGTCCCGGCATCCTTAATACCCTACAAGTCCTTCAGCGGCAACCGGCCTACCAATTCATTCCTGGTCAAAGAGATCACACCCTTTACCCTGGGGCAGCTGATCGCACTCTACGAGCATAAGATCTTCGTCCAGGGCATCATCTGGAATATCTACAGCTTTGACCAATGGGGCGTGGAACTGGGCAAACAGCTGGCCGGAAAGATCCTGCCCGAATTGCAGGGGACGGAAGAGGTCAGCTCTCATGACTCATCCACCAACGGGCTGATCAACGCCTGGAAAAAAATGCGATAATTCGCGTGTAATAGTCCGGTTTCCTGCATCAATGAGGGAAAACCAACCATGCAAAAAATAACCATTATCATGCTGGCGGCAGGTTTTCTTGCCGCCAGCTCTGTTGTACAGGGGCAGTCCCAGCCTCTCCGGCAGCTCCCGCAGCCTCAGACCCAAGCTCCCCGCAACCTACTCCGGCCCCCAACGCCCCACACCATGCAACCCCTCCATCGCCTTCCATTTGCGCCGGTGATGCCCAAATATCCATCGGCCCCTGACCTTCCGCCTGTCTATGTCCAGCCCCCTTCTTCCGCACGTGTTTTTCTGGCCCAATCCCCCTTACCCCCTTTAGTGAAGGGCAGAGCCCTGCTGCTCATGCCCCCGGACAACATGCCCTGCCTCATACCCGATCCGGCCGCCCTGGAGCATATGCCCATGAAACGTCTGCAGAATATCAATCCCAGGGACTCCATACCCAATGGTATACCGCATAATTAGGCCAATTCGCCACGCATTGCGTAATGAATTGACGTGTACGAAAATGAACTTTAACAGGCTCTGATAGACAAGCTACGGCTTGCCATCCTGCTCCATCCTGCATGAACAATCCACCGCTATAAGGTATATCACTTACTACATCTATACAATACCGATACCCATAAGGTATGATAAAAGAAAAAGATCGGAAATGCCCGATCTGCCTGCGTTGGATAAAAATAATCTTGAGAGAAAGTCGTTAATACCTTGCAGAGGATCAACGATCACTCATATCCTCCATCCATAACATACTACACTCATTTCTTTTTTTTAGATCAGCCTCAGAGAAAACTCTTATAAGACTTGTGTTCCTTTTCGCGCCTCCACGCCAAGGAAATGAAGTCTTAGATGTATTCATAGATGTTATACAAGAACGAAATATTTTCGATCTCTAACCTATAAAAGACCTGATGAAAAAATTAATACAGGAAATTAGGACCGAACTGAAAAAGATCTGCCCCGAACATGTAGCAGAAAAAAAGAAATACGCTACAAAAAAGGAAATTGCCGATTTTGAAAGAAAGAACGACCTGAAATTTCCCGAAGAACTGGTGATATTTTGGTTGGAATGCGACTTCCCTATTTACCTGGACACGAAAATATATCAGACTTTAAAATTAAAAGAGGCGGAGGATGCGCTCTTTTTTCCGATGGGCTCTTTTAAATTCCTGGTCGGGCAATGGGACGATCGTTCAGGAGAAGAAATGTCTGAAAATTTTAGATCGTGGGACTATTTCACATTTAAGAACAGGGGCTTTGTGGAAGGGATCATACAGGAGTCGGTTTTCGATAGGGACTGGTTCCCGATAGCCGAAGCGTCCGACGGCAGCCTCATACTGGTCGATATGAAGCCCGGCCCCAACGGTATCTACGGACAGATCCTTTATATGATGTTCGTCGGGGACGGAAGATCGGGCCCTTATTATTCAGGCTACAATTCCCTGCACGAATTGCTCAGCAATTATTTGAAAGACCTGAAAGAGGGCAGGTATCTCACCGAAGAGGACACGGTATATCCCCTGGCCTATAAATTGACAGCAGGAAACCCGCCGGAAGAAAACACAGATAATAAATTCGACCTTGTACTGGACGAACTGATAGCCCTGCACAGAGAAATCGCTCCGGCTCAATTGACCAACTTTAAAATAGATCCAGCCACCGATGCCGATATTGCTGTCCTGGAGGCGATCATCAAAGACAAACTGCCCGTGGATTTCATTATCTGGTTAAAACGACAGGACTTTACCGTCATGGTGCACGGCTATTATGTTACCTATTCGGTCAAAGAAATAATCACGCACCTGACATCCATGAACGAATTGTTGGCAGCAGGAACCTTTGATGACGGCAGGGTAGAACGCCACGAAGAACAAGGTTTTGGGAACTGGCATCGGGATTACCTGAAGAAAGTCTGGTGGAGCCCCAAATGGATCCCTTTTGCAATGGATAGCTGCGGAAATATGAAATGTATCGACCTGGATCCAGGTGAAAGAGGAACAAAAGGCCAGATCATGTCCATGGAGATCCAGGACGGCCAGGGCCCCTATATCGACAATGAGCATCTGTCCTTTACTACCTATATGAGATATCAACTGAACCTGCTGAAGAAAGGACATTACGCGCTGACAGAGCACTTTAAGGGTGGGATGGACATCCGGATAGATGCAGACATAGAACCCCTAAAATAATATGAGACTACCACTTAAATCCAAAGCACCCATCACAAGCCTGGCGATCAGCCCGGATGGAAAATGGCTGGCCGTTGGTCAGGATGATAAGGACGACCTGCCCGCTTTGACGATCTGGGACACCGTTGCCTGGAAATGGGTTGCGGATGTTGAAAAAGATCGTATTCGTTCCCTGTCATTTAGCCGGGACAGCAATAGCCTGGCCTATGCAACCAGGAATAAGGTAGGCTTCTTTAACCTGGGAGCTATGCAGTTAAAAGATTCGGTGACAGCGCCGGACGTCGAATACGTATGTTACGGGCGTACCAGGGATCTGCTGCTGATGGCCGGCAGGACCGTAAGGGTGCTGAATGCCCCTGAAAATAAAGAATTATGGACCTATGATGATTATACAGCGGATTTTTATAATGCTTTTCCTGCTGCTGCCGTTTTTTACCAAAATGACAGCAGCGTCATGATCACCGGCATCGGTGATACTAAGTTTTCTGTATTTGATCTGCAAACAGGCAAAATGACCGCACAATTTCCAGGTGGAGTAAAGAGGGCATACGGTATGGTAACGGATAACACTGAAAAATACCTGTGGGTTAAGAGCAGGCCCCCTCGTATTGCCAATTTTTTTTGGAAGCTGGATACAATGACCAGTCATTTAGAAAAGGATTTCAATGAGGAAAATGCCATTTCATACGCCATATGTTTCCACCCTTCGTCACGATTCTTTGCTGCCGGAAACCGCGTGGGTTTTCTTGGTATACATGATAATAAAACGGGGGAAATGGGTTTTCACGAACGAATACACAAAGGAACGATCGAGGCAATGACCTTCAGCAGTGATGGCAGCCTGCTCATTTCAGGAGATATCCGTGGTAAGGTCCTCGTAACCGATATGACCAAACATATAAGCTAGCATAACACATCCTCATGAAAAAACTATTACAAGAGATCAAGACCGAACTGGGAAAGATCTGCCCGGAACATGTGGCAGAAAAAGAGAAATACGGAACAAAAGAAGCGATCAGAAAATTCGAGCAGGAGAACGGCCTGAAATTCCCCGAAGAACTGGTGACGTTTTGGTTGGAATGCGATTTCGCTATTTACCTCGACACGAAAATATATCAGACGCTAAAATTAAAAGAGGCGGACAGGGCGCTCTATTTTTCGATGGACTCTTTTAAATTCCTGGTCGGCCAATGGGAAGACCGTTCAGGAGATGACATAACCGAAAATTTCAGATCATGGGACTACTACACGTTGAAGGGTAGGGGATTTGCGGAAGGGATCATGGAGGAGGCTATTTTCGATAGGGCCTGGTTCCCCATTGCCGAAGAGGACGACGGCAGCCTCATAGTGGTCGACATGAAACCGGGCCCGAATGGTGTCTACGGCCAGATCCTATATATGATGTCCGTCAGCGAAGGCAGATCCGGACCCTATTATTCAGGTTATAATTCCCTGTACGAATTACTCAGCAATTATTTGAAAGACCTGAAAGAGGGCAGGTATCTAGTCGAAGAGGACAGGGTTTATCCCCTGGTGTATAAGAACGACCCGCATACGCCGCCGGTAGAAGCGCCGGAAAATAAATTCCAGCTCGTACTGGACGAACTGCAGGCCCTGCACAAAGAACTGGCGCCGGATCAGTTAAACCTCCTTGCGATCGAACCCGCCACGGATGAAGACATCGCAGCATTGGAGGCGATGGTCATGGACAAACTGCCCGAAGATTTCGTCACCTGGTTAAAGTACCAGCATTTTATGCTGCAGTTCGATGACGATTATATTAGTTTCACCGTCCGGGAAGTGATCAATCATCTCAAATACATGAACGAACTGCTGGCCAATGGGACCTTTGACGACGGAAGGGTAGCATTCCATGAAAAGGAAGGCTTTGGGAATTGGGATGGGGACTTCCTGAAAAAAGTCTGGTGGAGCCCTAAATGGATCCCCTTTGCACAGAATCATCTGGGAAATATGAAATGCATCGACCTGGATCCGGGCAGCAGGGGCAGAAAAGGACAGCTGATAGAGATGGAAGTTCTGCATGATCAGGGACCTTATAAAGATCAATACCACGTATCTTTTTCTACTTATATAAAATACAATTTGAATCTGATAAAAAAGGGGCAGTATACACTGGATGCACATTGGGAAGGGCGTTGGAAGGGCGGGAGGTTGCTCCATATACAGTCCAAAAAAGAATCGACAGAATAGCCATTACCAACCCTCTAACCCCCATCTATGAAAAATTATGACTTTTACTTCCCCGATCAACAATCCGAAGAAACCCTGGTAGCCGCACTAAAAAAATACCAGGAAAGAAGAAAAAAAGATTTTGAAGATATCGACCGCGAGATAAAAGAAATTGAAACAGCGCTGGAGAAACCCGATCCGAAGTCCGAAGAAAAGCTGCTGACCCGACTGAAAGCATTCAGGGAATACAGGATAAAAGTACAGGACGAAGTGCCAAAAGAGATTGCCGCAGCCCTGGAGAACCCGGACCCGAAGTACGTCTATGAACACTATGAAATATTCTGTAAGGATGAGCGCATGCTGGGTCTTGCTGCTTCCTGCGATTGCGTACCCATATTCAAATTGCGTTTGGAGAAGCTAAAGGATACAGCATTCTTTCAACTCGGTAAACCCGTTCCTATTGAATATTATATACATGGGGCTGCCAGTGAGAATTCAGCCAACCTTATCCGGTACCTTATTCCCTATTCCAAAAACATAAATTACAGAACTGACCCAAACAATAAGTGCACAGCCCTGTATTGGGCGGTTCAGGGAGGAAAGGAAGAGGCCGTCCGGGCGCTCCTGGAACATCCGGACATTGACCTGGATGCGGCCAATTACCGTTCCGTTACCCCCTTGGCGCGTGCATTGTATGGCAACTATCCACAGATCGGGGAGATTTTATTACAGGCAGGCGCGAAGCTGAGTGAACACATTATCATGGAAGTTTTCGATCGCTGGATCCCAATTTTTCGGGATATGGTTATCAAAAAGGTAACCGATTATAATTTTATCGACCCTAAAAAAGGGATAACACTTCTGCATGCTGCAGTAGCTCACGAGAACGAGTATGATGTTCGGCAGCTTATTGGATTGGGCGCAAGGGCGGACATCGTATCCCGTAAAATGTATATACAACGATATAGGATGTTCCCATCGAATCTTACGGCGTTGGAATATGCGGCGATTGTCGGAAGAGAAGAAATAATATCATTATTAAAGCAACAATAATCAAAAAACCAACCAACATGCATCACTATCTCGAGTTAGTAGACGACGAATCCAGCAAGTTCTGGGAAATAACCACACAGGGAAAATCCTTTACCGTACGTTTCGGAAAGATTGGCACGGACGGCCAGGAAAAGACAAAGGAATTTGCTTCGGCGGAAGAAACCATCAAGGAGGCGGAGAAAATATTGAATGAGAAACTAAAGAAAGGATATAAGGCAAAAAAATAAGTTCCCATCACTTGCTGCAGGCCGGAAGAACAATCATTATAACTAAACCCTAAGACCATGAAAGACTACAAATTTTTCTTCCCGGATCAACAATCCGAAGAAACCCTGGTGGCCTCACTGAAAAAATACCAGGAAAGAAGAAAAAAAGATTTTGAAGATATCGACCGTGAGATAAAAGAAATTGAAACAGCCCTGAAGAAACCGGATCCGAAATCAGAAAAAAAACTGCTGATCCGACTGAAAGAATTCAAGGAATACAGAATAAAAGTACAGAACGAAGTGCCAAAAGAGGTTGCAACGGCCCTGGAAAAACCGGACCCGAAATACGTTTATGAACACTATGAAATATTCTGTAAGGATGAATTTATGCTGGGACATGCAGCCTCCAGCGATTGTGTACCCATCTTCAAATTGCGTTTAGAGAAACTAAAGGATGCGGAGTTCTTTCAACTCGGCAAACCCGTTCCTGTTGAATATTATATATACAGGGCTGCCAGTGAGAATTCAGCCAACCTTATCAGGTACCTTAATCCCTATTCTAAAGACATAAATTACAGAACTGACCCTGATAATAAGTGCACAGCCCTGTATTGGGCCGTTCAGGGAGGACAGAAAGAAGCTGTAAAGGCGCTCCTGGAACATCCGGACATTGACCTTGATGCGGCCGATGCATATGCCGTTACCCCCCTGGCGCGTGCATTGTACGGTAACTACCCCAAAATCGGGGAGATTTTATTAAAGGCAGGTGCAAAGCTCAGTGAACACATCATCATGGAAATTTTCGATCGCGGCAACCCCGCTTTCCTGGATATGGTGATCGAACGGGTAATTGATTATAATTTTATCGACCCAAAAAAAGGGATAACACTCCTGCATGCCGCAGTAGCCGATGAGAACGAGCATAAGGTCAGGCAGCTTATCGAATTGGGTGCAAGGGCGGACATCATATCCCGTAAAAAATATGTACAACGCCATAGGGTATTCCCATCAAAAATTAATGCATTTGAATATGCAACGATTGTCGGAAGTGAAAATATAATTGCCCTGTTAAAAAAATAAATCACAATGGAAATCTAAATGAAATACAATCTTATCCTGAAAGCATGGAAAATTTATTACAGGAAATAAAGGCTGAACTAAAAAAGATCCTCCCCGAACATCTTTCGGAAAAGGAGAAATACGCTACAAAAAAGGAAATTTCCGATTTTGAAAAAGAGAGCGGATTGGAATTTCCGGAAGAACTGGTGACGTTTTGGCTGCATTGTGATTTTTATCTTACCGTTGATGCAAATATTTTTAAAAAGCTTAACTGTAAGGAAGCGAAAGATACGGCCCATTTTACGTTTAACTTATTCAAATACATGGTCCGTGCATGGAATGAAGATTCGGGGAAAGAACTCTCCGAATATGAGAAATCATATGACTATTTCACATTTAAGGGCAGGGGCTTTGCCGAAGGGATTATAACCGAGACGTTCTTTGATAAAGGATGGTTTCCTATTGCACAGAGCGATGGCAGCTTGATTTTGGTCGACATGAACCCCGGTGTGAACGGAACATATGGCCAGTTGCTTTATATGATGTTCGTCAGTGATGGGAAATCAGGCCCCTATTATTCAGGATACGATTCCCTGCAGGAATTGTTGAACCACTACCTGGAAGATTTGAGAACGGGTAGGTATAAAATATATCAGGATCTTGTGTATCCTTTAACCGATCCCATTGAACCTATCGTTCTGGAGCCAGCTGCAGAAAATATTTTCCATCTCGTGCTGGATGAACTGCACGCCCTGCACAAAGAACTGGCGCCGGATCAATTAACCATCCTCAAAATCGATACAGCCACGGATGAAGATATCGCAGAACTGGAGGTGCTCATCGACGATAAGCTGCCGGAAGATTTCGTCACCTGGCTAAGGCGCCAGAATTTTATGTTGCAGGCAGATGGGAATTATATTACTTATTCGGTCCGGGAGGTGATCAATCACCTGACATACATGAACGAACTACTTGCCAATGGGACCTTTGACGACGGAAGGATAGCATTCCATGAAAAGGAAGGCTTTGGGAATTGGGATGGGGACTTCCTGAAAAAAGTCTGGTGGAACCCTAAATGGATCCCCTTTGCACAGGATCATCTGGGAAATATGAAATGCATCGACCTGGATCCGGGCAGCAGGGGCAGAAAAGGACAGCTGATAGAGATGGAAGTTCTGCATGATCAGGGACCTTATAAAGAGCAATACCACGTATCTTTTTCTACTTATATAAAATATCAGTTGAACCTGGTAAAAAAAGGGCAGTATACGCTGGATGCGCATTGGGAAGGGCGTTGGGAGGGCGGGAGGTTGCTCCACATACAGTCCAAAAAAGCATCGGAAGAATAGCCACTACCTATGCCTTAACCTCAATTTATGAAAGACTATGACCTTTGCTTCCCAGGCCACCAATAATCCGAAAGAAAATTTATAACTAAACATCATGACCATGAAAGATTACGCACTTTTCTTCCCTAACCCGGAATCTGAAAAAACCCTGATATTCGCACTGAAAAAATACCAGGAACGAAGAAAAAAAGATTTTGAAGATATCGACCGTGAGATAAAAGAAATTGAAACAGCCCTGAAGAAACCGGATCCGAAATCAGAAAAAAAACTGCTGATCCGACTGAAAGAATTCAAGGAATACAGATTAAAAGTACAGAACGAAGTGCCAAAAGAGGTTTCAACGGCCCTGGAAAAACCGGACCCGAAATACGTCTATGAACACTATGAAATATTCTGTCAGGATGATGGCATACTGGAATTTGCAGCCTCCTGCGATTGCGTGCCAATTTTCAAGTTATGTCTGGAGAAGTTAAAGCATACAAAATTCACATCTTTCGGCAAACCTGTACCTATTGAATATTATGTGCATACGGCAGCTACCAGCGATGCCGCGAATATTGTCCGTTATCTCAAGCCCTATGTTAAAAACATAAATTACATGGTAGAAGATAGCAGTGAGTGTACGATTTTGTACTGGGCGGCACAGGGCGGCAAGCAAAATGCAATAAAGGCGCTGTTAGAATATCCCGATATTGACCTTGACGCACGTGATGACAGAGGCATTACCCCGGTGGAACGGGCCTATCACAGCAAGCATCTCAAAATTGTGGAGATTTTATTAAAGGCGGGCGCCAAACCAGGCAGCGATATTTTCGTGTATCCGTATCTGGGTTTCATCGACCTGGCGGGCAAACAGGGGCTCGATTTTAATTATATCGATGCAAAAACCGGGATAACGCCATTGCATGCCGCGGTATCCGGAGGAGATATCGATGCCGTGAGGAAACTTATCGAATTTGGCGCAAAAACCGATATATTATCCCGTAAAGCACGTGGGAAAACGTATCCGGCTAAAATTACTGCCATACAATATGCCGTTATCCTGAAAGATAAAAAGATACAAACGCTGCTGAACGGCACGCTGGCAGAAGACCTTGCAGGGAACAACGGTGGGAAAGAAGGTTTCGGGAAAGTATTCCTGGCAGGCTATAAAAAAATATATGGCAAACCGGACAGTATTATCACTTTAAAATCAGCGTCAGGAACAACCATTTGTGATCTGGCCATCGCCCAGCCAAAGCCGAAGACGGCCAATGGTTCAGTCGTCTCATTGGGATTGTCGGCGCATTCCAAAAAAGCCACCCACAACGTGGAGTTTATTACTGCTGTTCAGGGTAAGCTCTCGGATGAAACTGCCCAGGGGATTGCAGCTGCCTGTCATTCATTGTTCCTGCGACTCGATAAAGAAGAAGATGTGATCACCGGCAGTATTTTCCGTTCAATATCATTTCCCCCCTTTGATAAGATGAGTGCAGTAATGATTATTAACCTGGAACCTGAACGACCGGAAAAGGACGAAGACCAGTACGAGGAGACAGTGCAATTGACCTGGCTGGATGAAAAAAATGAAACGGGACGGCTGATGCAACTGGTGCCGCTGTTTGAAGAAGAAGCCGATGAACTGGAACAATACGAGGCCTCGTTCCGGAACAGATGGTTGATAAAATCCGGTTTGGCTTACGCCGACCCGGCACGAAAGCCCATAGAAATCGGCCATGCCGCTTTTACAAATATCTGGAAGACTATTGCACTTTGGTACAAAGCAAATAAAGCAGCTGACGCACCGCTATTGGAAAAAATATTGCAGACAGGATTCGATCCACATGCCGGGGATGAACTGGAAAAGAAACTAGGCTTGAAATTATCGCCGGATTTTAAGGCCTCTTTTAACGTCATGCACGGAAAGATATCTGTAAAAGAGGATATAATGCTGGATAAAGATCAAATAATACAGCGCCGGGATGAAATGAATACACTCAATAAAAATGGAGGATTTAAAAAAAATAGTAAGAATCTTGACCCGGATGAAGATCGGGTACTGCGCCAATGGTGGCATGAAAAATGGATTCCTGTTTCACGCAGTAGGAAAGATAACGACGAATGGATGTTTATTGATCTGAGCCCCACAGCGCGGGGGACTCTTGGGCAGGTGGGGATACTTTACAGTGATTGGGGACCACGCGGATCAGGGTATGAATCTTTCTTTAAAATGTTGTATTTCTATAATAAGCATCTGTGGGGCGGAGGCTGGTATGAAGTAGACAAAGCCGGGCAGATTAAAACGACCTGA
>Ga0247778_1001173_pt1 | contig 13422 bp, 7 predicted proteins | sample UWRJL049202B5_FD_179939 | JGI IMG/M metagenome (GOLD analysis project Ga0247778, IMG submission 179939) | Plant litter microbial communities from Arlington Agricultural Research Station in Wisconsin, United States - UWRJ-L049-202B-5 | ecosystem: Environmental > Terrestrial > Plant litter >... | reverse complement strand
ACGGGCTATACGGCATCCTATCAGGCGGCGCTGTCCCTGGTCGAGCAGGGCAAGGCCGATCTGGCCATACAGATCCCCGTGAATTTCGAACGGGGCCTGGTCCGGGAGAATTCGCAGAAGCTATTTATGGCCATCGATGCGATTGAAGGAACCAAGGCCAACCTGGGCGGGGCCTATCTGCGGAGTATCGTTGCCGACTTCAATGAGGATATCAGGATCCGGTGGAGGCCCGCCCAAAGGATCGAAGACGCTGCCACTATCAGTGTCGCCGCCAGCAACTGGTATAATCCTTTCATGAATTTCAAGCTCTATATTGTGCCGGCGATCCTCGTTACCCTGGTCACGTCCATGGCGGCGATGCAGTCGGCCTTCAATATCGTCCAGGAAAAGGAGAACGGGACGATCGAGCAGATCAATGTGACCCCTATCAAGAAACATATTTTTATCATTGGAAAGCTGGTGCCTTATCTGGTCCTGGGTATCGTCATCTTCACGATCGGGCTGATCGTTGGACGGGTCCTCTATGGGGTCTCGCCGGCCGGCAGTTTACTGGTCCTCTACAGTTCACTGGTCGTATATCTTTTCGCCATGCTGGGCCTGGGCCTGTTGATCTCTACTTACTGCGGCACCCAACAGCAGGCGATGTCCCTCTCTTTCTTTTTCATCAATATCTTCAACATGATGAGTGGGGTGTTCAGTTCGGTGGACAGCATGCCGCCCTGGGCGCAGGCCATTGTCGAGACCTTCCCGCCCAGTCATTTTATCAAGATCATGCGAATGGTGATCCTGAAGGGCAGCGGGTTTAAGGATATCGGCTACCACCTGGCTGCCATAGCGGTCCTGGGGCTGATCCTGAATACCTGGGCGGTCCTACATTACAGGAAGACTACTTAGGACGGGTTTCATTTTCAGGCTTGGTAAAGGTCGGTAAAGTTTATTGTTTATTCCCGATTTTTAGTCAACTTCATTGTATTATTCGCCAACAGGATTTATTATGAACTACAAGCTGGATCACCCTCTTCATGCAACCATCGGCACCCTGAAATATCAATGTACGATCGAATGGCGGAACGGAAAATTCATTGCCGACGAACCGGGACGGTCGGGTGGGGGAGATGCGGGCCCCGATCCCTACAGTCTCCTGCTGTCTTCTGTCGCCAGCTGCACCCTGGTCACCCTCCGCATGTATATCGATCACAAGGAATGGGATATCGACAGCATTGGGATCGATGTCAATCTTTTCCAGACCAAAAAAGACGACCGGTTGGTGACAATCATCGACCGTACTATAAAGATCATCGCACCCCTGACGGATGAACAGCGTCAAAGGCTGACCGGTGTTGCAAAGGCCTGTCCGATCTCCAAACTGTTAGAAGGAGAGATCCAACTGAATACTACGGTATCCTGAGTCATCATTGGTCCGACCGGGGGAATTCTACCCGTATATCCAGTCCGCCGTCATTGCGGGCTGTAAAGCTGCCTTCTATCTGCGAGGCCATCCCTTTCATCAGGGTCATGCCCAGCGAGTGGGTTGGCGTGCTGTCGAGATCGACCGTCGATCCAATGCCATTATCATGGATGCCCAGCAGTAAATGATTGTTATCGATGGACTGCAATACGATCGTAATGGTGCCTTTCATGTTACCCGGAAAGGCATGCTTGATCGCATTGGTGATCGCCTCGTTGAGGATCAGACCGATGGGTACGGCCAGGGCGACACTTAATTCAACCGGTTCGATCTTCAGCCGGAAATGCAAACGCAGCCCTGTATTGAAATCATCATGCAGATAGCCCGTCAGCTCCCGGATATAGGACAGCATATCGACCATGGCCACATTTTCCGATTGATACAATTTCTGATGGACCAGGCTCATTGCCTGCATGCGACGCATGCTCTCGCCGATGGCGGTGATCGCCTCTTTATTATCGAGGTAAGTGCTCTGTGTATTCAGCAGGCTGATGACGATCTGAAGGTTATTCTTGACACGATGGTGTACTTCTTTCAGCAGCCACTCTTTTTCCTGCAGCAGTCTGTCTTTCTCGCCGATCAGGGCCTGCAGCGACGCATTCTTCCGGCTGATCTCATCCTGCTGCTCCTCCAATGCCAGTTTCTGTGATACCACTTCCTGCGTCTGTTCCCGTACCCGTCTTTGCAATTTCTGTTGCCGGCTCCTGGAGGCCCGCATCCGGAACCTTCCGTATCCATAGATGGCGGCGCCCAGGCATAGTATGGCAGCCGCCCTGAACCACCATGTCAGCCATACCGGAGGAATGATAGTAATACGGAATTTCTGATCTGCCGGCGACCATTGACCGCTGCCATTCTGATATTTCAGGTAGAATATGTATTGTCCGGGTGGAAGATTGGTATAGAGGGCCGTATTCCTGCTGCCGACATAATTCCATTCGTGATCGAATCCTTCCAGCATATATGCGTATTTCCGGGCGTCGGCCGCGGCATAGTCCAGGGCGGCATATTCCAGTGCGATAAAGCTCTGCTGGTAGGATAAAGAGATCTCATGGCTATCATCTGCCAGTGTAACAGGCCGGTTAAAGATCTTAAAGGATGTGATCACCAGGGGAGAGAATTTGCCGGGTTGGGCGATCTGTTCGGGGAAAAAAACATTGAAGCCATTCACGCCGCCAAAATAAAGACGGCCATCCGAGCCCTTACAGGCCGAATGCAACTTGAACTCGTCATCCTGCAGACCGTCTTCGGTCGTATAATGCCGGAATGTGCCCGAGGCCGGATGGTAAACGGAGAGCCCTTTGTTGGTGCTGATCCAGATATCGTGATTGTCATCTTCTCTCACCGCATAGGTGATATCTCCCGACAGGCCGTTGGCCGTTGTGAAGATGGTAAACTGGTTTGTCTCCGGATTGAATTTATCCACGCCATGGAAGGTACTGAACCACAGATTTCCCCAGGAGTCCTGAAAAATATCCGGTATGCTGTTGTTGCTGAGGCCACGACCGCTGCTATCATAGGCAAAATGGATGAAGGTATCCGTTTGCCGGTCAAGAAGATTTAGCCCGTTGTCATAAGTACCGACCCACAAACGGCCCTGACGGTCCTCTAACAACGATAAGATCAGGTCGCTGCTGATGGAATGGGGATCGTTCATGTCATGGCGGTAGTGCGTAAATTTCCTGTGGATCCTGTCATAGCGATCCAGGCCTGCATTCGCGGTACCGATGTAGATACTTTTATCCCTGCCCTGCTGAAGGGCCAGGATATTGTCCGAGCCGACGCTGTTTGGGTTATCCGCATCGTGCCGGAGCGCATGGAAGGAATGGCTGGCCGGGTTGAAGATGCTGATCCCTCCGCCCCAGGTGCCGATCCAGAGGTCTTTGTCATCCATCTCGCGGATGGTGATGGCATAATCGCTGGACAGGCTGCCCGCGGTATGACGGTAGTGCGTCATGCTGTCCACCCCCGGGCGAAGGAGATTGACGCCTCCTCCATCGGTGGCGATCCATATATTTTTCCGGCTGTCCTCAAAAATATCCAGGATAAAATTATTGGAAAGGCTTGCTGGAGAAGAGTTATGCCGGTAGTGGACGAAGCTTTCGCGGTTGCGCTTGTAGAGGTTGATACCTGCGCTGAAGGCGCCCATCCACATATTATCCGACCTGTCCCTGAAAATGGTATAGATGGAATTCCCATTGATACTGTACCGGTCCACATCATCATGCAGATACCGGTGAAAGAGCCCGGTCTTTTTATCCAGGACGGAGAGTCCTCCATTTTCCGTCCCAACCCAAAGGTTGCCCTTGTCATCCTCGTTCAGGGCGAAAATGGTATTGGCGGAAATGCTGTTGGCATCTTTTTCTTCATATCTATAGCGATGGAAGGAATCCTGGCCGGGCTCCTGCATATAGAGACCATGATCCTGGGATCCTACCCAAAGACGGCCCTCTTTGCTGGCGAAGATACAGGTGATATTTTTGGCGGATACCCCGGCTTCGCTGTTCTTACCCGTTAGCAGCCTCCGGAAGCCCCTGGTCTTTGGATTAAAGAGATGCAGGCCTCCGTTAAAGGTGCCCACCCATAGCCGTTGCCCGGCATCCATATAGACCGTGCGGATATTGTTATCGGCGAGACTGGTGCTGTCGGCCCGGGAATAACGGTAATGTTCAAACCGGCCCGATGCGATATGAAGGCATTCCAGTCCATCCATTTCCGTTGCGATCCACAGGTGTCCCTGGTCGTCAGGGGCCAGGCGGTTCAATACATTGCCTGAAAGGCTGTTGGGGTTGCCGGGGGAATGGGTATAGCGGGTGAACCTGCCCGTATTCCTGTCAAACCTGCTGAGCCCATTCCTGGTGGCCAGCCAGAGGATGCCCTGGGGATCTTCGGCAATATCCGATACGAAGTTGTCGCTGAGGGAGTTGCTGTCCTTATTACTATACCTGTAGGTGATGAATTGATACCCGTCGTACCTGTTCAGCCCGTCCCTTGTCGCGACCCAGATGAATCCCCGGTTGTCCTGGATGATACAGTTGACATTGCTTTGCGAGAGGCCTTCGCGGGTGCCGATATGTTCAAAAGAGGGACTCTGCGCGTACCCCATGGTATGAATAGCTGTCAGAATGATCCATAAAGAGGCTCGGCAGAGGCACATAAAATGAGGGATAGCATGCATGGGTAGGGTATAAAGCTAACCAATACCGTCAAAAATGAAATGGACAAATGGTAGATATTCTTGTACAATTCATCGAAGATCTCCCCTTGCAGGCTTCATCCTACCCTGATCATTCGACAAATTCCCAGGCGCTCTGATAGGCATCCTGTTCTTCGGCATAGGTAATGAACCCGGCATAGAAGGGCAACTGTGCGAGGGTGGCGCTGTCGCCGATGACCACCAGTTTCTTCCGGGCCCTGGTCATGGCTACATTCATCCGGCGTATATCGGAAAGAAACCCTATTTTATTCTCCGTATTGCTGCGGGTCATGCTGATATACACGATATCCCTTTCCTGTCCCTGGAAGCTGTCGATGGTATTGACAGAGATCCTGTCGCCATAGGGCAGGAGTGCCGGTGAATGGAGATACAATTCTTTCAGGATCTGCACCTGTTGCTTGTAAGGGGAGATGATGGCGATGGTCGGGAAATTGGCGGCGGTATACCGGGTTTCCAATTCCGCAACCAGCAGGCTCAGATGGCGGAATAAGAATGAGGCTTCTTCCGGGTTGGTAGTGCTGGATCCCTCCGATCTTTCGTCAAAGCCCCGGCCTGCCGTATCCAGGAATAGCAGGGGGCTGTCCTCGCTGAAGAGCAGGTGACGGGCCACGCTGGCATGGGCCTTCAGGCGGTCCTGGTAGAAAATGCGGGAGGAATAGCCCATGATCATTTCATGCATGCGGTATTGCTCTTCTAACAAAGTGACAGCCCCGGGATGGAGCCGGATGGATTTTTCCAGTAAGGTCAGACTGAGGCCTTTTCGTGCTGCCTCCTGGGATTTAACGGTGGGGGATAGCTGACTGGGGTCGCCGGCCAGAATGAGCTTCTGTGCCTTCAGGATCGGTATCCAGCAGGCCGGCTCCAGCGCCTGTCCCGCCTCGTCGATGACGAGGGTCCTGTATTTGAGATGTCTGACGGTGGAATGGTTGGAACCAACCAGGGTAGCAGTGATGACCTGGGCCCGGGATACCAGGTCGTTGATGATATATTGTTCCGTTTTCTCTACTTCTTTCATGATCTTACGGGCTTCATCGAAAAGGGCCTTGCGTTGATCTCTTTCGGCCTGGCCGAAGTTCCTCTTATATTTATGGGCCATGTTCCGGAATTCATTGGCCTGTTTCTTCAGCTTCTTTATTTCTTTTGTGCTGCTGTGTGTGCTGACCTTTGCATCAAGGGTGAGGGACATCAGCCTTTCGGAGACCCTTGCGGGGTTGCCGACCCGCAGCACCTCCAAGCCCTCATCGGAGAGTCTCTCACTGAGCAGATCGACGGCGGCATTGCTGGGAGCGACGACCAGGATCTGTTGGTGTTCCAGGCGTGTCAGTTCCTTAATGGCCTGTACCAGGGTGGTGGTCTTGCCGGTTCCGGGAGGGCCATGTACGATGGCCAGCTCGTTGGCGGCAAGGATCTTGCCCACGGCCGCCTGCTGGCTGGTATTCAGACCCGCGACCGGAGAAAAAGGGGCGTCATGCTCTGTGGTGCTCTTTTCTCCGATCAATATTTTTACCAGGTTCCCTTCCACGGGCCGTTCATAGAGGGCAGCCGCCTGGTTGCAGGCAGTCTGCATTTCTTCATAACTGTTATCGTCGAAGAGCAGGTCGATGCCCAGTTTCCCATTGCGGGTCCATTCGGGCAGTTCGTCAGTTTTCAGGGTGATCTTTAGTTTATTGCCATTCTGGTAGGTAATAGTGCCCTCGACCCGGTCATTGGCGGCGTCATTATTGGAAAAGAGGGCGGCAGCAGCACCAAAACGCAGCTGATGAGGGATCTCCAGGTGACTGGCCCGCTCCACTTCCACGGACAGATAATCTCCCCGGGTCATTTCCGAGTCCTTAATGGCGATGGGATACCAGGCCAGTCCATTGGCTCTTCGCTGGGATACGGATGAGGCCTCGGTTAACTGCCGGTACAATTTCCTGTCTTCTTCCCGCTCGATCGCCAGCAGATCCAGCAGTTTTTTGAAATAATCCATCCGGCAAAGATAATAGCTACAACCAAATATGTAATATGTACAATATTTTCCCTTGTTTGGCAATTGACCCCTCATTTAATACAGGATAGCTTTGTAGGGACGATCTTATTGGTAACTCATTAAAATCAACTGTTATGGCAATGCTAAAACCTGTATTTGATGAAAAAAAGGACCATTATTCCGGACTGGCGACGGCCTGTGTCGAACTGGTGGAATATGGGGATTTTCAATGCCAGCACTGCGGAGAGGTTTACCCGTTGATAAAGCTCGTGCAGGAGGAGATGGGCGACAGTCTGCGTTTCGTTTTTCGCCATTATCCTCAGCCTGTGCTCCATCGGTTATCCCTGGATGCGTCGGTAGCCGCGGAGACTGCAGCCCTTCAGGGGAAATTCTGGCATATGCATGATATTATCTTCGAGAATCAGAAATATTTATCCCGCAGCAGGTTCCTGCAATTTGCGGAGGAGATCGACCTGGATACCCGGGCCTATGAGGACAATCGCGAGCACAAGAAAATGATCCAGAAAGTGATCAATGATTTTGAGAGCGGGGTCAGGAGCGGGGTGGAAGGCACGCCGACCTTTTTTATCAACGGGCGCCGTTACAACGGTTTTCATGATCCCGATGATCTGATCAGGGCCTGTAAGGATCTACTGCATATGGAACTGGCGGCTACACAATATTCTCCCTTTTAATACCCAGCTTCTTCATTTTAGAGGTAAGGGTAGTAGGAGGGACATTGAGTAGTTCTGCCGCTCCGCCCGGTCCCCAGATCCTGCCGTAACATTTCTTCAACACTTCCACGATATGATCGCGTTCATTTTCATGGATGGTCTTGACCTTCGATCCGGGATGAGCATTGACGGCGTTCATCCCCTTTGCATCCTGCAGGTTGGGTAGGTTCGGCAGGGGAACATCATCGAGGATGGAGCCCTTCGCCAGCAGAACACTTCTTTCGATCAGATGTTCCAATTCCCTGATATTACCCGGCCAATGATAGGCCGTCAGGTTTTTCATTACCTTATCGGATACGCCGGTGATCTTTCGGCCGGCCTTTCTGTTGTAATAGCTTATGAAATGTGAGATGAGAACCGGGATATCGTCTTTGCGATCCCGTAAGGCCGGCAGCAAAATGGGGAAAACATTCAACCGGTAATAGAGGTCCAGGCGGAACCGGCCTTCGGCCACCTCTTTTTCCAGATTGCGGTTGGTGGCGGCAATGATGCGTACATCGATCTTCTTTATAGACTTGCTGCCGATGCGTTCTATTTCTTTTTCCTGCAGGACCCGCAGTAATTTCACCTGCAGCTCTACCGGGATCTCTCCGATCTCATCGAGGAAAATGGTACCGTCCGCAGCCGCCTCGAATTTCCCGATCCTTTTTTCGGTGGCGCCGGTAAAGGCTCCTTTTTCATGACCGAAGAGTTCGGATTCGATCAGGGTGGTGGGAAAGGCAGCACAATTGACTTTTATAAAGGCGTTCTTTTTACGGGGAGAAAGCTGGTGGATGCTCTCGGCGATCTTTTCCTTACCCGTCCCACTCTCTCCCAGGATCAGGACGGATGTATCCGAGGGGGCCACCCGTGTGACGTGGTCGAATACATTCAATAGCAGGTGACTGCTGCCAATGATCCCTTCGAAGCCGGGTGTGAAGCTTGGTGTTGATGTGGCCGGGACATCGGAATTGGCTATGGCGCTGCCGGATGATTCATTCGTTGTGGAAGGAATAACCTGCTGAACCGCCCTGGTGAGGGCCCGCTGCAGCCGGCTGAAGAAGGCAATATGATCGGCATGATACGCATCGGGCCGGCGGCTGTAGAAGGAGAAGATCCCCGTCTCTCCGCTGGCCAGGGGCATTGGCAAAACCAGGTACGACCGGACCTGGAAGGTATCGGCGATCAGCCCTACGATGGGATAGGATCGGGAAAGCGTAATAAAGGCCTCCTCATTGTACCAGACGGGCATGATTTCTACCGGCCCCGTCTTTTCCAGCGCACTGATCTCGTGCATTTTCAATTTTGTGATGATCATGAGTTCCTTTGGTCCGATCACCTGGTACTCATCAAAGGTAATTCTTAAAAATCCCGAGTGGGTATGGGGCGGCTGCCCCGGCATTTTAAAACCGGCTGTCATGTATTCAAAAGGGATAAAGGATTGAAGGGCCATAATGGTCTTCAGGAGTTTCTGGTCCGGGCCCGTGTCCTCCTCCGCGATCCGGGACAATTGTTTCTGCAGCTGGGCTTCCTGGCGATGACCGGACCTGACCGTTTGTTCATGACGATAGCGGGCGATCTCCAGGGTTACCAGCACATCTTTTTCCCGGAAGGGCTTCACCAGGAAGCCATCGGGCTGCGTTGCCTTTGCGGCGGCCAGTACTTCTTCGTTGGAGTTCGCGGAGAGATACACAAAGGCGGTCTGGTCTTCCTTTAGTTGCCGGGCCAGGTCGATACCAGTCAATTTTCCCTTCAGGAAAATATCCAGGAGTACGAGGTCCGGCCTTTCTTTCTCGATCATCTCCTTTGCCTTTTGCACGGAATTGGCAATGCCGCAAACATGATAGCCGGCCTTGCCCAACATCAGCTGCAGGTCGTTGGCTTCGATGAACTGGTCTTCTACGATCAGGACTTTCTCATACATGCGAAAAAATTTAATCAGTGACGAATGTAACTTCTATCAGGGTTCCCTCATCGTTCCCGATGGTGAAACTACCGCCAATCTCTTCGCTGAGGCCCTTCATCAGGCTCATGCCCAACGACCCGGTCTTGCGATCCTCAAAGCCTGCGGGCATGCCGATCCCGTTATCTGCAATTGTCAGTAAAAAATGATGATTTGTTTTCTGTTGCAGGGTGATCGATATCTCTCCATACCGGTCGCCGGGAAATGCATATTTGAATGCATTGGTAATGGCCTCATTCAGGATCAGTCCCAGGGGCACGGCCTGGGCTACATCCATTTCGATCGGTTCTATTTCCAGGTGGAACCGGACAGCGTTCGCACCGTCGAATGAATCCCGCAGGTATTGCACGAGGTCCCGGATATAGACCGGCATATCGATGGCCGATACATTGTCGGACTGATATAATTTCTGATGGATCAGGGAAATGGCCTGGACCCGGTGCTGGCTGTCCCGGATGGCGAAGAGGGCCGCATCATTTTCCAGGTAGATGGACTGAGAATTCAACAGGCTCATGATGATCTGCAGATTATTCTTCACCCGGTGATGGATCTCTTTCAACAGCCATTCCTTTTCATTGACAAGGTGCTGGAGGGAGAGATTCTTTTCACGGATTTCTTCCTGTTGCTTCTCAAGGACCTTATTGTTTTTTTGCTTGAGCCGGTAGCTGTTATAGAGAAGGCCGACGATGATCAGCAGCAGCCCGACGCCGCCCAGGGTCACATTTCTCAGGATCCTGGCCTTTGCCAGTTCGGTATCCTGCAACTGGCCCTGTTTCGTAAGGAGTTGGATATTTTTTTGCTTGAGCGTGATATCCTTGTCCTTTTTCTCCGTTTCGTACTGGATCTGCAGCTCCTCGATCTGTTTGCTCTTCGTCTGGTTAAAAAGGGAATCGTTGATCGTATTATACAGCCGGATATGCTGGATGGCGGACATATATTTGCCTGCGGCCGAATCAACCTGGAACAGGAGCAAATGGATGTCTTTCCTGCTTGCGAGCGTCGAGAAGCCGGGTACCATGTTTGCTAATGCCTGGATGAGATAGGGTCTTGCTTTTTCATACTGCTGCTGTTCGATATAGAATTTGCCGATGTCCTGGTCGGCGATATCCATCCATTCACTAACGACCTTTGCATTGGTAAATTCCCTGATCATGTCCAAAAAATATTTTTCTGCCTGCCCGTATTGATGCAAGGCGTTATAGCAATATCCCAGGCCCTGGTCGCGGCAGGCTTTTTCGAAGGCTGAAACAGCAGGGTTCTTTTTCCCCAGGTCCTGGAGGATGGACAGGGCCTCCTTTGACCGGCCCAGTTTTATCAACTGCTGCGCCAGCAGGCCCGCCGTTCTATAGAGGTCGTATCGCTCGATGCCATAACCGATCCTTTTTTCCAGGGTCCTTTTATACCAGTCGGCGCTCTCCAGCGGCTGATCCAATTCCTGGTAGATAAGGGCCAGCTCGCCATAGTAAAGATCGCATCGGGTGCAAGTGGATTCGTCAAGGTCTTTTATGGACTGCAGCGCATGGGAAAGGGCCTTGTTGTGGTCTCCTTTGTAACGATATATTTCCGCGAGCAGATAATGGGTATAAGGACCGTTGGTAAATGGAATGCCGGGATGTATCCCATAGAATTCCACAAGCTTGATCAGGTTCGCTTCGGCAGCGTTTAATTTTCCTTGCAGGATCTGTACATCGGCCAGCGGAATCAAAGCATCCGCGGCCTTTTTTTCATGATTGGGAATGGACTGGTAAATACGGACTGCCTCTTCGAGATCTTTTGTGATCTCATCCCGGGTATCCAATGTAAAGTCCATTTGTCTGCCCAACGTGGACCAGGCAACGGCTTCCTTCTCTTTTTGGCCGGTTGTCTGGTATTCCTTGATGACCTCCATGAAGATCTTTTTTCCTTCGGCCGTATTTTTCTTCCGCAGGTAGGCGTCTGCGAGCATGGTGAGGCCTGTGTATTTATCGTCGTGACGATGCAGCTGGTCGCTGAGACTGACGATAGTACGGGCGAAGAGGATCGTGCTGTCTAATTGCTCTTCGGATTGTACCTCTCTTATCAGAATGCTCTTGCCTGCCGCGATCAGGGATTTGATCCGATTGGTATCCCCCTGCCCGATCGACAAGTGGGTCAACAGCATCGCTGCGGTCAGTATGATCAGGGATTTTACCATATCGGTTGTCAGGATTTCATAAAACGTGCCATTTCATGGTTTGGTGATCCGGCAACTTCAGCAGGAGCAAAGGCCCAACTGCCTGCCTAAATATAGTACGATATTTCGTAGTTGCGCGCGCTGCTACCACGAAATGCCGTGGCAGATTTATGTTGTCTTATTTCAATTCATTGAAAGGCAAATGCTTATGGGCATGGCATCAATTTGGGATCAACAGTAGCATGAACAGCACCCATCCAGAAACCATCCTTTTTATCACCGGGGCATTTGTCAGCGAGACCTGCTGGGATGCCTGGCAAGCCTATTTCAGGACCAACGGCTACCGCACCCTGGCGCCCTGCTGGCCGCATAAAGATGCGCCTGCGGAAGTTTTGCGGGGCCGGCATCCGGACCCGGAGATCGCATCCCTCCGGCTGAAAGGTCTCACTGAATATTTCGCCGGTATCGCGGCGTCCCTGCCGGAGAAGCCCATCCTGATCGGGCATTCCATCGGAGGATTGATCGTCCAGCTGTTGTTGCAGCGAGGGCTCGGTGCTGCCGGCGTCGCCATCCATTCGGTACCGCCCCTGGGCGTTATGACCTTTAAATTCAGTTTTCTCCGCTCCGGCTGGGGACCCCTGGGACTGTTTACTTCCCCGGATAAGTCCTTCCTGATGTCATTTCCGCAGTGGCAGTATGCATTCACCAATGGAATGGATTGCGATGCTCAGAAAGAAGCCTATTATCAGTATCTTATACCCGAATCAAAAAGGTTGGTCCGTGACAGCGTGACCACGGCGGCCCGCATCGATTTCAGCCTGCCGCATGCGCCCTTGCTGCTTATTTCGGGGAGTGATGACCATTTCATACCAGACTCTCTCAATGAGTCCAATTATAAAAAATACCGGCACAAGGACTCGGTGACTGATTATGCAGCCTTCAGGGGACGCAATCATTTTGTGCTGGGTCAGCCGACCTGGAAGGAAGAGGCGGATCATATTCTACACTGGATCGAAAAAGTAGTTCCCACATCATCAATAAAAAAATAAGACATGAAAATCATCTCCCGGATTTCGCGCTGCGCATGTGTACTGTTCATCGTATCATCCTTTCTTTTCCAGGCTTGCAGCGATGACAAGGGCGGCAGCTCCACGGTGCCAGACAGCTCCTCCAGCACAAAGACCTCAACGTCCGTTGTCCCACCAGCCGCTCCGCCGCCAAATTTCAAACACCAGACGGCCCTGGTCAACGGCGTCAATATCCATTATGTCATGGGCGGATCGGGCGAACCCCTGGTCCTGGTACATGGGTTTGGACAGAACTGGTATATGTGGAACAGGTTGCTGCCGGAACTGTCCAAACATTTTACGGTGATCGCACCCGATCTCCGCGGCGTTGGGGAATCCGATAAACCAGCTGGCGGCTATGACAAAAAGACCATGGCAGTCGATATCCACGAATTGGTGAAGAAACTGGGTTATTCCAGTATCAAACTGGCCGGCCACGATATCGGCCTGATGGTAGCCTATGCCTATGCCGCACAATTCCCTTCAGAGGTAAAAAAACTGGCGCTGATGGATGCGCTGCTGCCGGGTATCGAACCGGTCTGGAGTGATTTTTCGTCGAGAGCCTGGTGGTTTGGATTTTTCGCCAGACCTGTTGCCGGGGACCTGGTAGCAGGGAAGGCCAGGGAATTCCTCATCGATTTCTGGCCGGTGGTGGGACATATCAATGATGCCTTTACAAAGGAGGAGACGGAAGAATTTATCAGGGCCTATTCCGTTCCGGGGGCTACTACGGGCAGCTTCCATTGGTTCGGGAATTTTCCGCAGGATGCAAAGGATAACCTGGAATTCTCCAAACACAAGCTGACGATGCCTCTGCTGGCCATGGGTGCTGAATACCAGTCAGCATCATTTTTGGCCGCCCATTGCCGG
>Ga0247778_1001172_pt1 | contig 13440 bp, 11 predicted proteins | sample UWRJL049202B5_FD_179939 | JGI IMG/M metagenome (GOLD analysis project Ga0247778, IMG submission 179939) | Plant litter microbial communities from Arlington Agricultural Research Station in Wisconsin, United States - UWRJ-L049-202B-5 | ecosystem: Environmental > Terrestrial > Plant litter >... | reverse complement strand
GGGCGCGGTTCGGCCGTAAAAGGTATTGGATTCTAAAGACGATTGTAAACTTCAAACTTCTTCTATGCGTGGCGTAAATAGGGTGATGTTAATTGGAAATTTAGGCAAGGACCCTGACGTCCAGTTCCTCGAGGGCAATATCGCCGTGGCCAAGTTCTCCCTGGCTACCACAGAGACCTTTAAAGACAGGGCTGGCAAGCTGATCTCTCAAACAGAATGGCATACAGTGGTCCTCTGGCGCGGCCTCGCCGAACTGGCACAGAAATATCTGCACAAGGGCAGCCTGGTCTATATCGAAGGCAGGTTGAGGACCAGGAGCTGGGAAGACAAGGAAGGAAACAAAAAATTTGCTACCGAAGTTGTCGGTGATAACCTAATCATGCTCGACAAACGCTCCGACGGCGCCTCACACCCACCCATTCATCACGAAGGCATTGAAGGCCTGGGAAATACAGATACGCCCCCCGTCGGAGAGCCATCTGAGGACCTCCCATTTTAAACCCAACAAATTTGCTAAATTTGCGATAGTCTATCACAATTCTGCAGACAGGCATCATGCCCTGCCCGGCAGTCCGGTAACTTTTTTCACGAAACCAGCAACACTTGGATCACCCTTTAACGACACTATTTCTGCTCTATCACTCATCACCGGTATTCCTGATCATCAATCCCCAGGCTACCACCATCCTGGCCATTGTCATCCTCTTCCTGCTAATCCTTTCCTTCGTGCTGGCAGGATCGGAAGTAGCCTTTTTTTCCCTAACCTACAAAGACATCAATATCCTCAAGACCAAACAGGATACGTCCTGGAAAAGGATCGTTACCCTGCTGGAAGAACCCAAGGCACTTTTATCCTCCCTGCTGATCGCTAACAGCATCATCAATATCGCCATCATCATCCTCGCCAATTTTCTCATCGATGAGATGGTCCTGCTCAAGCAGAATTTCTGGCTCTTCGAATTTCTGATCAAGGTGATCCTGGTCGCCTTTGTCGTCATCCTGTTCGGTGAAGTGATGCCCAAAGTGTGGGCCACGCAGAACAACCTCCAGTTCGCCTATTACACTTCAGGCATCGTGGAGATCGTTCACCTCCTCTTTCGAAGGGTCAGCGTCTGGGCCGTTCACAAATCCGAAAGCCTGGAGAGGTTCTTTGGCAGCAGGAAATCGGCCTTTAGCCTGGAGAAACTGGATTATGAGATCGACAGATCAACCGATAACGAAGCCTCCGAAGAAGAAAAGAACATCCTGAAAGGCATCGTCAAATTCGGCAGCATTACCGTCAAACAGATCATGCGCACGAGACTGGATGTCAGCGGCATAGAATATCATTTATCCTTTGGGGACCTCCGCCGGCGGGTGGAAGAACTCCATTACTCCCGTCTCCCCGTCTTTAAAAAAAGCCTGGATGATCTGGCGGGAATGATCCATACCAAAGACCTGATACCTCACCTGAATGAAGGGGATGATTTCAACTGGCATACGCTGCTGCGCGCACCCTATTTTGTCCATGAACACAAACTGATAGAAGATCTCCTGCAGGAATTCCAGCAGAAAAGGACCCATTTCGCCGTGGTAGTGGATGAATTCGGCGGTACCAGCGGCATCGTTACCCTCGAAGATATCCTGGAAGAGGTCATCGGTGAGATCAAGGATGAGTTCGACGAAGAAGAGAGCGGCAACCGGAAACTGGACGACGGCAGCTATGTGTTCGAAGGCCGTACCATGCTGAACGATGTTTGTAAAACCCTGAATCTCTCCGTGGACACATTTGACAAGGTAAAAGGGGAGAGCGATAGTCTGGCCGGGCTGATCCTGGAATTATCCGGAGAAATCCCGAAGATCAATGATGTTATCCCTTGCGGGGATTTTGAATTTACCATTCTCGACGCGGACAGCAGCCGGATCAAAAAGGTAAAGGTCGCCATCCGGATGCAGGCATAACCCTCAGTATTTAAAAAGAAAAATTTGCAGCATACCATGAAGTTTCTTGCCCTCGCTGGCGCTATTTGCCTGTTAATTTCCTGTAATCAAGTATACACCCCCAAAAAAAGAGGGTACTTCAAGATCGATTTTCCTGCTCATCAATACCAGTCCTTTGACCAAAAGGATTATCCCTATTCCTTTGAATACCCCATATATGCCAGTATCATCAGGGATACCAGCTACTTCGAGGCCCGGCCGGAAAACCCCTATTGGATCAATATAGACTTTCCCCGTTTCAACGCAAAGATCTATATCAGCTATAAAGAGATCGGTCCCAACAGCTTCGACAAGTTGCGGGAAGATGCCTTCAAAATGACTTTCAAACATACCTATAAGGCCAGTTCGATCGAGGATTCTATCATGCATACACCCAATGGGATCGGCGGCGTTTTCTTCAATGTGGGGGGCAATGCCGCCACGGCCAAGCAATTCTTTGTCTCCGATACTACCCGGAATTTTCTCCGGGGCGCCCTGTATTTCGATGCAGCTCCCAACGAGGATTCACTGGGTATCGTCAACCTTTTTCTTCAGGAGGATATGGCCCACCTCATCAATTCCTTCAGGTGGAAAAAGCCTGATTAACTGGGCAAAGCGAAGTATATTTGCTATACAAACAAAACCAAGGATCTTGATAGCTATAGATAATGTTCTGATCAGTGACATGGTCGTCAGCGAACAGTTCGTCTGTGACCTGAATAAATGCAAGGGAGGCTGCTGTGAGGACGGGGACGCAGGCGCCCCGCTGGAAAAAGAAGAGATGAATCATCTCAACGAGATCTACGAGATCGTGAAACCTTACCTAACCCCCGCTGGTATAAAAGAAATCGAAAGCCGGGGTCGATACAATTACGACCAGGAATTTGGCTGGGTCACTCCCACCATCCATGGCAAAATGTGCGCCTACGGCTTCAAGGATGAAAAAGGTATTATCAAATGCGGGATCGAACAGGCCTATTACGATGGGAAGACTACTTGGAAAAAACCCATCAGCTGCCATCTCTACCCCATAAAGCTCGGTAAGACCAAGACCCATGAGACCGTGAACTATGAACCCCGTGAGACCATGTGCAGCCCGGCCTGCTCACTGGGAAAGAAACTGAAGGTACCCGTCTATGTTTTTTTGAAAGAAGCCATCATCCGTAAATACGGAGAGGAGTTCTATCAGGCATTGCAACAGGTCGCCACAGATTACTTCCCCGAAAAATCCTCCCCTGTGTAACACTGACCATTGTAAATCTTAAATTTTCAAAGCGTGGACGAGACCGCAGCCAGCTTCATCGCAAAGAGTACCATCAAGGCGGAGGACATGGACCACCGCAATAAGATCAATTTCAATATCGGCAAGTATAACGCCGTGGTCCCTCAGGGCAAACAGCAGTTCGGGGAACTGAACCTGGCCCGGGAAAGAGCCAAGAACATCAAATGGCGCGCCATCGAAACCCTGGACAAACAACTGGAAGAGTTCGAGGCCATCTTCACCCAGCGGGGTGGGAGGGTCCTCTGGGCCGACAATACCGCCACCGCACTCGCGCAGATCCTGACCATCTGCAAGGAAAAGAAATGCCGAAGCATCGTGAAGAGCAAGAGTATGGTGACCGAAGAGCTGAAGTTGAACGATTTCCTGGAAGAGAATGGCATCGAGAGCGTAGAGACAGACCTGGGGGAATACATCCAGCAGCTGGACGGAGAACCTCCCTACCATATTGTTACACCAGCCATGCACAAGAGCAAGGAAGATGTGGCCAAACTGTTCTATGAGAAACTACATACCAAGCCGGGTCTCAGCCCCGAACAGTTGACCCTGGTGGCAAGGGAAAAACTCCGGGAAAAATATGTACAGGCCGAAATTGGCATCACAGGCGCCAATTTTATCATTTCGGATATTGGCGGTATCGCTATCACGGAAAATGAAGGAAATGCCCGGTTGAGCTGCGCCTTCCCCAAAACTCATATCGTCATCGCCGGTCTGGAAAAGGTCATCCCCTCCATGACAGACCTGGGTCTTTTCTGGCCCCTGCTGGCCACCTATGGTACCGGCCAGAAACTGACCGTCTATAATACCATCGTTACCGGCCCCCGTCAGTCCGGCGAATCGGATGGTCCAGATGAAATGATCGTCATCCTGCTGGATAACGGCAGGACGAATATCCTCGCCAACGAAAAGTCGCGGGAAAGTCTCTATTGCATCCGCTGCGGCGCTTGTCTGAATGCCTGCCCTATCTATAAGAATATCGGCGGACACAGCTATGGTACGACCTACAGCGGCCCTATCGGCTCCGTCATCACCCCCCATCTCAAGGATATGGGAGAATGGAAGCATCTTAGCTATGCGTCATCCCTCTGCGGTAATTGCACCGAGGTCTGCGCTGTGAAGATCAACCTGCACGAGCTATTGCTGGAGAACCGGGCAGAAGCCGTAAAAGAAGGCTATGCCACCTGGTCGGAGAAACTGGCCTGGAAAGCCTGGAAACAGGCCAGCCTTAGCCGGCCCCTCATGAACCTGGGCAACAGAAAGATGAAGAACTGGATGGTGAATAGGATTTTCAAGGCTTGGACAGCCCACCGTGACGAACTGGACTTCTCTCCCAAAACCTTTAATGAAAGATGGAAGGCCGAACGTGCGGGATAAGCCCATAACATGTTGCTATATAACCCCCATATAACGCCCCGCCTGAGCTATATCGTGAACTTCGTCAGCAAGGAACTCTTTGACGAACCCATGGAAATCACCACAGACCGGGAACTATTCACCGCCTATCCCGGGGCCAAATTGAATTACTCCGATACGGAGATCGCGGATTCGGATTTTTTCATCCGCAGTCATGCTCTCCTGTTCGAAACAGGGATCATACCCCGGAACATTGAATGTTTCGACTTGAATTTTCATCGGGCATTCTTTCCCACAGAAGGAGACATCCCCTTCGATATTTTCGCCGCTTCCTTCTACCTGCTGAGCCGTTACGAAGAATACCTTCCCAATGAGAAGGATGAATATGGCCGGTATAGTCATGTACAGTCGCTGGCCTTCCGGGAAGGTTTCCTGGACATCCCCCTGATCAATATCTGGATCCAGGAATTAAAAAAGGCGCTGTTGAGAAAATTCCCATCACTCATCTTCCGTTACTCTTCTTTCAAATTTATTCCTACTTATGATATCGACATGGCCTGGTCCTATCTCCATAAAGGATGGAAAAGAAATGCGGCAGGGCTGTTGCGGTCCCTGCTGAAAGGAGAGTGGAGGGCTGCGCGGGATAGGCTCCGGGTTTTGCGAGGCCAGCAGCAGGATCCCTTTGATGCCTATGAGTGGTTGGATTCCCTGCATCTCTATTGCCGGATGAGGGCTTATTATTTTTTCCTGGTTGCAGCCACACAAAAAGGAGTGGATAAGAATATTTCTCCGGATAAGGAAGCCATGCAGGACCTGGTCAGATACCACGCGGCCGGCTGCCGGGCCGGTGTGCATCCCTCCTGGCAAAGCGGTGACGAAGAGACCCTGCTGAAAGAAGAGATCGAGTGGATGGAATGGGTCACCGGCCAGAAGGTCACCCGCAGCCGGCAGCATTATATAAGGTTCTCCCTACCACATTCTTACCGGCTTCTGCTGAAATATGGAATCCAGCAGGATTACTCCATGGGTTACGGCAGTATTAATGGATTCCGGGCCTCTGTAGCTTCCTCCTTTTATTGGTACGACCTGGAAAATGAGACCGTCACGGGTATGCGGGTCTTTCCTTTTTGCTTTATGGACGCCAATGCGTTCTATGAACAGAAACTGACCACCGGCCAGGCCATGAATGAACTGATGCACTATTACCACCTGATCCGTAAGGTCAATGGCCTCATGGTCACCATCTGGCATAACTCTTTTTTGGGCACAGATCCGCAATTCGCAGGCTGGCGGGAAGTATATGAGGTATTTCTAAAGAATGAGGCCTACTGGGACGCCTAACTCACCACTCACTAGTGCTTGAAATGACGCATCCCTGTAATCACCATCGCCAAATTGTTCTCCACACAATAGTCTATCGAATCTTTATCCCGGATAGATCCGCCTGGTTGAATAAAGGCCTTGATCCCGGCCGCGTGAGCGATCTGCACACAGTCATTAAAGGGGAAAAAGGCATCGGAAGCAAGTACAGCCCCCTGCAGATCGAAATTGAACTGGGCTGCCTTTCCGATAGACTGGCGGAGGGAGTCGATACGACTGGTCTGTCCGCATCCTTTGCCCACCAGCTGTTTGTTTTTCACCAGTGCGATCGCATTGGATTTTAAATGCTTACAAACAATATTGGCAAAACTGAGGTCTTCTTTTTCGGCCGCGGTACTGGACCGGCCGCCAGCCTCTTTCCATTCTGTATAGTTACCCTCATCCGGCTGCTGCAACAATACACCGTTGAGCAGGGACCGGTATTGGGGGCGGGGGCTGAGAGGAGCCTTTTGCCGGAGCAGGATGCGATTCTTCTTCTTGCAGAGTATCTCCAGGGCCTCTTTGTCAAAGGCCGGTGCGATCAGGACCTCAAAAAAGATCTCGCTGATGGCCTCCGCCGTAGCCTTGTCCACAGGATTATTCGAAGCCAGGACCCCGCCAAAGGCGCTCTCCGGGTCGCCCGCCAGGGCGGCCTCCCAGGCCTCTTTCAAGGTTGGTCGGATCGCAATGCCGCAGACATTGGTGTGTTTTATGATCGCAAATACCGCCCCGCCTGCCAGCGATCCCCCGAATTCCTGGATCAGGTTGACCGATGCATCCACATCCACCAGGTTATTATAGGATAGTTCCTTGCCATTCACCTGTTCGAATAACTCGTCAGGATTGCCGTAAAAACTCGCGGATTGGTGGGGATTTTCCCCGTAACGAAGGCTCCTGGGGGACGGAATAGACTCCAGGAAGTAACCCGGTTCTGCCCCTGCCGCGGTCCCGCCGGCCCTGACGGGCTGCGTAAAATAACGGGCAATGACCACGTCATAATGTGCGCAAACCTCGAAAGCCCGGGCTGCAAGTGAGCGTCTCTGGTCCAGGGTGGTTGCGCCTTGCTGGTCATCCAATAGCTTCTCCAGCAAGGAATATTCCTGTTTGGAAGCGATAACGACAACATCTTTATGGTTCTTTGCCGCTGCCCGGATCATGGACGGTCCCCCGACATCGATCTTTTCAATAATTGCCTTGTCATCCGTTGTGCTGGCAAGCGTTTCCTCGAATGGGTAAAGGTCCACGATCACCAGGTCGATCTCCGGGATATGATAGCGTGCCATTTCCTCCAGATCTGTCGGCTGATCCCTTCTTCCCAGGATCCCTCCGAATACGGAGGGGTGAAGGGTCTTAACCCGGCCACCAAGGATCGAAGGGTACGATGTGAGGCCCTCGACGGGTATGCATGGCAGACCGAGTCCCTCAATGAACTGCTGGGTTCCCCCTGTGGAATAGATTTTTATATCGGCCTGGTGTAGTTTTTTCACGATAGCGTCCAGACCATCTTTATAGAATACGGAAATAAGGGCCGACTTGATTTTCTTGTTCATTAAGAGCTAAATTAAATTGAAAGGGGTGAAATAGGGCCAACGGCAATTTTGCGATCACGGGTAAATTTTCCATACCCGGAGAGCAACAGAGCGGACCACAGGTCCGCTAGCCGAAGGCTCAATAATTAAAAGTTCTGCGATCCGAAGGTATATTTCCTCCAACCGAGGACGCAAAATTACAAAAGGGAGACGATATGACAACCGGGAGAAGGTAAAAAGAGAGGGATGGTTAATCTAAGGTTCCGGAATTACCCCGTGCCTGAGAGGCAGACGGGGTAACCGGAAGCTTTGAATGGTAACAGCGGTAAGCACGCTCGACGCCGTAGAACCCTTCCCTGACGGACGCCGATGAATTTTCTCATGCGTAATAAATATATTCCGCATTGCGTTATTAACTACAGAAAAGCATCAGCATACATACCCCAACACACTAAAAAAAACAAAAAGGATAAGGTGTTAATGGTTATGTATGCTGTTGCTGACAATAAGATCAAAAGGTACTGGTCAGACCAGACAGTTTGCAGCATTGAAATAGCACCTGCAGCCATACACACTTTAAAGGATATCAAGATTGTAAAAACGGGAAACTGGCAACCTCCTCACTAATGTCAGATAAAATATCCGATCCTGTCGAAAAGGACCCAAAAAAAAGAGACTGTATTTTGTTGCGCAAAACACCTGCCATTCGACCCCGTAAAAAAACGTGCTTTTACGATGTTGTTTTACTGTTTTTATTACAAGGAAAAAACGCTTTTTTTGTGATATTTAACACCTGACTTGTTGATCTCCTTCACTTTACAAATAATACTAATCTGTAATTATTTGATTAGTACATTTTTGTGCTTAGTCTCGATGAGACTTGAGGAATACTTTTACATCAAGCAAATTATTCTTCAAAAATCTAAAGTCTCAATTATGACCACAGTCGAAAAAAAATCATTACGCGTAGGAAAGTACGTAAATACAGAGCACGTAGATACAGCCATCAGACATTACAAACAAGAAAGATGGATTCATAATTCCGAGAGGATCGGGAAGGAAGATTCCTTAAGTGTATGGTACAGCGCAGAAGAACTCGAAGAATTTGTCCAGACCGTAAGGGCTCACGGAGCGGATGGCGTTCGTATGTATTTTGGGGTGTATGGAGAAGACGCCCCAAGGCCAGGATTGGAAGGCCGTCAGACCATCGTCCTCGTTGCGACCAAAAGTAAGGAAGAAGGAGAAAGGCTGCAACATAAAGACTTTTATATCACCAGGAACGGAAAAGCGGATATATTGGCTTTTAATATGGGAATTCCCTGCCCCCCGCTCTATTGCCCGGGAACGCCCGCATCGCCAGGTGGAACCGGCACTTTAGGCCTGACTTTCGTAAAGAACGGCAATAACGGCATGTCGGTTATTTAAGAATTTTATTTTCATCAAATATCTGTGAAGCGGCCTTGCTCAGGGCCGCTTCTTTTTTATTGGATCCTTCTTTTTTGTTTGAATAAATTCTGTTACTTTGGTTACCCATGGTTTTTCCTATATACTTTTTTTTCATCGCTGTCAGCTTCCTGGCCAGTCTTGCTGTTTTTTTTCGACGGAAAAGCGCAGTATACCTACGCCTGTTCCCGCTGTTTCTGGCTCTGACCATTCTCGTTGAAATCGTAGCTTTCAGGCTGGTAAATAGAAAAGGAGGTACCAACACGGCTCTTTACAATTTTTTTGGCGTCGTTGAATTCCTGTTTTATCTCTTTGTTCTTCACGAGGTCATACACAACAAGAGGGCTAAGCGGGTCATTTTCTGCGTTTCATTGGCGTATTTGGCATGGGTTTCCATCAATTTTATCTTTATTCAGAAGATCAATACTTTCCATACAATGGATTACGCTATCGGTTGCCTGCTGATAGCCGCTGTCTGTATCTACTATTTTTACGAATTATTCCAACTTTCTCATTCTGTAAATCTTGTCAGACAACCGGCTTTCTGGATCTGTTCCGGGCTGCTATTCTTTTATACCTGCAGTTTCCCGTTGTACGGCTTTCTTAATTTCATAAAATTCGCCCCGACTGTCATTATCCGGAATCTGGCAACAATATTGAATATTCTGAACGTCTTATTATATTCATCTTTCACTATAGCTTTCCTATGCATGATCAGAATCAGGAAATCTACTTCATAGTTCTTATCGGTGGGGGCCTGGGACTCTTATTGGTAGGTTTTATCGTTACGATCCTGTTTCAGTATCAAAGACGACAGCACCGGCAGGAGAAGCAATTGGCACGCCTTAAACTGGAATATGACCAGGAACTTCTCCGCTCACAACTGGAGATCCAGGAAGCCACCTTTAAGTCCATTGCCCAGGAATTACACGATAATATCGGGCAGGTCCTTTCCGTGGTGAAATTATCCTTGTCCATTTTGCCCCTGGAGGCGCAGCATCCTGCCTACGAAAGTGTTCAGAACAGCCGGCAAATGCTGAATAAGGTCATCTACGATATGGCGGACCTCACCAAAAGCCTGCATACAGACCGCATTACCCAGATTGGGCTGGTCGAGGCCATCCGGTTCCACCTGGAAAGTCTTCGCCGCACCGGTCTTCTCGAAGTGGGATTCTCCGTGGAAGGGGAAGAATATCCTCTTGAAGATCAGCGTGCTATCTTTTTATTTCGTATGTTTCAGGAAATGTTGAACAATATTTTGAAACATTCTAAGGCCACTCAAGTAAATATTGCGGTTATTTACTCAATTGATAATAAATTTGTTCTGAAAGTGGAAGACAACGGGGTAGGCTTTGATACGGAAAAAAAGAGAACACAGACCTCTTCTTCTAGTGGCATTGGGCTAAAGAGCATGACCAATCGAGCTCACCTGATCGGGGCGACCATCTCGATCCAAAGTCAGCCGGGCAAGGGCACTACCATCCAGGTGGAATTGCCCCTGGAAAAGGAAGTATTATAATTTGCTTATGGGAGCAGCAATTAAGAAAATACAGGTAGGAATTGTCGATGATCATAGTCTTTTACGCCAGGCATTGGGTAAGCTCATCGGATCATTTGAGAATTACGCAGTCCTTTTTGAAGGCGACAACGGAAGGGAAATAAAGACTAAGATCACCCAGCATATCGTCCCGGATATTATCCTGCTCGATGTGAACATGCCGGATATGGACGGCTATGAGACTGTCCGCTGGCTGCACAAGAACTACCCGCAGGTCAAGGTCCTGGCCCTATCCATGTCCAGCGATGAGAATACCATCATCCGCATGCTGCGTCTGGGCGCCAAAGGATATATCATGAAGAATATCGAACCCGAAGAGCTGCAGCTGGCCCTGGATTCCATCATGAAGAAGGACTTCTACCTTTCCGAATACATCTCCGGTAAGATCATCAGCGGCCTCCATAAAGATCTCGGTAATCCCGAAGACCCCGTCGTGCTTAGCGATAAAGAAAAAGAATTCCTCCGGCTAATCTGCTCGGAGATGACCTACAAGGATATCGCCGATAAAATGTTCATCAGTCCCCGCACCGTGGACAATTACCGCAATACCCTCTTTGAGAAACTTAAGGTGCGTACACGCGTCGGCCTTGTCATGTTTGCCATCAAAAATGGCCTCGTCGAGATCTGATTCACTCACCACTCACTATTCACCACTCACTTCTTCTTCGTCAGGCTCAGTAACAGGGCCGGCAGAAATACCAGGTTCGTGATCGTTGCGACCACCAGGGTAAGAGATGTCAGCCACCCGAGAGCCGCAATTCCCCCGAAATCACTAAAGGAAAAGATCACGAATCCCGCGATCAGAACCAGTGATGTGTAAACGATACTTATCCCCGTCTTATTAATGGTCGCAATGACGGTCTGATGCGGATCCGCACCTGGCCGGGCAGCCTCCTGTTTATAATTCACCAGGAACCGGATGGTGATATCGATGGCAATGCCCAGCGCAATGCTGAAGACGATCACCGTGGACGGTTTTAGCCGGACGCCTGTCCAGCCCATGATTCCTGCAGTAATGATCAGGGGAATGACATTGGGGATCAGGGAACACAGCAGGATCCGGATCGACCGGAAGAGAAAGAGCATACAGGCCGCGATCAGCACAAAGGCCCAGGTAATGCTGTCCTTCAGTCCTTTGATGATGAAGGTGCTGCCTTCCAAAAAGGTGATCATCGTGCCTGTAAATTCTATTTTATACCGGGATGAATCGAATAGCTGCGCCGACCGCTGATGCAGCCCCGCCAGGATCTCGGGCAAACGCCGGCTGCCCACATCGGCCATATTGACGCTGATCCGCAGCTCCTGGTTATTGCTATCCACAAAACTTCTCAATAATTTGGTCAGGTTGTCCTTCTTCCCTTTATCCGCCCTCAGATAGGGAGCAAGGAATGGAAGATCCAGTGAATTAGGGACGCCATAATTGCTGCTGTCGCCCCCATAATAGGCCTGCCTGACGAATTTGAGACCCTCGACCATCGATAGCGGCCGGGCCATTTCCGGCTGCGCCGCAATATAGGCGGAAAGACGGTCAACACTGTCCAGGGTCTGCAACTGGTTGATCCGCAGCCCATTCTTCCGCCCGGTGTTCACTACGATCTCCAGGGGCATCACCCCCTTGAAGTTTGCTTCAAAAAACTTAAGGTCCAGGTAGATGGGATCTTTTTTAGGCGCATCGTCCAGGAGAAACCCTTCCGACTTCAGCCGGAACATGCCTGCCACGGCAATGATCAGCACGATTGCCGTGATACCGTATACCGGCCTGCGGTGATGAGTAGCCCAGATCTCCAGCCGGTTCAACAGCGAGAGCAGCCAGCGATTGTCCAGATAACGCATATGCTTCTGTTTGGGCGCGGGGAGATAGCTGAGTACCGCAGGGATCAGGATAAAGGATATAAAGAAGAGCAGCATGATATTGATCCCTGCAATGATCCCGAATTCATAAAGAATGGCACTCTTGGTGAGGGCAAAGACGCCAAATCCAATAGCTGCCGTAATATTGCAGAACAGGGTGACCACGCCCATCCGCCCGATCATCTGCAGCAGGGCCTCGTGCTTGTCCTGCGTCTCCTTATAAGTTGTATGGTATTTGTTTAGAAAATAAATGCAGTTGGGGATCCCGATCACAACGACCAGGATCGGCGTAAGCCCCACAAGCAAAGTAATCTTGTAACCAAGGAGGTCCATGGTCCCCAGGCTGAAGATCACCCCAATGATCACCACGCCCAGCGCCAGCAGCATCGTACTGAAACTGCGAAAAAACAGCAGCAGGATCACTGCATACAGCAGAACTGAACCCAGCAGGAACCAGGTCATTTCATTGGCTACCTTGGTCGCCATATAGGTCCTGGTTAGGGGCAGTCCGCTGTAATGCATGGGGATCCCATGCCGGATGCCAAAGCTGTCCGTGGTTCGGGTGATCCCTCGAACCGTAACGATCCGCATCGCGGAGTTCATCAGGTCCTTGTTGACCCGAATGGCCATCAGCCAGGTATTCGTTTGCGGATTGTACAGGAGTCCCCGGTAAAAAGGCAGGCCCAGAAAGACTGCCCGGCTGCTGTCGATCTCGGCCTGTGAACCGGGATGTTGGGAAAAGATAGGGACAGGCCGGAATTTTTGAGCACTATCTTCCTTGATAAGCGTGATAGCTGCCGATACGCTGAGCACATCCTCTACGCCTGGTAATTTCTTCAGGCTCTCATTCATCGCGATATAATCAGTAAAGACATCCTTTTGAAAAAGTTTGTCCGTCTGTATCCCGACCACCATCACATTGCCGTCATCCCCGAATTTCTGGCGGAAGGCCTGGTAAGCAAGATATTTTGGATTGTCGACCGGGACCGTACGGGTAAAGTCATAACTCATCTTCACGAAATATGCGTGATAACCCATAAAAGCCGTGGCAGCGAACAGAAAGATCAGGAGAGATAACCGGTATTTAAGGACAAACCGGGCAATGGATT
>Ga0247778_1001171_pt1 | contig 13455 bp, 12 predicted proteins | sample UWRJL049202B5_FD_179939 | JGI IMG/M metagenome (GOLD analysis project Ga0247778, IMG submission 179939) | Plant litter microbial communities from Arlington Agricultural Research Station in Wisconsin, United States - UWRJ-L049-202B-5 | ecosystem: Environmental > Terrestrial > Plant litter >... | reverse complement strand
CCTTCTAGATATTTCTTCGATTACAAGGAAAACTGTCCAATAAGACTCTCGTATTCCGTGAATCGTTACTTATACAAGTTAGGGCCTCAAAAAGCTTGGCGGCTTTATTGCCCCGACTACGAAGTATTATGACGCCAAATTCATGTTTGTTTTTTGGTTTATCAGCCCTACAACTCTTACGCTAACAAAAACAGACTGTACTGGCGCCAAAACAAGGTCTTTTTCACCTCAGCGGATAGATCGCCTCATTCCCGTCCAATTGAAACTTTCATTCGGTCCAAAGTCCCGCTCACGGCCACATGAACAGCTTCCCACCATTAAAGACCCCGCTATCCAGCCCCCTGTACGCTCAAGCCTTACTTCGTCCTCCAGATCTTCATACTTCGTCCCAGGCGAAATAATTCCAAAAGGCAGGGGAGTTATTTCAAGGGTTTGGTTGGACTGTGCCACCAAAAAGACCCCCGCAAAGTACCCCTGCCTTTTGGAATTATTTCGCCTGGGACCAAGTATACAAACCAAAACTGAGGCAGGCAAGCTGTGTTCTGCACCTCGAATTGCATCGGAATCGAGTGCCTTTTTACTCAGAACCAACTCTTTCATGCGTGCCATTTCAGATATTCAAGGCTAGAAACCTTATTCCGCGTCATAGCTGGGCAATGACGAGTTGGGTCGCACTTCCAAAGACAACTCTTGACATGGAAGGGAAAGGAATCAAATGATAGGGACCTCTAGAAACTTCAACTTATCTACTCTGACCTAACCTCAGCTCCGAAATTGAACTGCTCAAAGCGGATCTCCCATAACCAAGACGTACGGAATTTCTCTAATCAGATGCAACACTAGCAATGTGGTATTAAGCTCGTTCAATGCTCTTAATCGCGGAGGCGAATTACCTACTCGCTGTTTATTTCTGATCAGCTATCGAGGCTTCCGGGAAATAGAAGATACGATTACTTGTTACCAGCTAGAAATTTCAAGAGGACATCCCAGGGAAGAGAATAATGGTTTCGTATACACAAAGGGTGCATTTGATTAGGAGGAGACATTGCAATGGGCATCCGACACGAATTTACTTACTCATTATAGCGAGGTTGACACAGTGGAGCTTATTCTTATGATGCGACGACAATTCCCCCCCACCCAAGAAGAGACGTGGTAATTACGGTACCACTAATTCCCAGCTGAAATGGAATCAAAATTCTTGAACGCCTCAACTTCTGGCCCATACATCTACACCGAAAAGGGCTCGACCGCCTCACCTTTTCACCAGCTAATCTCCCAGTTTCATTCCTGAGTTGCTACGAGCTTGGATTCGAGCCTTGACTTATACCGTGAGGCTTCCAAGGTGATTTGATAGCACGCGTGTTAATTATGGAAACCCCAGTCAATAGCGAAGCTGTAAGTACCAATAGTACGCCATGTTACACCAGTCGGAGAGCCACAAACCTCGTATTGAAGGTACTGTTCCTTGATCAGAGCCCTACAATTAATAATATTGCAAAATTGAAGCCCGGCTCGAGATGTATCGGAAGAAGTTGCTGGATACGAGTTCTGAAAGTGCCTTCTCCAGGGCTCGAGGACATTATCCGAGGGATGTCGTTGAAATATCGTTGCAGCGTAAGACAACAATGCACTATGCTGTCATAAGGGCTTCCTCAGAGTCCAGACCACCAGGACCAGCTCAAACCCCAGAACCCTGGCTTTCACGCTCCCAAAACATGGGAAGCCTGTAACCCTAATGGTGTCGGGCGTGAGTGATAGGGGGCGGAGAAGTTCTCCGGAGGGCCGCTGGTGCCACGGGCGCACGCTGATCGTTCCCGAAAACGGGCATTGCAATTGCGGCAGGTCTGCAGCCGTTGAAGGGGCGCTGGCCACCTACGTATTGGTAAAAGCTGTCCTGCCTGAACTCCTTCTTTCAGCGCACGACACAGCATCCGGTTGCCAATTATCGCAAAAATAGCCGCGCGGAGGTATCTCCAGGGGAAAGTTCCACTCGCTCGGGTTTAATCGACGACACTGCATTGGCGCTATGTGATAGCTCTACTGTGCGGAGGTACTGCGCTGCAACTGCAGCCTGCAGCCCTAAACACACGCCCACCAGCCCTGGGAAGTACCGAAAAGGACATCATCCGATCCCGGTGGCTCAGCGTCCGTGGCCCTGGTGCCCGTTTCTATCATACCCAGCCCGAACAATGGTTAACCGACCGAGCACAAACCGGCTCGTGTTTCTTTTTCTTCAATAGTGTGGGCCCCCTAGAACCGGCACACCTTCCTCCCATTCTGCGTTGAACTCCAGTTGCATGCCCGTCCAGGAAAATCAGGGTTCACCAGGTTCTCCACATCAATTTAGCTTGGTAGCCTCACGGGAAATGCCACCAGCCTTGACTCTTGCATTTTCCTATTTAGTAAAATGATCTTTCCCGTCAGATATCTATCGCCCTCACCACATGGCTCTTCAAAAGTAATTTGGAATTCGCGGCACGGGACTCGTTTTATTTTCAATATATACCAATTACACGATCGAGATGCCCCCAAAAATAATAATATTATTCGGGGTCTGAGAGCTTTCAGGGAAAAGATGTAATAATTGCATCACGATGCATGTCCCCACGAAGAAAAAAGAAAAGGCGCAATTTCAAGCTGGGATATCTCCGCCCGCGGGAAGATACGAAGCAAGGGCAAATCTCGATTTGTGATCCTTACGGAGATTAAGCGAATTCGGCTATTGACCCCTGAAGCAAATAGGGGGGCTGGTGAAAATTGCACGGTAAAACCTATGCGCAAAAACTTAGAAAGCAATGAGGGAAAGAAAGTGTGAGGCGCAGAATAATGGGAACTTCAGCAGTCCTCCTTCTTGAGCGTCAGAGTTGAGGATTTTTGGTTTCCCATTGTGGGTGCAGGAGTGCTTTCGAGCCACGGCAGCCTGACGGGATACCTCAGATTTTCGTAATAGAAGTCCCAAGGAAATTCGTAGAACTGTGCTCTTGGAAATAATGTTGAAATTTTTGACGGAGTTGAATTTTTGCATTTCAAATTCAATCACAGCCTCTGCCTTCTCTGGCCTTTTGGCTAATCTGCTTCTAAAACCGACTGTCTTGATGGTTTCAATCATGCACCTTTTGTGGTGGATATTCTGGCCGACTTCTTGCCCTCATGTCTGAGGCAGCCTGGCAGCAAGCCTGCCATCCCCTTCACGATCCATCCTCCAAAGCTCGATAACAAAGATTGTCGAGATGTTATGCACCGGCGCACATCATCCTGGCGGTCTTAAAGGCCATCGCAGCATACTTGATATGGGTCGGGATGTATCAAAATGGATTCTTTCAAGTAATAAACAACCCAGGCATCGACCACGACTTGTCGCCCTGTCCTCAGCCGAACCTTAACAGCCCGCTCTCCTCTCTCCTCATCTAAACTATCCACTTGTAAGTATAGTTCTTGGGTTCGTTCTCCCACTCTCTTGATGTGCCTGGCCAAATTGTTCCCGAAATTCACCAACACTTCATGGCCTCTGGTAGCTCTTTCCAGTCTGGAGCTAATCTCTCAACTTTTCGACCGCCTATATTACGAACTGCCTTCCAGGACATTACCACCGCTCGAATTCGCCCCCTATTTCCACTGAATCGTGGTATATGCAGCGTGTGCGGCGATAGCACGCTTCATTATGACTATGTATTAGTATTGCGGTCACAGCTTTCAGTCATATCCCCTCCGCCACACTCGTCGTCATTACCATCCCCTTTCCGCGTCTATTCAGTCTGGAACCTGTACTGCTTTCAATTGACACAGCAGTATACGATCTTCCTCCCACTGATCTTCCTCAAGCAGACTCGACTCTACATTTTTTCCGAAGGCATTGCTAGCATTCCTAGAGAAACGAACGATTCTGATTATAATATTTGGAAAAAATAAGCCGGTTAGGAGTGGCTCAGGAGGATTCCGAGTAGGTGGAAAGGAAGCTGGGACTACAGGTCCCGGATAACAGTCCGAAGAGGGAAAGGTAAACATTTTTTAGAGCAGGAAGGAACGGCCCTTAGGTTGGGATCGGATAGGTTTTTGATCGATTTAGTAAGTCTATACTGCAAGTCTGTATTTGGCCGCAAAGGTTTCCCAGGGCAAGTACTAGTAGTAGTAGTAGTAATTGACGTCGGGGGAGAAGTAGTAATAAACTACTTCTCCAGGACCTCCCAGGGGGTACGAGGACGTGCTAAGCTAAGGTCTTAATTACATACAGAGTACTATTTGGCGTTCAAAAACTCCGTAGAGAAAAGACCCTCCAAACAGCCCCGGGTCCCTAATCCCGTAGTGTTCCACCGTAACCCTGGCCTTGAAGAAAGCAATTCATGCAAATGCGATGTGGCCGAGGCCGTATAAGGCTAATCTTTTTCCGACTGCGAATATTGACGCCATAAGGTCGAGTTCCTAGAAATGAGGTTATCCAGAACCTCTAATACTAGACCCCAGGTGACTCGAATAGCATCAAAAGCCTCCTAGACAGGTCTAATATCAGGTGCCCTAGGCCTGTCCCCCTAGGATCGGAATGCAAAGGCGCAATATAAGTATCAGATGCCACCATGTCCTCTTCCTCCTCCTCCCTTCGACTCCTCCCCCCCTTCCATTCTCTTCCTTACACTCCCGCCCTCCTATAGAATATAAGTCACCATCCCCAACTACAGTCAATCCTTCCTTCCCCCTCTAAAACGTCGCATCCCCGCCCTTCTTCCTCCTTCGTGGTGTCTGCCATCCCGAGTATCCATATTTTCGTAGGTGTAGGTAGTAGAGATCCTTAGTGGGGAGGAGGGTATTCTTGTATCGAGGCATATATCCGTAGCGTAGTCGAGAGAGAGATAATTCGGAGCGTGGTCGTGGTAGAGGAGTGTGGTGGTTGAGGTGGGAGAGGCCACGGTGGCACCTCGCGATAGCCTCATAAGGGAAGATCTCCCTGCAGACCGGTGTCGCGACTCAATCTAGGCTCTGGGATCGTGTTGGCAATAGCCTCAATCCTCAGGGCAGGCCTGAGCCTGCCCACAGGTTCGTAGGGGACACCGCGCACAGGTGTTGAGTCTTCGTCCCCCGTTTCCCAGGGCAAGACAGTATGAAGAACATATATCCAACAACCAATGAACCATCTATTCTCTTCACATTTTTTTGGCGTTCCAAACTCTTTTAAATGACCAACGACGCTATTCGAGTGAAAATACAACTCCGTCGCCTAGTCGCTCTTTCCTCTTCACACCTCACGTCCGCATTCGAAGAACACAAATGCTTCAACATTGAGGAAGGAGCTACACACAGAGAGATACTAAATAAGAGATATTTAATTTGGCTAATGATTGAACGCACGCAAACAGTCCTGTTCGCACCTGCGCCGTCCCCATGCAGGAAACACCTTACGGAGGTAGTGTCCTGCTAAAGCGTTACCCCGCAGCGCGAATTTCAGCAAACATTACCACTGGATTCGGTGCATCTAAAGTTTTTTTTGCAGCTTCCAAAGGGTAGTTTGATTCCTTGTGATTCTAGGAGACATTATTATACTGGTGCTAACTTGGCGTCCAAGTGATGAGGAGCAAAAAATTGACCCTCGCTTGGTGACAGTCTTGTACCCCACCCCATTTAGACCTTTCTACAGTGATATGCGAATTAACCTTGACACTCGCCAAAAACACAGAAATTGGCACTTTTCCCCCAAAGACTCCAACAACCGTTTCAAATAATAACTTGCAGCCAACACTACTTGAAAAGGGGTATTTTATTATTAAATATGATGTAATACAAATATATCTAATTCTTTAATTAGAAGAAAATCTGAAAAGTCTAGTCTGAAAATTGGAAGAAAATTCTGGCGAAGCCCCTCTTTTTTATTTTTTCCCAATAGGCCGTACTTGCAATTGTCTGTAGGAAAAAAGGACCAATTTCCGTGTTTTTAGTATTTGTCAAGGTTAATTCGCATATCACTGTAGTATGAGTTGATAGATTGGCTTCAGGGGTGTAAGAACTCGCGCATAATTGAGATTACAGTCAAAAATATATATCCTAGCTTCCTATTTTCCAAACTTACTTCTCAACATTCACCTGTTTCGCTACCTAGATCGCGAAAAAAGTAGGAATTAACACGTCAAAAAATTGCAAATAGAAGGAAGCAAGTGAACGATGCCGCGCCTAGAAATGAGTTGTATCCAACCCATTCTCATCGGTCAAATCTGGAGCTGCAAAATTAATATAGAGCTAGCTGCTAGAAATTGGGAGAATGCCCAATCCTAATCGGTCATATCTGTGAGGTAGAACTATTCGGTGGAATGGAAGAGGCTTGCTAGTGCTCAACCACCCATTTGTTTTGGAAGGCTTCCTCATATTTAAATACATAAGTGAAACATCTGTATTTGCGAAGTTACGCCGAGGCGTTGGGTTGAGTGGTGGTTAAGTGGTTGGTTAAGTGGTTGGTAAGTGGTGGGGAACGGAGTTCAACCTGTTGCAAAGATTTCGGAGACTTCAATTCACAGTTTCATGGAATAGTATTGAATTTCAGCACCGAGATCGAGATCTCTAGACCTGCGATTTGCAACAGAGGAAAGGGAGCCAATCGCGCTGGCTTTGGCACAGCTGAGCAGTGACGGAGCAAGCTGGACGCGTGATACTTGCTTGTATTTCTCATTGCTCCAATACAAGAAGGGACGTTATGTGTACGATATTTGTCGCTTCTCCTGGGGATCTTATCAAGTTTGAAGATGAATGCACATCTTTCAGTTGCGATGTCAACGGCTGCAGCATAGTCTTCACATCCACTTCAGCCAATTACCACTTTCGCCACAACTTCATTCTTGCTCTGATTAGACCCGCTCTCAAAAATTATCTACTCGTACCTAGGCGCTGCTTTGCTTCCCATTATCCCAAGGAAGAACCCTAGGTGTAAGAGACAGCGATTACCACGATCTGCGCCTGCAATCCCGTCTCCTTCCCTGTTTTGGCACACGTCCAGACTTTTTTTAACAAATAGCTGGAACAGTCACTAGAAATAAACTTTAAAGAACTAAGTTTTTGATGTACGCTTTGAAAAATCAATGATTTACAGCAAGTCTTGCTGCTCTCGAGATTCTACCACATGTTATAAGACAGACCAATGAGCATCATTTTTAACTTGAAAGTTTCGATCTGAATTGCCTTATATGCCTATTCCTAGGTTTATGTTGAGGAATAACCAACCGACTTATTAAAGTACTGCATGCTCTCACTTTTTGCGACTACGCGCCCCCCGGGAACCGATCTCATGATTCTTATCCCACCAAACTTCGCAACGGTCGAATACTCTGCACAGTTTGCCACCGGATATCTCCCTCCTGTAAGGTTCACTTAAATCTGGTCTCTTCACTTTCATTGAAGAAGATATAGCCTCTGTTGCACATCGTATCTGACCCTCACACTGTTGGGTGGGGACTGGTGGGAGTGGCTCGTTCCCTAAGGATCTCTCCTCTGCTTGGATGCCTGAGTGACCACGTCGCTGCGATACGCAACAAGAACATAGGTCCTTCCTATGACTGAAAAATCCAGAACAGGTTGAATAATACAGCTGGAAAATGCTTTTGTTCTGATATGTGAGATGTTTGGCTCCTCTTCCCCTCGGTCCGCCCGGCCGAAATCAAGCGGGAAAGTTTCTGAGGAACTGCTGTCAGCTTGCAAATGCAAGATAAGATGGAGTGTGATAAGATGTTCAATTCAAAGGTGAGACACGTATGTGAATGATGATGGCATTATGCTTCATTATCTGTTCCGGTTCTTAGAAAGAATAGCCTCACCGGTACACAAACGTGATTCCAACTGTTTCGCAATCTCGCCTCAAAGCCTCCGCTTCTTCCTTCTCGTACTCTTTACGGCCGTAATCGAATTCAATGAACCTGATTTCTAGTTCGAGCTCTTCTCTCCAGAGTAGAAGTTCTCGGAGGTGGTCGAGTTCGTTCCCCCCGTCACAGTCAAAAAGCGTCAGATCTTTCAGTGACTTCGGGATGACATCTACAAGGCTCATCTCAGTAACGGGTATCTCTTGATTTTCGTCATGATCACTGTCGTCGTCGTTCATGTGGAAGTCTTCGATGGTCTCAGGGTCGCCAAGAAGCATTGCGGACTTGCACACGATCTTTCGTAGCTTTTCAAATTCTTTTAGCGACCCAAACGGAAGCGAGTCGTCAAGATCATCTCCAAAATTAAAGCTCTCCCAGTCATCTTCGATGATGAATTCCTCCAAGCAATGCTCCAATGCTCCAATGGCCGTGGCGAATGCTCGAGGGGAAAAATCATAGTGACCAACAGTAGCATCTCCGATCCCGTACTTGAATCGTTTCAAAGTCGGAAAACAACCTAGGAAAGAAACTAGACAAGATCCTTCTATGGAGGTCAAATTAAGTTCCAACTCCTCCGCATAAAATTTCTTGCCTCCAGCCTCAAAACTTTCGTCCGCCACGGCATGAGCGCTAAGCCTCTTCACTGATTTCAGTTTCAGAAACGGAACCAGGGTGCTGAGATACAGCCCATTCTCCGTATCAGCATAAGAAATCGCCACCTCTCTGAGCTTAGCCAGTGAAAATACTCCGTTGAGCTGACCTTCATTCTGAGATATAGAAGCTTTGTTGAGCGCGTGAGACACATAAGTGTTGCGCTCGTCTCCTAGATTATTGCTGTACTCATTGAAAGTCAACTCCTCCAGATTCGGGAGAAGAAATAAGGCCAGCCCAGCAAGGGCATTCACGTTACCATCACGAAGAGCATCCATCCAGCTTGTCGCCATCTCATCGGAACTGACGTCACGGAGCACAGTCTCTGCAAGACCGAAATCGGCGCCCGTCCAGGTCTGCATGGGATTGTCTAATTCATTATAGCAGCGCATACTGGTAAATCGCTTGATGGATGTCCCGAGTACAGGTGGCTCTTTCCGTAAGAGTGCTCGGATGAACAGTTCCATGGAGTCGCCTTTACTTTCTATGAATGTTTGACGGATGATAGGAGTAGCGATGGCAAGGAAACGATGTGATACGAGGGGGATTTGATGGAGCCGCGGCCAATATATATAATGAGAGGAGTCTTTCGTGTCTGCTGCATCTTGTGCGACAAATCCGATGATTCGGTTTAGAAGCTCATTTGAAAGAACTATGATAGACATTTTGAATTTACGTCATTCAATCCTGGCGAGCTTCCATCATATCTCAAATATGGCAGACCGGCGTGAGTGGTAATGTGCCGGCAAAATGTCGAGGACCGGTCTTCAAAATTGTAGCCTTGGATTCCCGAGTTGGATGTCAAGACCTTCGGTAATTTCAGGTTCTGTTGACAGTTGTATTTGTGAAGTTGAATTTAAGTTCATATGAAGCACCGAGGTCTTAGGTAATGAGACGCTTTGACGTTATTGTACACTCTTGATGGACTAACCCCACCTCAAGCGAAATATTTTTTGGTTGAAACATCAATCGCCTCTTCGTGAGCGCCTCCTCCATCTCCCCTATCGACTTCGGATACATCTGAGAAATGCGCGAGCTAAACAAACGTGCCTGAAATTCTACCGAGCATCCACTAACTTTAAAGTGCCAGAGCGCTGTAATAGATTTTGCAAATCGTGATCAACAGATTCTAGTCGATCGGAGAGTTAAAGTAATTTGACGTTTATCGGAGGGGGGCAACCAAAAATAGCAACAAAGCTAGAGGTATCAATATGCTTTACTATATGGAGGCAAGAAAATTCAAGATCTATCAGCTCCCTCGCTTATGAAAGGGGTAAATTTATCTCCCCCCCGCTCACCCCCCCCAGCAGAACTCCCAAAGAGCCCGCAGAAAAAGCAAAAACAAGAAATTTCGACACGCAGAAATGTTTAGAGCACTCAGATGGGCAAGACTTTATAATCCTAAATAATAACAAATGATAAATCTCCCGGTTCCAAAAGGTCGAGATTCAAAGTCCTCTGAGATGGCTCGATAGAATGGGAGACGCAGGTAATGCGATGCAATTATCACCAGAACTATGGACAATTCTCCGCCTGTTTATATAATACTGGCATAGCAAATGCTTTAAATAAAAGCAACGATATACTTGAATGCAGGCCAAGTTACTGTTCCAACTCAAAATGCAAATTCGATTTTCTCTTTCAAAGTCAGAAATACCTATACATCAGGTGTCACCTGCGGATCAACTTGTTCCGAGAACCTCAGCAGCACTTGCCCAGACGAACAAAAAGAGGCAACTGCGAGACTGATGGTAGAGTAGAACTTCCCACGCCTACCTATTAATCACTTTTTCTGGCACCGTCCCTCCCGTAACGTGTCATCACCTGAGTCATGGGGAGCATTTGCTGTTCATGTGCCGCTTCATCTCTCAGGAAACGACTTGACCCATCAATGATCCACGATGCATACTCATTCACAGAACTCTCTGCATGACACCTACCGGCCAGGGGAAGTCACCTGGCATGTCTCTGGGCCGTTTCTCAGAGGCGACACGGCCCAATCCAGCCTAAGAAATGCACATCTTTCTCAAGCATACAAGAACCCCCGCTGTGCAACTTTCATCCTCAGAATTATTCGTCTTGCAAAATAAACATGACTCCTTTCGAAACAAGTGATTTGAGCCGATAAATTTTGACAAGTTTTGGCATTGTCATCCACGGGAGTTTAATCTCGGTCTTGGTCCTTAGCCCAAGTCTCTAACCTACTACCCGCCACATGCAAGAAGGGTTCAAAATCTGAATGAAGATAACAACCGCTTGTTGGGACACTAGACCCCGCAATTCTTACAGCAGTGTTTACACGAAGGATTATAGTCCAGCCTCGCGCCATTAGGCTGAAGATCAGCCCTCCCGTTCAAACGTAGACCCTTGATCGACGGACCCCGATTCGGGCCTACATCAAAGTGAAAGCTTATCATGGGTGACTGGGCCGTGGATTTTTTGATGGGATTGTGCACTTGCGCGTCTTGCATGATCGGCTTGAAGACCCTGATTTTGATAGCAGATTTGGAACATTTGGAATCTATTAGCGAATCACCCCCGCTTGGAGAAAACTTGAAGATACAGGACTAGTAGTAGTCCTGTATCTTCAAGTACTTCGAGTAAGTAGACAGGCAAAGCCCTTTAAGCCGAGACACCGAGGAAAATTCCCCACTAGGAGATGATACTCGACGGTAATCTCACCGCATCTCACCGAAATACGATGTGTTGTCCGCCCAAAAGCCATCTATCAGGTAACACAACTTACCTTCAACGTTCACCCAATCATTACGACCTCCAGTATGCCCTTCCCACGGCGCTGGATTCTTCAGAGACCGTCTTGGGCCGCGATAGTATTCCTTCGATAACCGCACTTCCCGTCCTGCCGTGAAACGAAAAAACAAAAGAAACCCCACCGTTTCACCATCTTCTCCACTCAAAAGAAGCGTTTCACAACATCTAGAAGGCTGTTTCTTTTGAGAAACGTTGCACGTGTAGGGCACATGATAACTAATCTCATGACAAACACTGCCCCTCCTCACTCAGCAACTTTGCATGTCCCTTTCTCCTAGCGAGGAGCACAGATCTCGCATCCACCAACTTCACACGACTTCCTTCCTGCTCTGCACAATCAAAAACGCGGGGAAATGATGTACTGCCTCACCGTGCGTTTGCGTTTTTGCGTTTTCCCGACAAACGTACTGTCCTGTCTCAGTCTCGCATTATTGATTCGATTCGACCCCTCTTCCTCATCCACAATCCACAATTCTTTCCCCGCAATTAGAGCCACAAAAGTAAACCTAAAACTGAAGAACGACGCGCAGCTTTCCTTTCCCTTCCCCACACTTTGACATACACTGCATTGCATATCCTCTCCCCTTTGCCTGACCTGCTGTATGTACACCGTAGATTTGAAACTCGAAACGCTCAAAGCGCCAATATAAAAATGGCACCTGGTGCATCCTTGGCATTTTCACATGCCAATTCGCTTGTCATTGCACCCCTCCCTCCTCCACACTCTGGGCAAAGGAATTGGCAAAATGCAATGCAATGGGCAACGCAACGGCAGAGATCGCACAAAGTGCATCACCATCCTCTTCAAAGAAGGAAGTGATCGTCAGTCGGGTTTTTATACCTCGTCCCGTCAATTATCGAGCATAAGTGAAGGGTATGTAGCAAATTCCGAATTTGATTTCCGAAGCAACCCGCACATTACAGCGCGGCTTCCCTATTCTGGACATCTGAAAGAGATAACAGAAAGTACTTCGCATCTCGCATCTGCATGGTGAGAGAAGTCCAGTCTAGCCAGCGTGTCAGGGGTAAAAAATGCGCAACCACCACTTCTGCATGTATGTTCAGGGGCTATTAAAATCATTGGTGGCAGAGATTTTAAGATGGCGAGTGCTTACGAAACCTTTTTTGCTTGGGGGGAGGGATGGTGGCGTATCGCTCAACAGATTTTTTAGATATTTATCTCCGGGGCATGGTAGGATGATGCCAAGGTGCCTTGGCCGTGGTTGTGGCGTTTACAAGTTAGAGGAGGGAGGGGCTTTCTAAACCTACTGCAGAATAAAGGGAGGGTTTGTAGCCCGATATGGCTAGAGGAGGGGAAAAGATGCACGGATGGGGATGGGTCTAATGTAGTGTCCGCCTACCCTGATTTTTTTTCTCTCTCTTGGGAGGCACATTAGGGTTTGAGATTGGCTGGTCTAGATGTCATGGTATAGTGTAGGAGGAAACTCCGAGCGATTCGATTCATAGATGGCGAATGGATGGCGAAATCATGATAGGGGCGAACCGAATGGTCTTCGGCGAAGTTGGTGGAGGTGCGATATCGGTGGTTCTCACCGCCTCTAAAGTTCGGAAACGGTTTCGAGTATTGGGATGTGAGATAAGGATGAATTGTTTTGAGCAGATATGAAGATGAATGGGGGCTTGGATCATGGATGAGGAGGAAGAGTCAAAGGGGTTGCCAGATATATGCCAAGATCTATTGATGTAGCTCCAGGCGAGTCTATTCGTTTAGTATGTGCCCCTTTCAGCCAGCATTCCATGTACCAGATACATGGATTTGGTTGTAACACGGATGTGGACGCAATTCGTGATGCAATGTTGTACCTCAATGCACTGAGATCGTCTGCAATCAATTCGTGTATAGCATGCCTCCAATCAATTGAGATGCAGTTGAACCCTTAATATCTTCCCCTCATCTCGATTGCGCAATGATTGCTGGGTTTGCACACCCACTCGTGATTCTTGGATATAAATCTTGGGAAGGAAAGGTCAAGGTTGGCGGGAAATTCAGCCACCGATTGAGAGTTCGATTGATGAAGACATACTACGTACAGGTGGAAACAAATGTAACAATTCTCCGAGTAGATCTAACCAATTCAAGACTAAAAAGAGATATCCTGACCAGGTCATTGGTCAGACCACTCGATTTGCCACTGAACACGACCCCTGCAGTTACATTTGTTCCCCCCTGTACGTAGTA
>Ga0247778_1001170_pt1 | contig 13456 bp, 10 predicted proteins | sample UWRJL049202B5_FD_179939 | JGI IMG/M metagenome (GOLD analysis project Ga0247778, IMG submission 179939) | Plant litter microbial communities from Arlington Agricultural Research Station in Wisconsin, United States - UWRJ-L049-202B-5 | ecosystem: Environmental > Terrestrial > Plant litter >... | reverse complement strand
CGCTCGAGTTCCTTGACGTGACGGCTGAGCGCGGATTGCGCGATGTTGAGCGCGCTGGCCGCGGCCGCGAAGCCGCCGCGCTCGGCGACTGCGACGAAATAACGAAGCTGCCGCAGGTCCAACTACCCCTCCTTCTCAATTCGAGATCGCAACCATATCAAACATATTCTTGTGAGATAACAAAAAAGGAGCAGTCTCTGCCCAAATTTAAAACAGGGAGAGAAACGGGCATGGCCATCGCCGGCGAAGCAGCACGCCAGACCACAGTATTCATCGCCGGCGGTGGCCCGGTCGGGCTCGCGATGTCGCTGCTGCTCGACCGGTTCGGCATCGATTGCGTCGTCGCCGAGAAGAGCCCGACCACGACAGATCATCCGAAGTCGCGCGGCTGCTGGGTGCGCACGATGGAGATCTTCCGGCAATGGGGGATCGAAACCGCGATCCGCGACCGCGGCCTGCAGGACAACTCCGACATGTTCGTGTTCCTCGACAGCATCGCGGGGCATGAGTTCGGCCGCACCAGGCCCGAGCCGAACGTCGGACATACGCCGGCATGGAAGAGCCTGGTCGCCCAGGATGCAGTCGAGGAGGAGATCTTGCGTGTCGTCGAACGGTCGAAACACGCCACCGTGCTATTCAGCACCGAGTGTGAATCATTCGAGGAAACCAACAGCGGCGTCCGTGTCAAAACGCGCTGTGAAAGGACCGGCGAAGTCACCGACTGGAGCGCGACCTACTTGATTGCTGCCGACGGCGCCGGCAGCCGAACCCGCCGAACCGCCGGCATCGAGATGGCCGGGCCTGCGACGCTGGCTGTGATGTCGAACGAGTATTGGCGGGCCGATCTGTCGTCGCTGCCAATCGCGCGCGAGGCTGCGGGTTTCATCGTCATCCCGGACAAGCCGGGCCTGCCGCGCGCCGGCATTCTCAACACCAATGGCCGGGACCGGTGGCTGACGGTGACGCAGATCGGTCAAACCAAGGACGATCGCGAGCGACCGTGGACCGATCAGGAGTTCATCGAAATCGCACGCGGGCATGTCGGAATTCCCGACCTCGATGTGACGTTGCTCAACCGCTCGATCTGGCGCGTCAGCATGCAGGTCGCCGAAACCTTTCGGAAGGGCAGGGTGTTCCTGGTCGGCGACTGTGCCCATCGGTTTCCGCCGACCGGCGGCTTCGGCCTGAATTCCGGGGTGCAGGACGCCCACAACCTCGCCTGGAAGCTGGCATTCGTCCTCAAGGGATGGGCGGACGATCGTTTGCTTGACAGCTATTCCACCGAGCGCCGGCCTGTCGCGCAGTCCAATGCCAATTTCAGTTTCGGCAACCGCCTGCGGTTCGGCCTCACTGACGACGCGGTGAAATCCCGCAATCCGGACCGGATCCGGTTCTGGATCAACGATATGGACAACCACCTTCACAGCATCGGCCAGAACCTCGGACACAATTACGAAGAGGGCGCGGTGATTCCCGACGGCACCGTCGCGAAGGCGCTGAACTCGCGCTACTACACGCCATCCGATCGCCCCGGCGCGCGCTTTCCGCATATGTGGCTTGACTCCGCACGCAAGCATTCGACGCTGGACTGGTTCGATAAGGAATTCGCCGTCGTCACCGGCCCGCTCGGCAACGAGTGGCTCGAGGCGGGCCGCCAGGTTTCCGGAAAGACCGGCGTAACGCTGTCGCTGAAACAATTGCCCGCGGCGGATCCGGCGGATGGATATCAATTGGGCATGCGCGGCGTCGTGCTGGTGCGTCCCGACGGTCATGTGGCGTGGCGGATGCCGTGGCTGCCGTCCGATCCGGCAAAGGAACTCGCCGGCGCGCTCTCGACGCTGCTGCATTGACGGAGGTTTCGATGCAATCGTTCGAAGCCAATGGCGTCGTCACTGCCTATCGCAAGACCGGCGCCGGCGCCCCGCTGGTGCTGCTGCACGGCGGCGAGGCGGATCACGCGATGTTTGACGGCCTGGTGCGCGCGCTGAACGGCCATTTCACCGTCGTCGCCTACGACCAGCGCGACTCCGGCGCCACGCGTAATCCCGCCGCACCCTATTCGCTGGCGGATCTCGCCGACGATGCGGCGGCCTTAATCCGCGGCCTCGGCCACGACCGTGTCCACGTGATGGGGACCTCGCTCGGCGGCCTGATTGCGCAGGTGCTGGCGGCGCGGCATCCTGAGTGCATCGACCGGTTGATCCTCAGCAGCACATGGAAGGTCAACAAAAGTCCGCTCGAGGTGAACGCGGATGTTTTCCGCACCTTGGCGAGGTACCGCGACGATACCGCAACCAACGCACCGAAAATTGCGAGTTTCTTCTTTCCGGCGGATTGCCTGCGCGATCGGCCGGAACTGATCGAGATATTTCGCGGCAGCAACCGTGACGACGGCCAGAAGGCCCGGCGTGGCGCCATCCTGGCGCAGCCGGTCGGAGCCGAACTTTCCAGCTTCGATCGCCCGACGCTGCTGCTGGCCGGGAGCGATGATCGCCTGATCCCGAACGCGGAGACATTTGCGATCGCGCGCGATCTCAAGCGCGCCGAGACACGCGTGATCGAGCAGGTCGGACACGTGTCGTCGATCCAGGCGCCGGAACGGGTGGCGGAGGCGGTGATCGCATTTCTGAATTCATAAGAGGCAAAACAATAAATAACACGGGGAGGAAGACAATGGCTGACCAGGTGAGCGCGGTGCCTTTCGACGAAGCGCCGGTGACGAAACGTTACTGGCTATCGATCGTACTTTTTGCCGTGACCGGCGTGGTGGACTTTTTCGATTTCTTCGTGGTCGGCTTCCTGGTCTCGGTGCTGGCACCGAAATGGCACCTGACCTTCGGGCAAACTTCGATCATGCTGATGAGCGCCGGCATCGGCGCCATGCTTGGCGCGCTGGCATCGGGCTTTCTCGCCGATCGATTCGGCCGCAAGCCGCTGATCGTTGCCGGCGTCCTGATTTGTGGACTGAGTTCCGGCGCGATTGCGCTGATACCGGAAGACGGCTGGATTTTCTTTGCGATATTGCGTTTCTTCGTCGGCTTCGGCCTAGCGGCGGGCGCTGCGGCCTCGGTACCGGCGATTGTCGAATTCGCGCCGACCCGCCACAGGACGCTGGTCACCAGCCTCGTGGTCGTTCCCGTCGCCTTTGGCGTGTTGTCGGCGTCGGTCACCGCGAGCTTTCTGTTGCCGCTGGTGGGCTGGCGCGGACTTGCCGCGGTCGGTTTCCTGCCGGTCCTCCTTGCGGTTCTAACCGCCATCGTGATGCCGGAATCGCCGCGCTGGCTGATCAGCAAGGGCCGGGCGCGGGAAGCGGATATCAGCATCCGCAAGCTGTATTGGGTCGGCGCTCAATCTCTTGCTTTGCCGCCACTCCCGGCGGCAAGCCGCGCGCGATTTGCCGATCTGTTTGCCGAGCAGCGACGCTTCTGGCTGACGGTGCTGATCTGGTTCGGCGCCAGCACCGCCAATTATGGCGTCTTCCTGTGGGGCCCGACGATCGTCGCGCTGTTGCTCGGGCTCGCACCCCAGGATGCAGCGAAGATGTTTATCTATGTCAGTCTCGCCGGCGTGCTCGGCCGGACCGGCTTTGCCTTTCTGGCCCATTGGGTCGGTCGCAAGCCCTGCGGCCAGCTGATGGGCTACGGCATCGCCGTTTCGCTGGGGTTGGCCGCGTTCTTCCACAATGATTTCGTTGGCTCGGTGCCCCTGTTCCTGATTTTCCTGATCGTCGGTGCGTTGTTCTTCGACGGCGGTTTCTCCAATCTCGCGCCCTATCCGGCGGAGATATTCCCGGTCCAGCTCAGCGGGCGCGCGGTCGGTTTGGCGCAATTCGCCAATGGCCTCGGCAAGATTGTGGGTCCGCTGTGTCTTGCCGTGATCGCAGGGGCCGACAATCTGGTGCATCCGCAGGCGACCGCATCCGCTGTGATGCCGGCGTTTCTCTTCCTGGCCGGTGCTGGCCTGGTGGTCGGCCTTGCCTTTACCTTCCTTGGCGTCGAGCCGCACGGGCGCCCGGTTTCGCTGTTCAGCCGCAATCGTGGCGTAAGACCGTCGCCGGAGCTGGCGACGGCAAAGACCGCGGCGTGATCTGGTGATGATGTCATGAACAAAGCGTTCAGCGAAGCCGCAGCGAAAGCGCCGTTCGATACCGCGAAGCTCGACAGGCTGATGGGGGAGGCCGACCTCGACGTTCTCGTCGCCACCTCCCGGCATAACGTCCAATACCTGCTGGGCGGATACCGCTTCTTCTTTTTCGACGTGATGGAAGCGATCGGCGTCAGCCGTTATTTGCCGGTCGTGGTTTATCAAAGGGGCCGGTCGGAAAATACGCTTTATGTTGGCAATGGCATGGAGAGTTTCGAGCGCGAGTTGCAGACCATTCCGGCGCCGATCGTCAAGACATCGGCCTGGGGAACGCTCGATGCGACTGAGGCCGCGGTCAAGCATATCAAGCAACTCGGCCACGACGTGAGGAGGGTGGGCATTGAACCAAGTTTTTTGCCCTCCGATGCCAGGCAAGTTCTCGGCGCACAGCTCGGTAATGTAGAGCTGCGAGATGCGCAATTCGTCCTCGAGCGGCTGCGTGCGGTCAAGACGGCGGCGGAGATCGAGCTGATCCGCCAGGCGTCCGCGCGCGTCGTCGGCGCCATGCAGGCCACTTTCAATGCATGCGAGCCCGGAATGACCAAGCACGATGTGGTCGACCGGCTGCGCAAGGAAGAGCAGGCGCGCGATCTCACCTTTGAATACTGCCTGATCACCGCCGGCACCAGCCGCAACCGCGCGCCGTCGAACCAGCGGCTGGAGCAGGGCGATGTAATGTCGCTCGATTCAGGCGGCAATTTTCACGGCTATATCGGCGATCTCTGCCGCATGGGTATCCTGGGGCAGCCCGACGCCCAGCTGAACGAATTGTTGCAGGAGATCGAGGAAATCCAGCAGATGGCGCGCAAGGTGATCCGGCCGGGGACGGCGGGCGGGGAGATCGTCTCGGCTGGCGAAGCGGCGGTGAGGTCCTCGCCGCATCGCGACATCCTGGATTTCACCGCCCATGGCATCGGCCTCGTCAGTCACGAAGCGCCGCGTCTGTCCGATCACGGCCCGGTGCCGTACGCGGCTTACGATGCCGACCGCCCGTTGCAGCCGGGCATGGTCATCTCGATCGAGACGGCGCTGCCGCATCCCATCCGCGGTTACATCAAGCTCGAGGATACGCTGATCGTGACGGAGACCGGCTGGGAAGCCGCAGGCGACGGCGCGCGCGGCTGGAACGTCACAGCCTCAAGCTGAAAGATTGGCCATGCACAAGGCGCTCTGACAGCAAAGGATTTCTGGTCGGGCGTGCTCTTTATGGGCATGGGCGCCGCGGCGCTCATCCTTAACGACTTCCGTGTTGGAACGGCGGCCCGGATGGGCTGGGTTCGTTCCGCACGACATCGGCTGGATCCTGATCGCTCTGGGTGCCGCGATCGCCGTCGAGGGGTTTGCGCGTGACGCAGAGCAGGTGGCCAGGCTCCATTTGCGGCCGGCAAGCCTGATCGTGCTTTCGGTGGTCGTCTTTGCGTTGTTGCTCCAGCCTGAGGGATTGATCCCGGCGATGGCCGCTAACGCCGACTGACGTGAACCTGAACGAGTTTGATAGGGAAAGGCCGCGTGCGTACGAAGTCGCTATAGAAAGGTTAGCTCACACCAAACGGACGCCTTACGCCTCATGGCAGACAATGAACACGAGCGCCCACCCTGGCACATCGCGAACGGCAGCTTTGGCGCAGAGCGGACTTTCAGTAAAAGGTGAAGACGTTTGCCGTGTATCATGCGTAGTTTAACAATTGCTTCACCTGGGATGCTTGCTTTCGACGTGTCGGCCTTTCTCCGCCAAGCAATCCTTCAATTAGCAGGTAGAGCATCAAGGAATATTTGAGCTGTTGAAGAGCGTGCGATGGGTTTCAACACAAACGATCCTAGTTTTGAGAACTCAACGGATTGCCGCTGGCGGCAACTGGGGCGCTTGGACTTGGCGCGCTTGGACCCCACGCGCGAGGTAATTATCCCTCACGGCCTGCTTCATTGCGGCTGGGAAGGGCAAACTGTGACCGGTTGGCCTGTCGCCACCTTTGTTTGCGGCGAATGCGCGTTCGACCGCGGCGAGGTTCTGGTAGGCGGGTTACGGTCGATTTCTCAAGCGTTTGCTGAGGGCTTTCGGGGTTCGACGCGGCGGGCTAGGGACGCGCGCGGTCGCAGTCGCCTAAAGCGCTCGGCTACGCGTCAGCGGTCATGACGTCGTGTCGTTGGTCGGCGCTGAGGCGACGTCGGGCATGAGCGACGCATCGACAAGCCGAAGATCATCGACGCCGCTGACCGCGCCTTTTTGCGGTTTGCGGGGCCTACTGAGCGCGGGCAGTGCGGGCTTGCCGTCATTGCCGAGCGTGACGCTGAGCAACGACTCTCAGGTTGCAAAACAAGATCGTGTGCCGGTCACCGTCAGTTCGGCTTTAAACCTTGACTCTCGATGACCTCAGACCACTTTAGGTTCTCGTCTTTGACGTAGACTCCGAACTCCTGCGGCGTAGATCCGGTTAGTTCAAATCCGAGTCCGTTCAGTTTTTCCCGAATGGCAGGCTCCTTGAGAATTTCGCCAATTGCCTTGTTCAAGGAATCAACTGTGGCCGGCGTCATTCCCGCGGGACCGAAGAATCCCCACCAGTTGACCATCTCGTAGGCAGGCAACCCCGCCTCTTGCATGGTGGGAATTTGGGGCAAGATCGACGAGCGCTTCTTGCTCGTGACCGCCAATCCCTTGAGCTGGTCCGCACCCACCGCGCCCGCTGCTGTGGGAGCGCTCAGAAACATATAGGGGACCTGATTGCCCAGTACCGAAGGCAGCGCCGGACCTTCGCCTTGAAATGGCACGGCAGTCGGATCTATCGAGGAAAGCTTGTTGAAAAACAGTGCCGCAAGATGAGAGCCGTCCCCCCGTCCGCCGGTGGAGTAATTAACCGTACCCGGCCGCGCCTTTATATACTCGACCAGATCCTTGACGTTGGTGACCGGCAGGCTGGGGTTGACGACCAGCACCAGCGGAGACCAGGCAATCAGGATGATTGGCGTGAAGTCCTTGAGCGGATCATAGCCGATGTTGCCATACAGACTGGGCGCAACCGCGTGGGTTGTCTGAGTTGCAATCTGGATGATGGAGCCGTCCGGTTCGGATTTGGCAACATATCGGCTGCCGAGTTGTCCGGTAGCTCCGGCCTTGTTTTCGATGATGACTGCGCGCCCGAGCTTGTCTTGAAGCCGCGATCCTATGATCCGCGCAATAGTGTCGGTCGTTCCGCCCGCCGTGTAGGCGACCACGATCGATACCGGCCGTTGCGCGCAGCTCTCAGTGGTCCCGGTGGCGACCAAAAGGACCGCGGTGCCGGCAGCTGCTGCAATTCTTGCTAATGAGGTCATCGCCGAATACTCCATATGTCAGCTTCACAGCAGGGAGCGTGGAGGTGATCGTGGATTTGAATAGACCGCGCCTTGGCGCGCTCTGCCTTGGCCCGCTTCTTCGCTGAATCAATTCTGGTCTGCCCTGAGTCCTTCGCTCTTGATAACGTCCGCCCATTTCGTGGTCTCGGCCTGGAGGAAATCCTTGAATTCTTCTGGGGTCGATCCCGTCAGTTCATATCCAAGCAGCTTGAGCCTGGAGCGGGTGGCCGGCTCCCGGATGATTTCGCCAAGCGCCTTGTTGAGGCTCATAACGAGTTCGGACGACATGCCAGCGGGGCCAAAGAAACCCCACCAGTTCGCCATTTCATATGCCGGCAGACCGGACTCCTGAATGGTCGGAACGTCCGGCAGAACCGATGATCTCACCTTGCTGGTTACCGCAAGCCCCCGCAATTGGCCGCCCAGAATTGCCGAGGCCGCCGGCGGTATTCCCAAAAACATATAGGGTACGTGGTTGCCAAGCACCTGCGGCAGGGCCTGACCGTCGCCCTGGAACGGCACCGCGACAGCACTCACCTTCGCCAGTTTGTTGAAAGACAGTGCCGCGATGTGCGATCCATCACCGCGACCGCCGGTGGCGTAACTGACTTCGCCGGGCCTGCTCTTGAGGTAATCGACCAGCTCCCTCACATTCGACACCGGCAACGCAGGATTGGATACGAGCACGAGCGGCGACCAGGCCACCAGGATTATCGGCGTGAAATCCTTTATGGGATCATAGCCGAGCTTGCTGTAGAGGCTCGGCGCAACCGCATGCGTCGTCTGAGCCGCGATTTGAATGGTGCTGCCATCCGGTTCAGCCTTGGCAGCGTAGCGGGTGCCGATCTGGCCAGTAGCACCTGGTTTGTTGTCGATGACGACCGGACGCCCCAGCTTGTCCTGAAGCCGCGCTCCTATAATTCGCGCGATAACGTCGGTGGATCCCCCGGCCGAGTAGGCGACGACGATGGTCAGCGGCCGCTCGGCATTCGATTGGCTGCTTCCGATCGCAAGCCAAATCCCTATGAATGCCAAAAGCCATCTGGATTTCATGAAACGTTTCCCCTCGGCCGCGATGGGGTCAACCGCCCACCACTTTTTCAATGGAAAGTAGGGGCTTCCCGAACTACGACTAAATACTATTTCCGGCCCGAGTATGCGCAGCGGTTATGATGGCTCGGGTTTATCATGGCTCGGCGGCACGGCATCTCGTTCAAGGAGCCGCTGAGGAGCTGTCAGCCCGTTCAGCGTGGCTACATGCGCGCCGAGAACGGATCACGCGGATCGTCGGAAAAATCAACCATGACATTTTTCGTTGTCAGGAATTCATAGAGGCCCTCTTCGCCACGCTCGCGTCCGAATCCACTTTCATTTCGGCCGCCAAAAGGCGTCTGCGCGGCTGACGCACGATAAGTATTGACCCATACCATGCCCGATCGAATTTCCTTCGTGACGCGGTGCATGCGGTTCAAATCGCGGGTCCAGATTCCCGAGGCCAATCCGAACCGCGTTGCATTGCCGATCTCGATGGCTTCCGCTTCGGTATCGAAGGGAATAATGGAAAGCACTGGGCCGAAAACCTCCTCCTGTGCCAGCTTCATCCGGTTATCGACATCGGCAAAGATGGTAGGTTTGATAAACAGGCCATTGGCGAGATTGCCGTTGCGGGCAGGCTCGCCGCCCGTCACCAGGCGTGCGCCTTCTTGCTTTGCGCTGCTGATGAAGTTCATGATGGTATGGAATTGAGGTTCGTTCGCAGCTGTGCCCATCTCCGTTGCGGGATCAATCGGATCGCCAAGGCGTATCTCTGAGGCGCGCTTGGCCAGTCGGTTGGTAATCTCTTCATAGACGGGCCGCTGAACCAGCAACCGGGACCCGGCGATGCAGGTCTGCCCTGTTGCGGCGAAGATGCCCGCGAGCGCTCCCACGGTCGCCTTGTCGAGATCCGCGTCGTCGAAGATGATGTTGGGTGACTTGCCGCCGAGTTCCATGACCACGGGTGTCAAATTCCGCCCGGCCGCGGCCGCGATATGCCGTCCGGTATGGCCGGCGCCGGTGAAACTGATCTTGTCGATGCCGCCGCCCGCCACCAGCGCTTCGCCGGTCCGTTTGTCGCCGGTCACGACGTTGAATACCCCCGGTGGAAAACCTGCCTTCTCCATCAGCGAGCAGAATTCAAGGGTGGTGACAGATGCATGTTCCGATGGCTTGACGACAACGCAATTTCCGGCGGCGAGGGCCGCCGGCAGCTTGTTTGCAAGCAGCGCCATGGGCGAATTCCAGGCTGTAATCAGGGCAATGACGCCAAGCGGCTCATAGGTCGCGTAGTCGAAGACATTCTTTTGATCGAGCGGTATGACTTTGCCCCAGATCTTGTCCGCATAACCGGCAAAGAACCGGTAGATGCGGGCGGCGAAGATCATTTGCCCCTTAGTTTCACGGATCACCTTGCCGTTGTCGGTGCTTTCGAGCAAGGCCATGCGATCGGCCGAGTCTTCCAGCAGCTCAGCCAGGCGGTTCATCATCCTCGCTCGATCAAGACCGCTGGTATGGCGCCAGACGCTGTCAAACGTATTGCGAGCGGCATCGACCGCCTTCTTGACGTCGGTTTGGTCTGCTTGAGAAATGATGGCCCATGGCTCTTGCGTGAAAGGGTTATATGACTGAAAAGTTTCCCCTGAATTCGGTGCAACCCACTCGCCGTTGATGTAGAGCTTATGATGGCGCATTGATGAAGTATCCCGTCTGGTTCGAAGTGCGGCTTGCTGCATCGCCGCATGGCGGCTGGCGTTTTCTCGCCGTTGGTAGGACGAAGCCGCCGCTTCCGGAAATACCGATTTGACAGGCATCATGTGAATTTATCATTCTGCCGCCCGCCGCTGTATGCATACCGCATATCCTGAGAGCCATATCGTTATTATCTTTGCCGATTGATTTCTCTAAGGTGCGCATTGCAGACACCGGTGATGACCAGTCGTAGGCAGTGGTGCGCATGCTCAAGCGGAAGCAAGAATGACATCTTCAAGTGGAAATATGACCGACGGCAATGAATTTGACTTCATCATCATCGGGGCCGGCTCGGCCGGTTGCGTGCTGGCGAACAGGTTAAGTGCCGATGGCGCGCATCGCGTTCTGCTGATCGAGGCCGGCGGGCGCGACAACAACATCAATATTCATGTCCCGCTGATGGTCGTGAATCTCCTCAAGGATGAGCGGTATACGTGGCCGTTCATGACCGAGAAGCAGGTCCACCTCAACGGCAAGGAGCAGTTGTGGGCACGCGGCAAGGTGCTCGGAGGCTCCAGCTCCATCAACGGGAACGTCTATGTTCGCGGTGATCCTGCTGAATATGATTCTTGGAGCAGTCTGGGATGTGTCGGCTGGAGCTGGGAAGACATGCTGCCCTACTTCAAGCGTATGGAGACGTTTGCGTCAGGCGATCCGGTCAAGCGCGGGAAAGCCGGGCCGATCAACGTCACTCAGCTGAAGAACTTCGACAAGCTCGCCGATGCCTATCTCGACGCCAATCGGGAGGCCGGCTTCGAACTGGTGGACGACTACAATGACGGCCACTACGAGGGCTCCTCATATCTTCAATACTCGACCACGCCTCGCGGCTTCCGGTGCAGCAGCGCGGTGGGCTATTTGAGGCCGTCCCGGGGGCGTCCGAACCTCGAAATCTGGACCAATACACTGGTCAGCAGGGTTCTGCTGGAGGGAAAGCGCGCTGTTGGCGTCGAATGCCGACGCGACGGCAAGGTGGTTCAGGCCGCGAGCCGAAAGGAAGTCGTCGTTTCGGCGGGGCCAATTCAGTCGCCCAAAATCCTCGAACTTTCCGGCATAGGCCGACCGGATATCCTCCAGGCAGTCGGGATTGACGTGGCACACGTTCTTCCCGGCGTTGGCGAAAACGTGTCGGACCACCCGAACTGCCGTCTTACCTTCGAATGTTCGAAGCCGATCACGATCAACGACGTGCTGCAGCGGCCGATGTCAAAGTTGAAGGAAGGCTTGCGTTTCATCTTCTTCGGCAAGGGCCTGCTTTCGATCTGTTCCGCCACGGCACACACAGTCATGCGAAGCGGGCCCGGGCAAAACCAGCCCGATCTCAAGCTGCAGTTGCAGCCGTTCTCGGGCAAGGATCGATACGCGCGTCGACCGAAGGACGGGCTCGATCCCCATTCCGGTTTTACCATTGGAATCATGGCGCTTCGCCCGCACTCGCGCGGCTACATTCATCTCAATTCGGCCGATCCAACCGTTCAGCCGCGCATCGACCCGAATTATCTCGCGGACGAGCGCGATGTTGCCACGCTGCTCGCCGGCATTCGGGCCGTTCGCCGGCTGGTACAAATGCCTTCGCTGAAGAGCCTGGTCGTGCGGGAGACCCGTCCCGGCCCGGAAGTGCAGACCGAACAGCAAATCATCGATTATATTCGCCAGACCACAGCAACGACGTGGCACGTCGTCGGCAGCTGCAAGATGGGCAGTGACGAACTGGCGGTTGTCGATTCAGACCTTCGTGTGCGCGGAATTGACGGTCTGCGCGTGATCGATTCATCGGTGTTCCCGACGGTTCCATCCTCCAATACCAATGCGCCGACAATTGCGCTCGGCGAAAAGGGGGCTGACATCGTGTTGAAGGCCTGGGCCAGCAATGCTGGGATGACGGCGGCGGCATGATCGGGCAGCAGAAATGATTGAACGTATCGAAGTCTTTATAACCGAACTCCCTGTTCGGCTGCAGAGGACGTTCTCCAGCGGAAGCTATGATACGGGCCCGCCGAAGGAATTGCTCGGCAAGCCGGTGTTTGTAAAGATCTACGCCAACGGCGTCGTCGGCTGCGCGCAAATCCGGCCGATCAGTCCCGGTCATTTTGTTGCCGACACCGTTCACAGCGTCGTTGCAGCCATCACCGAGGTTTATGGCCCCAATCTGATCGGCAGGGACATCTTCGACATTGAAGCGATCACGGAAATGTTTGATTTGCGCCTCGCCGCGAACCCTGCCGCGCGAGCCATTCTCGATATCGCGCTGCACGATGCGATGGGCAAGGCACTCAACATGCCGATCCATAAATTGATAGGTGGTGCCTGTCAGCCGGTCATCCCGCTGGAGTGGTCGGTCAGCCTGGCCGACGATGTCAATGTCATGATCGCCGAGGCGCGACGCGCGGTAGATGAGTTCGGAATCAAGGTCGTCTGCCTCAAAGCCGCCGGCAAGGGCGGCTGGCGTCGTGATGTGACCAATTTCGAGGCGGTTCGAAAATCTCTCGGCGACGACATCGTTCTGGGCGTTGATCCCAATACCGGCTGGACCGTGGCCGATACGATCAGCGCCATCCATGGCATGGCGCCGATGGGGCTGGGCTATCTCGAACAGCCGGTCGATCGCCGCGACCTCAAGGGGCTCGCCGAAATCAGGGCACAATCGCGCGGCGTCCCCCTGATGGCCGATGAAAGCCTGTTCTCGATTCAGGATGCAATTGCACTGGCTGATGCGCGTGCCGTGGATGTGTTTTGCATCAAGCTTTACAAGATCGGCGGACTGTCGGTGGCGCGAAAAATTTCGGCCATCGCGGATGCGAGCGGCATTCAGATCAACTGCGGCGGCTTGGCGGTTGCGTCGCAATTCGAAGCGGCGGCTTCCGCGCAGTTCTGCGCAACTGTCCGCGAGAAGAAGACGTTCGGGGCCGCGGAATTCGTCTTCGGTCTGGGAACGCTGGGCCAGGATCCCCTCGCCGTGGAATGCGGTTTCGAGATCAAGGACGGAGCGGTACGCGTGCCTGAGGGGCCGGGGCTCGGCCTGACGCTCGACGAAAAAGCTCTCGAGCGTTTGACCCTGAAGAAAGCAACGGTCACTGCAAAAGAAAAATGACCGGAATTATAAGCCTCCCGTGTTCGATGGTTCCCGATCCTGGAGCGCCTTGCGGACCACGGCAGATGTCAGCCGCGGCGCCACGGTCTTGATGAAGTCGAGCAC
>Ga0247778_1001168_pt1 | contig 13489 bp, 9 predicted proteins | sample UWRJL049202B5_FD_179939 | JGI IMG/M metagenome (GOLD analysis project Ga0247778, IMG submission 179939) | Plant litter microbial communities from Arlington Agricultural Research Station in Wisconsin, United States - UWRJ-L049-202B-5 | ecosystem: Environmental > Terrestrial > Plant litter >... | reverse complement strand
GGGGGGGGTCATGGGGGATGACGAGCTGCCGTCTCACCACTTCCTAATTACGTCCACACCAAGCTTCGTGCTTGATATATTCGGGGTTGAACCCTCATGCTATATTTTGGTCCCCAACCTCCTCTACTCCGAGATCAGCAGGAGGTGTAATATCCCTAATATGACTGTCGGCGCTTTTCTGCAAAGTTGACGTGGTAGTTGATGCACTACCTGGAGGAGGCGCGGTGTTAGCAATATGCTCAATACCAGGCAATACAGCAGGACAAGCCTTACCTGGGTAATTGGTAGTATTCAATACCCGGAGAAGTACACCGACATCATTCCCGCCTGAACCTCATCATTTCTTTCCATTCTATTTCCCTTTCGTTCCTACCGCATGTGTGTCTCAATTCTCGTACCTCCTCTGGTTAATATCTGCACATCGCAAAGCACACCTCTCTCGCACAATATTCCCACGCCCAACAATCTTGAAGGCCGATTCTAATCGAGGCGTTGCATTCCTACCCATAAGTTAATTTCCAAAGAAGTCGCGATCCAACTCTCCCTCAGCCACGACTTTCCATCTCGACGCGAGGTCAGTAACACACAACCTACGAAATGCCCAAGATGTTCCCGTTTGGTAACTGTCACCGTAATTTCGATTTGATCGGCCTGGCACAAGTCATTCGAGCGGTCGAAATCGGGGAAGACACTAGTTTCAAGCTGGAGTCCCTGTCCGAATACTCTTTGCTTCAGCTTGAAACCTTCGTCCAGGAATGCGTCCGGGAGCCCCACGGTAATAATCTGACTGCTCCAAAAGCAGCACTTCGCGGCATGGCCGTGCAACTAAAGCACTTGTCGGCGGAGTCCGCAAAATAGAAACCAAACGTTTCTGGATGCAGGCAAGACGAAGAACTTGGAGGTCTGGAAGAATTCGCTCTGTTCGGAAAGCTTCCGTGTGAGCTTCGGCGAATGATCTGGAGTTATGCCCTTCCTCGCGACCAGATACTAGAGATTTATTATCCATATAACCTTGGAGGCACACGCGTATCTGGGACGGCTCAAATAACCCTTATTCCGCTATTAAGAGCGTGTTCCGAGTCACGAGAGGTGGTCACTAGCAGGTACCGTGTTGAGGACTCAGTCACGCTTGGCAGATTCACTGCTGCAAGCGATGATAATACTTTAGTATCCGATCCGCTATACGACATCCTATACTTTACTAGGGCCGCTATTGGGTGTAGCATTGGAGGGAATTGGTATAAAGTGGACAGCGCGGGTTTGGGACTCAGAGCGTTTCGGGTCGTTGCATTCAGGGTAAACGATCTCAGGCGTTGGATTTTGTCAGATGGACGTCTTTCTACTTTGAACTAGCTTCCGAAGATGGAATACCTCGAAAGAATCATGGTAGTGATGGATGTGGAAGGACAGGATAACAGAGACAGGATCCTTCATCGAGGTCTACCCCTGAAGTTTAACACCGCCCAATTCCAACCCTCACAAGATGTCATTAGGATGGCGTGGACTTCTCTGGTTAAGAAATATCCTGAGATGAAATCCCTTCGCAATGTTAAGCTAGAGTTTGTGGTTCCAGAACGAGAGCATCCGCCATATTTGCTTTCAGTGAAGCTCGAAAAGCTTCATCGGGAGGCCAGGAGGTAAGACGCTCATCCACATCCTACAGTTTTCTCCCAGCTGATAATAAAAACGCAGCGAGGATTCTTCTAGCTAGAGACGAAAGCGAAATGCAACGCGTACAACCGTTGTCACTTCGAACGCTGCTTTCTCCGAATCGTTTTCTCTTGGGCCGCGGCTTGCCAGTGGATTGGAATCGCGGGCTTTCACATAGGGGCTGGAATTCTGATTTGCAAAGCACGCTTTGCTCATCTTGTGGCGGGATGGTATTCTTTGGATTATACCTCTAATCAATTTAGAGATTCAAGACACGAGGTAATGACTTTCCGCAAACTTCGCATGCATTTCACTGACTTGGACACAGATATCATCTCTAAACTGAATTTCCAAATGATACTCCATCCGCGCATACCAGCATACCTCGTTCACAAGATTTATTGAGACTTGTGATTGGATTTGTACCATACAAAACGTTTCCCTTCCAAATAGAATACCAAATTAGCAACGAGTCCCGTCGTTCTCCAGTGTAGTGACAAATATATGTGGGCTTGAACAAAACAGATAATTGAGGCTTTTAAAATGTTGCCGTTGGATAGACTGAAGATACACTCGTGGAGGGCGAACAACGGGGATCGATGCTGAATGGGAGGAGGCCATGGTGGGGTTGCCTATTAAGTTATAGAAAACAAAAAACATTGCATTAACTTGAGAAGAGTAGAAGGTTTTTCAACGTTCGGAATACCATCTTCAAAAAGGTGTTGTCTGGCTTGGTGATGCTATCCGGAGAGCCATTCTGGCAAGTTGAAGTTTACGAAATAAGCAATACGTACATGCAGGATAGCGGGGAGAGTTTCACGAAGCTGACGGTGGAGATGCATGAAGGGTCATGTTGTACATGACATACAAATTACTCAGTAGTTGATCACTATGTATTGAGGAGGCAAGTGTGTGAGGGGAGAAATGAGTCAATGGTCAAGTTAGAATGTGCCTTAAGGGCACAAGATGTCTGCTGGTGGTCTATGGCTAGTGTGTGTTGTGAAACTTGAAGCAAGAGGACTACGTGTTTGTGTCATAGACAGGAAAAGTTTTCAAGTCTAGAAAACTTTAAATTGCAGAATTTTAACCTCAAAGACGTCACGTATCTCCCCGGATCCCCAATCCATTGCATCATGACAAGAAAATTTGAAAAAGCCGATATAAGCAGTAGAAGTGACTCACATTTTGTGTTGGGTCTCGAAAATGAAGATTTCCAAATTCACCCTAAACTCAAGCTAGGCTGTGAACTGCTGGAAGCCCTTTGGCATGTACTGTAAAAAGATGCTCATTGGTTTCCACTTGTACTTATCCTGAACGCCACGTAAAGGCTAGCATCGAGTCCAGGTAGGAAATGCGGACACAAATTCCAAAAAATTCCAAAAACTGATGACAACAAAGGAAAAGGAAATACTTTTAGATGAGGAAGGTCAAAAAATACCCGGGCTAGGCCATCTCGCAAACATGAACCCAACGTCGCCCAGCTCCATGAGGTTAGTAAGAGAGGGGGGGGAGGGAGGGGAAGCGGGTCAGCTGGGTGGCGCCAGGTTCAGAGGTTCCCCAAGGCAGCGGCTCGACCCCATCTTAAGTATACCTAAGGAAAAGAACATCAACGCTGAATAGCAACGCAGAGCATCAATGCAGAACGTCAAATTCCAAGAGACTAATAACAACAAAGGAAAAGGAAATACTTTTAGATGAGGAAGGTCAAAAAATCCCGGACAAGCATCGCGGTTTCCCGCGACCATGGGCCCTTGCGGCTGCCATGGAGGAGTGGTCACCTGAGGGGAGCGGCTCGACCCCAACTTAAGTATACCTAAGGAAAATAATATCAACGCAGAACGTCCAAAGCACGACGTGAAAGTAGAACATGAAAGCAGAACAAACACATAGAAGAAGAGCAAGCAGACACAAGCAGATTACAAAGGAAACCCATCAGACACTGGTCTCAACTACCACCTTCGGACACCTCAACCCCCAGAGCAAGGATGAAATTGAAGAATGAAGAAAAAGTATGTAGGAAGGAAGAAGGAAATCCAAAGTCGAGGGAAATCCCCTTCCCTTTATAGTTTTCAGAGTCCTACAGACTGTACTAAATTTTAGTAACTGTCCATTGTGAGTCACATTCACACATTACTTCTAATGTCTTTCTGACGTCTTCGGGGCCTGTGCTTCTGAATATACTTTGGTCTAAGAATGATGGTTTTTCTGGGCGCGAAAATTTCGCTATGTAGTCAGGAGGAGTTGCCGAAGTCCTTTTTTTCGGGCCGGTTTGTTGACCCACTCTTACCCGCCACCCTCATTTTCGCCGCAACTACGCATTTTCTGCGTGATCCGTCGGCCACTCTGAATACCTCTCATTCCATTCACTTAGAAAATTACTGGCCTTCGGAATAGCATCCGAACTGTCTGACTCGAAACTCGTTCCTTCCCTCTGCTGATCGATCACCTCAGAGTACCTGGGGGCTTGATCTGAGCCCACTAGCCTGGAGTACTCGTGCGGCTCAAAAGTCCGAAGTGTGCTAAAGATAAGATTGCTGGTCTAACAATGAAAGTGTATTCTGGGTGGCGTAGACACTTTGATACGAGCGCCCAACTAGTTGCCTGTTGGAATGAGTTTACTCCTGTTAGCGCCGTGCATAGACTGAGGTATATTGACCCACAATCGAGATATAGTCTACTTGAAAGGCCAGATATGAGTGCATTATGGGGCTTCCAGTAGGTGGATTCCAAACTTATTCATGGCGCTTTTCAGACTTTTGGGCCGCACGAATGGTGTGCTGCAGACTTCTGATAGGCTGGTTGAGCTATAGGGTCCTGTCACCCAGCCCGCTCCCCAGGATGAGGTGGGGAAAGGTCGTCGGTTTTACCTCCATGGGGCCCCATCGCAGCTTGACTTAGGACAGAAAAATCAATTAGAGTTTCCCTAAGTCGGCATTTCTCGGAAGTTCGTGGAGGGTTCTAGCATTCTGAAATCCCGTGACCGGCTCAATGGGACTCCAGTGACTCACAGATGGATTCCTTGCTATTGGTTTCCTTAGATGATCAGGTCCAGAATGATTATCCACGACTTTGGATTGTTTGAAATGCTGTGGCTCTGCTGATGCTGCTATCGTGGGCTCCCGGGAAGATAACTCTATTTCGACAAATATCTTAACAAACCGACCCGCCTCAATCCAGGCATCGAATCTTTGTTTTCGCACATCTAAATGTCAAATACTGGTTACCATTCCCCCATTGAACAGCGATGCAGAGCGTTGATTCCGGATGCATTGTTGTTCCCATGGAATTGGAGCCTTGCTTGAAATGAGCTGCCATGGTGGATTTGATCGTAGAATTGAGAAAGGACATTCTTTTTTTGGACACAACAGATTGTCTCACAGGCATTGAAAAACTGTTATGAATCCAAAGATACCGGCAGCAGATACCTTTCATCATAGAGTGTTGATCGGAACAGAGACACTGCGGGGTATTCTATCCCAAAATCTTACACGAATTAATGCCACTTGATACACTCGTTCAACTTCAGCGGGAAGCGCTCGTAATGTCTGTCGTTTCTACCAGTGTGGAAACAATTTTGATCTTTCACCTTCCTTTGTTAGAGTACATGGATATATTCTACTCGTTGCGGGGTACGTAAGCTGCAGGTAACTTGTGCCATGTTGTACTGACACGACGCGGCCCAATTTCTCACTTGTGTCCTTCTCCCTGTTTCCCCCAACATTGATTCCTATAATGATCTGCTTTCCGAACAAACATTGCGGGCTTTTTGTCTCTTGAACTGTTGACTTCAGCCTAGAAAACGATTTCTGCTAAGAACTAGAAATGCGCTCTTTTATGTTCCTACTCCCTTTGAAACCACTATTTTCCCTCGCAAATGCTACACCAATGGAGCAAGACACCTGTACGGTACCGAATAAACCGTGCGGCAGTTTGTGTTGCGACGAGTTTGAAACATGTTACGGGAACATTTGTTGCCACCGTTCTTCAACCCCCTGTGGAAGTTCTTGCAGCCCTACTTCTGATTTTTGTGCTTTGGAAACTCCCACTGCTGCCCGAATACGGACTTTGCTCGCCAGAATTACACAACCTGTTGCAGTACCCACCCAATAATACTGCGCCGAGGCCCAAACGACCCTTAAGAATGTAGCAACCCTTTCGTTTTCGGTATGTCATACTATTTGACACAATGTCGCAACTTTTTGATGATCTCTAGTACGATGGTAGTGGCTCTGTCAACTCATTATCGAACTTGACAGTTTACTGAGGGCAGGTGCGACATTTTCACCCCGAGTTTGGATAGAGCCTGAAAACATTCTTGCCAGTTGATCGCTGAGAACAACAACTTCCAGCATGGAGTGTTAGCTTCAGGGTAAGGATATACAAAAGAGTATTTCTGCGTAGACCAATGTAATAGTGAACGTATTCAAAGGCTCATTTAATGGTAGTGTTCAAATTAGCCTGTCAAGCGTGGCAATGTAGTCATGCATCGTGATTCAAGAGTACGGTTGATCATCAATATCTCCAACGCTCTTGCTTAAATAATCATCATTTGACTCGCTGGTGGTATCGAGCTATAGCTCATCGTATTCCATAGTCATTGTCCCCACTGCTATTCACATAGCCTTGTTTGCAGATCTCCTGAAACCCCGCTTTTTCTTGCCCCCATCGGTTTCATTGCGTAATTGCTAAGCGCTTTTCCCATCTCCACAATTTCAAGATTACATTACTTTGAGCTACAGTCTTTGTGACCTGAACGCTTTCTAAGTCTGCCAGCTACTCACGAAAACTCCCACCTCCTCCCACATACCCGGTCTTACAGGTCTGCTTCACGAAGCCATGGACATGGGGAAGAGACTTCAAAGCCCGGAACACTCGAGCGCCTAAGTACCTTGCTCAGGACCGTAGCAAATATTGAGGAATACGACTTGACAGAGCTCATCAACCTCCCCAACATGTCTCTGGATCAGATCGAGCTTGCCCTAGCAACCCACGGTATCGGGACCTGGTTGCTGAGAGAGGACACCATTCTCCTCAAAGGTTTACTGCCCCAGAAACCAAGTAACTCCAGTGCCGAGAGCCAAGGCCAAACGAAGTCGACACTTCATGATGGATTCACATTGTTTCCTAAACTTCCCCCCGAACTTCGATGCAAAATCTGGGAGCATGCCCTGCCTGGCAGCCAAATCATAGAATTTTACTGCTACCAAAGATTCAATAGCAACCCAGATATATTAGAGGCAGCAGCTTCTTCACAACGTCCACTCGTGCGATTGATCAAAACATGCAAGGAACCCAGCGAAGTTGTCAAAGGTCATTACCGTAGTATCAGCCCACGCGCATTTGGTGTTCGACGTCTACCTCCTACTGCCCTTTTTCGAGTTCATCCAGCTCATGATGTTATAAGAATCAGCGGCTAGGGTGATAGGCCACGACACTTTTTCCAGGGTGATCATACGCATACCCATTTCGGGATCGAGGCCCTGACGACCATTCAGAATCTCGCTCTCAGCTATGAGAAGTTTTGGGAAATCACCAACCCTGGCGCCACGACTGACTTAGAAGCCCTGACATCTCTAAAAAGGATCTTTGTAGTCGTCGGAGAAGAAGGCAGAGTGCCGACACCGCAGGTGTTCTACTTCAGCCGAAATTGGAGAACGCGTTTCGTCACATCAACGACAGACATATACCAGTACCGTGAAGTCAGAGAACTTGAGCAGCAGTATAAGACCTCACTTAAAAAGAGTCCGAATTGGGCAAGTCTAGCATCCGTACAGGTCAAATTCACAATTCTGAAGAGGGACTCGATGAATCAACCCCCCTTGGTGTGTGACATGATTCACGATGAGATCGATAGATTGGTGCAGCTTGAGCTCCTTGAGCAGGTGAGCCATGAAGATATCTCTCTTAGCGTCTACTAAAGCCGTAAACAGATAAATTACGAGAGGGAATCAGTAAATGAATAGCTATTCTATCAGCATTGTGTAGAACGATTTCATCGCTAGCTACGAAACATGGTGTTGTCGTCTGCCCTAGATAAGACGAAGTCAAAAACACTCTTACGGTCCTTGGTGCCTTGTTTTTAACACATGCTTGATTTTGGAGAGGGAAAGATTGCGTACTCAGTCGAATTTTTGCAACTTTCAGAAATACTGGGGCCTTCTTGTACGCGTTAGTGGTGGTCCTTGCTCTTCTACTTTGACTACGGCTAGATTTATTGTCGGAGCATTTTGCGACTAAATAAAGAGGAAACCCCAATACAGTTAGATGCAGCTCCTTCTCAATACACTTTTCTCCCACGGGGTTAGAATCATATGATGTTCGTGAGTGCATAAATAGGGGCTCGCGTAAACCCCTGAAAACTATTTAATCTATTGACAGTCGCTGCAAACCATGAAATGTTCGTCCGAGTTCTGAAGACCTTCGTTCTCAATATTCGAAGAGGCAGTCTTCAATATCATGTAGCATCTGCTTTCAACCAGGTTGAAGGGTCGCAACCGGTGCGGTCAAGATTTCGAGGGCGATTAGCACACGTGACCTCGGGCCGCTGAACTTGTAAATGTTTAGGAGGCTGATCTCACTGCGCAGCTCGTGTACTTGGACCGGAGGGTTGGAAAGGCTCATAATATTTGGAATCTCTGGCTTTCGAGACTAATGCTGAATCAATGATAGATCCGGTCTTCCTGTGTTGAAGTCACGAATGCGTGTACATTTGCTGGCTTCAGAAAGCCAAACCTGTACCTACCTACATAAGAGCGTCTCTGACTCAAATTGAGGACTCTAGGGAGAGCCTTGAATTCTTGATTGATCGAAGGGTACCTAGATTTCTAAAATTGCTTTACCGTGATATCATATTTGTCATACAAATCAGCATAGATGTATTTTACTCTTTACATGTTTTGTTCAAGCTGTCACTGAAGACTTTTGATGAAGTCGTGTGGAATGATCAATAGTCATCTATCATCCTTTCTATGATTATATATTTTGTTTATACAGTTTGTATGGCTGTCTTGGCCGATGATAGCCATGGTTTAGAAGGCATTCAGGGACCATCTCTCTCCCCTTGAAGCATAGAACTGAAGCCAAAACGCTCTACCAGAATTGAGCTTTTCATGGGTGATTCGCGGTGGACACAACAAGCGATACTGGGTATTGCGGAATATCAATGTCCCACACGGCCTGGGACATTCAGAATTAGTATCGTTTTTTGTCCTCCACGGTGAATAATAGGGGCTCGCTTAAGCCCCTGAACACAATTCAGGAAATGCGCCACGGAAACAAGTATAAATTCCCTTCCCATTGCTCCCGTATAATAGCCCGTCTTAGTGCCAATACAAGGTAACGTCCCTCCTTATGTGCCGAGAAACCCTGCGTGCCGAGAAAAGCATGAGGTACTTTGACTTTACATATTCTCAATTCCATACAAATTTATAAATCTACAAAAAATAAAAAATAAAAAATATTATACAACTATTTATTATCAATTTGATCTTATCCGAAGAATATTTTTATTCGTATCGTCGCTTTTTCGTTTGATTTATGAGAAGCCTTTATTTAAATATTAATACGAGTCCTCTACTACGACTATATTAACAAACTTTTATTATTTATAACGCATTTTAAAAATTTTTATTTAAACTTCAGATCTATATTTTTTGGTTCAAGACCTTTATAAACTTTATAACGACTATGACACACAAATAGTTATAGAACCGCTATATAATTCGGTATTTCTAATCGACGGAACTAACGATTCTTGGCTAAAAAGGATTGATCCCGCATCTCTCATAAAGTTTTAATAAATTTCGCTATAAATTTGTTTATATAATCAAAAAGCAAACTTGCAACAGTTTGTAACTTTATCGCGAAATTGTTGCCCAGTTAAATATGTCAATCTTAACCCGACATAAAGTCTTTATTTTTCGTATTTATATTAATTCGACGGTTTAATTATTATCGAAAACCTCCTTTTTACGATTTTCGATTTTAGTCGAATAATATGTTTATTATAATATAATAACGATGGCGAATTTAACTTAATCGAGTTTCTTAAAAGTGAAATATCCAAGTGATACACTATATTTTTGTATAGATAAAAAGCAAAGAAGGTCACTTTCAAAAATTTAACAAATAACACAAATAAAAGTAAGACTAACTACAGCAAGATATAGTTTTATAAAGAGTAGGCGAGGTATGATAGTTTATAATATTTTTGGGTAGATATCTATTGTATCAACAAATTCAATACTGTCGAATATCAATAAACGATTAATTCGATATTTCGTTAATATCGGAATACAACCAAGTGTTACATTTGTTTACCAAATATTTCGCAATCTCGTTCCGTTTTAGCCGACAATTCTAACGAGTCCTAGGAATCGTTTCAAAAAAGCGAATAATTTAGACGAGATTGGATTTTATAAGAGTTTATTACGCTAGTATTAGTCGATTTTTTTTTTTAGAAAAAAAATATTATTTAATAATAAAGTCTTTTTAAAATAAAATATTTATAAAACAACAAAAATTTTAACCATAGCCTTTCGAGGAAGTACATTATTAGATTTCAGTGTTACTAAGTGAATATCGTGGATAAAATATTGTTAAACAATTTATAAAAAAAAACAAGGTATATTCTTTATTAAGAATTTTTGATGTTTATATACCATTCATCTATGGTGAAGGGAAAAATAAAGCATTAAGGCGATTTCGAGAGAAGATTGATAAAACTTCAAGAAATATATATTTTTTTTCTATTATAAAAATAAAAAACTACTAACTTTATTAGGATTTAATCGCGAAAACTTATTGGTTTTTTTTAGCCTTTTTAATATTTCTAATATCGAACATTTCGTGGCAAAAAAGATAGAACTCGTAGAGATATATAAAACAATTAGGAATGACGGCTCCCGCCGAGTAGTTATTTTCCACAATCTAAATAAAATCAGCAAGATATAATTTGTTACTGTATATACAAAGTAGCACAAAGACAGTTATTTGGTATTATTCTAACTGAATATTAAGGACAAAAATTTACTAAAATAAAGTTTTGTTAAAATGGTTAAATATATATCAAGATAATATTTCTTAGTTCTTCCATCTACTAATATGGATACAAATGGAAACCTCGATAAAATAGTCGATATAATTAAAGTATGGTTGAATTTGTCTTACAATATACGGTAATTATTAATTTATAATAATTACAATAATCCGAAACTACTTAATAAAACAAATCTAATAGTTATAAATATTAGAAAGTTTCTTCCCGAATCATATCAAAGATTTATTATTATTATAATACGGTTATCAAAGGTTAGAATTGATTATTTAATCTGTCACGGTCCCACGTGACCAGTACTACACACGTGATTCACTTCGAGCCTGTCTCGCTTATCCTGTACTTAAGGAGGCTCCTTTTCCCTCTTAGTTAGTTCCCCATTCAATATTCTAAATTATTATATATATTATATATTTTATAATATTATATTAAATCTTCAATTTAAATCTTTGATTAAATATTCTAAATTATTATTTTAAAAATTAGTAGATTATATAATATTATATAATATCTTTATAATAATTAAATAATCTCAATTATATTTTTAATTTTATAATTTAAAAATATTTATGAATATATTTTGAATTTATATTATAAAAACTATTTAAATCTTAAAAATTTTTCGAATTTAATATTTATTAATTATTCTATAAATATTCCTTTAATTATTTATATACAAAAACCAATTTCGATTTATTTTATATTTATATAATTTTATTATTTATTATATTTCTACAATTTTTTAATTATTTATATTATATAATAAATATATCATTAATTTATAGATTTTAATATATAATTTTTATTTATATTAATATTTTATAATATTTTAGTTATTTATATTTTTATAATAAAATAAATTTTATATAATTATAAAACATTATTCAAAATTTTTAAAAATAAATTGCCAATTTTATTTTAATTTATATTTTGATTGCAAAAGCCCAATTTCTTAATTCTGATAAATTCAATAATATAATATAAAAATTTGATATTTGATTATTAATTATTAAAATCAAATTTTATATCGATAGTTTTTTAATTAACAATATATTAATTTAATTCTATTATATTTATTTGAATTTTAAATTTAATATTTAAATCTTTGTTTTATTTTAATTATAATAATATATAAAAAATAAAATAGCCAATAATATTTATAATTATAATATTATTTTCGACTAATTAATTCGGATTTATAACAATTTTAATAAAATTAAAAAAATTAAAAATAAATTATATAAATTAAAATAAAATATAAATTTTTTTATTATTTATATAATTTAATTCGAGTATTTTTTTTATAAAATCAAAAATAGAATTTGGCTAAATATTAATAAAATTTTTTTTTTTTGTAAAAATTTTTATTAAATTATTAAAAATTAACTTTTCTAATAATTTAATTTTTTTAAAAATTATATTAATTTTTTTAAAATTATATAATAATTAATTAGTTATATTTCTTCATTTATTTTAAATATTAATTTTAATATTAATCAAATAATTCAGAATAATTTAAAATTTTTTATTTTATTCAATTATTGATAAATATATTTTTTATATATTGATTTAATAAAAATTAATATTTTAATATTTATAATTATTTTCAAATATTTATTTTTATATTCGACCGAATAATAAAAATGTTTTTATTATAAAAAAATGGTTGCAATTAATAAAAATTGGAAAAAAACAAAAAAATAATATTAAATTGATTTAAATAATATTTATAAAAATTAATTTTAAAAATTTAAAAATTAATTTTTTAAAAAAGGAGATAATATTACGATCTTATATAACCAATATTATATATATGATTTATTTCGAGTTTATTTCGCTTATCTTGTATTTAAAAAGGCTCCTTCTCCCTCTTAGCTAGCTCCCCACTCAATATTCTAAGTTACTACGCATATTGTATGCCTTGTGACATAATCCAGATTCGCAAACTTGGCGATATATATAACAATTTTGAAATTTTATCGATCGTGTCGAAACGAGAAAGGCTAGTCATAAATAAAAACATTTTAGATTTGATATTATTCTAAAATTAATCTTAATTTTAGATCTTGATATTATAAAACTTACAAAAAAATTAGATAAACTTCTATTTACATTAGTTATTGTTAAAGTATACCTCGATCAAACAATAAAAAATTTCTTAGACTATTTTTATTTATATAAAGAATTATAGATAAAACTTACGGAGACAAGTCTTGAATTGAGCTTGTATAAAGATTGAATACTATATTCGACATGGCAAATCTTATTTGATAGTATTAAATAACATAATCCTCTCTCGATAGTTCTATTTTGTTTATAAATATATTTTGATAACTAAAATTTATGATTTGAATTTTTTCGATATAACAATTCTAAGGACCCCGAATAGTTACGAGAGCTCATTAAAAACGAATTAAACTTTGACGGTACAATATAGGTCTTAAGTAATTATAAACTAATTGAGATAGCCACCTCTTCATAAGAATCGCTCGAGTCTAAAAAATATAATATTCATAAATATATTCATTCCTGGACTATTTATATTTTTAATCAAAAATGAAATTATAATCTAGTTAGGTTAGTTGTTGAAAAGGGCAGATAATAAGAAGAGTATACCGCATCCCTTTTTAATAGCGGTTTGAACTCAATAATGAGGAAAAAGAATCTTGTATTAGTTGTTCTTTCTACTGAAAGAGAGATCTTGCATTTATATGCAAGATCTCAGGAAACTAGTTAAATCACATGATCGACCCAATTACCTGATCACCCACTACATTGTGAAGT
>Ga0247778_1001167_pt1 | contig 13496 bp, 10 predicted proteins | sample UWRJL049202B5_FD_179939 | JGI IMG/M metagenome (GOLD analysis project Ga0247778, IMG submission 179939) | Plant litter microbial communities from Arlington Agricultural Research Station in Wisconsin, United States - UWRJ-L049-202B-5 | ecosystem: Environmental > Terrestrial > Plant litter >... | reverse complement strand
TCCCTGCAGCAGGAATACTATCATCTGCGCAGCAAATACCAGTTGCCGGCAGTCTATTCCCCCGTCCTTTTTTTGCGGATGCGGCCGGGTAATTTTCCGGCGGTGAGATTGGCGCAACTGGCGGCCCTGCTGTCGCGGTCGGTATCCTGGTTCAGCCAGGTGAAAGACGCCGGGACCCCGGCAGACCTACGGACGCTTTTAAAGATCCGGACCAGCGAATATTGGGATGACCACTATGTCCTGGGCATTCCATCCGGACAAAAAATAAAGACGCTGGGCGCGGCTATGCAGGACAGTGTGCTGATCAATAGCCTGATCCCCCTGCTCTATGCCTATGGGAGTTTCTACCGGGAAGAGGCGCTGGTACAGCGCGCGATAAAATGGCTGGAAGAGCTTCGGGCAGAAAAGAACGCCCAGACGGCGGGATGGGGCCGTCTGGGCATACCTATAAAAAATGCTGCGGATACACAGGCATTGATGGAATTGAAGAAAAACTTTTGCGGACCGAAGAAATGCCTGGACTGCGCCGTTGGAAAAAGGATCCTGTCAGGCAGCGCCCCGGAGCCGGAGATCAACCCTAAAGGCCCGTCGGCAGGCGACCCCATCCCAATGCCCGGGCCGTCGCTAGACCCCAATCGGCCATCAGGCGGCGCATCGAAACCCATCACTATGCCGGGACCTCAGTCGTATTCCAGTTGAATGCCACCTTGACCTCGATATCCGGGTGAAGGCTCAACATAACAGGGCAGGTATGGGCCGTTCTTTCCAGGATCAATCGCTGCTTCTCATCCACCTGCAAGGAGGGTGGGAAGGTAAATTCGATGTTGATGCCGCCAATCCTGCGGGGGTCGGCCTTCATGATTTTAAGAGTGGAGACCTTCATGCCGATCAGGTCGACCTGCAGATCCCGGGCCTTTATGCCCATGGTCGTGGCCATACAGGCGGCAAGGGAGGTAGCCGTAAGATCGGTAGGCGAGAACTGCTCGCCCTTCCCCTGGTTATCGACGGGTGCATCCGTCCCTATTTCTGTTCCTGACTGGAGGTGCCGGGCAACCGTTCGCAATTCTCCTTCGTAAATAACTGTGGAAGTCATTGTATTGTCAATTTTTGCCTAAATTTACGCTAGATAAATCTAAATCATCAGCAGTGAAGAAACTTTTCTTGTCAGCCTGTGCCGTGGTCGTACTCATGAATTGCTATGCCCAGGACAGCACATCTGTTAACCGGACAGGCCCTTCCCGCAATAAAAAGGCGGAAAAAAGAGAACGGATGAACAACCTGATGCGCATGGAAGAAGAGGGGGATCTTATCTTTAACAAACATAACATTTTCGGGATCCGGCTGGCCTCCGACGGGTATGGGATCAATTTTGAAAAAGGGAAGTTCAAGACACCCTCCCGCACCCTGCTCTACCAGTTCGAGTTGAATGAAAAGAAGAGCCCCAAGGAACACCGGGTCTCTATTTCACCGGACGGCGGATGGAGCTACAGCTCGAACGTACCGTATAAAATGAATAATTTCTATTCCTTCAAATTTTCCATGGGCGAGGCGAGGCTGATAGGCGGCAAGGGCAACAAGAATGGAGTGTCCGTAACGGCCCTTTACAGCGGCGGAATATCGCTGGCCTTGCTGAAGCCCTATTACCTGGATGTACTCAATCAGGAGACCCAGCAGACCTCCCGCATGACCTGGACAGAGCTGCGATCGGATACCGCGCAGGCAGATAAGGTCACCGGCGCCGCGGGCTTCCTCGTAGGTTGGGGTCACCTGAAGGTCAAACCCGGCCTGAATGCCAAGACTGCCATGCGATTCGACTACGGCAGGCTGAACCAGACAGTCTCGGCCATCGAGGTCGGTCTGACGGCGGAATACTACTTCTCAAAGATCCCCATCGTCCTGCTGGTCCCGCAGAAATCCTTCTATTTTAACGCCTATGTCGCCATACTTTTCGGCAGCCGTAAATAGGTAGGAACAGCTTCGCCGGCTTTCGCGGATCGCGCTATTCCTCATATTGAGGGGATCCGAACCAAAACCCTTCTGCGATCGTTATAAAGTTCATATTTTTACAGCATGGAAGAACTACAGCAGACACCCTGTTCCAGCAATACAGAAGCCCCGGTTGAATCTAAGATAAAGAAACCCAATTGGTTACGTGTCAAGCTCCCGATAGGCGAAAGCTATAAGCATGTCCGGGGGCTGGTGGATACCCATAAATTACATACCATCTGTGAGAGTGGCAATTGCCCCAACATGGGTGAATGCTGGGGCGAAGGCACGGCGACCTTCATGATTCTCGGCAATATCTGTACCCGCAGCTGCGGCTTCTGCGCGGTAGCGACCGGCCGGCCCAACCCCGTGGATTGGGACGAGCCCCAGCGGGTTGCCGAGGCCATCCACCTGATGAAGGTCAAACATGCGGTCATCACCTCCGTTGACCGGGATGAGATCAGGGATGGCGGCAGCATCATCTGGCAAAATACCATCCGCGCCGTAAAAGCCCTGAACCCGGACACGACCCTGGAAACCCTCATACCCGATTTCAAGGCGGAACGGGAGAACATCGCCAGAATTATCGAAGCGGCACCCGACGTGGTGTCCCACAATATAGAAACAGTCGAAAGGCTGACCCGCCAGGTGCGGATCCAGGCCAAATACTGGCGCAGCATGGAAACCCTGAAAGTGCTGAAGGAAGGGAATATGCGGACCAAGAGCGGCATCATGCTTGGACTGGGTGAGCAAAAGGAAGAAGTGGTGCAGACCCTGCGTGATCTCCGCAGCAGCGGAGTGGATGTGATCACCATAGGGCAGTATCTCCAACCTACTAAAAGGCATCTGCCCGTATTACGATTCGTCCATCCCGACGAATTCGCCGAGCTGAGAGAGATCGGTTACAATTTGGGCTTCGACTATGTGGAGAGCGGCCCTTTGGTAAGATCTTCTTATCACAGCGAACGGCATGTCATCCCGGGATATGGCAAAAATGAATGGCTCCGGCAGCAGCAGGAGCAAACAGCCTAATTTATGATGGGATCATCCAGAGCAGCGTTGATGGTGCTGATGCTGACAGTGACGATACAGACGGCAAGTGCGCAGTCCAGGCTGGCCTGGAAGAATACGGACAGCGCCTATGGACCCCTGCCGCGTACCGTACATGTTTACCGGTCGGCAGATTCCCTCGACGGACATCCCTTTATCGCCTATTATGTCAGCGCCCAATTAAAGGATAGGAAACTCCTGTTCACCGACCAGGTGGGCCAGGGCAAACGGTTCACACCTTCCCAATATTATCAGCTGGAACAATTCCCTTTACTGGTCGTCAACACCGGATTTTTTTCTTTTGAGACCAATCAGAACCTGAACATGGTGGTGAAGGACAGCAGGCTGGTGGCTTATAATATTGTTTCACTAAAAGGAAAAGGGGACGATTCCATGTTCTATTATTATCCAACGCGCAGCGCTATCGGCATCGACAGGAAGAGGCGGGCGGATATCGCCTGGATATTTACGGATTCATCCCATCGCCGGGCCTATGCCTTTGAGGAAATGCCGGTGATCGCGAAAGGAGAGGAGAAGGCACCCACCATTTATGACCTGCGGGATATCGAATGGAAATGGTGGAAGATGCGGACCGCGGTCGGGGGCGGGCCTGTATTGATCCACGATGGCAAGATCCGGATCACCAACCGCGAAGAGCAATTATTTGTCAATGGCGAAAATGATAAGCATCCCCGGACAGCAATGGGGTATACCCGTGACGGGCGGTTGATCATCCTGACGGTGCAGGGCAGGTTCCCAGGTACAGCCGAGGGCGCTACCCTCGATCAGGAGGCAAAGATCCTGCGGGACTTGGGTTGTTATGAGGCATTGAACCTGGATGGAGGCGGCAGCAGCTGCATGCTGGTGAATGGCAAACATACTATCAAACCATCCGACAAAGAGGGCGAACGGCCCGTGCCGGCAGTTTTTCTGATTAAACAGAAAAACTGACTATTTTGTATTTTAAATTAATTCAAAATACAACATTCATCATTCAAAATCACTCACCACTGCCCACTCACTACTCACTCCCCTCGTTACCCCTTCATATCCCAGACCAGCGCGCTGGCGCCCAGGATGGCGGCGTCGGATTCTTTTAAATGGCTGATCAGTATTTTCACTTTATTCTGGAAGACCTGGATGAGGTTGCTCTCCATATTCTCGCGGGTAGGCTTCAGAATAAGATCCCCGGCCTTGGTGAGACCACCGAAGAGAATGATGGCCTCAGGGCTGGAGAACATGACAAAATTTGCAAGGGCCATGCCGAGTATTTCCCCTGTAAAATCAAAAATGGATTTTGCCAGTTTGTCACCCTGGATAGCGGCGTCATATACTTTTTTGGAATCCAGCTGATCCGCCGGGACGGAACGCAACAGACTCTCGTCTTTACTTTTTTGCAGCATTTCAACGGCCGTCAGTTTGACACCCGTGGCCGACGCATAGGATTCCAGCGAACCATACTTGCACGTACCCTGATGCAGACGGCCATGAGGGATGATGATCGTATGACCCAACTCCCCGGCAAAGCCGTCGTGGCCATAGATCAATTTGCCATTGGCGACGATACCGCTGCCGACCCCAGTGCCCAGGGTGATCATGATAAAGTCCTTCATCCCTTTGGCCGCGCCATACATCATTTCACCGATGGCGGCCGCATTGGCGTCATTGGTGAGGACCGTAGGCAGTTGAAATTTATTCTGTACCAGTTTGGCCAGGGGTATGATGCCTCTCCAGGGGAGGTTGGGCGCATATTCCACAGTACCGCTGTAGTAATTGCCATTAGGGGCGCCGACACCAATGCCGCGCATTCTGCCCACACCGCCTGCCTTCTCTATGAGGACTTCGAGGTGGTTATATAGCTCGTCGATAAAGCTTTCTATCTGGGCATGCCCACGCGTGGGGATCTCGCTGGAAAAGAGGACATTCCCATTACGGTCCACGATGCCGAACTTTGTGCCTGTCCCTCCGATATCGATACCGACCGCTAATGCTTCATACGCGGAAGCGCTGGATTTTGCCATGTCCTGTGTTGATTTAGAGAATTAATGCGTGCGCGGCCAGACTGCGGGTCCGGGCTGCGGCTGCAAAGATATAGGAAGAATCAATGTCCCCCGCTACTTTGCAGGGCGTCATAATCGATCCCCTGGGCTTTTAACAGGGATTTCGCCCTTACAGCATAGAACGCCAGGTAGGCAAAACAGGCCACACCCATTATATAACTGTAATGGATGCCCACCACCTTATCGGCCAGGATACCTTGGAGGATACTGATGATGCCGCCGCCGAAGATCATCATGATCAGCAGGCTGCTGCCCTGGTTGGTATGTTTGCCCAGTCCGGTGACGGCCAGGGTAAAGATACAGGGCCAGAGGGTACTGCAGAAAAGACCGACACTGGTAAATGCGTAAACACTAACCATTCCGCTGGTCAGCATGCCGATCACGAGGGCGGTAATGCCAAGGGATGAGAAGATCAGCAGCATCCTGGCCGGGCTGCCCTTGCTAAAAAGGTCGCCAACGATCATGACGACGATCACAAAGGCATACACATAGAAAGGCGTGATATCATGCTTGGCGATCTTGTTTGCTATCAAAAAGATGAGAAAAGCTACATAAGGCATTACAAAACGAAGCACTTGCGAGGCTCCCTTGCTGACGTTGAAGGCGCCCACCGCACCCGTCCATCTTCCGATCATCAGACTCGCCCAATAAAGGGAGATAAAGGGCGCCACCTTTTCAGTAGGAATGTGCAGATCCTGGGCGAGATAACCCGGCAGATTGCTGGCCGTGGAAACTTCCACGCCGACATAGACAAAGATCCCAATCATGCCCAGCCACAATTGAGGGTAGGAGATGGCGGACTTCCGGTGTAGCAATTTGCTGTCACTTTCCGAGGCGCTGGCGGATACACTATCCAGGTCGATCTTATTGGGAATAGAAGAAAATTTAAAGAAGACGGCCACCAGTAGAAAGACAGCACCCAGGATCAGGTAGGGCACCTTTACGCTCTCGATGCTGGCGTTGGAATTGGCGCTGGTCACGCTGCCGAAGATCGCATAATTGACGAGCAACGGCCCGATGGTCGTCCCGAAATTATTCACTCCGCCGGCCATGGTGAGTCGCTGGGAACCCGTCGCCGGATCGCCGATCACGATCGCCAGGGGATTGGCCGCGATCTGCTGTAAGGAGAAACCCAGACCCACGATGAACAAACCGGACAGCATCAGTGTAAAGGAAGATGTATTGGCTGCGGGGTAGAACAGCAGAGTGCCGATAGCCGAGATGATCAAACCGATCGCAATACCATTCTTATACCCGATCTTGTTCAGCAGATCCGAACCAACCAGGCTGGAAATGATCATATATATAATGGAGCCTACCGTGTAGGCGACATAAAATGCAAAGGAAACCAGTTGACTTTGAGCCTGCGACAGCGCAAATTTCTCTTTGAAGACAGGAATGAGAATATCATTACTGGCAGCCACAAAACCCCAGAAAAAGAAAACACTGATAAGCGTACCGAATTGAGCCCAGTTAGTTTTCGTGGGGGCGACTAAAAGATCCTTAGGTGCATTTTGCTGCATGTTCACGGCGGTTTTGGAATTAGGCCTTGAAAATAGCACTTTTTTCCAGGCTAAAAATTTTTTCCTCGCCGGGACATCATTAAATCAAAAACCTTCCTAAATTGAATGGTAATTCTCTTACGACCTGCACCTTAAGTACTAATACAATTTAATGGAAATAATACATGTATCTGCTGAGTGTTACCCGGTGGCCAAAGCCGGAGGACTGGGAGACGTAGTGGGTGCATTGCCGAAATATCAGTACCAGTTGGGACATATCGCCAAGGTGGTGATGCCGATGTACCGGACAAAATTCCTCTATGCCAATCAATGGGAAGTGGTGCACAAAGGCTATACACACCTGGGCAGCTGGTGGTTCAATTATACGGTGATCAAAGAGCAGACGAACAAGCTCGGATTTGACCTTTACCTCGTTGACATCAACGGACTCCTGGACCGGGAGAAGGTATACGGGTATGATGATGATGCGGAACGCTTCACCGCCTTCCAGATCGCGGTAGTGGACTGGCTGGTGTCTTGGAAGCATAAGCCTGACATCGTCCATGTCCATGACCATCATACCGCACTGATCCCGTTTATGATGCAGTATTGCTATGCCTATCAATCCCTGAAGGATATCAAGACCGTACTGACCATCCACAATGCACAGTACCAGGGCTGGCTGGGATGGGAGCGGAGCACTTTTATCCCCGAATGGGACAAGTGGAGAACCGGAATGCTGGAATGGAATAAGGCCATCAATCCCCTGGCCAGCGGCATCAAATGCGCCTGGAAGGTGACAACGGTCAGCCCCACCTACCTGGTGGAGATGCGGCAGAATGCCAATGGGCTGGAGGCCTTGCTGGAGTATGAGAAGGGAAAATGTTCAGGGATCCTGAACGGGATAGACAACCAGGTCTGGGACCCGGCCACCGATATCTACTTCGAAGACCATTATGATGTGGAGACCGTGGCGGCAGGCAAGCAAAAGAACAAAGAACTGCTGTGCCAGCGGTTCCAACTGGACCCGAAAAAGCCCCTGATCACCTTTATCGGAAGACTGGTCGGGGAAAAAGGTGCGGAGTTATTACCCCAGGCGATCGAGGATTCGTTCTACTATATCGGCCGGAAGATGAATTTTCTGGTATTGGGCAGCGGATTTCCAGTGATCGAAGCCCGGCTGCAGGCCATGAAGGGCCTGTCCCGGGGAGACTATAATGTATATATAGGATATGATGAGGCGCTGAGCCATCTCATTTATGCCGGTGCGGACTTTATCCTGATGCCATCTCGGGTGGAGCCCTGCGGGCTGAACCAGTTGTACGCGCTGCGTTATGGTACGATCCCGGTGGTGCGCAATACCGGAGGCCTGCATGACACGGTGGTGGATTATGGGGATAAGGGAGGATATGGTATCCGCTTTACGCATGTATCGGTAGGGGATATGACCCATGGGATCTGGCGGGCCGTGGAGTTGTACCAGCAGCCGGAGAAAATGAAGGATATCCGCCGCCGGAGTATGCAGCTGGATTTCAGTTGGGAGGCCAGCGTGCGTTCTTATCTGGAATTGTACAGACAACCAAGGTAATGAAAGTAAATGGGGAATGAAAAATGCATAGAATGGATTAATACGAGGCAGGCAGCGTGTTGGAGCGCACGGGCTGGTACAGCCCTTTGCGCTCTTTGTCTCATGTCGGGCCTTCGGCCAGGTGCGCACAACGCACCTTTGCTATAATTTTAGGTAGGAAGAAAATCAATCGTTCAAATTTATAAACCGAACAGAATATGTCTAAAGAAATTTTATCCGTTATATTAGGAGGAGGCGCCGGGACGAGACTATATCCCCTTACTGCCAGCCGTTCCAAACCTGCTGTTCCCATTGCCGGAAAGTACCGTCTTGTCGATATTCCAATCTCCAACTGTCTGAACTCCGGGATCACGCGAATGTTTGTACTGACGCAGTTCAATTCGGCATCGCTGAACCGGCATATCAAGAATACCTATCATTTCAGCGCATTTAGTTCGGCCTTCGTGGATATCCTGGCAGCGGAACAGACCCCGGATAATCCCACCTGGTACCAGGGTACGGCGGATGCGGTGCGGCAGTGTCTGCGCCACCTGGGGCCATTTGACAGTGAATATGTACTGATCCTGTCCGGGGACCAACTCTACCAGATGGACTTCATGGAAATGCTGAATCATCATAAATCCGTAGGCGCGGATATTTCCATCGCCACGATCCCGGTGAACGATAAGGATGCCTCGGATTTCGGGATCATGAAGAAGGATGAGGCTGGCTTTATCACCTCTTTTACGGAGAAGCCCAAAAAGGATATCCTGCCCAACTGGGTCAGCGATACCGGTCCGGCCATGCAGGCACAGGGGAGGGAATACCTGGGTTCCATGGGTATCTATATCTTCAACCGGCAGCTGTTGTCGGACCTTTTACAGAATGAATATGTGGAAGCCACGGATTTTGGTAAGGAAATTATTCCCCAATCCCTGGAGAAATATAAAGTGGTCAGTTACCAGTACGACGGTTATTGGACAGATATCGGGAATATTCCTGCCTTCTTCGAAGCCAACCTGGGCCTGACCAAGGACATCCCGGATTTTAACTTATTCGATAACGAGAAGGCCATCTATACCCGCGCGCGTATGCTGCCACCCGCCAAGATCAGCGGTACCACCCTGGAAAAGACCATCATCGCGGAGGGCTGTATCATCAATGCCAGCCGCATCGAGAACAGTATCATCGGGATCCGTACCCGGATCGGGACGGGGACGACGATCGTTAGCAGTTACCTGATGGGGGTGGACTTTTATGAGACCATCGAAGAGATCGAACAGGCCCGCAGTCATGGACTGCCGACAGTCGGCATCGGCCATCGCTGTTATATCCGCAATGCAATCGTAGACAAGAACTGCCGGATCGGCGACGATGTGCGGATCAACGGCGGACATCACCTGGAGAACACCGACCATTCACTCTACAACGTAAAAGAGGGGATTGTCGTGATCAAGAAGGGCGCCGTGCTGCCGAATGGTTTCGTGATCTAACAATGAATATGGGCCTCCCCTGAAACAGGGGAGGCCCATATTCATTACAGTGTAATTATTACATACTAAACGATTGCCTATGCCCTCCCTTGCCCCTGAAAAGCCCAGCCTGCGACTTTCACAGATCATCAATATGAGCGTTGGATTCTTTGGGATCCAGTTCGGCTGGGATCTTCAAAGGGCCAATATGGGGCCCATATATGAATATCTTCATGCCAACGCAGATTCCATTCCGCTGTTGTTCCTGGCTGCCCCCCTGACCGGCCTGCTGGTACAGCCCGTCATTGGATATATGAGTGATCATACCTGGCATCCACGCTGGGGAAGAAGAAGACCCTATTTCTTCATAGGCGCCGTCATCAGTACAATTGCCTTGGTGATCATGCCGCATAGCAGCGCCTTGTGGATGGCCGCAGGACTATTATGGGTGCTGGATACATTTGGCAACGTAGCAATGGAGCCATTTCGCGCTTTTGTCGCCGATAAACTCTCCGAAAAACAGCGTACACAAGGGTTTGTCATGCAAAGCCTGATGGTTGGTTTTGGGGGGTGTATCGCCTCTGCACTTCCCTGGATGATGACCAATTGGCTGCATTTCAAAAATACAGCCGCCAGTGGAACGATCCCTGATAATGTCAGGTGGTCTTTTTATATCGGCGCCTTCTTCTTTTTAGGCGCAGTATTGTATACGGTCTTCACCTCCGGGGAGTATCCTCCGGCGGAGGTTCCTGCCGAAGAGAAAAACAAGGGATCAAAAACAGGTATAGGCGCAGGTGTCAGGGAGATACTTGACTCCATCAGCGCTATGCCCAAACGTATGACAACGTTGGCGCTGGTACAATTCTTCACCTGGCCGGGACTGTTCCTGATGTGGTTCTACTACAGTACCGCAGTTGCAAGAAATGTATTTGGTGCTGCCAGTGAGACGGAGGCATTATATAGTGAAGGCATTAGTTTTGCCGGGCTAACCCTGTCTTTTTATAATGTGGTGACCTTCCTGTTTGCCTTTATGCTACCCTTTATTGCAGGACGGCTTGGTAGAAAAATAACGCATTCCATTTGTTTGTTGTGCGGAGCGATCGGCCTTATCAGTGTGGCATTCGTGACCGATAAATATATGCTGTACGGCTGCATGACCGGCGTGGGCATTGCATGGGCCAGTATTTTGTCGATGCCATACGCAATGTTGAGCGGCGTTTTACCGGAGAATAAGATTGGGGTCTATATGGGGATCTTTAATTTCTTTATCGTCTTGCCGGAGATCATTGCCTCACTAGGGTTTGGGTGGGTCATGAAACATGTGCTTCATAACGATCGCCTCCTGGCTGTCCAGATAGGAGGATGTCTCATGCTCCTGGCAGCGGTGATCTGCTATTTGCTGGTAGACGAAAAAGAACCATCCGCAAGCTAAAAATGCATCCTATGCAAAAACCCTTACCATCCTTCTTCATCCTCGTATTTTCAATCCTTGGATCCCTGGCAGTACAGGGCGCCGATACCCTGGCCGTCTATCCCGCCAACTGGTGGGTGGGAATGAAAAACCCCGACCTGCAGCTGATGCTCCGCGGAAAGGATCTTGTCACCTCAACAACTTTCACAGTACTGTATCCCGGCCTTGAGCTCCTGAAGGTGCGAAAGGCGGATAATCCACACTATGCCTTTTTGGATCTCCGTATATCGCCCTCGGCAGTCCCGGGTTTGGTAAAGATCCGCATCGGTCATCCCGGTGGGCTGCCGTCTACCGAGATCGACTATCCATTGCTGGCCCGCCGTCCCGGCAACGGGACCACCTTTGCACGGGGCGTTAACAGCGGCGACTTCATCTATTTTCTGATGCCCGACCGGTTCAGCAACGGAGATACCGCCAATGACCGCGTTGCCGGGATGCGCGACCAGTCCCTGGATCGGGACAGCATCTTCCTCCGCCATGGCGGCGACCTCCGGGGCATCATCAACCACCTGGATTATTTACAAGGCCTCGGGGTAACCACCCTCTGGATGACGCCCGTTCTGGAAAATAATATGCCCGACCGGACGGAACACGGCTATGCCTTTACCGATCATTATACCATAGATCCACGGCTGGGGGGTGCGCCGGCCTATCTCGCACTCAGCTATGCCCTGCACAAACGAGGGATGAAGCTGATCCAGGATGCCGTCTATAACCATGTCGGTTCCTGGCATTTCCTGGTCCAGGACCCGCCGAGTGAGCATTGGCTGCATCAGTGGCCGAAATTTACCCAGACCAGTTACAAGGACCAGCCCCTGATGGATCCGTATGGGGCATCCATCGATAAAAAGACAACGGCCGATGGCTGGTTCACCACCGCAATGCCCGATCTGAACCAGTCAAATCCCAATGTGGCCAATTTCCTCATCCAGCACGCCATCTGGTGCGTGGAGACCTTCGGGGTCGATGGATGGCGGATCGATACCTATATCTATTGCGACCTGGATTTTATGAACCGCTGCAACAAGGCCCTGACCGATGAATACCCCCACATCACCGAGTTCGGCGAGGCCTGGGTCCATGGAACGGCCAACCAGGCCTTTTTCGCAGAGAACAATATCCGCAATCCCTATAAAAGTAATCTGCAGGGCGTCGTCGATTTTCAATGCAATTTCAACGGTATCGTACCGGCGCTGACGGAAAAGTTCAGCTGGAGCGATGGAGTCAATAAATTGTACACAACCCTCAGCAATGATTTCCTCTATAAGGATGCCAGCCGGAATGTGATCTTTTTGGATAACCATGATATGAGCCGGTTCTTCTCCCAGGTTGGCGAGGATCCGGCCAAACAGAAAATAGGGATCAAGTGGCTCTTGACCTGCCGGGGTATCCCACAACTCTACTACGGCACGGAGATCCTGATGAAAGGCATGGCCAATCCCGATGGCTGGGTGCGTCTGGATTTCCCGGGAGGCTGGAATGGGGATCGGAAGAACGCCTTTACCGGGGAGGGATTGACCGCCGACGAAAAAAGTGTACAGGACCTGGTGCGGACGCTGGGGAATTTCCGTAAAAGATCTTCGGCCCTGCGAAAGGGCAGGATGATGCAATACCTGCCAAAAGATGGCCTCTATGTTTACTTTCGTTATGATGCACAGCAGACCATCGCCTGCGTCATGAATACAGGCGATACAACGGCGGTCTTTGATGCAGACCGCTATACCGAAAGGACCGCGGGCTTCAGCCAGGCGACAGACATCGTTTCAGGCCAATCGATATCATTGAAGGAACCCCTCACGATCCCTTCAATGGAAATGCGTATAATGGAACTCAAAAAATAAAACCCACTACTCACCTCTCAACTCACCATTCACCGCTCACCATTCACCACTCACCACTCACCATTCACCACTCACCATTCACCACTCAACCCCTAAAGCATCGTGAACAGAATAAATTCCCGCCCGTTCTTTCCCCAGTCCTTGACAAGCTCAGAGAGGGTCTTCTTCAGTGTGTCATTGTTTACTTTCTTCCCTTTGACAGGCGCGACAATCTCTCCCTGCGGGATGGCCTGTACTTTTGTGGCGAACCAACTCACATGCTGATGGGGAAGGGCGACGCCCAGGATCATACCGGGCAGACCATTGAAGGATTCGGGTCCGCCCGTAGTAAGGATCTCATCGGTATAAAAGGCCACCACATAGACGGAGTCCATGATGATGGCGTTGGCCCTCCTGCAGGCAAAGCCGGCAATGGTGCGGCTCTCATCCGTTAATTTCCATTGGATCGTTCGCAGACTATCCTGGACAAGAAAAAGCTGCTCGAAGACCTTCTTTTGGCTGACGGCGGTTGCATTATCCAGTTCGGAATAGATGACATTATCCTGCG
>Ga0247778_1001166_pt1 | contig 13514 bp, 3 predicted proteins | sample UWRJL049202B5_FD_179939 | JGI IMG/M metagenome (GOLD analysis project Ga0247778, IMG submission 179939) | Plant litter microbial communities from Arlington Agricultural Research Station in Wisconsin, United States - UWRJ-L049-202B-5 | ecosystem: Environmental > Terrestrial > Plant litter >... | reverse complement strand
TAGAAAAAATCAATTGTCTTAAATGATTACATCAAAGAAAAAGTAAAGAATTGAAAAGGTAATACATATTATTATTGAATAAATGAATATATATTAAAAAATAGGTGAGGGGAGGCAGAATGAAATCTAACTCAATAGAGTTATTATCGCCCTCACATGAGGACACTTAACCCAAAAGAGTTATTATCGCCCGCTGAACGGCGGTTAAGCGAAGCCGTCGAACCACCTATCGACAAAAATAAATATATTACAAAAGATATTCTATAAATTCAAAATTATATAAATAAATTATATTATATTTTTAATAAAATAAATAAATAAAAATACGAGACTATTTTTTATAAATTTGAATTGATAAAAATAATAAAATATTTGGTTATTCAAAATTATATATTAATATTTAATCGAGAAACAAAATATATAAAAAAATATATCTACGAATAATAAATAAATAAAATATTTTTATAAATTAAAAAAAAAACTTGGAAAAGAAAATTAAAAAAAAATTAAAGAAAGTTTTGTAATAATATAAATAAAAAATAAACAAATAAACAAAATAAAAATAGAAATAGAAATAGTAATTTAATATATAAAAAATAAAATATAAAATTTTAAATATTAAAAAAACAAAAAAAATAATATTATAAATCGCAAACAAATTAAAAAAAAAATAAATAATAATATAATTATTAATTTAAATCGATAAAAAATATTTATTCTATTATAAAATATAAATATTACAAAATTTGTAATTATAAAAAATATTAGATATAGAAATAATAATAGGAGCCGAAATATTATACTACAATTTTTTGCAAATTAATATATTATTATAAATTCTTGATTTTATCGATTATAAAAAATATTTTTATTAATTCAATATTAAATTCTTTGAAAATTTAATTAAAAATAAAATTTAAAATAATAATAAAATAAATATTATATATAAAAAATTATGAAATTAAATTAATTTAATAATTATATAATCTTTATTAGATTTATAAAAAAATTGATAATAAAAATATTATAAATAATATTTACAAACAATTGGATAAAATTATTAGATTTATAAACTTTTTTAATATTTATCACACAAGAATTATTATTATATTTATTATAAATATATAATATATTAATTTTTATATTATTATATATAAATAGATTGGGAAATGTATAATATTTGGAATTATATATGAGTTTTTTACAATTCAATATATAGATATTCGATTTCCTTAATAATTTTTATAATATTAATATTTATATATCATAATATATCTTTTTCTTAATATAAATATTAATATATTTTTTTGATCTTTATAATAAATTTATTTAAATAATATATAAGAACCTTGAAATCGGAATTAGGTAATTCAAAAAATTTCTAAAGATTAGGATAGTTGAAAAAATTGACAAAAATAGATAAAAATGCTATAATTATTATATTAAAATAGGAAAATTGGAAGAAATATTGGAATTTAGAATAAATATTAAATATAAATATTAGTATAATATAAAAAAATTATAATAAAAAAAAAGTAATAAAATAAAATAAAATAAAATAAAATAAAATAAAATAGGATATAAAACTATAATCGGGAAAATTGTTTAATTAATTAGTTCGGGAAATACTTGCATAATAAGACTAAAAACAAATAGTTTGAAAAATAAAAATTAATTAATTAATAATATAGAAATAATATATATAAAATTAATTCAGGAATATACAAAACAGATATTGAATAACAATAAAAACATTTTATAAAAAAAAACAACAATCTACAAATAGCGGGGCAATATATAACTAACAAAGATTTATATATTTATAATCATCCTTATTCCCAAAAAGGAATTCCATATAAACACAATATTTTATAATTTCTACCAATATATAAATAAATAGATTTTAATTATAATAAATATAAATTTCGATATTAATATAAAAATATAATAATTAAAAGATCTACCAACTTTCGTGCAAATTGCGGAACTTATAGGGGAATATTTCGTGGTTTAGAAAAACACATTAATAATAATAAAAATAATCAATCAATTATATATCGATTGTGTCTTAGTTGATATTCGGGTTTTTTAATATTAAATAAAAATATTTAGATATATATATATAATTGTAAAATTATATTTATTTTATAAAAATATTTCGCGCAATTTGTTTTCTATAATAATAATATATTTTGGGACTAGTAAAAAAAAAGAAAAAATTGAACATCTAACCGGGCAAATATAAGTAAAACATATAAAAACAATAAAAAAAATATAAATATCAATAAATAGGTTCGCGTAAGAAAAAATTGAAGATATCAAAAAAAATAATATAGCAATAATATTTATATAAAACGCCATTATAGAAAATTTTGTGGAAAAAGAAAAACAAATACCAATATTCAAGTATTTACTGATATAATAATGAAGATAAACAGTCCTGAAATTAGGGAAATAACGGCTATTCCAAATTAAGGAATTAATAGATACTGCAAATTAAATGGGATAATCTAAATTAAGAAATTAGTAAATACCACAAATTAAACTAAATGGTCCAAATTAAAAAATTGGTAAATGCCGCAAATTAAACTAAATGATCCAAGTTAAGGAATTAATAGATACTGCAAATTAAATAAAATAATCTAAATTAAAGAATTGGTAAATATTGCAAATTAAATTAAATAATCCAAATTAAAAAATTAATAAGTACTACAAATTAATTGGGATAATCCAAATTAAAAATTTGGTAGATACCGCAAATTAAACTAGGTAATCCAAATTAAAAAATTGGTAGGTACCGCAAATTAAACTAAGTAATCCAAATTAAAAAATTAATAAATATTGCAAATTAAATTAGATAATCCAAATTAAAATAATCCAAATTAAAAACTTGATGAATATTGCAAATTAAATAAAATAATCGAAATTAAAATAATCCAAATTAAAAAATTAATAAATACCGTAAATTAAACTAAATAATCGAAATTAAAATAATCCAAATTAAAAAATTGGTGGGTACTACAAATTAAATTGGGTGATCCAAATTAAAAAATTGGTGGATGCTGCAAATTAAGCTCGGATTCGGTATGGTGCGCATAAACCAATTTCCCTTAACTTAACTTCAAAACCTAACCCGAATCTCGGTATACTAATCCGGAAGCCTTCTTTATCTATATTGCAGATCCAATGCTTCTTAATATTAAACTTCCGTCGTGTAGCATTATATGCGCGAAACCATTTCCTCACATTAACCTCGTCGTGGCAGGTAACACGGACTACTGCAATTGGCTTAGTTATGATCGTATATAAGTTATTTTTTTGGTATTAATCGGTAAATCAACGGGGGGAAGGAGTACTCTGATCTTCGGCGGCTTTGAGGGTAGCAATTGCCTTAAAGAGGACTACCCACGTAGGTAGGATACCATCCTGCAAGAGCGCGCGGATAAAATAGTATAGAGCGACCTCCTGGAAAGGTTGCAAGATTTTGTTCTAGCCGCCGTGTTATCGGTTCTGCGGACGCTTCAAAGAACTGCGTAAAATAGACTCCTTAATGTTATATATCTTGCAAACTGTTGTGTAGGTTTCCTCAGAATATTCTTTGAGGAAGTCTTTTGCTTTACGAAGACGCGTCTTCGCGTCGTCGCGTTCGTTCGGAGTCTCTCCATAACCTGTAGTCAAGGCCATGTCATGTTGGAAGTTGGAGGTTCTAATATGAAGCAAAAAATGAAGATATAAATTTTTAATATAGTTGGTTCGTTGAAAGATACAAATATTTGGGCAATTGTGCAGCGCGTTGCATACAAATTTTGGTGGTGGGTGCTGCACCGCTTTGTCACCGCGCACTCGCTTGCTACCGCGCACTCGCTCTCCCCGACTGAGGAGGAACCGACGAATAAGGCCTCGCTTAAAGCCGACGATTACGCCGGCAGATACGCAAAAGATTCGCTTATGGCCGGATCCTCCGTCCTGGCCTGCTCCAACTCTTGTTTTGGCGGTCGTCACATTTCACGTCACGTGATTATGTCTTCATGTATATTGTCCATCTTTATGCGGCTTGACATATTACGACATTGCATTGGCCATATCCTCCAACGGATCAAGCACAGTTTCCATGAATTCAGTCTCGTTGACGTTTTGATTACCCCCTAACTTAAGACACCACAATACCAAACGCTGGTATCTTATCCCTATCCTAGGGCTGAGCTTCATAGCAGCTCTCACCAGATATCCTGTCCAGCCGGACGGTTGAACCTCATATAAGTTTCCTACTATCTCTATCAGCGGTTGCCAAAAGCCAATTTCTAGGAGTACAACACCGAGACTGTACAGGTCGTACGTCCCGATATAAGTCGAGGCACTCATCCCCTTGAGCCGGTCAGCGTGCTGATAGATGTCAAACTCCCAAATGGACCTTTGGCCCTCCTCGCCGTCTCTATTTGCTCCTTCCTTGGAAGTTTTCTCCTGCGTTCCGCGTATGAGATCGTAGCCCATGAGGTACACGTCGTCGATGGAAGACGAGCCGGTCTCGTTAGAGTTATCAGGCCGCTGGAGAGCCACAATGCTAGAAGAGGTGATATTCTTATGGAGGAAGCCGGCCGTGTGGAGGAAGAACACACCTTCTGCGAGTTTGTAGGCAAGCTTAAGACGTTTGTTTAAGGGGGAGTAGGCCTTGGGGAATGCGTCGAAGGTGATCATTTCCTCCAGGGTCATCATGGTGGTCGTTGGGTACGGTGCAGCGTGGGCAAACAGAAACTGTCTGCTAGCCTCGTAGTAAAAGTAATACTCGACCCTGAGGAGGCATATATTCGCTGCCGGGTCCAGGCAGTTAAGCGCTGCGGCCAGCTCGCCCATATTAAACAGCATTCGGTTGAAACGCGCCGACCCAGGCGTTACGCTTTGTGGGATACGCCGGCTGGATAATATCAGCTGTTTGTCGCCGTGCTCGAGAGGTAAAGTGGCGATGTTGCTTGTGTCCTCGATCTCCGAGATAATCTCATCTGGGTCTTCTAGGAGCATTTGCTTGGACCGCATCTCCTTAGTCGTCTTGGCAAGGGCAATGAACTCTCGTAACCTGTTGCTGGATCGCACAACAGCTGGGGCGCCAACTCCATTTCCTTCGTCCGCGGCTGGAAGGGCAGCTCTGAGTTCGGCTGGGAGACCCAGAATCCGTACGTTGAAGCGCTGGGCCCATTCAAAGACCTCTCGTTCTAAGTTCTGAAGAGTACTCTGCCTCATCTCCCACATGGCTCGGTTGATGGCTGTTTGAAGCCAGCCATTTCGCTCAATCTTCTCCAGACTCCTCTCTACCTTGCGCATTAAGTCCCCGAGATAGCCTGACGTCCTCTCCAGCAGTGCCTCATCTTCGGGGGATAGTTGATTGTTGGCATTGATGGCTAGTCTCTGTTGAAAGTAGTCTCTGACTGTTTGGATGGCACGAAGGTCCCAGTCAAATCTAGCTTTGAGCGACTTTGCGTCGTCTGTAAAGTCGGAACAGGCGGCGAGGAAATTGAGAATCAAGCCACCTGCAGTGATCGTGGTGCTGAAGATATCCATAGGGAAATATGTCAGATGCTAACTCCTCCGGTTTGGATGAGTTTGTCCGATTGAACTTTTTGGTGCGAATGATCCAGGTTTGAGACATAGCCCTGTCATATACATACCGACTTAGTCACAGCCCCCAGCCCACCCTTGGGTTGCGATGCCCCGACGGGCAGCAGTGCAGAAGAGATCGGAACAAAACACAGCTTCATTGGTGCTGCCGGCTGATCACGCAGAGATCATCAATTAACCAGCCAACTAGCAATGTCTAAGTAGCGAAAGCTTACCTTCTTAAAATGCAGATGCAGAACCACCCGGGCTCCTCCCATTGGCAGACGTTGGTGCATGCTCTGCCAACTTTAGCCCTGATGGTAACGTACCATCAGAGAATACGCACATCTGCATGGGCCAGAACAATTATGATTTGACAACAAATGCAAACGGCTGACGAAGTCCAGCCACCCCATTTGTTGTGTATCACCTGCAGATGTAGTTGCCTATTGTCACCATCTCCAGTTATTAATAGACACACGACTCCTAGCTGTTTGCATCTAGGCAGACCACGCCATAGAATTGCTGCGATCATTTATTCAGTAGTGATCCGTTACGACAGTTGCACTTACTCGTGTCATTGGCAATGTCTTATACAATCACCTTGTCAATCCATAACCATTTCGGTGACACCCTCACCGTAGTCGAGGAAACTTGCTGGTATTATGCCAACGGGGGAACCTGGACTGAACGAGATGGCCAACATGTCCTTTCCATGGCAGGCAGTGGCACCTCTGGAATGCTCCGCTTCAAATCCTCGATGGGAGAATCGTTTGCCTTGATTGTGGGCATCCATAACTTTAAGCCCTGGTGCGATCTGGTTGTCGATCTCAAAGATGGCGATACGAACATGAAGACACATCCTCTCTACTATGATGGTACCTTACCGGGTAGTTTCATTCTTAGCTTTGAGAAGACTACGGCTGCGGGTAGGACGCTCGAGATCGATTTCACGACAACTGCAGGTTCCAACTTGGTTGCCAGCCTCATATCGACGACCACTACTGTAGATGGCAGCCCGAACGGGGATGGTCAGGTTTTACTGTCGGAAGCTTTACCTCCCGTTCAAGTCCAAGACGCCTCCGATCTACCCGAACACCTGCGGCGGCGTGCGAGTGACTTTGACATCATTAAGCAAATCTTGACCGATATTAGGGAGAAGAATCTCCTCACAATGTTCCACGAACTTGATATGACTGACCTTTGGCTTCCATTTAATGAAGAGTCCTTGCCCACTACCTTCACACCTGGGCAGATTCGAAGATTCCAACAGGCTCAATTGAAGTATACCAAGACCGAGGCCGATCTAGATAAGGGCCGTCATTGCCATATTTCAAGCGAAGACATCGATGTCCGTGGTCGTCCCAAATCCTTGAACTATATCCGTGAATTAGGATTTGGAGGATTCGGCTCGGTATGGCAAGCGTCAGGGAGGAATAGAGAAGTCTACGCACTGAAGATAATTGGTCGAGAAAGGAAGTTTAGTGAGACTTTACGGATGATGAAATACTTCGAGAGCGAATTACGGATCATGAGGAAGATAACCTTCAGTGATAGAGCTCTTCACTTTGTGAAACTTGTGGGAAGTTACATGAGTCCGAACTGGGCAGGCCTTCTTATAACCCCAGTCGCAGACTACAACCTGGGAGCGTTTCTGCAGAAGGCGGCGAGGTCAGAGGATGTTTCTGAGAGGAGATTGCTATGGAAATTTTTTGGCTGCCTAGCGAGCGCTTTTGCCTACCTCCATCATCTCGAAATTCGGCACAAAGATATCAAACCTGCGAACATCCTAGTTTACGACCGTACCGTTTATATAACCGACTTTGGAATGTCATTGGATTGGGGTGAGAGTGGAATAACTACAACACACACGGAATTACGAAAGTCGATTGTGTACTGCTCTCCGGAAGCTGCTCGGGGCGATCCGAGACGCTCCTCCTCTGACATATGGTCGCTAGGATGTGTTTACCTCGAAATGATCACAGTCCTAAAAGGAAGCTCGGTTGCAAAATTGAAAAAGTTCCTCAAGCTTGGAGATTTTCTTGCAGATGGTTATTGGAGCAAGGAACAAGACATAGTAAAATGGGTGGAGAGTCTAGAAAAGATGCAAGCAACCTGCCTCGAGGATCTTGAGTTCGAGGACAAGCCACTAGAGTGGATCAAGGAGATGTTACGCCGTAATGAGAAGCAGCGTCCTACAGCAAGGGATCTGAGGGATAAGATCTTGAGTATTCCTCGAGCCGCCGATGGAAGCGCAACACTGTCATGCGATATTTGCAGAAAATAATAAAGTGGCGATGGATGCTGCTATTGAGGAAGGATAAACTTTTAGGTTCGTTACGAATAGCCCCGATTAGGGAACAACAGAGCGTAAGCCGTAATAGTAGCAAGGCAGGGGGGTTCGAGCAGGACAGGCAATCGCGGGCAGCGTTGCTTCCCCTCCTTAATACACAGGTTTCCTTATTTTCTCTTCCCCCCGTTTTCGAATAGTAAACTTGCCTCGATAATTAATTACGAATTATTCAAGGGAAATTAATATTAATATTCCATAACGATTGGTCTTAGTCGTCGGGTTAGTATCGTGATATGAAGTCAGAATAGAGCACGTGATACTGAAACGGAATTTAGTTTGTTATAAACAAAGTTAAATATCTATTTTTATCTAGTTCAGTACAAGCTTTCTTTTCTAGATAAAACTATAATGTCCTCACTACTACAATTTTGTAGTAATAATAGCAAATCGTAGTTATATTAAAAATAAAAAACTAAATTATCTATTATAATTATATTATTGAAGATTATTTAGTACAAAAGATTATAAAAATAATACGGAGCTGTACTCTGATACCTGGCCTACTGATGTTGATTTTTTACTAGTATTAAGCTAGTGAAACCTTAAATTAAAATTATAAATTTTTTTAAAAGTAGTAAACGACCAGACGGCAAACCTGCATCGGGAAACTGGACAAGGCGCGCGCACGAGCCAAGCGCCGCTCTCGGCTGACCAGCCACATACCTGCCAATACCATATTATATAATAGCTGATCGCAATTTGCAAATAATAGTCGAGCACAAACGCCGCCCGTGCCACAATATTCTTTAATTACGCCGTGGAGATTTCTGAAAATCGGCGCCTCATTATCTGATGGTTGCGATCTTTCTCCTTTTGTAGAAGCTTGTATGCAGGAATTTTTTTATTGGCTTATATCCATAGCCTTATTATTATTCCCTTTCTAACCGGGTAAAAAAAAATCTATAAACAGTTTTTAGGCAATCTAATTATATACGTAGTTTGTACTATATCAAAGAGGAAAGCTCCGAAATCTAATAATAAGGCCTGGAAGGAGGAAAGTGTTCTAGATTTAGACAGATATCACGTCACCCTCAGACCATTTCTTAACCGGACGTGCAATCAGTAGACCAATTCATGGCCAATGTCTCGCGAACTATCTTTCGTCGGCACTGCATAGCCTCCTCAAATTCCTATACTTCGTAGGCAGAGTAGCGGCAAGGCCTTAAGTCACTCCGGTACTCGTTAGCAATAAACGTAAGATGACAACTCGTCGACGACCACCCGGCCTAACTCCCCCCGGATACGCAGATCTGCGGCTCACTGCAAGAAATCATCACTTAAAATTACTTCCGCAATACTACCCGGGGCTAGGAATCGTGTGCTTCAGGCCAGTACCTGCAGTCCAAGCCGGCATCAATACAACAGCGTCTTCCTCATCCACCAAGCGCCTCAAATAAATATAGGAGGCAGAGGAAGAAAAGAAATGGAAGCATTATTTTGGTTATCAAAACTAGAAAAAGAGCCTGTTTGTATTAGATTCACAATGTCCCTGGAATATATTGACTAGTCCCATAGACCTACTACCTAGACCTGTTGAGCCTACTAGCTCGGCCGTCGCTACGATAGTCTTCGATTTATACAGAAGTTAGAGCGTTTGGAGACTGTAGTCAAAGGGCTACAAGAATAGGGAAGGCAGCAGAATACTTTGGATAGATGGCTTATGTAATATTTAATACTGTATAAATATAGCAATATTTTTAGGCTAACGATTCCATCGTCATAACAGGAGTTTGACTATATGCGGGCCAACCGGATCGATACAATATAGTTAGTCGTATCGAATAACAACCAACATAATGTATTGGGATAAGGCGCGTCCAAGCTCAGAGAGCGGGGGCTGGGGGCGGGGGGGGGGTTGTCAGGCAAACTACTATAAGTTACATATCTTGTGGTACATTCCCTATCCTTATCGTATGAAATTTTGAAAGCGGGCGCCAATCTAATTCCAAGAAAAGGAAAGCGAACAGCGGTAGTAGCAGGGATCACGAAAATAAAAATTCACCAGGGAGTGCAGGAATATATAGCACATATAGCGAAAAACACTTAAAAATATCTCAACAACCACAATAGCTAGAAAATAGTTTTGCAAAAGAAAAATATTCTATAATATGAGGTTGATATGATTTGATATTATTTTTCTATCCGAAAAAGTTGTAATTATATAATAAAACTTGGATTTAAATTCTAGATATGCTACATATTCCTGCACCCTTTGGTGATTAAACCATTTTGTTGATTTATCACATCCGCGTTCTTCTATTGGCCATGATTTTGTAGCTACTACATTGAATTTTTCACAATAATATCTTTTATTTCATAACTATTTAATTTTTTATATTATAATTATTTCTTTTATTTTTATAAATATTTGTCATTTATTATTACGGTATAATACCTCGCAACAATTTTGATTCTTTTTAAGTCCGCAATCTTTCAGCCGTTTTTATCGTATTATATTACGCCTCTACAAGCGAGATATTTCGAAAATTTTGTTTCTATTACCAATTGTATCAAAATTGCAACCTAGCCTCTTGTTGTAAGACTAGCTATAGCAAATTGAGAAAACTTTGGAGAAAACGGAAGAAACTTTGGGATATTGCAATTAGGCACAAACCTGTCCTATATATCGACTATTTTTAGAAAAATTTTGAAGATATAGCCGATTCTGGGTATCCGACTTATTAAATTATCCGAGATAATTTTAATATTTTCGAATTTAATTTTATAATAGAAAATCGAGAAAGGTTTAGGTCTGGATCCTTTTTTATAAATATTTTCTTACGAAATTCTAAAATCCACCTAGAGTTTTACAGATCTTGAGAAAATAACCCAAAAATATACGAATATTTTCAGATTCCTTAATTCAATAAATATTTTGTTTTAAATATAAACTTTGAGAAAAATACCTCCCCGCTTCAGTTTCAGTTATTAGCCCCTCTTTATTCGATATTACGGAAATTAATAGAATTGCTAAAGGTTTTCACAAGATATATAATCTTTCTAGCAAAAATTTTCAAATTATACAATTCGGGGATCGTTTCAACTTTCAAATTTTATAGAGAATAGATTCAAAATTATTCGAAAAATCATTTAAGATACAAAATGGATAGTAGAAAACTTTTATATTATATTATAAGAAATAAAAAAAAAATTAGCGGGATATATTAGTTATAAAATATATAAGAAAATATTAATTTAAGACTAAATTATTTAAATTTTCTTATTACGATTATACGAAATTAATTCCGAATCTAGGAAATATATTGTTTTAAGTTATTGTTATAAATTCATAGAAATACAAATCCAATCATTGAAATTCTCCAAAGATTATATTTAATTTATTTCAAATTCTAGTAACAATTCTAATAAGAAATATTCTCCTGCGATTTTTTATTAAAAAATTAATTAAATCTAATATATATTAAGGGGCCTAAAAAATCAAATTTTCATAACTATTTCCAAAATTTTTATAAATCGAAAATCTATTATATTATAGAATATATTATTTAAAATATTCCAAAATACAATAATAATTATTTATCAATTTGGATTTAAATATATCTAGATTGATTTATTTTATATAATTCAAAACAATATATTAGATTAAAAAATCGAATCAATACAAATAGATAATATATATTTATTGGCAAATATTTCTTACCAGATATTTGGTACGGAAATTTATTTTTATAATATATTAAATTAATTTTATAATTGCTAAATTTATAAAAATATCACAATTGCGATTACCGTTATTATATTTAAAAATAAAAATAGTGGATACTTCGTCTAGGATAAGATAATAATGTACAATATTTCGAAACTCCACCACACCTTTTTAATAACTATTTATAAACAAATTAATTATTATAAATATAATTCTAGGCATATGTTATAAAAAAATAAACGGTTGTTATTCTTTTGTATTTAGATTTTATAAAAAAAGTTTTTTATCCTTCGAATTTTATATTTCAATATTTAAAAAATTATATTCTAATATCGAATTATTCTAAAATATCATTACAGGAGAATTAAAAAAAAAATTAATAAATAATATAATCGAACGATTAAATAAAAATTTAAAAAAATTTATAAAAATTTTATATAATTTTATTAAATATAAAAAAACTGAATTAAAATTATTAAATAATATAATAAAAAATATTTAATAATAAAAAGCGATCGATTGTTTATTTTTTCGGGTTTTGCAAAAGTTTTTAAAATTTAAGATTTTGATATTTTTATCGCTAGATTGTAAATAAAAAATTTATTATTATAATTAATTTAGATATTTTATAAAAAGATTTATAAATCTAATACAAACTAATAATATTTTTATATTATATTTTCATAATTATAAATATCAAAATCAACTAGAAATATTATTGATTATCTAATTCTCGAATATAATATCAAATATAATAATTATATTAATTATTTTCAAATTCTTAAAATAATATACAAATTTGTAAAAATCGATCCGATAAATATTATCAAAAATACTAGTTTTTTTATCTACGGGTATATAATATCTATTATTTTCAAATATTGATTTGAAAAAATTAAAAACCAAACGATTCAACAAACTGGTTAGGAAATAAAAATATTTATAAATAATCTACAAAATAATAATAAAATAATAGTTATAAATAACGAAACATTATTTTATTTTTTTATATATATTATTGAATATGAATATTTTGGCAACAAAATTTATTATTTTATATTTTGCAAAAAATACCAAACTGGATAATATAAATATATTGGGATAAATTATTTTTATTATATTTATTTTATCGAAAATTATAAATATTCGATATAATATTGACTAAATTTTATAAATATTCTAATAAAAAAAAAGTTTTTAAATAAGGATTAAATAAGAAAAAATTTAATAATAAAAAAATAATTTAAAAATATAAAAAAACAAAAAATTATATTTATATAAAAATAAATTATAAAGTATTTCCTATGGAGAAATAATATAATATCAATAATAATATATTTTTTTTTCGAAACCGCCAAATGAACTTTTCAAAAAATTAAAATTATTTGAGTTTAATATTATATAAATATTTAGTTATAAATCGAACTAAAATTTTGTTAATTATTGTAAATTTGGGATACCCGGAATATATAAGGCCGGAATATTATAATATTTATTGAAATATTATTTATAATATTTATTATTATTTTCGACAATTAATATTAATTAAAAATCTGATTTTATTAAAAATTATAAAAAAAATTAATTTTTATTTAGAATAGATTTTATTATTAAATTAAAATCAAATATCAAAAAAAACCGAATAATAAAAAACAAAAAATTAATATTTATTTTTAATATTATTATATATATTTATTTTATTATAATTTTATAATAAAATTCCTATCCTAAGTTATATAATTTTTTATAATATTTAAATCTTTAATTCTCCAAAATAAAAATTCTAATATCTAATACAAAAAATTAGGTATATTATATATATAATATAATAATTATAATTATAAGAATATTACTGAAATAATTTAATTAATGATTTGATAATAAAATCATCTATTTTAATTTTAA
>Ga0247778_1001165_pt1 | contig 13527 bp, 13 predicted proteins | sample UWRJL049202B5_FD_179939 | JGI IMG/M metagenome (GOLD analysis project Ga0247778, IMG submission 179939) | Plant litter microbial communities from Arlington Agricultural Research Station in Wisconsin, United States - UWRJ-L049-202B-5 | ecosystem: Environmental > Terrestrial > Plant litter >... | reverse complement strand
GATGGCTCAAAGCGCAGTAACCGTGACGCCTACCAATCCTACGCCACCGACCAACTTCACGACCACGCTAGGCACCACGCCTCCAACGGCACCGGCGCAGACCGCGATCGATGACGGCTCTGCGGGCGCGCTGACGCTGTTTGGTACGCCTCGCACGTCTGTTGATGCCGCAAACTACCCGAGCGTGGCGCACGAAGGCGCTGGCACCGAGGCCGTTGTGACGGCTCCCGGTTCTCGCACTGAGGCCCCCACGGTTTCGGTGTCGGTGGAAGGCTCATACACGGCGACGCCTAACCGCGACCACGCTTCGTCAGTGACACCGGCAACCGCACCTACGCTGGCGAGCATCTCGCCAACCACGGCGGTGTCTGGCACTGGCACGCAGCTCATCACGGTGACCGGCACCGGCTTCAATCCGGGGTGCCGGATCTGGGCAAACAATCAGGAGCGGACAACGACCTATGTCAGCGCCACGTCCATGACGGCGACGGTGCCGAAAAGCCCGACAGCGACAACTTGGCAGGTCGAGGTCAGGCAGGGCGGCGGGTCAGTGCTGTCTCCGCGCACTTTTACTTGGACGTAATGCCAGCTTGCGCGTTGTAACCGCATTACCAACCCAAGGAGGACTATCCGATGGCTGCACCACAAGATCCCGCCAAGCCAGCGCCTGCCGTGGCTGGGCAACCAGCACCGGGCGGTGGTGGCTCTCCTGCAAGTATCAACGAACCGCCGGGTTCGACGATCGGCAGCAACATGCCACCGGCAGAGGGTGGCGGAGAGGGCGAGGATGATCCGCCGGATCTGCTCGACCTCGACCCGGATGTTGCCACGATCGGCGACGCCGATCTGACGCTGACATGCACGGGCGAAGGCTTCACCGCCAACAGCAAGATCGTGTTCAACGGCGGCGAGGAGGAAACCACCTTCGTCAACGAAACCACGCTGACCACGATCGTGAAGCCCTCGACGGCAAGCACTGCTGGCGAGTATCCGGTATTGGTGCGTGACGCCACCGGCGACAGCGAGCCGCTGTCGTTCGAGTTCGTGGAGCCAGCTTTGCGTGCGGCCATCAAGTCACGGCCAAAGAAGCCAGCGCGCGCGCCAAAGCCAAAGAAGAAGCGCAAGTAAGGTCGAGATGGGGGATCTAGTCGAGGTTGAGCCGGGTAGGTGGCGGATCGTTAAACCAACGATCGCGCCTGCCCGGTCAGCGTTGCCTTGCCCCAGCATCATCTCAGACATCATGCCGCCCACCGAGCAAGTCGATGGGCGGTTCTACACGTCTAAGTCTCAGTTTCGCGCGGTAGGGCGCTCTCTGGGGCTGATCGAGGTGGGCAATGAGAAGCTCAAGCCCAAGCGCAGATCGACCGATACCAAGGAAGTGAAGGAGGCCCGCCGTCAGTCGCTAAGGAAGGCTGCTGCGCGGTTCAGAGCTGGGGACAGACCGAGAACGTCTTTGACGTAGATCAAACCCCGCCGCTCAGACCGGCAAGGAGCCAGCCATGTCCGATGTCACCGTAGCCCCACAGGCCGCGCCGCCCCCGCCTGCGTCCAACGAGGTGGCGATCAACCCCAACCCGGTGAGCGCGCCCAGCCCGATCGGCTCGCAGGCCCCCGACAAGCCGGTTGGAGACATCGAAGGCGGCAAGGGCCGCCCCGAAAGCCGCCGCGAGGCTATCCAGCGCGCCTTTGACAAGGCCAACAAGGACAAGCCCAAGGCGACCGAGGCGAAGGCCAAGATCGGCCACAACCAGCCGCCCGAGGAGACGGAGAAGCTCGACCTCAAGCAGCCGCCCAAGCGCGAAGTTTATCGCGAAGGCGGCAAATTTGCTCGTCCTCCAGAACAGCCTCAAGGAGCTGCGCCAGCAGCTCAGCATGCCGCACCTGATCCCCGGCAGCAGCGGCCCGCGCAAGCTCTGCCCGAAACCGCTGCGTTTCGCGAGCCTCCTCCGCGTTTTTCGGAAAGAGGAAGAAGCGAATGGGCGACCGCTCCCGAGAGTGTTCGCGGCGACGTCCACCGGATGGCTCATGAGTTCGAGGGGGCATACCGCAAGTACCGCGCTGACCATGAGACAATGAACAGCATCCGCCATTTCCATGAGATGGCGCAGCAGCACGGCACCACGCTCGATCGCGCGCTACATAACTACACCAGCATGGAGAACAAGCTCCGCAATGACGTGGTTGGCGGCTTGGACGTCATTGTAAATAACCTGAACCTCCGCACTGCGGACGGTCAGAAGCTTGGGCTGCGCGACGTCGCCTACCACATTCTCAATCAGTCGCCGGAGCAGCACCGCATCGTGCAGACCAACAATGTGGCTCAGGCGGCGCAGCATCAGATCGGCGCACTGCATCAGGAGGTGACGGGGTTGAAAAACGCCCTGCACCAGATGCATACTGCCCAGCAGTTCACTCAGACACGGTCTGCTGTCGATCAGTTCGCTGACCAGCACCCGCGATTTGACGAACTAGGGGACTTGATCGAGCAGGAGCTGCAATTCGGGTTCGACCTTCACACGGCGTACCAGAGAGCAGAACGGCTTCGACCATCCTCGCCTCACGCGGCTCAGACCCGCGCACCTTCCGCACCGGCTCAGACCCGACCCAGCAAGTCGATCTCAGGCGCACCAGACAGCTCAGGCCCTTCAGACGGGCAGCGCAAGAGCGGCAAACAGGTAGGCCGACGCGAAGCCATTCAGAACGCCATCCGGCGTGTGAACGGCGGCGTTTAATCTGAACCGCGAGAGGAGGGGCGCATGCCCAATATCGCACCATTGAGCCAGTATCAGCAGATACTGTCGATGGCGGTCGAAGATCGATCGCCCAGCTACGTCGATCTCGTTTCCAACAACAACGCATTGCTCGCAGTGATGAAGCGCAAGGGCCTGTGGCAGACCTACTCTGGTCCGCGCATTCGCCAGACGCTCCAGATCGGCAAGCAAGTCGCGCAGTGGTACAGCGGCTACGATCAGCTTCTGAACCCCGCGATCGATCTGTTCAACGACGCCTACTTCGACCCCAAGATGGTCGTGGTGCCGATCATCCTGAGCATGCAGGAAATCCTCAACAACGAGGGCGAAGCGCAGCTCATGGACGTCTTCGACAGCTACATGGACGCCGCAGAGCGCGCCCTTGAGGATGTCATGGACGCCGGTCTGTACGGCGACGGTCTGGCGAACGGTGGCAAGCAGATCACCGGCTTGGCGACGGCGGTGCCGGTCATCACCAACACCGGACAGTACGGTGGCATCGATCGCACCAACGTGATCTGGCAGACCAAGACCTACGACGCGACCACGATCGGCGCTGCCTTCGGCACGCAAGTGACGGCGGCCACGATCCGTCCGATGCTCAACTACATCATGACCAAGCAATCGCGCGGTAAGGACTACGCGGACTTGCTCATCATGTCGCCAGAGCATTATGCGGCCTACGACGCAGCGACTGTCGTTATCCAGCGGCAGACCAACTCAACGTCGATGGGTGCGCTGGGCTTCTCTGCTCTTGAGTATGTTGGCGGAGGCAAGCGCGCCGAGATCGTTCTCGACGGCGGCATTGGCAGCAACATGCCAGCAAACACGACATTCGGGCTGAACACCGACAGCTTCCGGCTGCGGTACCACCCGAACCGTAACTTCGACAAATTGTTCGAAGGTGAAGGCCAGATGCCGATCGACAAGGACGCGATCGCGCAATTTATCGGCTGGATGGGTGAACTGACGATGACCAACCCACAGTTCAACTGGCGCTTCTACGACAGCGTTCCGGCGTCCTAACCACGCCGGTTACTAGAGCTGCCGCTCGTTCCAGCTCCCCAGCTTTGGCGAGCGGCAGTTTTTCTTCTCATTCCCTCAGACGGAGAACCTAGATGCCTATCCAGCAGCGCGACCCCGACGCCTCCCTTGTTGCCTTGTTTCACCACCACGCCCTCAAAAACGAGGCGCGCTCCGTGAAAGAAGGGCGTCCGATTTTTGATGACATAGAGGTTGTCGATGTCCGCATTGCCGGGTCGCGCAATTTTTCGGTATTCCCGGCCACTGCGTTCTCGCATTGGGAGAACAACCCGCTGACCGGCGAACAGACTGCGGTGACATATGCCGAGCGGTTTTCGCGGCAGTACCAACAGTTCAAAATGCAGATGACGCAGACCAAGAGCGGTACGCCGCTCGCGCATGTGCCGTTCCTTACGGAAGCGCGCCGAGCCGAGCTGCGGGCGCTGAACATCTACACCGTCGAGCAGCTCGCGGCGATCGACGGCCAAGAGCTGAAGAACCTTGGACAGCATGGCCGCGACCTCAAGAACAAGGCGCAGGAATATATCGCCGAGAGCAAGGCCCTCGCGCCGTCCACGGAGATGGCCGCCGAGTTGGAGGCGCTGCGCGCACGCAACACCGTGCTGGAGGATGACGCCAAGCTGCTGGCGAAGGCCGACAAGGCCGACACGGACTTCGATGACATGAACCTTGAGCAGCTCCGCGAGTACATCACCACCAACAGCGGACACGCACCGCACGGCTCGATCGGTCGCAAGACTTTGATCCGCATGGCGGCTGACGTGCAGCAGAAAGTACCGGCGAGCTGATGTCCATCCTGAGTGTGGTCAGAGCGGTCTGTCACAATGTCGGCGTCGAACAGCCGTCGAGTGTGTTTGCTGGGCTTAACGCCAACCGCACCATGCAGGAGATGCTCACGCTCGCCAACGAGATGGCGCAGCGCATTGCCTACGACACCCGCGATTGGCGGATGCTGCATTTTTACGTCGAGCTGACCGGCGACGGCGTCCGCGAGGATCACCCGCTGCCGAACAGCTACAAGCGGATGACACTGACGGCGAACGTCTGGCGGGTCAGCACGCCAGCGTCGCCGCTCAAGTTCATTGCCTCGCCAGAGGATTGGCTGCACCGGCGCATGGAGCAGCGCACCGACAGCGGCGGCGAGTGGATCATCCTCAACAACGCGATCGCGGTGGTGCCTATCCTCGCCAGCGGCGACAAGATCCGGTTCTCATGCCTCGACAAGAACTGCGTGGCGCTGGCATCCGGCGGCTACGGCGAGGAGTTTCAGGCCGACCTCGACACCTTCCGGCTGGACGAACGTCTGCTCAAGCTGGGCATGATCTGGCAGTGGAAGGCCAGCAAGGGTAGTCCCTACGCCGAGGACATGGGTACCTACAGCGACGCCCTGAGCAACGCGATGGGCAAGGACGGGCCTTCACCAATCATAGTTGGCAAGACGCGCTACATGGCAGCGGGGCCGTGACATGCCGGTCATTGGGGGCAGGCCATCATCCGACCTAGCCGAGTTCAGCGTATCCATGACCGGCCCGCAGGGGCCGCCGGGGCCGCCGGGCGCGCAGGGCATACCGGGGCCGGGTGGGCCGCAGGGTCCGCAGGGTACCAACGGCAGCAACGGCACTGACGGCGCTCCCGGCTCGACAGGACCACAGGGTAGCCCCGGCCCGCAGGGACCGGGCGGAGCGCCCGGTGCAACAGGACCGCAGGGCCTGCAAGGCCCGCCGGGATCAACGGGACCGGCTGGCCCGGCAGGGCCGACAGGCCCGCAGGGACCGATAGGCACGGGCGGGCCTGCGTCCGGTATCGAGTACACGCCGACCGGCAATGTCGCGGCAGTGAACGTACAGGCCGCCATCACTGAGCTGGACAACGAGAAGGTCGCCAAGGCTGGCGACACCATGACGGGGCCGCTGGTCCTCACCGCCGCGCAGGCGGAAATTTATCTGCAACAGCCGACCCCGACCGTTGGCGGCGGCGTCATCCACCATTTCAACGGCGGCGTCGCGACATTCGACATCTCGATGGGCTGGGCCGATAGCGGTAAGACGTTCTTCTCGGTTGATCGTTACACTGATGCCGGGGTGTTCCAAGACAGCCCGTTCATTATCGACAAGACTACGGGATTGATCGAGATCTTCGGGCCGCCTGTGATTGGGGCGCACGCAGCGAACAAGGCCTACGTTGACAGTGTTGCTGGCACCGGTGGCGGCGGCGGTGGCGTGCCGGAAGCGCCGAATGATGGCCTGCAATATGCCCGCAAGTCTCTGGCGTGGGCCGAGGTCACGCAACAGGTCTACGGCGGCTCGTTCAATTATCTATTCAACGCCGGAACCTCTCCGCCAGCGGCGGCTGGGTCAGTCCGCTTCAACAATGTCTCGCAAAATCTCGCGACGATCATCCATATCAACTACACCACCAACGACAGCATCGCAGTCAACAACAAGACGTTCTTCACGTCGCGCGTCAAAGTGGGCGACACGTTTTATTTTCAGGACAAGGATCAGGTCGATAAGTGGAAGCTATATCGCCTGACCTCCGCGTTCACTGACAACGGCACCTACGCCTCGATGCCGGTAGAGTTCGTCGCTGGCGGCACTGACTTGTCTGCGGCCCGCATCATTGTCTCGCGCGAGGGGGCAAGTGTTGCGTCTCCGATCGGCGAAGCGCCGATCGATGGCGAGATCTACGCGCGGAGAGACGCGCTATGGACGCCGCTCTGGGATGATTTCCTGATGCTGGACGGCAGCGTCCCCATGACGGGTGACCTCGTCCTTTCTTACGCGCAGCCCGCGATCACATTAAACGACACACTGACATCCGGTGGAGTGGGGAGGCGCATTGACGGGAAGCGTCTCGGCTCAATGCGCTGGCGCATGCAGCTTGGAGACGGTGTCACCGAGGGTGGCCTCAACACCGGCAGTCAATTCACCCTCACCGCCTATACCGATGCCGGTGCCGCAGGGCCGGTCGCAATAACGATCGGGCGCAATGACGGCCTATTGAAAGTGGCCGCCAACCCGACAGCTCCCCTTGGCGTCGCCACCAAGCAGTACGCCGACACCAAAGCCACCAAGGCAACAGTCTCGACATCAGCGCCGAGCGGCGGCGTCGATGGCGATGTCTGGTATCAAGTAGCACCATAACAGGAGACGAACATGGCTACCTTCATAGAACCGGATTGCTTGAGCGAAGACATCGCCAACAAGGTCCACGACTTCAATTCCGACACGTTCCGGGTGGCGCTCAGCAACAGTGCGCCGGTTCTTGGCTCAACCTTCCTGCTGTCCAACGTGACGCAGATCGCCACCGGCAACGGCTACACGCAAGTCGCGGACGGTGTCGGCATGGCGACCACCATGTCGTTCTCGCGCAGCGGGCAAATCACTACGGTGTCGCACACCGGCGGCGGTCCTGCCGGTTCCGTTCAGTGGGTCGCCACCGGCGCTACCCCGACATTCCAGTATGCGATCTGGATCAACGACACGCCGACCACTCCGCTCAACCCGGTGATCGGCTGGATCAACCACGGCTCCGGTGTAACGATGGCTAACACCGACACCTACACGATCCCCAGCGGCGCTTTGTTCACGATCAACTGACATGGTGGACTACGTCGCCGACCTGAAGCAGCGGCAATTCATCGTGGCGGATCGTAACGTCTCGATGATCCAGCTTCAGGTGATTGGCAACATCAAGGACAACATCAGGATCGGCGTGATCGGTGCCGAGGTGAGAACCAACGGGTCGCTGGTGGTCAACCTCTCGTCCGAGCAGGCGCTGGCGCTGGGTAAAGAGCTGATGAACCTCGCCAGAAAAGGGCGGTTCATTCTGTCATGAGCTGGGTCCGCAAGGGCGAGTGCAGCCAGTGCGGTGATTGCTGCAAGGGCCGCGATCCGTTTGGTGGCGAGCTGGGAGAGCCGCCGGTTGCCGGGTTTTGTGCGCTATATCGCGTTGTCGAGGGACACGGTCACTGCAATGGTCACGATGGGCATCCCTACTATCTGGGCGGCTGCAATGTGTGGCCCACCATGCCCGAGCATGTTCAGGAATATTCGCGCTGCACCTACACGTTCGAGTGGGTGAGCGGCGATGGCAACTAAAACCCTTTATTTTAAGAATACTTTAGCGCCGGGGAGTGTCACTTCCTTTGGCCTGCAAGACGGCGGCACCGCGCCGACTGCTGGCATCACCGCTACCGGCTGGACGGTGGCGAAGCTTGCCGCCCCTAATATGTCGCTGATGGTTTGCGGCGGGGAGCGTTCGTCAGTCACGTTTGGCGCTAGCGATGCGCTGACAGGCTTTTCAGCAACCAGCAGCTTCCGCACTGATAACGCAATCACCGGCATCTTTGCCAACACCAATTGGTCGTTTGCATTTCGCCTGCGGGCGGTGACTTCCGCATCGTCGCAGACCGGCCAGATGCGGATCCGGCTTTACAAGTCAACGTCTGCCGATGGCAGCGGTGCAACCAGCCTGATGAGCGGATCAGTGGCCGGTACGACCACCGCCGCGATGTCCACTTCAGCATCCGCGACATCGACGGTGACATGGACGCCGGGCGCGACTGTCACTCTCGCCAACGAATACCTGTGGGTGATGTGCGAGTGGAGCATCGTTGGCACGTCAGGAAACAACAACGCCGACGTGCTGTTCTACATCGAGAGCGCCGGAGCTATCACCACACCGGACTTTGTCCCGTCCACCGCCTACACCGACACGATCACACCGAGCAGTGCGCCGATTGTCGGTGCAACGATCACGCCAGTTTATGTAACGCGCTTTCACACTGACACGATCGAGCCGAGCGGTGTGCCTATCACCGGCTCGAACATCACGCCGGTCTACGGCGGTGTGCTGACCGAGACGACTGTCTTCTCTGCGACACTGAACACCAACAGTGCCGGATGGGGTACCTACGGCATCCGCACGGTGCTTCCGGTCACTGGCATGGCCGACGCACAGTTCCTTGTCGTTGTCATGGACCTTGGTGCGACATCCGACCTTCGAATTATCTCTGGTCTTGGCGCAATCGACGGTCCCGGCGACGGCGGAATGGTGGCCTATCAGGGGCCTCCTGTTTCAACTTATAACCGCGCCTTTGAGCTGGGCGGGCGCTCTGACGGCCAGATCGCCTGCGTCAACGAGGTCCAGATCAGAGGCTCCGGCACCACGCGGGAAATCCGCGCACGGCTGGAGGGACCGTCAGCATCAACCTTCAATGCCATCACCGCCGGTATTGGCGTCTGGGACGGTACCAACAGTCCGCTACCACCGCACCAAGGCAGCACAGATTTTACGCCGGTCCAATTAAAATGGAGCGGCGTAGCCAGCATCTCACTGAGCAGCGGAGCGCAGTCGTACAGCGATTGGGTGACGTTCCCGGACAACATCAGTGCTGGCTACGGCCCGCACGCCATGCCGAGCGTCAACTCAGGTTGGAATGGCTACACGTTCGTTGTCTCAATGCCTCCCGCCGATCTGCACGCCGCCGATGGCGGCACCGAGGTGCGCCTTGGGTTGCGTTTTGCAGTATCGACATCAGCGGGGCAGACTACTGTTGCCTACCTTGGTCAGGCCGATCCGCTGGGCGATGCCTACGATTTCAGGCCTGCTCCAGCACCGGCACCAGTGCGGCTCACATTTGGCGGCAATGACACGCTGACGCATGACGGCGTCACTGGCTATTTGCTGTCCGATTGGGTGACGCTGCCGGAGCCGTGGGACAGCACCAAGACCTACGCCTTGGCGTGTCAATTCGCTGGCGGCGGCACGACCGACATGCACTACAGCTCCGCCATAACGGTCGGCGGCTCTAGCTACTACAAGAGCAGTGCCGCCGAGGCGGCGCTGCTCAACAAGACCGGCTACACCCAGTTCTTTGTCAATAACCCCGGCCTGATCGAGATCATCGAAGTAAGGGTGGTTGGCGGCTCTGTCGGCTACACCGATACGATCACCGCAGGCGCGGTGCCGCTCGACGGCCAGACCATTACGCCGGTTCATTCGACCGGCCCCACCGATTACACCGACACGATCACGCCCAGCGCGGTGCCGCTTGTCGGTGCGTCTATCACCGATCGGTTTGCCGTCAGCGACACGATCGAGCCGAGCAGTGTGCCGATCGCTGGCGCGATCTTTGCCGATGTCTATGCCCGCAGCGTCACGCTGGCGGCTGGCGCAGTTCCGATTGTTGGCGCAACCGTCACGCCATTCCGAACGATTAGTTATGCCGACACGATTACGCCGAGCGCCGTTCCGATTACCGGCTCGACAATCGCGCCGGTCTATAGCGCCAAGTATTCCGACACGATCGTCGCGGGCGCGGTGCCGATCACAGGCGCTGCCATCACGCCGGTCTATACCGCGCGCTACTCCGACACGATCACCGCAGGCGATCTGCCGATCGGCGGCGCGACGATCACGCCGATCTTCTCTGCTGGCGGGATCAACTACACCGACACGATCACGCCCAGCGCGGTACCGATTACCGGCGCGACTATCACGCCGGTTTTCACCAAGCGTTACGCCGACACGATAACCGCCGGTGCCGTGCCGCTGGTTGGTCTGACACTGGCTGACGTATTTGCCCGCAGGGAGATCATAGTCAGCGGCGCGGTGCCGGTTGTCGGCCAGCCCATCACGCCGGTCTTTGCCGTTGGCGCACCAACAGGAAAGACGTGGGTGAATGTGGGCGGCGTGTGGAAGGAAACCACAACTCACGTCAAGGTTGGCGGCGTCTGGGTCCACCCGGTCGCAGCCTTTGTGAAAGACGGCGGCGCATGGAAGGCGATACAATGACAACGGAGGGGCCAGCATGAGCGGCCACATGGCTTTCCGGCGTCAGCCGGTACCGCAGCAAGTCGCGCAGAAGAACATGGCGATGACCATGCCAGCGCCGACGCGAGGCTTGGTGCTGAGCGAGAACCTCGCCTTCATGAAGCCCGGCGGCGCGATGGTCTGCGACAATTGGGTGCCGACCATGCGCGGCGTCAAGCTGCGCGGAGGTCATGTGCTGTGGTGCCAGCTCCCCGAGCCTACGCCGGTTATTTCGTCATTCGAATACATCAGCAGCAACGTCGAGCGGATGTTCGCCGCCAACGCCACCAAGCTCTATGACGTGACCGGCACACCGACACTGGTCAAGGCCGGGCAGGGATCCGGCAACTATGCCGCCGCGCAGCTCTCCAATGCTGGCGGCGATTGGATGGTCACGGTCAACGACGCAGGCGATTTCCCGCTGCGCTTCAACGGCGCGGTGTGGGAGACGCTTAACCCGGCTTACACGCCCGGCGTTGGCTTCCCGTCCAAGATCACGGTCAACCTGACCACATACCCGGACGCCAAGGTGATCGACGGCGAGCATCTGGTCTACGTCTGGAAATACCGCAACCGGCTGTTCTTCATCGAGGAAAGCTCGATGAACGTCTGGTATCTGCCGCTCAACGCCGTGGGCGGCGAGCTGAACATGATCCCGCTGTCGGGTGCCGCCAACATGGGTGGCGAGCTGGTGTTTGGCGCGACGTGGTCGCTCGACGCAGGCGACGGTGTGGACGATAAGCTCGTTCTGGCGACGTCGCTGGGCGAGCTGCTTGTGTTTACCGGCAGCGATCCCGCCAGCGCAGCCAACTGGCGGCAGGAGGGGCGCTTCCAGATTGATCCTCCGATGGGGATGAACGCGCATATCAACCTTGGCGGCGATCTGCTGATCGCGACCACGGACGGCATCGTGCCGATCAGCGCGGCGATCACCAAGGAGGCCGAGGCGCTCGACCTCGCCAAGACCACCTACAACATCCGCTCCATGTGGCGGGCCGAGGCCGCCGACAAGCGCGATTGGTCGTGGTCGATGAAGCGGTGGGACGAGTACGGCGGCCTGTTCATAACGTGGCCGGGTGGCCGCCCCGGCTTTGAGTTGTGCGCCGTGGTCAACACCGGCACCGGCGCGTGGTGCCGGTTCACTGGTTGGGACGCGACGTGCTGGCTCAAGATGCGCGACAACCTGTTCTTTGGCACGCAGACCGGCGCGATCATGCACGCCGACCGCAGCGGCTACGACAACGGCCAGCCCTACGTCGCGACGCTGGTTGGCGGCTGGGGTGCAATGCAATCGCAGCCAGCGGAGGTGACGTGGCATCAGGCCCGCGCTACTTTTATCGCGCAGACCGGCGAACCTTTCCTTCCGCAGCTCAGCTCATGTGTTAATTTCGTCATCGCGCCACCCTCACCACCGGACGCTGGTACCGACATCGACACCTTCGATGTCTGGGGCCAAGGCCTGTGGAACGATGCATTGTGGGATCAGGCCGCATTGCCAGCTCCCGCAATCCGCAGCACGAGGTGGGTGTCGATCGGCACTACCGGCTACACGCACGCACCCGTTGTTCAGGTTACCGTCGCGCAGACTGCGCGACCCACCGTAGAGATGGTCGCCATCGATGCGGTGTTCGAACGTCAAGGCGTCAACGTCTAGGAGCCTCTCATGGCCGCCGTACCAGTACCCGTTCCAGTGCCGGTCCCCGCAGAGGGGCAAGCCGTGCCGAGTGATGAACCCGGTGCAGCTCGCAGGCCCGGCAGCATCTTCGAAGACTACGACAGCGTTGGCGCGATGAACGGGATGTTTACTCCCGCCTACATCAATCGCTTCAAGCCGTCGATCGACGCCGTGCAGGCGTGGAATGACGTGAACCATTCGCTGACCAACGCGAGCATCGATGAGACGCGCATGCCGCCCGAGTGGCACGACCCCAACGAGGGGACGTTCGCCGGTGCCGGTGTCGGCTACGGTCCCTACGGCGCTGGCGCTATTCCTGACAACCTTACATTCGGCGACCCGCGCGGGGCGATCGATCCTATGGCGCTGCAAGTGTTGGCGCAGGGCGGCAAGTACGACATGGCGGGACGCCGTGACGCGATCGCGGCGAGGCTGCTCTCCAACACGCAGGCGCAGGAGGCCTACAACAACAGGAAGCCCACCGACACGCCGGTCGTGGAGCAGCCCGACATGAGCCGCTACATCAAATACGAATATCAGAACGATTGAACATGCTGGGATACGTTTACGGGCAAGACGAGGTTGTCGGCGAGTTCGTCGCCGCGATGATCCCGCATGTCGGCCCCAGAGGCTTCGGCGCGGCGGCGAAGACGATCGGCGTTGTCGACGAAGACGGTGGCCTGATCGCCGGGCTGGTCTATCACAACTATGACCCTGACGCGGGCATCATCGAGATCAGCGGAGCCGCGATCGACAAGCGGTGGCTGTCGCGCGGCACGATCGCGCGCATGTACCAGTACCCGTTCGTGGTGTGCGGATGCCAGATGGTTTACCAGCGCACGCCTGCCGACAACGAGTATCTGCTTGGGATGCTCGCGTCATACGACTACTGCTTCGTGAAAGTGCCGCGCATGTTTGGGCGCGAGCGCGACGGCATCATCTGCACGCTTACGGTCGAGGACTGGCAGAATAATCGGTTCAACAGGCGGCTGAAGCACCATGTGGTGCCGCTGCTTAAGGAGGCGGCGTGATGGCTGATGACGAGCAGCGCAACGCTATCGCCGAGACGCTGATGCAGCGCGCCGCAATGGAAGGCAGCGGCATGGGCGCAATGGGCGGCGCTGCCGAGGCTATGGCACCGGACCCGGTGGCACCGCCGCCGTCCGTCCCGGCGGATCCGGCGATGCCGCAGCAGGCGATGTCTCGCCACTGGAGCCGCCGTGGCGGCTTCGATCCAGCCAA
>Ga0247778_1001164_pt1 | contig 13544 bp, 10 predicted proteins | sample UWRJL049202B5_FD_179939 | JGI IMG/M metagenome (GOLD analysis project Ga0247778, IMG submission 179939) | Plant litter microbial communities from Arlington Agricultural Research Station in Wisconsin, United States - UWRJ-L049-202B-5 | ecosystem: Environmental > Terrestrial > Plant litter >... | reverse complement strand
CAATGCAATTAAATGCAATTTTAGGTAGCGGATTCCAACGATGCCCCCGGAATCAAAGATCTGAGGGCTTTTGTTTTGAATAAATCTTCCATTATATTATAGTCGCGCTATTTAAATTTGGAAATAACGGATGGTTGTTTAGGCAATCTTGATAGTTTTTTTATTATCATAAAATACGAGTCAATCTAATAAGCCTGTATGAGAACTTCTGCCGGAATATGCAATACTTCATTTAATTTCCGGATCATAGCAAGACTTAACTTCCTTTTGCCCGAGAGAATTTCAGTTTTACGGGACTAAGGTGGTATCAACATCGGGAGTCGAAGCCGTTGCCTTAAACTTTCTTATTACTGCCGGACTTGGTTTGGAAAAATTTAGGTCATCAGGTTTGGTTTTTATTTATTGTCCAAAATATTATTACTTTAAATGCCATAATTGAAATTTTTATTGTTTTAAAAGTTTGATATGCTGCCCGGTCCCAGAACAAAAGGTTTATCGAATCTTGAACTTTGAAAAATGTTTCTGCTCAAAAGCATTGAAACGATTTTACAAGGGGTTCTCCATCAGATTTTGTTATTTCAAGCCTCAATGCGGTATATGTGTCCGGACTGATAGGCTCGACCCGCTTGTGTCCGATGCTGACGCCGGTGGCAACTGTAACCCAGGTATTATTTTGGCGGCCATAAAGTTTATATCCGCCTATTCGTTGCCCTTTGGATATATCTTCCTGAATAACTACATCTTTAATTGTATGAGGCGATCTCCAGTCTATAACAAATGAATAGCCTCGGCCGCTGCTGCTACCCAACGGATTGCTGAAGCGCTTCTTCACCGCTGCGCCGAATTCTGCAAGACGCTGAACATCGGAGTCGGGGATGAGGCCCCGGTTGTCGACCACTATCCCTAGCAGCATATTTGTATTTCTTCCCACGGTTTCGTCATACCGGTTGCACAAATCTTTAAGCGAGCGCACTTTGTCATCCTCTCCCTTTTTCCAGAACCAGCCTGCCTCAAAAGCACTTTCACGCAGGGGAAAATCGGATTCACCGGGACACCAGAACATCCCATTCGGGTTTCCGTTCAAACCTTTTATTGAAATGGTGCCGTCGGCGGAAGTTGTGGAATCGGCACGGGACCAGCAGGGATAGGGAGCCACGCCATTTTCGTTGCCAACCCAGCGAACGTTATTTCTATAGCCGTATGGACCCTGAAAGGCGATGGCATCCGGTTGCAATCTTCTTATCAATGGTAACATATCTATACCACCCTGATCTTCGGGAAGTACGCCTCCGTCAAACCATATCTCGAATAGTTTCCCATATTGAGACCAGAGCTCGGTTAGCTGGGTTTTTAGCACCTGTTTATACTTGTCCTGGTCAACGTCATCCCCGAGAAATGCCTTTCCGGGATCTTTCACTTTCATGAACGCATTTACGGTTGCACTTGCATAAATGCCAGGCTTTATCCCATATTTTTTGCAGGATGCAATGAAATCTTTAACAATATCCCCCTTTCCGCCCCTCCAGGGAGTATTCTTCACGCTATATCCGTGGGCCATGGTCGGCCATAGACTAAAACCGCTGCAATGTTTTGCTACAAGTATGGCATACCTGGCTCCCGCCGCCTTGGCTGCACGAATCCATTGATCGGTGTTAAGATCTGTGGGATTGAAAATGGATAGATCCGGATGGTAATCCCAGTTTTGTCTGAAATCATAAGTCGGCTCGAAGACTTGCATATCCAGGTGAATTATCACGCCCATTTCTTCGTCGCTCCATTTCAGTTGTATATGCGTTGGCAGTGTGTCTATTTCGCTTTGCGCTGCTGCGGCTAATAAAACGGAGGTAAAAAGAAGAGTAAGGAAATATTTCATGCAATAAATATATGCTTTTACGAACCCCCTTTGCCCGCTAATTAAAAGATTTTCGAAATGCGCCCGGCGATAGGTTAGTGCTACGTTTGAACAATTTATTGAAAGATTGCGGGTGCTCAAAACCCAATTGGTAAGCAATTTGGGCTATGGTTAACGTAGTTGTACTTAAGGTCACTTTAGCCTTTTCGATTAACCGTTCATGAATATGCTGCTGTGTACTTTGTCCTGTCAACGATTTCAGCATATCTGTCAGGTATCGCGGTGAAACATGAAGTTGATCGGCCACATCCTGAACGGTGGGTATACCGTTCAGGTGGCTTGCAAATCGTGAAGCCAGGTAAGCATCCATTTGATGAATAAGGTCATTATGCGCAGCTTTGCGCGTGAGGAACTGGCGGTTATAAAAGCGGTTACTGTAATTCAACAGTAATTCGATCTGAGAAACCAACACATCCTGGCTGAAAGCGTCGGTATTGTTATCCAGTTCCGCACCAATACTTTCAAATAAATTGGTAATTACTTTTTTTTCTTTCTCCGAAAGGAACAGCGCTTCGTTTACTGCATAGGCAAAGAAGCCATACTGATGAATATTTTTACCCAATTGGTAATTGCGGATCAGGTCGGCATGAAAATAGAGCGCATAACCCTCGTAACTGCTTTCATCCCCAGTCATAGTAACCAATTGATTAGGCGCTATAAAAGCCAGGCCTCCTTCCTCAAAGTCATAGTAGCCCTGCCCATATTTTACCTGGCCCCTAAAATCCTTCTTAAAGGAGACCTTGTAAAAATCGATCAGGAAACTGCGTCCGGCATTTTCGCGGCTGATCCTGGTGATATCATAATTCACCAAAGCCACCAAAGGATGCAGTGGTTTGGGCATGCCCAGTTCGCGAGTCAATTGGGAAATATTTTTAAAAACGACTGGTTGCACTGTGGTTTTCATGGTTTTCAATTGAAATTAATCTTGCACACTCGGGCGGATAACGATATCTCCTAACTCCACGTTATCCGGCTGGTCGATGGCATAGGCGACAGCATTTGCGATGTCTTCAGGAGAGATTGCGATCTTCGCGACCCTTTCTCTCATCGCGGCCCTGGCTGTTTCATCCTGGATATGATCTGTCAGTTCGGTGTTGACAAAACCAGGGGAGATGCCAGTGACCCGGTATTTTCCACCCGACTCCTGGCGCAACGCCTCGGATATAGTGCGGACCGCGTTCTTCGTACCGGCGTATACACCTTGTAAGGGCACAATTTTGATGCCGGAAGTTGATATGATATTGATAATATGGCCAACCCCTTGCTTTTTAAAAACAGATAAGGCCGCTGCGATGCCATACAATGTGCCCTTTATATTGACATCGATCATTTCTTCCCAATCGGTCACTTGTACATCGTCGATCCTCGACAGACGGGCAATCCCGGCGTTGTTTATCATCACATCTAAACGCCCGTAAGTTTCGCAAGCCAAATTAACCAATTGTACCAGATCGTCGCGCTTTTTGATATCGGTCACTAAATAGATGGCTTCGCCACCTGCCGCTTTGATACGGTGAACCAAACCCTCCAGCCGTTCTTTACGACGGGCGCCCAAAACAACTTTTGCCCCTTGAGCCGCCAGCACAATTGCCGTTGCCTGACCAATGCCGCTGCTGGCACCAGTAATTGCGACTACTTTTCCTTTCATATTGTTTTCCATATAACAAAGGTCAGTAAAGCAATCGATAAAAAATTAGTCTATACAGTAAAATGTGTATCCTGAATAACGGGATGTTTTATTGATTGAAGTCAATGCTTACTGGGTTTGTATGCCTCCTTTAACTTCATCATCATCTGTAAAACAGCGTTATCGAAGTCGCCGGAGGAAGTGTTCCTGTCCCATTTTTGTAGCTCCTGCACCATGAAGGGCAGGTAGATAAAACCTTTTTTGAGATTGTCCTGCAAAATAATGACTGCCCTGGTACTGTCTCCTATTTTGTCGGCTACAATAACCTCTCCCGCTCTTACAAGGTGCTCATACAGGCTCATCAGCCACATAGTATAGCCTTGTTTTTTCATTTCCGGTTTAATGGGCTCATATAGGTACGCAGTTTCAGTAATGAGCGAGGAAGGGAGGCTGTCGATGGCGGGATTGGCAAAAGAGTGTCCGAATTCGTGTGCCGCCAGCGCCCTGATTTTCACAGGGTCATCGAAACCCATATCGGGGTGGTTGCCGTCAAATGATTGGAAGGTAAAAGGCCCAAAGGCATTGTAAATTTTTCGGGTGGATTGATTCATAGAACCAAATCCTATAGCCGTAAAAAGATTCAGACTGGGAACGAGGGTATATTCGCTGAACTGTTTGCGATAGTACTGCTCCATAACCGGCAGAAAATCGCCATGCGGAACGTTTTTCACAACCGAAGCGAGGGCGAGATCATAATAGGGTTTGTATTTGGTCAAATGGGCATCCAGGTCTATCGCCCGGGAGAAAGAATTCAGCGCATCAAGGAAGGCGGTTGCGTTTCGCCTGGCCTCAGCCATGTCGCCGCCGGGTGAAAAACGAGCGATCTGTCCCTGGTCAGTGGTGCTATTGATCCGGGCAAACGGGACTTCGTCTACCTGTAATAAAAATCCGACAAAGAAATCGTAGAAAAAACCATCTGCTTGCATTTTTCGGTAGATATTCAATATGCGGCAGGTGTCAAAGGCCTTGTATCTTTCATAATTCCTGGGAACCATGGCATACCATTGTGCCGGAACAGCCCTTCTGCCATTGTATAGCATCGTATCTTTTTGCCTGAATATTTCCGGACCATCGTCCAATACCATCATCAGTCCGAATAATTCAATATTTCGGTTGGTTTTTACCTGCACTGTTTTCGGGGGTACTGTTTTGTACCTTATCTCAAAACTGCCGGCGGCTTTGTTGCCACTTACGGTAATGGTGTATTGGCCGGTTGCAGGCGCTATCATGTGATATTCCGCGGTGTCGCTAGTTGCATTGACCTTTTTTTGCCAGACTGCCACACCTTTGTGTGAAACAGACAGCGTAATATCTCCTTCCGTGGCAGCAAGGGAATATTTCATGAATAAAATATCATCTTTGGCTAAATCAACTGTATGGCTTTCCTTTCCATTGAAATAGGCAAAAGAAGCTGCGAATTTACCGGGCAGGTCGTTACTTTTCCAATTCCTGGTTGTAGTGGCACAGGAAGTCAGCAGCGTTCCCGCAAGTATGCTGATAATAATAAAACGCATAGTTATTGATTAAGCATACAATGATAAAGAGAGGGCGGGAATTGTGCTTGTATAAAATTGCTGTTTTTTTACAGCTGCCGGTAGACACTGGGCGATACGCCGAAATACTTGGAAAAGCTGTTGGTGTAATGGCTGTGGTCATGGAACCCAAACGTATGGGCTATATCGCCTACCGGCCAGCCTTCCAGCAGCAGTTTTTTTGTTTTAGCGAGTTTATAGAGCATGATGTATGCTTGAGGGGTAATGCCTTTAGCCTGTTTAAAAGAGCGAATGAAATGGTACTTGCTCATCCTGAACCGGCTTCCCAGCCAGGCAGTGTCGATGGGTTTATCAGCACAGGTTTCGATGATCTCATCTATTTTGTTGAAATAGCGTTCCAATCCGTTCCCATCAAACGGGGAAGTAGAGAAACGGGTCAATTGTACCAACGGGTTTTCCCAGGTGATGGCTTCATGATGGTCCCGGTTAAACAGGGACTGGAAACTGGCAAACAACTGCTGGTCGTCAATGACACGATCAAGTGCCAATACCTTTTTGCCCTGGTTGAAGTAAGCGAGCACATCGGGGTTGACATAGATCGTCTTATAACTGTATCCGGCTTCACTTAATGCATAATTCCGGTGCACTTCATTGGCCTGGGTAATGCTGATGGTCCCGGCCGGTGCAACAAATTCCTGCCGCGTATTATGTAGTAATTCAGTTCCGTAGGTAATCAGCGAAACACAATAGTAGTCATGAAAATGAAAAGGGAAATAATCGTGTTCATTTTCCGATGAGAACAACTCAATATTGTCCAAGATCGCCAACCTGGAAAAATCGAACGAGTGCATAGTTTGAAGTTACTTGATTTTGTATGTCTTTCAACTAATTCCATATCCCGTTCATCTCCGTCAGCACAATCGGTTTGCCGTCGGTAATCACAATCGTGTGCTCGTGTTGCGCCATAAAACCACCCCTGTTGCCTACCATCGTCCAGCCATCCTGCAGGGTTGTGGCAAGAGAAGAGCTGGTGGAAATGAATGTTTCAATGGCTACTACCGAGTTCTTCCTGAAGCGTGTGTAATTATACCGGTCCCGGTAATTTGCAATATCCGCAGGCTCTTCATGGAGACTTCTGCCAATACCGTGGCCGTTCAGGTTCCTGATTACCTTATAGCCCCGCTTTTTCGATTCGGTTTCTATCAGGTGGCCAATGTCTGCAATGCGCACACCGCCTTTTATTTGATTGATGGCTTTTTGGAGGATGGCCTTAGATGCATCGATCAGTTGCTGATGGTGATGAATGTCTTTGCCCAGCACAAACGAGCCGCCGTTGTCCGACCAAAAACCATCCAACTCCGCCGAAACATCTATGTTAATAAGGTCGCCTTCTTTAAGGATGGTTTTATGAGAAGGAATGCCGTGACAAAATTCGTTGTTGACGCTAATGCATGTCCAGCCTGGAAATCCATAGGCCAGATAGGGTGCCGACTTTGCGCCAAGCCTACTCAATATCTGTGCGCCATATTCATCCAGATGTTTGGTTGTCATGCCCGGAGCCGCATATTGGGTCATCTCCTTCAGCGTCAGGGCAACAGCTTCGCTGGCTCTTTTCATGCCGGCCATATCAGATTCTTTATTGATAGACATAGTTGCATTGTATTTATGGAAGATTAAATAAGAGGATAAAGATAAGAAAAGAAAATATTGCCCCAAAGTAGTACCGGACTATAGCCTATTTATCATGCCGGTTGCTGATTCAGTAATAACCAGTAGAATCCCAAATTCTGTATAGCTGCAGCAAATCCCTCAAAATTTACGGGCTTTACAATGTAACTATTGGCCCCCAGATCGTAGCACGTTTGTATATCGGGGCTCTCTTTGGAAGAAGTAAGTACTACCACAGGCATTGATCGGGTCCGGGGGTCCGCCTTGATTATCTGCAACACTTCCATGCCGTTCATTTTTGGCATTTGTATATCCAGGAGAATTACTTTCGGGGCAAAAGAAATATCTCTTGACCCGGCATATTTGCCGGTTCCAAAGATAAAGTCCAGGGCATCTGCTCCATTTTTGACATGAACAAGGTTGTTAGACATATTGTGTTTTTTTAATGCCCGGATGGTCAATTCGGCATCGACCGGGTTATCTTCAACCAGCAATACTTCAACTGAATTTGGGTTCATATGGTTTTCTTTAAATCGGTAATGAGAAATAGAAACATGCGCCTTCACCTGGCTTTCCTTCGGCCCATACTTTACCACCGTGCTTTGATACGATTTTATCTACGAGAGCCAACCCTACACCGGTGCCTTCAAACTCTTCGCTGTCATGCAAACGTTGAAATACTTTAAAAAGTTTTTTGCTGTATTTTTCGTCAAATCCCACACCGTTGTCCCTGATTGAGAAAATATTATACCCTTCATGAACGGAAGACCCGATGGTTATGAATGGGTGCTCTGTATTCCTGCTGTATTTGACTGCATTGGATAAAAAATTGATCCATACCTGACGGATTGTATTCATGTCGGCGTTGATATCGGGAAGTTGGTCTATTTGCCAGGTAACGATATGCGCAGTTGTATTTTGGGCAGCGAGTTCATTTACTATTTTGCTTACCATTATATTGGTTTCGACACTTGTCTTCTGGATATCCCGTTGTCCCATGCGGGAAAAGGCAAGTAAATCATCTATTAACTGGCCCATCTTTATGGTATTTTCTTTGATGATCCCTATGATCCGGTGGGCTTCGGAATCTAATCTGCTACCGTATTCATCCTGCAATATGGCGGCAAACCCTATAATTCCACGCAAAGGGGTCCGGAGATCATGCGATACGGAATAAGAGAAGGCCTCAAGATCTTCATTGCTTTTTCTCAATTGTTCAGTTCGCTTTCCTATTGTTTCTTCAAGCCCACGATTAAGTTTGTCAATATCCCGCTGGGCATTTTTAAGCTTTGTCACATCGATGGCAACGGTCATAATTGCGTATACGACATTATTTTCATCCCTTAAAGGTATAAATTTCGAGAAAATATCATAACCCAACCGGGTAGATTCTATTGTAATAGTTTCGCCATCAAAAGCTCTCTTATATTCCTCCGCAATTGTTTTATAGACTTCCGGGGGTAGGACCTCAGAGGCCTTATTTCCCAGGAGTTGACTCTTTGAATACCCCAGTTTTTCGAGCATATCCCCTTCTATCAGGAAAAACCGATGGTCGGGGTCGAGCAGACCTATAACAGTGCCGGGGATGCTGGAAGCGATGGCCCTGTATGTTTTTTCACTCTTTTTAATCCTTTCTTCCGCCTCTTTTTGCCTGGTAATATCACGACATATTTTGGAGGCTCCTACTATCTTTCCGGCGGCGTCCCTTATAGGGGAAATCGTAAGGGAAACAGTAATGACTTTTCCATTTTTCCGTACTCTTTCAGTCTCAAAATGATCGATAGTTTCTCCTTTACTGATTTTTGCCATTATTTTATTTTCTTCATCTCTGAGGGTAGCAGGGATTAGAACGGAAATAGGATGACCAATGATTTCTTCCGAAGTGTATTTGAATATTTTTTCGGCTCCATAATTCCAACTGGTTACTATCCCATCAAGTGTTTTGCTGATGATGGCATCATCAGAAGAGTCTACAATAGATGCAAATAAAGCCTGGTGTTCCTGGAGTTTCTTAGCCGCGGTAACGTTCTTGTAAAATATTGTCAATCCATCATCTGAAGGGTAAACTTTCACGGAGAACCAGGTATCCATGGGAGGATAATAGTTTTCAATCTCTACGACTGTCCTTGTTTCCATTGCCTCATGATATTTATCCCAGAAAATCGTTCCCTTGATTTCCGGGTGTATATCCCATATCAATTTGCCCAAAGTTTTCTCCCTGCCAAGTGGGTGAGTAGCCATGGCGGCATTATTTAGGAAGGTATAGCGCCAATTATTATCGACCGATATCACTCCCTCGTTGATGCGATTTAAAACGATTTCCAGGTCCTTTTCTGTCCTTTTTGTTTTTTCCTGCTGCCTGAGGAAGTTGACCATTGTATACAGTAATAACAGGCCTGACAGTATAATAAACGATTTTAAAAATAACCGGGCGGTTGCTATTTCATTATTCAGCTGCGATTTTCGAATTCCAATTAAAAGGATTGTTCGGTTGATGCCTTGATCGATCAATGAGTTTATCGTTTCGAACGCTGCGATATGTTCCCGTGCCTTGTCATGGATGATGGAATCCGGTACATTGCTTTTGAACAACCAGCTGATCTCCGACCGGATAAGAGTATTTAACCGCGCTGTGAGCTGGCTATTGACGGAATCCCGTACTATTGTTCTTAGTAAATTTATTTCCTGTAATATTACCGGGCTGTCTGCATAAAATAATTCTTTCCTGTTGGCCATTTTTCCGGCGCTGGTCAAATCCGGGTTTAGAATCGCCGCATTGTTGATTTGTTTAGAAATAGTTTGAAAACAGTTAAGCACAGTATTATGCCTGTTTGTAAGTTCAGCGTAGTTGATCAGTGCCTTGTATCCTATATTAAAGAATATGAGGATGATCATAAGCGATCCTAAAGCGACAGTATATGGTACAGCCCTTTTAAACATGGTGAGATTTGAAGAGAAAAAATGAACGAACTATGCGAGGTCGAAAGGGCTTAAACCGATGAAGTATATAATAATTCGGATGCTAGTGGACCGAGAACCCATCCATAAGGTATACCTATTAAACAGGGATAACAAATATTTCTCATTTTGGCTACGAAAACCTTCAATTGAGGTCTATTACACAAATTATCATTTACTGCGGTAGAGTTGATACCTCGCCGTGAAATGGGTAAAAATGATGAATTCTATCGAACGATCCGCAAATGGTTCGATATTTTGCATATTCTAACTTCTCACTTCCGTTGAAAAATTCTGACATAATCCACTTCAAATGTACCGGGGAAGTTGGGCTTCGCCGGATCCCCGCCATTGTCGCCGCCGATAGCGAGATTCAGCAACATATATTGCGGTTGTTTAAAGGGATTATAGCCCGTGCCATCTTTGTTGACCAGAGAGTTCATCGGAACTTTATTCAACAGGAGATCGTCGACATACAGGGCAATACCGGCCGTATCCCAATCCATCCTCCATATATGAAACTGCGCAGCCCATGCCGTATCCACAGGCTTTTTCTTACTGTACCAGTATGCTTTATAAGGTTGATTGGTGCCAGTGGCGATATTGGCCAGTAGGCTATCACGATAGTATTCCATCATATCGATCTCGCCATTGCCGGGCCATTCCTTTTTCAGACCCAGGCTCCACCACGCCGGCCATAGCCCTTTTCTTATGTCGATCCTGCCACGCATCTCCCAACGGCCGTACAACCATTGGTGTTTGCCTTTCGTGGTGATGCAGGCAGAAGTATAATCGATCGTTTTATGGGATTTCCGCCAGTCATTGCTGCCTTCGGTATAGCCGGGGTTCTCTTTTTGTTCCCGTCTGGCCTCGATGACCAGCAGGCCATCTTTACAATAGGCATTTTGGGCCTGGTACCACTGGGCCTCATGATTGCGTACAAGCCCTTGCTCAGCGCTCCAGTTGCGGGCGTCCGGAGGTCCGTCGATATTGAATTCATCGGCCCACACGAGCGTATAGCCGGCATGGCTTTGCGCAAAGAGACAGCTGGATATGCTTAGCGCCAGCTGTAGAAAGATTATTCTGATCATCTCATTATTTTTGTAATTCATAACCAATGTTTTTAAAAGGGGTGTCTCAAAGTTGAGACACCCCGCACAAAGGTGTTAGTAATTCTCATTTTGAGCCAATTTCGAATTTTGACCGAGAACGGACAGGGGAATGGGTAACTTATAGTTTTTGCTGGCATCGAATGACCATTGCGGCGAGCCAGAGGGGACCGCAGGGATCACCTCGTAGGTATAGCTGCCGGCGCTGCCCGTTATCTTCATGCCATGCATAACATGGTTCAGGTTGACTTCGGCGATCTTCCAACGCAGGAGGTCATAGTACCGTTTGCCTTCAAATGCCAGCTCAACCCTTCTTTCGCGGCGTATCAGGTCCCGCATCTCGGCCTGCGACGCACCCGAATATACGGTCGTAAAGGTGGGAACACCTGCTCTCGTTCTGACCTGGTCCAGGGCATCATATACGGAGGCATCGGGTCCGACAGCCTCGTTCTGGGCTTCCGCATAGTTCAATAGGACTTCTGCATACCGGAAGTAGAAGTAGGTCTCGCTGCTGGCCCCGCCTTGCCAGAGGTTGACGGTGGTATCGATGGCCTTTTTCATGCAATAACCGGTATTCGTATTGTCGGTAGCATCAGACAGATCAATGGAATTATTGCCTGCACCTACGGCCGATAAGAAGGGCTCACCATTGATTGTATTTCCGTTATATAAGATCGATTTATTAAAGCGCGGCTCCCTGTTGGCATATGGGTTCTGGGGGTCGTAACCCGAACCGGCCTCATTGATGCCCAGGCCGTTGGCCATCACATAATCATCTACCAGCTCCTGCGTGGGGGTCGAACCGCCCCAACTGAGCCATTGGTCGCCGACATAATTGGGGCCTTGATAACCGGCGATATTGCTGCCTGCTTTCAGACCCAGGTATTGGCGGTAGAAGATGCCTTCGTTGTTGTTAGTACCCGTGGACAGGAAGAGTTCGTCATAGGTTGGATAGAGTTTGTAGCCCATCTGCATGACCTGCTTGTTGGTAGCAGCCGCTGCGGCCCACCTGGCGGGATCGTTGGTTTTATTATAAAGTGGGCTGGCATAGAACAGCTCGATCCATCCGCGCAACGTCAGGGCGGCGCCTTTGGTGGCCCTGCCTCCTCCACTGTTGCCGCTGTTATCGGGCAGTAGCGTTGCTGCGTCTGTCAGTTCCTTTTCCAGAAAAGCATAGTTCTCGTCGAATGAGGCTCTCACATGGTAGATGGAATCCCCATTCTGATCCTTGTTATCCGGTTTCGTAATGATAGGCCCACCCCCATATAACATCCAAACGATATGATAGAAGAATGCCCTGCAGACCTTTGCCTCGCCCAGGCGCTGGTTTTTGTAGGCATTATCCAGCGTGGATGCCTGCAGTTTGGCGATAAAGACATTGCATTTGCGGATGTAGCTATAGTTGGAATCCCATTTAAGCCAGGAGGTCGATCTTTGCGTTGGATTTCCCCAGTCATAGACGAATCCCGTGTTGGGATTGATGTTGGCCTTGGTCCTGGCCTGATTTGAAGTAACATTCCAATTGAATCCTGTCATAGCATTGTCTGACCAGTTGTCGAATGCATCGAACACACTGTTGTATTCATCGGGCAGATTATAATAGATGTCATTCAGTACCAGGTCTGCGGCATTCTTGGTTCCAAATGCAACTGACGCTTCTACGGAACTGAGGTTTTTCACTTCGAGGAAGTTGTCTTTTTTACAGGCGGCAAAGAGCAGACAGCCTGCAATGGCCAGTTTTGCGATGGCTTTGGGCATGATCTTATATGAAGTTTTCATCGTTAGTCTATTAATATTTTAGAATTGAATTTTAGCTCCGAATGTCACCACTTTTTGTGTAGGGAAATACCAGCCCCTGTTGTTGCTGAGCTCGGGATCGAAATTTTTGATGCCGGTCCAGGTCAGGAGGTTTTGTCCGGAGAGATATACATTCACATTGCTCATGCCCCATTTGCTGGTGAGCGTACGGGGAAGTGTATAGCCCAATACACCCGTTCTCAGGCGCAGGTAAGCGACACTTTTTTGCCAGAAGGAAGAGGCCTGGCTATTGTTAGACGTCGGGGCTGTGGTCATCCTGGGGTAGGCAGCATGCTGGTTCGTCTCCGTCCAGTAGTCCAGCACGGTGATTGGTGCATTTTTGTTGTTGTCGAAGGCCCATGCGGCCGAATTGGCTATCTGCAGCGAGCGTTCGCCGGCACCCTGGAATAAGAGAGAGAGCTCAAATCCTTTATAGCTGACGCTGGGAGCGATGCCGTAGATGATCTGGGGATTGTTGGGAGGTCCCAGGGGAACCTGGTCATATGAGTTAATCGTGCCATCAGGTTTTCCTGTGGGTCCGCTGACATCGGCATATCGGATATCGCCTGGCGCGAGAGGAGACCAGGTCTGTGTGGGTATGCCCGATTTGAGGACGCCCGGGCTGGTAAAATCGGCGTCGGAAAAATAGCCGAGCGATTGATAGCCAAATGGGGTATTAAAGGGACGGCCCGTTTGTCTCAGGTTTGGATAATCATAGGTCGCTTTGTTCTCGAAGATCTGCACCAGCTTATTTTTTGCATAGCTGAAGTTAGCGGATAAACCTATGCGCAGGTCTCTGTTGACGGGATAACTGGCGTTCATGGCGAGTTCGATCCCTTTGTTGACCATGATCCCTGCATTTTGCTGGGCAAGGGAGATGCCATACTCGGCAGGCACGACGACAGCGGGGTTTAACAGCA
>Ga0247778_1001163_pt1 | contig 13554 bp, 15 predicted proteins | sample UWRJL049202B5_FD_179939 | JGI IMG/M metagenome (GOLD analysis project Ga0247778, IMG submission 179939) | Plant litter microbial communities from Arlington Agricultural Research Station in Wisconsin, United States - UWRJ-L049-202B-5 | ecosystem: Environmental > Terrestrial > Plant litter >... | reverse complement strand
GTATCATTTCAAAATTAGCTCCACGTTCCCCTCCACAAGTTCGCAACCTAAATATGAACAACTCACCTCCAAAGACTTCTTCCAGTCCTCCTTAGCACCAACACCAAGGGGATCATAGTCCCTCATGAATTCCGAAATGGAACTAATAAAGTCCATCGCACCACCATTCTTGACCTTCCAATACTCATCATCCGTACACATCTTATACTCTACCTCAACACCTGTAGCGGCAGTGAATGCGTTTGCGATTTCCGTCATGGTGTAGTATTTTGTTGCGGCGACGACACGTGTGCCGGCAAAGGATCTTGGGGATTCGAGGATAGGTGCCAGGAAGTTACCGACGTCGTGGGCTGCTGAGAGGAGTGGGAGCTCGCTATGGGGGTGTAATGGTTGGGTGAGACGGTATTTGTTCGTTCCTTCAACCTAGGATCGACAACATACTTAGCATACTCCAGAATATGCGACACGCTTTCCGGGATGGAACACAACCCACCTTTGCCGGGAGGTAAAATGTCTTCACAAGATCCATGTAACCTGCAGCAACGAAATACGCACACGGTATCCCAAGACTCTTGATATACTTATCAACAGAAGCTTTGCTTTCATACAAAGCAGCTTTGGTCAAAGCGCCGTTGCTCATGTCTTTGACGCTGGGAAGTGTCGACCAGATCAGGAACGCACCCGTAGCGGCAGCTGCGTCGGCGATGTTGCGGCCTTGAGCAGCTTCGAGGGATTCTGATGCGCCGACGGCCCAGACTGTATACAGATCAATTTCGATTCATGGTGTTAAATGGCATCTGGGAAATGACGTACAGTCTGAAACTCCGAAAATGAGGGAAGAGCCCTGGGCAGCTTTCAGGACGGATGCCGCATCGTTCAAGTCGCCCTCGAAATTCAATCAGTAATTTTCCTCATCACAGATTATTTTCAACGTACCTGCACAACTTCAACGCCTTTCGAAATCAAAGCCTTTGCGGGATCCTTGTTCACATCGCGGGTGACTGCGCGAATCTTATATTTCTTCGAGAGTGTTGGACTCTTCAACACGGTTTCGATGATAGAGCCGCCTTGAGTACCCGTGGCGCCGAACACAGTGAAGATTTCTGCCATTGTTAAGATATGATAAAACTTAGATATAGAAGAAAGAAAAACAAGACGGAAAGAGCCAGGTATATATAGAAATCCCTTTCAGACCAAGTCGGTCATCGGATCAACATCTCGCCATCTTGGATGTGCGGAGGGTTGTTGTCCCATTCCGTTCAAGGAACAACAGAGGTAATATACGCAAGCGTGTTTGAAGGTAGGTGCACATTACAAATGAAGTTTGTGGTTTGAGGTTTCCTACGCAAAAAGCAGCGGTTGCGGGAGTCAGAAATCAGGGGTTCAAAGTCAGAAATTAGCGCGGCGTGCTTCGTAATTCGTACTTCATTCTGCATCTTAAGTCCACGGAACGGCTGCGTACTGCTCGCGACGCATAGAAAGCTTGATTCGGATGCGGGTGATTTGGACTTCCGGGAGTTTCTTCGATTCCAGCGTGTTTGTGATAGGCAACGCCTCTCAGAAAGGAGATTGCATGTGTGTGGTTTCACGTGACCACGCGGGGTAATTAAATGAGGGTGAGCTTCTTGTTTTGTGATTTACTCACCGGGAATATGGTAATGATTGTGCTTTTCCATTTGCTGAGAATTTCGTTGACAAATCCCGGCCAGTACTTGTGACTTTCCAGGTCTAATAGAGTCAGACCCAAGAAGACGACCGGGAAAACAGAGTCGAAGTCATGAAAGCGCAAGACGGCGTGTTCTAGAGGGGATCTGAATTAGGACAGAATGAATTATCATTAGAAGGCTCCCCGATGTCTATCAGGGAGTCTGGTTAATGCTAATACCTTTCAGTCAAGCAACAAAACGTCTAAAAGTTATTCCCAGTATACGGACTCTGCACACTCGCAAATCCATGCGGACATGCCCTCCCCAGCGTCGCACTCCCAGATCTAATATAGCAGACCTTCGCAGCGGCACAAGCATCACTCGTACAATTCGGACTCCTCACGCTAGATTTACCCTGGTAAGTATTAAACTGTGTGACCAGACTGCGATTCGATTCCATTGCTTCGGTGACAGCATGCCAAAACGTTGCATTGAGTGGTGCGTCTTTGGGCCAGTTGGCTGCTGAACCGTAGGCTTCTCGGGTGGAGTATTCGAATTTGTAGGTGGGACCCGTGGAGTTGAGTGCTGAGTAGGAGTTGACGTCTGAGTAGAAAGTGTATGCTTCGTAGACGTCAAAGGTTCCGGTGTCGACTTCGTACATTCTGTACCCTGAGTTCAAATTTGTGAGCGGGGTAACGCTGGGTCCGATCCAGCCTGTTGTCAGAGCGGTGCTTGAGTTTCGCACTGTGCCGTTGTTGGCGTAGTAAATCATGACTTGATCTTCGTGAGTGTGGCCCCAGAATGTGTTGGCAATGACATGGGGTGAGTAGCGGTCAATGATTTGGTAGAAGAGATCTGTTGGGCCGAGAAGAGGGTTTGTTCCGTCCCAGCCGCTGAGGACGTGGCCGATGATCCAAACCCGCTCTCCTGCATCTTCGGCAGCTTGAAGCTCGTTGATTAGAAATTTAAAAGAGCCGGAATTATCGGAATTTGTGGTATTGATGAAGTTGAGATAGTTGTTCCGGTACCAGAAATCCGTGTTCAGGGTAATGATCCGGAGGCCGAAGTGATTCTTCACTGAGTATGCAGCGTAATGAATAGCAGCTTGTGCAGCCTCGGATGAACTAAGCCACCCACTGTGTTGCCAGAGACCGGAAACATGGTCATAGTTCCAACTGAATTGCTTACCAAGAGGACCAGGGAGGCTGTGCGGGGAGTCGATATTCTCGGGGCTGGTGTCGTGGTTTCCCAAGACCGGAAAGACAGGCCCTTTGAGATATGATTTGAACATCCCGTAGATGCTGGTCTCGGTGTATTCGACATAATCTCGAGACATCTCGTTTTCGGGATCGTGAGAGACGAGATCACCGGTGTAAATTGTCCAAGAAGCGTTGGACTGAACCGTGCCAGTGCCGGTCATGGATGCAATTGACTGCAGAGCAGCAAGCCCAAGATAATATGGCGTGTCACATCTGAATAGGTCAGTCAGAACGAATGTACTAAGGGTCATGGAAACACTTACTTGTAAGCGCCATACAAAGGTGCGGGGAAGACAGCTTGAGATGTCGCCGTGCTCGAATATCTACAGCACATACCGGACGAGCAATTTGCCTCAGAAGCCACTTGATATCTCGCATCCAAATGGAAATCAGACAAATGAAGAACCTTAGCCCTCTTCCCGCTTGCTTTTGGAACAGTCGCATTCTTGGGTTTTGGTTTCGGGAACAACCCCGTCGTATTCAACGGCACGAGAGAAGGCGCCGGACAGAATGTGCTGCTCAAGGAATTGCAGATATATCTTCCATCCAAACCCGTCACATCTGCCAAAGCAAGGACCTGGGTCCAAATGGCACCGAAATTCCCAGTATCGTAGGAAGTTTTGCACGAGGAATTTGATGCAAAACCAGTGGATTGGCACAACGAGACCAAAGCATCAGGCACGTAGGTCGGTGCAGTCTGAGCAACCAACTTCCCGACAGCGAGAGCAGCAACGCATTTCGAGCAATTCCCTGACAAACCACCTTGATCCGAAATAATGCCCTTGATCTCCGCAATCGCAGCCGCAACAACCGCCTCCGCAGTCGTATTCGTCAATTCTGCAACAGCTTTGGGGAAGTACACCGGATCCGTGCTGATTTGAGGAATGGTCTTTGGATCCGTCAGGTTCAATGGAAATGTGATATTCAGAACTGGGTCGTGCAGAGCTGGCTGAGGCTCGGAGGTGGGCGCTGGCTTGACGTAGTAGCTTGAGAAGACTGAGGTTGGGAATGCCGAGGGGACGACATATGAAGCTGCGCCTGGTGCACCTGGAGCCTGCGCACCATGGGCAGAATTGATGGGAACAAACAGCGCTGCCGCGACTTGCAGGATGAATTTAGCCATTATTTGAGGATTATGTCACCGTGACGGGCTCCTCAGAATGTAGTTCCCGGCGGGTCTGAGATCCAAATCTCCCACGTTGTCCCACGAAGTCGAAGATATCGTACTTGACAAGACCCCCAAGATGAAGATGAGAGAGAGCATCGAGGTTTTATATGACTATGCAGCAGCCCTGGCCCAGATTGGCAGCTGTGCAGCTGTCACCCTGCTCCTAGTGATGCTAAGGCAGAGTGGGGAGTAGTACCCGGCAACCGGTCAGCCTCGTCAAGACTTGGGTCCCAACGTGCGCGCATGATTGGCGATCCGCGATGATCTTGTGTCGATGATGTAGAGATTTGCAAACTTTGAGATGAACTATTTTCCATGGTTACGGCTCGTGGGTCTAGGTATACGGAGCTATTGAGGAATCTGGGTGATTGATCCGATGTAGATTTCGACGTCAAGAATTTGCGGAAGAGGGCTCGCGGGAGAAGCTTTGAAGAAGCTTTTGGAAGCTTGGCGGGGTGGTGAGATGAGCTCGGCACCTCCGAATCAAGACATCGGTACCTTTTTCAAGGGATTTCTATCTATAAAAACAATTTGAATTATTTCAAACAAAATAGATCAGTTGAAACTATTCAATTCATGGGGGGTTCTTTTTCATTGGCCCCCACATCCATTACAAAGGCGACATTCCAGCAAATACTTCCTCACTGCAGAACGGTACGTTCAAATCAACTCTACAATACGGAATTAATATGCATCTCTCTCTACACTGACTTAATATAAATTCCTGTAAACGTGGCGATGAATAAGCAAGTAATCTTCACTGATCATTAATCACAACCAAGTCGCAAAACCACGACCTTAATCCTATCCAATCCTGTTTCCACTCTAACCCTCAAACAAACAAAAAAACAAAAAATGCTACCACTAACTACCCTCATTCTCGGCCTCCAAGGCATAATCAACCTCCTCAACGGCGCATCAAGTCTCCTATTCCCCTCACTAGCAGCGAAAAATGCAGAAGCAATGCAAACGTCCGCTGCCGCCACTGATGCTATGAGCCTTGCAACTATGAGCATCGGGTTTGTTGCCTATCTCTTGCAATACTTTGAAGGGCTAATAGATGATAGGGCACTTTATATTAATGCCGCGTACAAGAAAGATGTTTCGGTTGTGTGGTGGATGGTTCTTGGGAGGGCGATTGCTGTGTGTGTGTTTTGGCGGTATGGTGGGATGTGGGGGAATGTTGCGATTTTTGAGGGGGCTTGTGGGGTCAGTCTTGCGATGGCGAGAGGCTGGGATATTTGGAGGGAATCAAGAGCTGGCAAGATTGGTGTCAGAGAGAAGGGGAAGGAGAATTGAGGTGAAGAAGGAAAAAGAGATGAGGAGAAATGATGAAGCAAGATGGATAACAGTTCATTGCTTGACCTCCCAGGGTATCTTGACTCCTAACACCATATCCACCCCAAACGCATAGCATAATCATCTTAACTCAGGATCCCCCATCCACTCCGGCTCCACAAGCCATACTCGCTCCGTGCTGGGCGTGTCTCCCTTCACCACCAGAGCCTTACTGGGCCTCCCCTCATTATCCGCCAGCATGCTTATATTTCCTCTCGCCCTCTCATCGCGCGCATAGACTTTCAATCCCCGCACATGTGTATCTTTTCCGTTCTGGTGATTTTCCACAATCTTGACTTGTACCAAGAAAGCTCTCAATGTCTTCCCATCTTCACCTCCTCCTACGTGGTCCAGCGGCACGTCGATCCAACCAATTGGCTTTTCGAATTCGAGAGAGGAGAATGGTATTAGGTCGTGGTAGCCTGTGCCGGCAAGCAGGGTGATTCGAGTTGGGGTGTAGGATTCGTCGGCGCGGAAGTCGAGGAAGATTCGGATGGAAAGGATGGAGACGAGGCGGGAGAAGTGGATGTTTAGGTGATGAGGTTGAGGGCCGTCTGATCTGTCAACCGCCGGTAGATTAGCAACTTTCTGCGTATTAGTGAAGTGCGAGACTCACTGCCAGAATAAATTCGTATCGTCGTCCCGCAATGCTTCGACACCGCAGCCCGGCTTGCAACTACTGACCGTCCAGCTGGCCAAATTCCCAATCTCCTTTAAACCCAATGCTGCTGGATCAAAGGGGTGATCGTCCATCTCCATGGGGACTGGCAGAGGGAAGAAACGATTAGCATAATTCAGTACTTCTCGTATCCACGCTGCCCGGTTCTCCTCGTCCGTGTAAGTGACCTGCAAAGGCCTAAGCCAAAATGGTCTGCGGTCTACTGGAACAATGGGCTGGCCTCCACGAAGCTCGAGTTCTCGCAATGGGGTTGGAGGCATTGAGTTTACATCTCCATGTGTAAAATGTATGTTGTTGGGGTGGCTGGTGATGTGCCCAAACAGACCGAATTCGAGATGGACGAACCTTCTTCTATGGCTCCTTCCTCGTCATCCTCCTCCTCGCCATCGTGATCCTCGTTCCCGAAGTCAGCTTCCCCGTCATGCTCTATACTATCGTCCACATCCTCTATATCAACATCCTCGTCCTCTATCTCGCCTTGGTCTATGCTGTCGTCCACCAGAGGAGTGACGGGCATTTGCGGTGGGGTTGCAGCATTGTGGGAGGCGTCGTAGGGATTGGCATTGCGCGGCCGCCGGTTTCGACTGAGGCGTAGATTTGAGTGAGTTGGATGTTGCTGTTGCGATGGGTATGAAGGCGGCGTGGGTGTCATATTGTTTGAATCTCGAGATGTTATTCTTTTATTTACATTTTCTGCTTTCGCGGGGAGACGCGACGGACGAGCTGGGATTTGGAATACAATCACGTGCATCGGCGTGTATCACGCTTGACCTCGCCTCGCTCCCTATATCTGCTCCGCTTTTAGTGCTTGATTATTTTTCCATGACGTGGAGATCGAGTGAGAGTGATTTCAAAGAATAAATTAACCTTTTATTCCCGCTCAGCCTCACTTTCAAACGCAATCATCGGTATCATTCACGCTTCTACTTCCGAACTTGCCGAACCCCCGAGGTATGCGTCTCAATTCACGAATTTCGATGCTCGGGGAGTTCCTCATGAAGCATGAAGCATGAAGTAAAAATTCTTCTTTTCCTTTTGATTTAGCTATGTGTAATCATTTCTGAACTTCCGAATGATTACCTAACTTGAAGGTGATCTGTTAGGAGTGTTCTAGACCTGGCAGGACCTGCAGCTGAGTATCTTGAATATGGTCGTCAATCTGAGGTTTACAATCTTGTCATTGGCTAGTTGTTCTATCTCCAAGAAAAAGAGAATAGCTTGGCACAGAGTCAATGCCGGAGGGCTCCAGGTGGGGCAAGTCTCTGCCGGACCTACCGTTAGCCAAAGACTCCACAACAAAATTGATCCTTGTGACGTTTGTTGATTCCAGGCTGCGGCCATAGCTTTTGGTCAATGATATAATGAACCGCCTTTCCGGCCATGTACCATTCTTCTAGGAGTGCTGCTATTTCGGTCTCCTCCATAAAGTCGGTATTATTTGGTTCGTCTTACCATTTCATCACCACGAGAACACACTGTCCAAACCAAAACCACGTTTGAGGAAAGGCTTCACTCGCAATCGTGAGCTCCAATACCAGGAAAAGCCTCCTCCCCATTGTTTTCAACTCTACCAAGGACTATGTTTAAGCAGTGAGTGGTCTCGCCGTTCCGTCCCGTCCCGTCCCCGGGACAATCTTGATTCTTGATCACCTTGCCTTGGTACAATTACTAAAAGCATCTCCCAACAGGTGGCGTAGCAGGCAGCGGTCGAAGAAAGAACTTCAAGAAAAGGATAAAGAGATGCGAGAACTGTATGCGAGGATGCGGGAGGATGACAAGAAGATGCAGTTACCGAGCTATGAAGTTTTGTTTCAAGCAGGGAGGGGGGACAAGTTTCGTGAGCGACGGCTTGAGATTAGGACGCAACAAAGTACGGCGGGAAGCATGGAGGATGCTAGGTGAACGGATTGGCTGCCGGGGAACGGCGTGCAAGTAAATCTATGGGGCCAAGAAGGACACGAAGGATTGGGTACGTGGAGGTGGGCACGGATTCGCGGTTCCAGCGTGGACGAGGTGCGTAGGCTTTCACTTGGGGTGTGCAGCACCGCAGAGGGAACTTTTCGGTGTTTTGAGTAACATGTCATTGCTCTGGCCTAGCTAAATCTTCCCCATCCTGTGGAACAATTAAACATGCTGTTTCTTCTCTGTCATGTCGCCACATCCTCTCAAAAACCTGCTAGCGCAGTCCATCGCGGCGTGAATGGTCGTAAGGCATGTATTTTCCTGCTTGTTCTACCGGGTTGACCTCACGGTAGGCGTCCTCATTTCTCTGGCGTCCTTCCTCAGTAGTTCTGGCAAACCCTTCTGCGTTGCAAAATACCATTCCATTTGCGTCGTTGTTTGCAACCCGTTTCATGTCTCGCTGTTTAGTATCGTCTGGGCTCGATTCTGGTTCAGCCTCTTTCGGCTCCACCTTCTTCCCTTCCTTATCCCGAGTACCTGTCCTAATCTCCCACGCGATTCTGGCTCTCCAAACATCTCTGCAAAAAGGCTCGAATATGTCATCCGGGATGACTATGATTTGGGTATTTCCCTCTATCACCCTAGTAAACACATATCAGCACGTCTCCTACGATTTCTGAATGTGCCACGCCGAGTGGGACACTCAAAATGAGCAACTATTAATGCCACTTTACCTTCTAGACCTTTCAAGATCTCTCACCAACATTGTCCTCTTCCCCTTCCAAAGTCGGTTCTCCTTCAACTGGACCTCGTGAGCGAAGCCGGCGAAGCCCTCGGCTGGGTTACTGCCCAACAGATTGATTTCAGGATTGGGATTGATCTCAAACCAGCGGCTCATCCACGCCCTGATTCCAGCAATCGGAGTACCAGGAGGCAGCGAATTGATGAAAGAGTTGTATGCGGGGTTGTAGTCATTCTTTTCGAACGCGTCGTAATCTGGATGGCTGGGGTCGATGCTTCCGGAATAGCTGCTGAAGAACCTCTCGATACCGTCTAGTGTGAAGGTATTGGTGAACTGTTGCGCGGGCTCCCCGGGCTCTGTGGATGGTCCCGCCTTTTGTTTTCCGGGGGCCTTGCTGGACTGTGGTTGAGGCGTGGAGGGTCCAGGTACTTCAGGAATAGTTTCCAGTCTGGACATTTTTGCAGAAGGACAATGTCTCCCAAGACGTGGGAGACTCTGGTGATCTGAAAATTCCAAGAACGAGAAGTGATTGTGGTGTGATGGTGATAGTGCAATGATGGTGGGGAGGCCAAAGTGGTAGCCAGGGGAAAGGTACGAAGGGGATGCAGAATTTGTAAAGGCAGGAACGAAAGACTGGTAGAAAGAAGGCAACGACACCCGCCAACACCGCTGCGACCTTTATGAAGGCAGGAACGAGTCGTCTCATTAAGATCGATCAACTCACTCCATTGCGTCCAAGACAATGGTTTGAGCTTGCTCTAATTCCAACGAGCCCATGACCGGAGTCAAAAGAGTGCCCTGAAGTGTTGGCTCATGCTCTCCATCTTCGCCGCTCGGCGAATCGACAATGCTCGCTGTTTGATGTAACTTCTCAGTGGGTGGCATCGGTAGATAGATGGTGATCTCAAAAGGAAAGAATGAAAGGGCGAGGTTGTTGTAGCAACACACTAAGTAAACCCGGGATGCTCCAGAAACACCAATAAACGTCGGAATTCCTACCTGGGCCTCATATTTCTTGGAATAACTCCACTTTTGAGTGATTTTAAATTGATCCGTCTAACCATAGACCCAATCTATCCGCGCCGACATCTCTCCACGATCGTCTTGCGTACTTTACATCGTCATCACTTATCGCTGTGGACCCTGAACACAATTCACCAACTTCGGTGGGAACTAAACCAAAATATCAACCGTTGAGAGACCTCAAGGGGGCATACCACTAGCAATATACTTACGATCTTCTCCGGACCAATGTCACAGCAAGCCGGAATCCCAGTATCATTGGGAGCGTCATCACAGGCAAACCTTGGGACAGCCTCGGTATTGAAGATATCATTTGCGTGCACACCTTGCGGCATTGTTAGCGAAAGTGTTTTTTTTTAGATATATGTAAAAGCACTCACATCCTTCGCCTGTACCATTAGGGAAATCTTTGCAGCATCCCCCGACTTGGCCGCTGGGACAGACAAATTCGGGGAAGATATCTATCTGAGCAGAGGCGCTGCTGAAGGTGAACGCAATAACAAAGAGGGCAGTTGAAAGCTTCATTTTGAAAGGGGATGATAAGATCAAATTTTGATTCCTAAGATTATTTTCAAGTGAGGTTGTGCAAATGTGGAAGAGTGAGGGAAGGAACTAATGACGAGATGGGTATTTATACCTCAATGTGTCCCCTTGAGTAACATTCCACGCCTTCCTTGGCGTCAGCTGATACGCAGCCAGCTGATGGAGGGCGAAAGGTCAAAGCTGGCTTCAAATGTTATACTTGTGCAACGTGGGGCCAAATTCATCCGACGTAAGCCAACCAGAGACCGAAATTCGAGAAGCACTACTAAGATTGTGATCGACTGAGCAATATCTTGGCATAAGGCTAGATTTGCGCTTGGAATACGAGAGATCAGGAGATGGCGGTGCGACAGTGGTGGTGGCTATGATTGGTAGCCGACGAGCTGAAGAAATAAGCTGCACGTCCTTCCTTCGGTTCTTGAGCTTGTGCTTATGACTACAATACTACGAGAGCCTCCACTTTTACGGGAGATTGTGTACACTACGTATTATTTTGAAATGAGTATTACATCGGTGATCGCCTAAGTCTCTTCCAGATATATCCCAGATCAATTCTAAGCATACAATCAACTAGTTGAAAGTCGCTATGAAATCGACACCACAAACAAAATCTTAATCCGCCTACACTACATGGCCCATTTTTTACATGTATAATATGTTGCCATTTCAATGGCTTACAGAATCACGAAGCTGCAACACAGGGAAGGGGAATTCCCACAGGCCCCTATCAGTTAACCTCAGGTCAGCTAACCTCAACTTCTTCGCAACTTATGAACTGCACAACTTACACTGTTGGGAATCGTGTGGCAACAGGCGGGCTGTCCAATATCGCCATCGTTATCGCTACATGTCCACTGACCATAGTCATTGTCATTGAGAACCGTGGCTTCCGAGCCTACAAATAGTCAATACCTCAAGAAACATATAGAGAAAGGAGAAAGGAGAAAGGAGAAAGGGTGACTAACAACCCACACCATTTCCTGCAGGAAGAAACCTCTCGCAACATCCTCCGAAATCAGGCTCTGCACAACTGAAAATTGGTTGATTGAGACCGCCTTGGGGAGCAGCGTTGCCGACGTAGGCGAGGGCCATGATGGCAAAAAGCGCGGCTGTGAATTGCATTTCTTCGTTTTTATATTGACAATCAAGATCGGTCTCGGAAATTTATGATAAGAATCAGAACCGATGGGTATGAGGCATGAATAATCTGAAGGGTACCTCAATTTATATATAATTATTCTCCGCACTGTGGCACAGGGACTGGAGTCTCTTCGAAATCTGTAGCGCGAGGAGCCCAAGCTAAAATTATTCCCCGCCATGTTGGCTGATGTCCTGGAATATGCGTCTCCGTGTCCTTGAAAGTGTACCTGTGAGGCTCAGGCTGACGGTCACATCAGGTCCGAGTCCGAGCTGACTTCTGGAATACACGATGCGGCGTATACTTTCAGCTCTCTGACCCAACACACGGGATGATTCTAGCTCTTCACAAATGTACGGGACACGAGCGTAATACAATTGTGTTCACGCTTTTGAAGACTAAACCATCAGACGTCAGCCGGCTACCCGCGTTGATTTCCTTACTTTCTTGACGTTAGATTGGCTCGATATGGAATATGTTTTATTTTTCCACTTAAACCACGCGTTGCTAGTTGCACAACTGCCAGTCCGAGGAGTACGTAAGTGGAATACCATACATATGCTGAAGAACGACGCACGTACCCAGATTCACAAACCTTTCCAAGTCAGCTCACTTCTGTGCCACCCCATGTTACACAAGCCTCTCGGACCTTCCGACATCCAATGACTTCGCTTTGCAATTTCACATGGTGTATCTTACTCAGAGCTAGCGATCACCCTTATGCTTCGGCGACATTGGATAAAATTGCTTTTACTGGCTTTCTACAATCGATGCTCTATTTTTACCTCGTTCACGTGTGCTACGTAGTCCTCTTTGCTTCGCCTCGGATTTTACGACGAGACTGTCCGGTATGAGACCGCCATAAATAATCTCGACTATATAATGGAGCTCACCCAACGTTCCATGTTCAAATTAGCGGTTGAATGGGGCTTTACCCGAATCCGAGGATTGAGAGGACAAGTGAGTTGGCAGAACACTAGGGTGTGTAGGATTTGAAAATCGAAATATGAAGCTGTTTCAACTTTTTTCGGCCTCAGCAATTGATGCCTTTCTTCGTCATCATGTTGACAGTACAAGGTATTTTTGATCTAAAATTCTATGGTGATTCTACCAATTCCCCTCGAAACACAACTCAACATGGAGTCTTTCTTTTCAGTCTGCGACAAGCCTGTCCCCCTATGTTCCACTTTCCCGCCACAAACTCTCACTTTACATGTTCCGCAGTTACCAACTTCACATGTACTTGGAACATCAATTTCAGCATCCCTCAATATGTCCAACAACGTTTCTTCTTCTTTGATTTCAAACACCTTTCCATCGCTCGCCAACTCAACTTCGAATGGATTCCCCGAGGTTTCTGCCGTAAAGGCCTCTGAATGAATATTTGATTGAGGAAATTTCAAATCATTTGCAGCAGTAGTGACTCCGGACATGAGTCTATCAAGTCCACATACATAAATGTGGGTGCCAGGTCTTTGCTCCCTGGTAATTTTGACGATGTCTAACCGATGACCTGTTGCTCCATTCAGGACTGTGATTTTGTCGCCAAAGTCATCAATGAAATGCCTGAAGGCCTTGTCATCGGTTGAACGAATAGCGTAGTACAAATGGAAGCCAATGTTCTTTTCTTGAAGATACCGTACTGATGCAATGAATGCAGTGATGCCAATTCCACCTGCGATGAGAACATGATAATTGGCATCCTTTTGTAGAGGAAAGTCAGACTTCATCTCACTGAAGGTAAGAATGTCTCCGATCGCGACGCTTTCGTGCATGTATTTCGAACCGCCACGAGATCCCTCCTTGTCGAAAGCAACTCCAAGCTCGAATCGATTACTGTCTCCGCCAACGACCGAGTACGCCCGGACCAATTTTCCGTCTTCACCTAATTTAACACGAATATGAGACCCAGGCTGAACTTTTGTCGCATCTTTCAAGGCGTCAACGGCCTCGAAAACAAAAGAAGATATTCTCGGTGTCTCTTTCTGCTTTCCCACAAGACGATACCGAGACCATTTGAAAGCTTTTGCATCTTCTCCCAAGCCTCCTTGCAGTCTCAATCTTTCGTCTACAAATATCCTTTTGGTCCACCGATTGAGAAACATGGTCCGAATTT
>Ga0247778_1001162_pt1 | contig 13564 bp, 1 predicted proteins | sample UWRJL049202B5_FD_179939 | JGI IMG/M metagenome (GOLD analysis project Ga0247778, IMG submission 179939) | Plant litter microbial communities from Arlington Agricultural Research Station in Wisconsin, United States - UWRJ-L049-202B-5 | ecosystem: Environmental > Terrestrial > Plant litter >... | reverse complement strand
TATTTAAATTAAAAAACATTTTAATTAGTAAATATAAATTATTTTAAAAAAAATAATATTATATAAATGATTTAAATAATAATAAATTAATCTATATTAAGATTAATATTATTATATTTCTATATTAACATAAAAATATATTTTATTTAAATATATTTATAAATTATAATAAACTAGAAAAAATAGTTTATAAAATCCAAAAAAGAATTAATAATATAAAAACTATTAAAATAAATCTAATTTATAAAAAATTAAATTATTTAAATAAAAATTATATTAATAAAATAATTTAATTTATATTAAAATTAAAATTAAATATATAAAAATTTAATAAATTATATATATATGAGTTTTATATATTAAACAAATTTTATTATATTAATAATAAAATCCTAATATTAAAAACTAAAAATCTAATTGTATTTGACGTAGATATTTGTAAATTTATTAAATCGTTAAGTCTAAATAGGGAATATTATTTTATAATTATTACCGATAAAAACAATTATACTACCTAAATATATAATATTAAAAATAAAAATAATATATATATTATATTATTAAACTTTTTAAAATTAATAAATATTTAGTTCAATTTAAATAATAATATAAATAATTTATTTAATAAAATTAAAACAATTAAATTAAATAATACAATTGAATTTAAATCTAATAAATAAATTTTATTTATTAAAAATAAAAGTATTATATATAAATATATTAATTCTTATTTAATTAGCTAAAATAAGATAATTAAATTATTAAATAAATATATTATTGAAAAATTAATTGCTTTTTGCCAAGACAAAAATATATTTTTTAAATTATAACTTAGCCTAATATAGGCTATAATCTATATTAAAAATCGAATCTATAATAATATTATAAATAAAACTCTTTATGAAATATTATTAAGTAAAAAATTTTATATTATTTATTTTAAAGTATTAAATTTTTTAGTTTATATATTAATCCCTAAAAAGATTAGAAAAAATAATAAATTATTTATTAAAATTAATAAAAATATATTTATTAAATATAAATCTGATAATAATTATTTAATTTATTTTTTTAATCAAAATAAAATAATTAATATTAAAAATTATTTAATTAAAAAAAATTTAATATATTTAAATAATTATAATCTAATAAATAATAATTATATTTGTTAAATTATTATTAGTAATAATAACTTACGTAATCCTAAATATGGTTTAAACCTAATTAGGAATAGCCTAGAACATTCTAGAAGACTCCCCGAGGCTACCCGAGGGAAACCGAACTAGTTTATAGGGTAGTTTCTATATAGTTCCACAGGGTTCTACGACGCGTAATCATAGCGGGAACTAGCCCTAAAATAGGCAATGAGCTTCACTAGCTTACGCGTACAATACGTAATACAATACGTAATACAATATATAATACAGAAGCTAGTAGAAGACTCTAGAATAAGAGCCTAGGGTATAAATACCCTGAGCTTACTCTATAATTAGGCTTCTTCTGAATCCAAGCTTTGTTTACTTAATCAATTGACGCTAGTACCGATCCGACAATAATCACGTGCCCACTCCCCACATTTTCACAATATTAGCCTAAAAAAATTAGAATTATTATATAATAATCTAAATATATTAAAAAATTATCAATTTGGGGGAGATATTAATATAAATAATTTATTTTATAATAATTTATCTATTACAAATTATTTATTTTATAATATCAATGAATTATTTTATAATATAAAGAATTTATTTTATAATATCAATAACCTACCTAGGAATAATTTATTTAATATTAATAATTTACCCGAGAGATTTAATAAAGATTTATTATTTTCTAATAATTTTATTAATAATTTATTTAATAATCCCGATTTGGATATTAAAATACCAAATATTGAGGATAATCTAGACAAATTAAATTTAGATTATAATAAATTTTTTAAAAAATAATAAATTTTTTATTTATTAATTTCCAAAATTTATATTATTATTAAAAATAAAAATTTAATTCAAAATAATAATAATAATAAAATTATAATTTATAAAAATGATACTAAAGATATAATTGAGCTTAAAAATTATAAAAAAATCTATAATTCTAAATATAATTTATATTAAATTAAATCCGAGTTAATAAAATTAAATATTTTAAATAATAATAAAATATAAAAATTAATATCTAAATCTAATAATATTAAGATTTTAGTTAGTCGCTAAATTTATAAAATTAAAAACTAAAATAATTATTACAAATTTAAAAATAGATTTATAATTAAAGGATTTATATAATTATATAATTTAAATTATATTGAAATTTTTATAAAAATTATTAAATAATTAATTTAATATTTAATTTTTGTATTAATAATAATAAATAATTAATTAATTTATAAAATAAATATAATTTCAATTTTTACCTAGGGTAATATAAATATAAATTTATATATTAATTAACCAAAAGATTATATTAATAAATAATATTTTATCTATATATTAAAACTATTAAAAATTTTATATAAATTAAAATAATCCGCTAAAATATAGATTAATATATTAAAAAAGATTTTAATTAATAAATTAAATTTTAAAACCTTAATTTCTGAAATTAATTTATTTATTAATAAATTTATAGATATTATAATATATATATATATAAATGATCTAATTATAATTAATTTTATTAAAGAAATATATAATTCTTTTATTAAAAATATTAAAAAATATTTTAAATTAAAAAAATTAGATTTAATTAAAAATTATCTAAATATAGAAATTGATTATAAATCAAAAAAGGAATATATAAAATTATATATAACTAAATATATTAATAAATTATTAAATAAATTTAAATTTAATAATTTAAATTTTGTATTTATATTTATAAAAATTAAAATTAAATTGGAATCTAATTCTAAATAAACTAATGCTGAAAATATTAATTATTACCAATAATTAATAAACTCCTTATTATTTCTAATATTAGTAATAAAAATAAATATTTGTTTCGTTATAATTAAATTAGCTAGATTTACTTCCAACCTTAGTGATACCCACTTTTTAATTATTAAACAAATATTTAGATATTTAAAAGGTATAATCTACCTAGATATTGTTTATAATAAAAATAATCCTAGTTATATTTAAGGATATATAGATATTGATTATACAGACGACCAATTAGAAACTAAGAGTATTACTGGCTACCTATTATTTATAACTAGGGGTATATTTATATAGAAATCTAAATTATAATTTATAATAATATAAAATATTATAAAAACCGAAATAATTGTTATAAATATATATAGAAAAAAATTAATTTTTATTAAAATATTATTAATAAAATTAAGCCTTTTTAAGCAGTTCAAATTATTTTTATATTGCAATAATAATAATACAATCCTATTAGCTAAGAATCCTATATTCTACGAACATATTAAGTATATTAAAATTAAATATTATTATATAAAACAATTAATAAATAAGGATATTATAGACTTTATATTTGTTTTTATTAAAAAATAAAAAATAAATAGGTTTATTAAATCATTTTTTAATATAAAATATAAAATCTTTATAGCTAGATTAGGTTTAAAATAAGTCTAATATTATTAAATTATTCGGGAAATTTATAATATAATTAGATTATCTTATAATATATATATATTATTTTGTAAATTATAATAATACATATAATTTATTTTGTAAAAATATCTTTAAAATAATTTAATAATATTAATACTTATAATTTATCTTATAAGATTATAATATCTACAATTTATTTTATAAAAAATAAAAACTCCAAAATAACTAAATTATATTAAAATTTTTTTTTATAAAATTGGTTCTAAAAATTAATATAAAAATATTAAATTATAATAATTTATATTAATATAATAATAGATTTATATTATTATTTTTATAAAATTTATATTAAAAGTTATTATTATAGGGATATATTAAATTATTATTAGTAATAATAATTTATATAATTCTAAATATAGTTTAAATCTAATTAAAAATAGCTTAGAATATTTTAAAAAATTCCCCGAGGTTATCCGAAAGAAACCGAACTAATTTATAAAATAATTTCTATATAATTCTACAAGATTCTACGATATATAATCACCGCGGGAACTAGCCCTAAAATAGACAATAAACTTCACTAGTTTACGCGTATAATACATAATATAATATATAATACAATATATAATACAGAAACTAATAGAAGATTTTAAAATAAAAGTTTAGGGTATAAATATTTTAAATTTACTCTATAATTAGACTTCTTCCGAATCCAAGTTTTGTTTACTTAATCAATTGACGCTAGTACCGATCCGACAATCCTCACGTGCTCACTCCCCACATTTTCACAGAAAAAATTAAAATATTTTAAAATTAGATAATTAGAATCGTTTTTAAAAAAATAAATAATCTAAAATTTCAATTTTTAAATTTTCTATTATATATAATATTTATAAATATTAAACAAAGAATATTAGTCGAATTGAAAAAATTGGGGCTAGATGTACTAAAAATGTTGGTATAGTCGGCCGAGTTGAAAATACTAATGTAATTGATTGAACTGAAGGTGTTAATATAGTAATAGATATAGGAATAATTATTTAAAATTATAATAAAAAATAGATAGATCAATTGAAATAATTTTGGGAATTAATAAAAAAATAGAAATCTTGAAAGTTAATTTAAAATAAAAAGATTTCATTAAAAATGTTTAAATAAAATAAATTTATAAAAATATAATTATAATTTAAAATATTAATATAAATATTAAAAAAATTTTAAATAATATTTTATATATAATAAAACTAATAATTAATATTGTATTGAACTTTTTAATAATAAAAATAAAAAAATTTTAATTAATAAAAGGATTTTTTAATAAACAATTTTCTAATAATATTTATATTATTATAATTTTTTCTCCACAAATATTTTCGAGAAATATTCGTTCCCGTTTTTATATTAATATCGATATTTATATTTATAATAATTGTATTTTTATAATTATTTTATTTAATACTTAAACTTGTATTTAGTTTATAAAATATTTTTATAATTTACAAGAATATTATGGTATAAAATAAAAAAATTATTATAAACGAAATAATAAAAAAGATAAAAATATATATAAAAATTATTTAACCAAATTTAAATAAAATTTATTTGCAATTTGAGTTATATAGTAATAATTAATAGGGATATGGGGCCCTTAATGGTGCCCTATTTATTTTATTAATTTTATATCTTAATACTTTTTTTATATTATTGAAAATATAAATTTAGATTTAAATTTTCAATTAAAAATATTTAATTTTTATATTAAGTTTTATTTAAAAATAATAAAATAAAAAATTTATTTGGAGATTTAATTTGGAGAATTCTCTTTTAATTTAATATATTTTAATAATTCAATAGATTTTTTTTAAATTTCTGACTCCCGAAATATTTAGATATTTTTTTTGTATAAGGGAGTTTATTATAAAATATGGTATAAAAGTCCTAATAAGAAATATAATCAAAGAACTAGAAAACCAAGAAGTGGGAAATTTAAAGAATTAAGATCTTATTTAATATCAAATTTAATAATTAATAAAAATATATATATCAATTATAATAAAATTGAATAAAATTTATAATAATTAAGTATTAAATTTAGTATAAAATATATCTATCGGGTCCAAATTTTTGTATTGTTTAATATTATATCGATCAGAATATTTAGATAAATAGAATTATTGAAAAAAATAATATTATTCGATAATAAGATTGTAGAAAATATATAATCATTAAATATAATTTTTATTATAAAATTGTATAACCGAGGCGGAAATTTTTTTTTATCATAATAATAATAATTTAATATTAATCTATGGAAGAAAAATTATATAAATAACTACCTAGATAATTAATAAATAAATATTTTAAAAAAATAAAGAAATTTAGTTGTAATAATATTATATAATAATATAGGTTATAGTTTTTACAGAATAAGGGCCTTATAATCTATTGAAAGGACATTAGATTAACCCTACATAATAGGAGCGCAGCCCCCATTATATAAGGGGAAATGAGGGTGGCTGGGGCTTCACGGGCCTAACCACCCGACTAGCTAGCTATATACTGACAATTCTTCCTATAAATAGTCGTTTGTACCCTTCCTTAGGTTTTTACATATTTTATTTATATGTTAGAATTTTTATTTTTTTTATTTCAAGTAATTTTTTATTAATATTAATTTCTTAGTTTTTTATAATAAAGTTTTTTTATTATAATAGAAATAGGTATTCATTTTCTTCATCTAATCTTTTATTATTATTAATTTTTTCCAGTTTTTTAGAGCCTGATGTATATAATGGTGGTAATTATGTCCTGTAGTCCCACCCCTCAGAGTCCGGCTTCAAAACTGCCCCTATAACTCGAATTACCATGTTGGCGCTCCTTTTTCCTAAATAATCTTTTCTTTTCTTATAAAATGATATTAAATACCCTAGTAGGCTATAATCGTAATATAGTCTCTTTTTTTTTTTCGTTCATTTTATTTTTATTTTTGATAATATTAGCTTACGAAATATAATATTAAGTTATATAAGATCCTTATAATCTTTTTTACTTTTTTTATATTTATAATATTAGTAAAAGCCTTTCTTTTCAAGTAATTTTTTATAAAAACGATTATTAATCTTAATAATTATTTTAATCATATCCTCAAAATTATTTGGTCGATTTATATATATAATCTTATCTTTAATAAATTCTTTAAGTTTTCCATAATATAAAATAATTAACAAACGGTTGTCTTACCTAGTTCAATCTAAATATTACTAAAATTCAACAATATATTTCAAGATTAATATAATTTATTGGAATTTTTGTATCTTACGTTTTGTTATTTATTGTTTATCAATATTATTAAATATTTTTTTTATCTTGTTTTTAAAATAATTATAATTAGTGAATATACTAATAATAACTTTCTTAGCCCTGCTTGTAACCTTTCTTTCCGGATTTTTATTATTTATAAAATTAATCAAATAAATTTGTACCTAATTAAAAATAATTTCCTTAAAATAATTAATAATATATATAGTTTTAGTTATTTCGAACCCAAATAGGTGTTGATTAAACAAAATATAAATATTTATAAATATAAAAAATAAATCGAATTTATTTCAATCCTTATAATATAAATCTAATATTTTAATATTAATAAATCTTTCCTAGATTATTATAATATTGGAAGGTATAATATCGGAAACCATATTATTCTTGGACAAGGATCCTTTTATTAATATAATAATAATTATTCGAAAAATAATAGAATACTTAAAATATAATAATTATTTAAGTTATTAACTTAATATATATATTAGATTTATATCTGAAATTCTTAGAAAAGAATTATTATTATATTAATATATCTATTATAAATATAAGAATATTAATATATTAAAATATTATTTGAGTTAAATACAAAATTCTTATTTAATAAATAATAATTTTATTTTATATAAAATTTTCGTATTCTATAAATCCCTTTTTAGCAAAAATCCCGGATTCTTTAGATTTTTTCTTGTTAAAAAAGATCCAAGAATCCAAAAGATCCTCCATATAATCTTTATTATATAATTTCCTAGACATCGGTTTCTCTGTGCAATGTCTCCACTGCCGAGCCTCAGGGCCGTGCCGTCCATGCCGAGAACTACTCTCTCCCTGGGTTCCGTTCGTAACATCCTTAATAGAACCAATTATCTCAATACTTATACCCAAAACATTTACTTATTGGCTTTTTAGAGATAATAAGCTACATATCCAGACCTTCTATTATATTATAGGCTGGTTAATTGATAATATATATTTCTAATATCCTTATATATACCGGCAGATCTAATATATTTTAAAAATATATCCTACCCCTCAAAAAAAGGCTATTGTGGCCGCTACGTCCTCCTAGATACGCCCAAACGCAAGGAGTTTATATAATAGGTCATTACAAGCTTCTTTACAAGAGAGGTTCCCTAAGTAGAGATTCCTAAATAGCTTGAGTAAGACATTAGGTACAAGGCTATTAGAATTGCATTGGAGAAGGAGGGATATTGTAGAATATTTAAGAAAAGGAAATCTCTTTTATCTAATAAGAACCAACAAAAGAAATTAGATTAGGCACCTACTTATGAATATTAGACTCTAGATATATAAAATATAATCTACTAGAGTAACGAAACTTGGGTCCAGCCAGGTTATTATAAAAGATAATAGATTATAAGGCTTATTGGAGAGGCAGAGTTTTAGTATCCAAATTATATAATATACAAATAGTAAAAAAAAATTAGATAAATATTTTAGGATTATATAAATAATATATATAAAAAAAAACTAGAAGTCTTCTGGGAGAAGAAATAGAAAATAATAACTAAAGAATCTTACACCAAATATTTGATTCCTCAGATTTATATATTAAATTATTATTAGTAATAATAACTTACATAATCCTAAATATGGTTTAAACCTAATTAGGAATAGCCTAGAACATTTTAGAAAATTCCTCGAGATTATCTGAGGAAAATCGAATTAATTTATAAAATAATTTTTATATAATTTTATAAGATTTTATAATATATAATTATTACGGGAACTAACTCTAAAATAAATAATAAATTTTATTAATTTATATATATAATATATAATATAATATATAATATAATATATAATATAAAAATTAATAAAAAATTTTAAAATAAAAATTTAGAATATAAATATTTTAAATTTATTTTATAATTAAATTTTTTCTAAATCTAAATTTTATTTATTTAATTAATTAATATTAATATCGATCTAACAATTTTTATATATTTATTTTTTATAATTTTATATAATAATAATAATTCTAGTTTTATATTAATATTATTAAAAGTTTCTATTATAAATATATTAATTTATAAAAATAAATATAAATTTTTGTTTAATTTGGATTGATTAATAAAAAATTTAGATCTATAATTTATATCTCTAAAATTAAATTAATATAAATAAATAAATATTAATTTCTAAAAATAAATAAAAATAATATATAATTTATAATAAATATATCTAATATTATCTCAAATCAGAATATTTATATATCTAGATATATTAATATAAAAAATTATAATAGTTTTATAATTAGCGGCTAAATAATATAATAGTTTAATTTTATTAAATTTAAATTAATTAAATTAATTTTAATTTTTTAATTAATATTTTAAAAAATTATTTTTGAAAAAAGAAAATATTATTATAGATTAAAAATCTCGGTCAAGATAAATTAATTTAATAATTTTTTTTATTTATTAATATTAATTAAACTAAAATTAATTATAAAATTTTTAATTAAATTAAAAAATAAACCTTCTAATAAATAAATTTAAAATTTATATAATATTATTGGTTGAATAAATAGATTTATTTAATATTAATAAAAATATAATATATAAAAATTATTTTATAAAATTATAATATTTATAAATTATTTTATAAATATATTAAGATTATTTTATAAAATTATAATATTTTTAAATTATTTTATAAATATTTGAAAATTATTTTGTAGATTTAAAAATCTATCTATATATATAAATTATCTAAATATATTATAATATTAATAAATTATTTTATAATATTGTCAGTTTATTTTATAAATCCTAATATATTTAGATTATTTTATAAATATATATAAATTATTTTATAATATATTTAAATTATTTTATAATTTAAATATAAAATAAATTATTAATATTCCAGAATAAATAATTGATATTATAAAATTATAATATTTTAGGATTATTTTATAATTTTTAAATAAATTTACCATTTATTTAAATATTTTTAATTATATTTAAAAATTATTTTATAAATTAAATATATATTTAAAATTTTTATATATTATAAATCCTCGTTTAAAATTTTAAAATGTTTAATAATTCTAAATATAAAGGCCCTAAATTAATAAAATATTTTAATTATATAAAATAATTAAAAAAAATTAATATATTCCTCGAAATAAAAAAATATATATTATATATAAATAATTTTGAATCAAATTTAATAAATTTTAAATTTTTATATTATAATAATATTAATATAATTTGAAATCTAAAATTAATTATTAAATATATAAAACGAGAAATCGATTTTAAATATAATATTAAAAAAATTTTAGGAACTATTAAAACAATTATATCAAATAATAATAAAAATTATTTTAAAAATAAAATCGATATTAACCAATTATAGCAAATATATAAAAATATATTTAATAAATTTAATATAAAAATAATTAATCGATATTTCAATAAAATAATTAATTATAATTTAAATTTTTTCGATAATATTAATAAATATATTAATTATATTTAATTTTTAATTTTATATTTATTTGAATTAAAATATATAATCCTTAAATTTTATATAATTTTAATATTATTTAAAAAATTATTTAATTTTTATAATAATTTTTATTTTAAAAAATACAAAAATATTAATTAAAATATAAAAAATATTAATATTAATAAATTTATTTCGGATATTATTAATAAATCCATTAAATTAAGATCTAATATTAATAATTCAATTAATAAAATTAATAATAAAAAATCTAAATATTATATATATTACAAAAATAAAAATTTTAATAGTAAAAATTATTTAAAAAAAAATTATTTCTTTAAATACCCTAAATTAAAATCTAATAATAATAATAAAATTGATAAAATTAATAAAACTAAAAATAAAAAATTTAAATCTATTAAAAATAATAATAATAAATATAAAAATAAATCTATTAAAATAATTATAAAAATAAAATCAATAAAACCTATAATTATAATATATAAATTTAATATTAATAATATTAATAATATTAATAAGAATCAAAATAAAAAAATCTTAATTAAATTTTTTAAAAAAATAATTAATAAGATATTTAATAATATAATATTTGATTCTAATATTATTGATTATTATTGTTTTAATAAAAATTAATTTATTAATTATAAAACCTTAGATAATAAAATTTTTATTAATATGGTTACAAGAGAACCCTATTAAATATTAAATTACGGGGACCTGCTTATATTAATAGATAATAATAAAATCCTTATTATTTATATTTATTATATATCTAAATTAAAAAATATCTTAATTAATAAATATAAATTATTTTTAAAAAAATAATATTATATAAATAATTTAAATAATAATAAATTAATTTATATTAAAACTAATATTATTATATCCTTATATTGATATAAAAATATATTTTATTTAAATATATTTATAAATTATAATAGACTAGAAAAAATAATTTATAAAATCCAAAAAAAATTAATAATATAAAAATTATTAAAATAGATCTAATTTATAAAAAATTAAATTATTTAAATAAGAATTATATTAATAAAATAATCTAATTTATATTAAGATTAAAATTAAATATATAGAAATTTAATAAATTATATATATATAAATTTTGTTTATTAGGCAAATTTTATTATATTAATAATAAAATTCTAATATCGAAAATTAAAAATCTAATTATATTTAATATAAATATTTATAAATTTATTAAATTGTTAGATTTAAATGGGGAATATTATTTTATAATTATTATTGATAGAAATAATTATACCGTTTAGATATATAATATTAAAAATAAAAATAATATATATATTATATTATTAGATTTTTTTAAATTAATAAATATTTAATTCGATTTAAATAATAATATAAATAATTTATTTAATAAAATTAAAATAATTAAATTAAATAATATAATTGAATTTAAATTTAATAAATAGATTTTATTTATTAAAAACAAAAATATTATATATAAATATATTAGTTTTTATTCAATTAACTAAAACGGGATAATTGAAATATTAAATAAATATATTATTAAAAAATTAATTACTTTTTGCCAAAACAAAAATATATTCTTCAAATTATAATCTAACTTAATACAAATTATAATTTATATTAAAAATCGAATTTATAATAATATTATAAATAAAACTTTTTATAAAATATTATTAGATAAAAAATTTTATATTATTTATTTTAAAATATTAAATTTTTTAATTTATATATTAATTTTTAAAAAAATTAGAAAAAATAATAAATTATTTATTAAAATTAATAAAAATATATTTATTGGATATAAATCTAATAATAATTATTTAATTTATTTTTTTAATCAAAATAAAATAATTAATATTAAAAATTATTTAATTAAAAAAAATTTAATATATTCAAATAATTATAATTTAATAAATAATAATTATATTAATTTAAAAAAACTAGAATTATTATATAATAATTTAAATATATTAAAAAATTATCAATTTGGGGGAAATATTAATATAAATAATTTATTTTATAATAATTTATCTATTATAAATTATTTATTTTGTAATATTAGGAATTTATTTTATAATATAAAAAATCTATTTTGTAATATAAAGGATTTATTTTGTAATATTAATAATTTATCTGGGAGATTTGATAAAAATTTATTATTTTTTAATAATTTTATTAATAATTTATTTAATAATCCCGATTTGGATATTGAAATATTAAATATTAAAAACGATTTAGATAAATTAAATTTAGATTATAATAAATTTTTTAAAAAATAATAAATTTTTTATTTATTAATTTCTAAAATTTATATTATTACTAAAAATGAAAAATTAATTTAAAATAATAATAATAATAAAATTATAATTTATAAAAATAATGCTAAAAATATAATTGAATTTAAAAATTATAAAAAAATCTATAATTCTAAATATAATTTATATTAGATTAAATCCGAATTAATAGAACTAAATATTTTAAATAATAATAAAATATAAAAATTAATATCTAAATCTAATAATATTAAGATTTTAATTAATTATTAAATTTATAAAATTAAAAACCAAAATAATTATTATAAATTTAAAAATAGATTTATAATTAAAAATTTTATACAATTATATAATTTAGATTATATTGAAATTTTTGTAGAAATTATTAAATAATTAATTTAATATTTAATTTTTATATTAATAATAATAAATAATTGATTAATTTATAAAATAAATATAATTTTTATTTTTATTTAGGATAATATAAATATAAATTTATATATTAATTAACCAGAAGGTTATATTAATAAACAATATTTTATTTATATATTAAAATTATTAAAAATTTTATATAAATTAAAACAATTTATTAAAATATAAATTAATATATTAAAAAAGATTTTAATTAATAAATTAAATTTTAAAATTTTAATTTCTGAAATTAATTTATTTATTAATAAATTTATAAATATTATAATATATATATATATATAAACAACTTAGTTATAATTAATTCTATTAAGGAAGTATATAATTTTTTTATTAAAAATATTAAAAAATATTTTAAATTAAAAAAATTAAATTTAATTAAAAATTATTTAAATATAAAAATCGATTATAAACTAAAAAAAAAATATATAAAATTATATATAATTA
>Ga0247778_1001161_pt1 | contig 13570 bp, 18 predicted proteins | sample UWRJL049202B5_FD_179939 | JGI IMG/M metagenome (GOLD analysis project Ga0247778, IMG submission 179939) | Plant litter microbial communities from Arlington Agricultural Research Station in Wisconsin, United States - UWRJ-L049-202B-5 | ecosystem: Environmental > Terrestrial > Plant litter >... | reverse complement strand
CCGAAGTTTCTGCTATGGGAGCGGGGGCCTGGGCACTGGGAACAAATATTGGGGCACGTTCTTGTTTGCGTACAGTTCTTCAAAGCTAACTGGTCAAAAAGGTACCCATTGGCGGCGCGATTGGAGAATTTGCCTCATGGAGATGGGTCTTCTGGATCAACATTCCCATTTGCGTTCTCGGGATAGCAGGCCTCATCTACGCAGTCCGGCTGCACCAAGAGATATCCTCCCTCCGTTCCAAATTAGCTCGAATCGATTACCTTGGCATGGCAATTTTCATTGCTGCAACAACATTTATGCTTTATGGTCTCACCACGGGTGGTACCTCTGACCCATGGAAGTCCGCGAGGGTCCTTGCTCCATTGATTATTGGCTTCGTTGGTCTTGGTGCGTTCGTCGTCGTTGAATGGAAGGTATCGAAAGAACCGATGGTTCCAATCAGGATTTTCTCTAACCGGAGTGGGAATACTGGATTCTTCGGCGCATTTATACATGGCTTGGTGCTATGGGCGTTTGCTTACTACTTGATTATATTTGTATGATGCCTTATCTCCTCAGCTTCAACAGCTAACAAAAAAAGTTCTTAGGAGCTCGCCGTGATGCATTGTTCAAATCCTCAGCCGAGACGCTGCCGGGCAGGCATGTACCCAAACCTTGATTTACAGTATCATGCTGACTGTGCGAAGCGCCCCAGTAGCATTGTCTGCTGTTTTCTGCGGAATTTGGGTCGCCAGAACCCTCCGATTCCAGAAGATGACCTGGCTGGCTTGGGTTATAATCGTCACCGGAACCAGCCTGAACGCTTTAATGAAGCCAGACTCCAACGCCGGCATTCTCTTCGGGCTGCGAGTGATCCCAGGTATCGGAGCTGGTTTTCTTTTCCAGCTACCAGTCTTTGCAGTACAGTCCACAGCCAAGGACGACGATATAGGTATCGCTACCGCGACAGTCACTTTCTTTCGGAGTGTTGGCCAGGCCTTTGGTGTCGCTATTGGAGGTACTGTTTTCCAGAATCAGTTTGATAAATTCCTCGACGAAGCAGTTGCGGCGGGTACGATTCCGAAGCAGTTTATTATTACGGGCGCTCAGGCTGCCAGCGCCTATGGTACCATTGGGACTTTCCCTGAACCAGTTATTACAGCCTACAGATATATCTATTCTGATTCTTTACAGACGGTATGGTTTGTTACGACAGGCATTGCTGGTGCTGGGCTACTCGTCAGCCTTTTGGTGAGAAACGAGAGCATGAACCGCGGAAATAACGCGAAGCAGCGATTCAAGGTTGAGAAAGAATCGAGTTCAGAGTCAGCATAGAGCTGTTACATTGCAAATTCGTTTCAAGGGTTCGAGACAGGAGAAGTTGCAGGGTATGAGAGGTTGAGTTGAAAGTATTCAAGCATTAGTAACAAATTACATGTGTGTATACCTTTCCGCCTTGTATTACCACATTCCCGCCACCATCAAGCACCACATCGCGCCCCCAAACGCCGTAAGCGAAAACACCATCGCACTCATCGTGTTCAAGCCCGACGCCGCACCGCCACCCGAGCCGCTTCCCGAATCACCACCAGAACGAAGTGTGCTGGTCGGTGACGGCAACGCATTATTCGTGACCAAAGGTGGCAGAGTCGATGCCGGCAGCAACGAACCTGCACCGCCATTCAACGTGAAGGTCGAAGACGTAACCTGACTGGTTTGCTTTGGTACGCCAATGCTAGCCCTACACTCAAGTTAGTATACATATTTAATGTGTATCTGGGTGGCCTAGGAGCCAAGCTCTCGAGATAGCTCTGGAAAGATAAATCAAAAGATCGACTCCTGAATGTCCAGCATAAATGGCAGACTATCATACGTACCCAGTACTTTTTGCTCCTCCTGTGACTCCAGCACTGGTCGATGCAGCAGGCTTGTTGGATGATCCAGTTGGCTTCCCGCCTCCTCCGCCTGTGTTCGGGCCGCCGGTGGGAGGATTGGTCTGCGTTGCGTTGTATTGAGATTGCGCGACGAGGATACTGGATGGAATGGGTGCGACTGTGAAGGAGTGGGATGAGCATTCTGCAGTGTTCAAGGAATTAATGTCGACGTCCGGGATGTTGTAGTATGTGTCGCACCAATTGCACCTACCTTCCAGTTAGTATGGGCCTCCCTTCTTGGACTCGGGGAGGAGACTTACGCTTGGCTAGTCGACACCCATCCGTTCTCGCAAATACACTGGTAGTGTTGTGTTAAATCCGCCTGGTTTGAGAAGGGTTTGCATCTATCGTATAAATCGATGGACGCTTCGCAGATTGAGCCGTCCCCATAACAGAAATGAAGATCGGAACGTTTTTGCAACGGCATCATGCTTCTGCGGAACATCGCATCGCGAATCAAACTGGCATGTGGTATAGGTGCTGGTGTCGGCAGTGGCTCTGCTGCGACTTGTGAGAGGATGACTGGAAGAGCCCCCAAAAGTGCTGTTGAGAAGTACATTTTCGGTAACGAAGTAACGAAGATATGTAAGTGTTCAATGATTCTGAGACTTTAACGTGATAAAGATATGAGAGAGTTGTCGAAAGATGTATATGGGACAAGAGTTGGCAGGCAAATTACAATTATAGTAGTAGAATTTCGAGGGTCAAATCTTGACATGAGGAACTGAGAAATCAGCAAGCCGGAAATACCCCAGGAGCAAGGAGATATAATTATATCTCCTCGTCGTCCGATCGTTAAAAGTAAGCAAGGCCTTCCCCATGCTCTTTTCCCTTCCACTTTCCACCATTTTGTTGTCTTGCTGCATGCACAGCGCCACGAGAAGCATTCCAAACGCTTTTCTTTTCTTTTTTCGGGCAGCAGGGCTGATGCGATGAATTGTGATAGGCCTGGAGTGTGAGTCAAAAACTTTAAGCTTTGGTTATGCTTAATTTCCGCCCTGCTACGATTGGCTCCCAGAAATTCTTGGCTGCACTTTGGGGCTGATATTCGGAGGTTGGTGCCAGGGATTGATCCTTGGTTTCCTCGTGCTACCAAGTCACACCAACTTTTTAGCACATCGTGCCGTTCGTTCGGCCAGTCGTGACAGCTCCCTAGCGCCACCGCGATTCAAAAGTATCTCAACTTGCAGGAAAGTCTCTTGGCAAACTTCCAAGACGCGGGTTGATTATTCTTCCGCACAAAATGTTTTCAGCTGAGGAGATAAGATCGGTCAAATGTGGAGCCGTTGCAGATCTAAGCACGCCCCTTTTCTTGTTCCTCGGGGCGACGATCGCGTGCGCGATAGATGGCATGAAAAGGGTGGGATACCGCCGTCGAAGTTTTTTGGGTCTCATTTTGTGAAGTTAGAAGCGGTCCAAAACACCCAATTGATAGGTTTACGTGTCGGCGTACTTGATTCATGCTTCAGTACCCATTATCTCTACTTTTCTAGCAATCATGCTTCAACTTACCGTTGGATATGTAGCTGGTTTTGTTGCCGCTGCATTTTTTGTTGGTAAGATCCATTCGTGCGCTCATGTGTAGACGCAGGCTGACAAGACTTTCAAGCTCGACTATGGAGTCCGAACATGCTGACTCTGATACTCTCTGGGGTTCTTCGAGATAGTAACACTGCTGCGACATGGTAAGTCATTCATAGATTACCGAACGGCGAGCTAAACGGTTTGCAGGTCCGTTGCCGGAAGAGCACTTCAAAAATCAAACTGGCCCAGTCTTCTTCGATCTGACTCCGCACGGAACAATGGAGTTCAGTCCGGCGTCCTTTGGGCTACCCGGGTAGCTACCATAATGTCTCTTCTGATTTCCATTGCTGGAGTCGTTACCCCACTTGGTTTATATCAAGACCTTGTTGAGGGTGACACTGTACAAGCAAATTTCAAATATCTTGTGGACAATTCACCCTATGGAACAGCAACCCCACCACGGAGCAACTTTTCTCATTCTTTCACGCGATCTTGCATGGGAATGTTTAGTCTAGCACCTTGCCCCTTCACCGATACCGTAGCCATCGCGGTTCAGGACTCGAGAGGAAACGGCAATTGGGACTTCCCAAACGGATATGATATAAACATTCCCAAGACCATCCGAGACGCCTATTCAAGCGGCACCGGCAATGATACGACCATTTCCAACTATTTCGACATCGAGTGGCGAAGATATGTCACGACGACAGACCCCAAGGGCAATTATAACAACGGGTCTAGGTACGCTGTGGGTTCATTTCGCATGATTGATAGCATGGCTATGAGAGAAGCCTACATCCCTGTGGATGGTCTTGTTGTCGACATGATCAACGGCGGCATCGGCTTTCGCAACCACACAATCCCTCCAGGGTTCCATTTCGGGGCTTCTTGGGACGAGGACCTCCTATTCGTGGAGCCAGAAACTGTATGTGTGGATACAAACACTACCATTGATTATTCAGTGTCGGCTTCACCAAATTTAACCATATCATTCACGGATCTCGTCCTTACCGACCGCGGTGGGTTTGTAAACCTTAATCACACCTATCCGGCGGCAAATCTTACGGATACGCAGAAGAACCCCGACTTGTGGACTCGGGCTTATAAAGCAGCTTGGATGTTGAACGCGTACACTATGCTTTACTATAATGTTACAAACCCACGGAATGGAAGCAGGGCTCCCTTCTCCTATGTCGATTCGACACTTGGCAAAACCTTCCCGCTCTCGAACCATCTCGGTCTCTTCAAGTATTACGACTCTCTTGGTATGGATAACAGTTGGGACTTTCATCTGGATATAGTAAGTGCCTATTCATTCTAATTGGTTCGATTATTCTAATGTTATCTCAAGGGATCAGGAATCTCAAATTCATCTAATCCTTCTAGCTCAGGGCCGCCACCTAATCCCTTCAATATTAAATCTGGCAATTTCAGTGACATCGGTATGTTGTTTCTGATTGAATCTCTCTTTCTCTCAGCGGCCATCTGACGATTCTTTAGGATTAATTTGTGGAGGCTCTGGCGGCAGAGACTATGCAAATATTACCAACATATTAGTGGGATGTGGTCTGATGCATGGTGTACCCCAACGTCAAGACGCGGGATCCCATCTCATGTTTGACAGCGGCAGTCGCTGGTCTCAACCATTGTATGCTTGTGCTACCGCTAATAAGGCTTCCGTCAAAACAGTTTCTTTCTCTTTCAATGGGACTGATGATAGTGTGGATAAGCTCAATATCACCAAGATCCAGAAGAAGGTATACGCTAATGAGAAGAGCAAACCGCTATGGGGCGTCGAAAATACTGGCAACGCATATGACTTGAATCAGTTGAAACTCGTCTGGGGCCTACTTTCGTCACAATACGAGGGCAATCAAAATATATCTACGGTCCGCCAAGAGTCGCTTTATCTCCCTGGCTGGGGCTCACTTGATGCAAAATTGTATGGCATATACACGTCAAACATGCCAGCAACCGACTTCTACACTGGTGCGACCGGAAACTCATATGAGATAGGTCTGACCAATACTGTGGATATGGACTACACTGGAGACACGAACATGGCAATGTGGGTGCGCTGGCAGCAATTGAGCAAATCTCCTCAAAGCGCTACCACGATACTCAACCTCGTCTGGACAGATTATGCAGCCAGCGCCGTCGTTGGAACTAAAGGTGTACTTGGGCCACAAAACGCTGCCACACAGAATTTGGTTTCGATACCGGTGACCCCGACCCGTCTCTTGATAAAGTACCACTACCTGTTCGGTATTCCGGCTTTCCTTGCAGCTCTAGGAATCATCCTCGTCACTATCGTCGCTTTTGTGGTACTTATATTAGGCCGCGGTGGCATCAGCAGGATGCGTTCTCATCTACACCAAACATCTCCAGGCCGCATCTTCACAACGTTCTTGTACCCCATGCCTGGCGGTATGACCATGAGCAGCAGAGATTGGACTAAGCAAATGGGTAAGAGGCGTATAGACGTGTCTGGCGATTACCCGCTTGCAACAGAGGGTATGCGAGGTCCCGAGAAAGGCCTCAGGGTTGCTGAGTATGAGAGATCGGTTTCTGAAGTGTACTCAGCAGAAGGAGAGAGATTCCTGGCGGGCAACGGTCAGATGAGCCCAAATCCTGGACACACTAGAGAACAATCTGCGGGGGATATCGGAGGACACGGATTGCATCCGCAGCCATATACCGGCAGCGGACGCTTCTAATGCATTGATGTAATTTTCCACTGTAGAGGAGGTTCAGAAATAATGTAATCTTCTGCGTTGTATCTTGCAGGGAATGTGAAGAACTTTCAAGCACGGTAATCAGGTGCATCTGCCCGTCCAGTGCTGCTTTCTTGGGCCCGAGCCCCCTGCAAACTTCAGGCCCAAGGCGCTATAGTTTTAGCACCCTGTAGTTATTTCCCCATCTAACGCCCATCATCCTGTATTAAGATGATCAAGCGCGGAGCCCACTGTTGCTGATCTAGCAAACATCTGGGTTTGATTCATTATCGCCGGGTTCAATTTTTTTTCCATTTCATATCATCCATGAGCTCGCGCGGTGCTTCCCGTATAGGAATACTTCGTACAGGAAGTATTACTGTATTGATGCCGTGGAACGTCGGCCATTTTATGCCCGGCCCTATCGGACGTCCTCGACGCCCACCTCCGCCCATAAGATGCTTCATAAATCACCCCGCCTCAGCACACCTGGGGCTTTATCCACGACGGAGACAACACTGTTCATTCTCGAGACTTCTAAGAAGAATTGATATCAGGACATGGTCACGTCCTCTCAAGCATGGGAGACACCGACGTCCTGATCATAGGCGGAGGCCCAACAGGCCTCATGCTCGCCCTAGAACTTTCCCTTCAAAATGTCTCATACCGTATTATCGATTCAGCACCGCAGCGCTCAGACAAGAGTCGTGGAATGGTCGTGCATTCGCGCACCATGGAGTTGCTTGCTCGTCATGGGATCATGGATGAATTACAGGGCCTTGGATACACTCTCAAAGCCTCACGCATCTTTGTGAACAAGAAATTCGTGTTCGAGATGGATATCAAAGATCTGGATTATGGGGACACGCAATTCGGAGCGCCTTTGATGATTAGCCAGGCGGAGACGGAGCATGTGCTTGATAAGGCTTTGGAGAAGTATGGGAAGAAGGTCGAGAGGCCTGTGAAAGCGGAGAGAGTGGAGCAAGATGATGAGGGTGTTACTGCTTGGTTGTGCAATCCTGATGGGACTGAAGAGAAGATACGCTGCAAGTATATTGTTGGGTGTGATGGAGCCCACAGTGTTGTGCGGAAGGCGGCGGGGCAGAAGTTCGATGGGGGCACCTATCCCCAAGACTTCATTCTCGCCGATGTGCATTTGAAGGTATCCATCCCCTCTCTTTATATCGCTTCCTTGATTTTGCAGTATTGGGCTTCCCCAGCTGGGTTTCATAGTTTTCGTTTTTTAATCTCTGGGTAAACCACGGTACTGACCCTTTGAAGTGGGATATGCCAACCAACCTCTATGTTATGCTTGGCAGTGCTGGCTTTCTCGGTTGTATGCCGATGAAAGATGGCCTTATGAGACTCATTTGCAGTCGACCTCGAGAATGGGGCAAGGATACCGAGCCGACAATCGAGCATTTCCAAACTGCTATGGAAAACCTCGCGCCAGGGAAATTTGAGATCTTGGATTCAGTCTGGATAGCTCGTTTTCGACTACACCACCGAATCATCGACAACTACCGAGTTGGGAGGTTGTTACTAGCAGGTGATTCAGCTCATGTACACAGCCCCGTCGGTGGACAGGGCATGAATGCAGGTATGGGCGATTCGATCAATCTAGGCTGGAAACTAGCCTCGGTTCTCAGAGGAGAGAAAGACGATTTACTCTTGGATTCTTATCACATTGAACGGCATAGAATCGGTGAGCATCTACTTTCACAGACCGATCGAGCTTTTGAGTTTGTTTCGACCAGCAATCCGATTTGGCTGTTTTTGCGCAACACGATTCTACCATGGGTCATGCCCTGGGCTATGCGGGATCGTGCCACCCGAGCGCATCGCATTCGATTCATCTCACAACTGGGAGTCAGGTATCGCCATAGTCCGATAGTAGGTTCCGCTTCGACATGGCAAGGGGCTTTGAAGGGCGGCAATCGGGCTCCTGATGGCAAGATCTCAGGGGTGAACGGAGAGAAAAATCTGCACGATCTATTTCACGGACCTGGACATCACTTGCTTTTGTTTTCGGGCGCTGATTCTAGAGCGCTGGATGCGGAAGCGCTCGAAAAGGAGGCGTCCAAGTTCACAGACCCCTCCGTGAAGATCCATAAAATCCTGAATGGAGATTCTGTGACGGGTGGAGCCCATACCGACTCGGATGGTTCGTTGCATAAAATGTATGGTTTCGCTGAGCCTGGTTACGTTCTTGTTCGACCCGACGGGTATATATCTTTTATTGGGGCTATGACATCTGTGGACGAGCTGAAGAAATGGGCGGAGTGAGGGAAAAAATCACCTCATGGATGTAAAGCCACCCAACGCCCCTCAAACTGTCATATCTAGTCTCACATGAACTCTGATGCAAAACTTCGTCGATGAGTGATGGTTATAGATAAATATAGGTACTATCATAAGTCCCGATTAATTATGGTGTAATGGATCTGCCGAAATCCCATTCACGACGTCTGCCGATTTATCAACCTGGTGATATCATATTCGCCAAATACTCCCATCTCTAACTTTTATATAACGCCTTTGGATACACTGTGAGATCTCCTTGTAGCTAGTGGACTTAGTGCTGGCCTGATATCAATCGGTCTGTCTTGATCATCAAGTCCGGGATATGAAATGGCTTGGGAACAATATCATCCTTCACATCATTAGCACTGTCATTATCTCTCAAAAACATGAGTATCACTTACCATGCCAGCCTCGAGAGCAAGATTCATCTGCTCTGTCCTCGTGTTGGCGGTGACAGCAATTATAGGCACGTGACGGTTGAGCTTTCCTTCGCGCTCCATGTCGCGGATCGCGCGAGTAGCTGCAAGGCCATCCATTATAGGCATTTCAAGGTCCATCAGAATGATTGAGAGCTCCATTTTTGGACTATCAGTAGCCTCATGCCAGAGCGTCGTTTTCGACAGAAAGTCCAGAGCCTCGACCCCGTGATTTGCAACGTGCACCGTGCACCCAACATTGCGTAATTGCTTACTGAGGACTTTTTGGTTGATCAGATTATCTTCAACTAACAGTATGTGATAGTTGTGGCGTTTTTGGAGGGACCGTTGCGGGGTTGTGGACATTTGCGTGTCGGGTGATGAGAAAGAGGTAGGCTGGGAAAGCTGCGTCGGGGAACTACTGCTACCGACAAAGCCATTAGACACTTCGGGTGGAGGTCGACTCGATTTTCTGGCTTTGATATAGAAGGCAAAGGTGCCTTAACATTTTCGACTCAGCACATTTTTGAAGCGTGGGATGTCAAAACTTACTTCCTTTACCAGCTGTTGACGCAACACCAATCTCTCCTCCTTGAAGCTCTGTCAATTCCCGTGAAATAAAAAGTCCGAGTCCAGAACCTCCGTATTGCACATGGGTCCTCGGTGAAGCCTGACTGAAACGGTGGAATAGTCGAGTCTTTTCATCATCCGAAAGCCCTCTCCCAGTGTCCTTTACAGCAAAATATAGATATACCTGTTGGCCAGTTCCCCAATCTGGAGCAAGAGTCAAATCTTGTGTGGCTTTCGAATCCTTCGATGAAAGCCATTGGACATCAGATGCTTCATCTTTTGGTGGATTGGACATAGACGCGCCCAGATTGACAGCGATTTCGCGCCTATCTTCTGTCCGAGTGAACTTGATTGCCTAATTCTCCATTAGTATTTGGAATGACACAGACTAGAATATCTTACATTAGTCAACAGATTAATGAAGACCTGTGTAAGCCGGACCGGATCGCAGAAAACCCATTCTATTTGAGCGTCCTGAAATGATCGCTCGACCACAAAATCGATGCTTATATTGTGTGCCTGTAGCTCGCCTTCGAACATTTTGAGTGTTCTGCGGACGGTCGATTCGACTTCGACTTGCACAGGTGAAACATGCAGCATTGTAGAATTTAACTTCGACAAAGTCAATACATCATCAATGATACGCTTTTGGTGCTGGGCACAGAGAACGATGGTCTGCGCGGCATCCAGGTTGCTTTCAATGAGCTCTTTGCATGACGCTATAGACTTGGCCCGGGATTGGAACTCGATGAGAGAGTTCGCGATACCGTCGGCGCATAGCATTATCGCACTCAAGGGATTTCGCATTTCGTGTGAAGTCATATCGATGAAGGTCTCTTGCTGCCGTTTGGCTTCTTCTGCTTGTATCCTACTATTCATTTGTACGGACTCCGCCCATTTGAAGTGGCTAATATCAGTGGTACAGCCGAAGACTTTCGTGAGTCCACCTTCGTCGTCGAATTGGGGCAAGGCAAGAAAAAGAATCCAGGTACTGTCGCGAACCGGCCCATTGGCTTCTTGTCTAATCCAAGGTTTTTTGAGTCTTAATTCTGAAGTGACTTCCTCCGCGACAGTCAATTTTTGCCAATCCCGATGGAACGCTTCATGATCTTGTGGATCAATCGAATTCAGAAACGACATCGGATAGTGCTCTTCCGGATCTCTTGAGTGTCCCGTCATTTCATACCCTGGAATAGTCAGCGTTTCCTTCATCAAATCGCAGGAATACCACGATAAACGCATCCAGACTGTGAAAACATGTATCGGTAGAATAGCTAGGCTCGCAGTGGACAAATTAAACGGCACTGATGATTGCTAATTTTGAATGTCCCACTCGGTGTGGCATATCCAAAAATGTATTCATCTTTCTCTGTCCGCCATGCGCCAGGGTGCGGACTCACATTGAGAATTCGCCCAGGTAATCTTCCCCTCGGTATCAAAAGTAAACATGCCTTCGCAAAATTAGTTATGATCGTCGAACGAATCTTGCAGTGGGTTTACATACCACAAGGAGCTAACTCTGCCATCTGTCGAAAATTCTTCTCGTGCTGCGCTGCTTCCTGCGTTCGGAGAGCGAGCTTCTCCACAAGATTTGCGCGCTGGACTGCGTCCTCCTCAATGTGCTTCAACAGCGAAATATCGGTTCTGACTATATTAGCGAATCATCATGTGCGTTCTCGTCTTCGACTTACATGCAACCCATGATAGTCTTCAACTTTCCGTCTTTGTCGAACTCTTGATCTGGAAATGAACCTAGATTAGCCTACACTTCTCCGACGAGAGTAGACTGCAAAATACCGCAGGATGCCAAAATCCACCTCTGCTTTGGGTCTCCCGTCACATCATCATGCCAAGGTTTACGAAGCCTCAATTCAAATGTCCGTTTGCCTCGCTCTGTGGTCAAGATCTCCCACTCCTTGGTGATCAAGGGGTGGTCAGATTCTGAAATCACGTTCATGAAACTCATTTCCCCCTCAAGTCCACGAGGATGACCGGTAATTTCGTACCCTATATATGCAAATGAGCTTCACAATCATCAATTGGAACACATATTACTTACACATATCGTTTGCGTAGAGAATATTTCCATCTGGGGAGAGGTAATACATGCCCACAGGGTTTAATTCTGTAAGAACCCTGAACTTCGATTCGCTATCGGCAAGTTGTTCGGAAAGCCGCGACTCCTCCAAGGCATTTTCAACATCAATCCTGTCGGAAGTCTCTGTCGACCTAGATGTGGATCGACTAGAGTTTGACCGGGGAGTTCCATGACTTTGGCGGCGTTGATTTGGGACCTGAGATGCACTGATAATTCTCCAACGACACTGCAAAGTCACACTCGTCCAGAACATGCCTGGTAAAATTGTCAGAATCGAGTGGTCACGTACCCTAAGGACCACAAGCGGCCCAAACGAATTGTCGAACAGTTTAGGAGTCATGGGCTTCCTTCCAAAGTGGACAATAAAAACGCTGGAAAAGAAACCATGGAATACTAACCCTTGAAGGTATGACGAGGAAGATAGCCATCCCTGGAGCTCTTGAAATCAGAGTTGCTTGTTGCCCACTCCTTAAAATCCACATCAGCCCCAGAGGTGGACGTTGATGCTTGTGATGTAGTACTCGAAATTGGCGATGGCGGACCGGGGAAAAATGTCTCAGCGAGAACAACATTTCTCAACTCGTCAAAGAATCGCAGAGACCTGTTGCAGTACACGACGGTCCATGGAATTACGCCCGGTTTAGCTGCTGCCGGGGAAAGATCCAGGACGAAGGTAGGCCGACTGTCCTGTTCGAGATACTCCGTTATTCCGATCTCTTTTAGAGACAATGGTGAGCTTGGCAGTGACACAAGGCATTCGTCTCCTGAATCTATATTGGTGTAAGTTATTTGGATTCAATGCATATATTTGACACTGATAAATTACCCTCCGTACTAGATTTCGTGTCTTTAGGCGTCATGCGACGTCCTGCTTGCCTGCCTCTTTTCCTGGATGGTCTGTCCAGACGCTCGGTCATGCTTACGGAGCTGTACGGTATCTCCCACCGCCGCCGGACCAATGCCTCGAAGGCTGGCCGGCGTGAAGCACAGAGATAACCGTTGCAACGTGCTGCAGCTCCCTGCAGCTGTGGGGAGCAATGAGGAGATGCTGCAGTAGTGCACCGGCACTGGACGATTTTACGTAGGGATGCCTCCGGGGTCGCGGATTTGAGCCCTGTTGAAGATTGTTTTGGTCCCTGTACGGAAGGTCCAGTAGCGCGCGTGCCCCTGAAGGCTGCTCTTTGAGGCTAGGCGGCCGAGATCTTGATGCATGCATGCAATGGCAATCTATTACCCTCTCCGCAACGTCGAAGATTTATTGATGTGAGCTGTCCAGTGTCCAGGAATGCAATGTTGTCGGATTTGAGTTGAGGTCGTTGCTGCCAGCTGCAGTGGCGTTTTTCGCGTTGCACCCAAAAGAAGCAACTCCAAGCCACGCGGATGACGGATCGCCGATCACCTGCCTTTTCGAGAGACACACGCTCCCTTGTCAAATAATTTGCGATATTTGTCTTCTCTCTCTTCTCTCAATATTGCAAGGCAGATGTTTTCACAATACTTTGGATATGTGTCGCGGCATGTTCGATAGTGAGGGGTAATGATGGTACCCCTCATCTTTGCGACATGACAACGATTTGAGAGAAGACATGGTGTTGTATTCTGTCGAGCTGTAAAGTCTTGCAATTGCTGAAGAGCCCCAGTCTTCGTCGCCGAACAAGCTTCCTCCTCAAGCTTTTGAATATGCCTGCATCTTGTTGGACAGAAAAGCGGCAGTTACTCTGCATGTCCCACGCCGAGTGGAATATTCAAGATCCGCAATATCCAGCGCCGCTTTTCTCTGTCCAGCCAGCGCGAGCCTGCAAGCGCAGTGACTGCAATATTGTATAATCTCTCCCCTCTCCTTATCTTTTTTGCACTCAGGCTGTTGTCGTATCTGCGTGTCCTTTGTCTTACAGGGACAGACTGGCCAATTTGACCAGTATAACATGATCGTTCTAGTTCGTCGGCTTTGCAGGATTCTCCTTCCAGTCGGTTTTCTTCTGCGATCCATGTCCACAGGATTTCCGTACATGCCGCTATCTCGTGGGCGAG
>Ga0247778_1001160_pt1 | contig 13572 bp, 11 predicted proteins | sample UWRJL049202B5_FD_179939 | JGI IMG/M metagenome (GOLD analysis project Ga0247778, IMG submission 179939) | Plant litter microbial communities from Arlington Agricultural Research Station in Wisconsin, United States - UWRJ-L049-202B-5 | ecosystem: Environmental > Terrestrial > Plant litter >... | reverse complement strand
CTCCTCCATTCGCGCAGCTGGCCTGCCGTCCTCATACAAAGGCAGAGCGGACTGGCGCGACCGGAATCGTGACAGGCCCCTTTCCAGCATCTCTGCCTCCTCCCCGGTCCGGGACCCTGACGGAAAGGCATGCAGCCCTTGCAGGGCCTTCAACGTGTCCTTCAATGATGGGTTTATATGCAATTCCCATTCCATCTCTTCTTTTTCATCGGGAGTTAGCTCACCCGCCACATATTTAGCGAGAAGGTTCGCTGCCCTTTCAGAGTCCATCATAATAAGAAAATATCTCTTTGATATAGGAAGGACACAGCATTTTCAAAAAACCCTTAAAAGAAAATAAAAAAATTTACCTTTATTCATCAGGCGTGCATTTCTCCAAAAAAAGTAACCACCGGTTACATCAAATGGAAAGGACTATTAACAGACCATTGGACAAGGTGATTGAGTTCGACGAGCGAGCCTTCGAATCCCTCTACAGGCAATACTTTGTCCGGCTGTACCGGTTCTGTTTCTCCATCGTGCATCAAAAACAGCCCGCCGAGGAGATCGTACATGATGTATTCATGAATTGCTGGAAGAAGAGAGAGACTTTATCATCCATCAGTAACCTGGAAGTCTATTTGTATGTTGCCGTAAAGAACCTATCCCTCAACTATCTCCGGGATGATCATTTTTCCCACAGCGTGGATATCGCAGAACGCAGCAACGATTTTATCCATTTCCAGGCAGATCCGGAATCCCTGATGGTCAGCGCAGAAGCGGTAAAAAAATTGGTGGCTGCCATCGAACAGCTGCCGCCAAGATGCAAATTGATATTCAAGCTCATCAAAGAGGACGGACTGAAATACAAGGACGTCGCTTCCTTATTGGAACTTTCCGTTAAGACCGTAGAGGCCCAACTGGTCATCGCCATCAAAAAGATCGCCGGCGCCCTGGGAGACGACTAAGGACAACCACTTATCGCCTCACTAAAGACTCCTGATACACCCAACGAAAAGGATACATACCAGGCCGATAAAAATGACCCATGACCACCAGCTCCTACTCATACCAGTCATAGATTTCATTACCGATCGTATCGACCATAATGGCGCATTTTGGGGAATCTGTTTCCCAGTCCACACCCCTACGTTTGACCTGCCCGTAGTAGACATTATTCAGGACGACTTGAAAAGAGGTGGGTATTCTGTTCTGAACACCGGTCTGCAAAGGCTTGATCTCGCCGCGGTACGATACGCCGTCGTAGGAAAAATGGATGGGGAATTTGTTAAACATGACAGATTATTTCCAATAAATAATTTAATAATCATGCCAATTCCCTCCGTTTTACGTTGCCAAATTATTATGTCAACCCGCCGGACATCTTACCGGATCTGCGGGAAGGCCATCCCCGTGATCTTCCGGTACAGATCGACCGCATACAGATCAGTCATACCGGCAATAAAATCCACGACGGATTGGATATCCTGGTAAAAGGTCCCGGCCTCCCCCTTGATGACGAACTGCCCGGAGATAAGTTGCAGGAGCTTCTCCGATTTGGGTGACCGGGGATCCAGCACCGCTGCAAAGAACTCCTGCAGCAGCCCTCCGATAACATTATACCCGGCTATCTCGATCTCCACCACTGAACGGTGGTTATAAATATGCTCAACAGAGAACGCATCGATCTTCTTCACCAGGGCCTGCTCCCGTTCGGGAAGATAATCGATCAGGGACTTCCCCAGTCTTCCTTCCAATAACAACTCCTCATTTTCCATAAAAACATCCCGTACACGATGGATCAGCAGGTTGATCAGCTTGGCCCGCAGGAACTGAACCTTCTGGTTATCGTCATTGATCCCCTTAAAGATCTCTTCCACCCGTCCACGGGCATCATAACCTTCCTCACGATCGAAAAAGGCAAGGAACAAGTCCTTTATGGTATCGATGGATATGATATTCAGACGGTGGGCATCTTCGAAATCGATGACCCGGTAACAGATATCATCGGCAGCTTCTACGAGAAAAACAAAAGGATGCCGGGCAAAAATATTCTGCTCAGCATGCAGTTGCGGGATCCCCAGCTCGGCTGCGATCTCTTTATAGGTATCGATCTCGGAATCGAAAAATCCCGATTTCTTCGTAGCCAGCTGCTGCTTGTTAAACCCGTTGATGGAGTCTGCCGGATATTTCACGATAGAGGCCAGGGTGGCATAGGTCAGTTTGAAACCGCCGGGCTTCTTTTCATTAAAATGATGCGTGAGGGTCCTGAAGGCATTGGCATTCCCCTCAAAATACAGAAAGTCCTTTTGCTGGTTGGGGCTGAGCTCAGCATAGAACCGGTCCCGTCCTGCTCCTTCGAGCCCGCGGAAGAAAGTGCGTATCGCGTCTTCTCCCGAATGCCCAAAAGGAGGGTTGCCGATATCATGCGCCAGGCAGCCCGCGGCGATGACGGAGGGTAATTCATATTTATAGAACTCCCGGAATTCCTCCCCCAGATCCGGATATCGATCCGCCAGGGCATCCCCGACGGCCTTTCCCAGGGATCTGCCGACGGAAGCCACCTCCAGGCTATGCGTCAGGCGATTGTGCACGAATAAAGGACCGGGCAGGGGAAATACCTGGGTCTTATTCTGCAGACGGCGAAAGGCGGAGGAAAAAATAATGCGGTCATAATCACGGAGAAAAGAGGTCCTTAGACGGGGGTCGGGCTTCCCGGCTCCGGTAATGGCCTCTTTGTCCTCTGCGGACCGGGTCGACCCGGTCCGCAGAGGACTATATAATTGCTGCCAGTTCATTATTTTTTGCATTCGGTCCCAAATATTGGGCGCAAAGATAAGAATTGCCCGGAGAGCCTATTTTTTCTTTATCGGTCTATCCCCATAAACAATATAGGCCGTTGTATTGACACCTGCCTCCTCTCCCCCTCCCAATGCCCTCAGTTTCACGGTGTGCCTGCCATTTGCCAGGCCGTATTTCCAGCACAACTCATTTCTTCGGATAGTATATGAGGTGGGCAACCTGACCGTATCTTCCTGCTGCCCGTCCACTGTTACACCCAGTCCGGCCAGAGGATCGGGCATCCCATCCTTTTTTCGCGTTGCGTTCCCCAAAACCACAAAACCGGTCCCCTCGAATGCAAAGGCTTTTTCCCTGATATCCCGGCCAGGCCAATCCTGTTTCAACAAGGGGACCATTGCGGGAAAGCTTTGCTCGAAGGAGACAGGCTGAGGAATCTCGCGAACAATGACCACGGAATCCCCTTCCACCCTGCCGCCATGGCGGCGGATATTCTCCAGGGCCTGCCGGAAACCGGTCTCATACACCTTATGAAGAGACATGCTGGTATATTTGAAATCAATGGACTCCGCTTCAGCCAGACCCATTTTCCAGTAGGAAGGAATATTTTTGTACCCCAGTACAGTGCCCAGCACCCCTCCTGCGGTCGACGGATTGCAATCCGCATCCTGCCCCGCCCTTGTCGCAATTTCCAGGGTCCGGCCAAAGTCCCCATTCCCATACAACAAGCCCAATACCACATAGGCGGCATTGATCTTTGCATCGATATCAAAAGCGTCAAAGACGCCATCCGGGCAGCCTGCATCCGAAGACCAGGCCTTTTGCAGCTCCCACCAGGTCCTGTGCCAGTCCAATGGATAAGCCCGGTGCCAGCGAATCACGTCGGCGATACAACGATAAAAGTCGCTGGCAGGCGGAATGGTCTGCAATGCACCTTCAACAATGCGGTCGATGTCCCTGGAAGTAAAGGCCAGGGCATACATCGCACCCACAAAAACACCGCCATACCAGCCATCGCCATAATTCATAATATGTCCGATCTTGTCGCTTATCGCAGAGGCTGTATTCGGCATGGCCGGGCTCATCAGCCCTGCAAAGTCAGCTTCTATCTGGTAGTCGATATCATCCGCATGCGGGTTGTTGACCCAATTTCCCGACAGGGGCGGCCTGATCCCGGCGAGGATATTATACCGGGCCGACTGGTTGGCATGCCACAGCACATAACCCGCATGGGCAAAGGCGTTAGCGAAAGAGTCGACGGGTGCATCCAGACCCAGTCTTTCAAATACCTCCACAAAAGTCAGGTCCATATACAGATCATCATAGAGACCCGGATTGTCCACCATGGTCTTTTTGAGGTAACCGTCATACCAGGTCAGCGGCTGATAGTCCTGAATAAAGGTTCCATTATACCTGAATTCGTAGGGTCCTCCGAAAGTAACAGCGATAGTCTGGCCCGCCCAACCGCCCATGATCTTGTCGCGCAATGCAGCCTTCGTAAACGTGATGGTCTTTTGCTGGGCGAGAGCCGCTGCCGCCGGCAGCAACAGCGCCATTATACAGGCTTTGAACTTCTTAATCATAAATACTATGTTCTACCCGGCTTGTAAAAAACATGATTCGTCAGCACCCCAATCCCATCGATCAGGATATCCACCCTGTCTTTTTCCTGTAAAGTGAAATCATTCGGCGGCACCAGGCAGGTCCCGGTCATCAGGTAGGCGCCGGAGGCAAAGTCCATCTCGCGGAACAACCAGCCCGCCAGCTCGGTCAGGGACCGCTTGATCTGGCTGATCGGCACTTCACCCGTATAGACTTCCTTGCCATCCCGCTGGATCGTCATATGGATCACCGTGCTGGCAACAATGGGTTCCTCCGGTATAAAAAGACAGGGGCCTATTGCCGCACTTCTCTCATAGACCTTCGCCTGTGGCAGGTACAGGGCATTTTCCCCTTCGATGCTGCGCGAGCTCATATCGTTACCAACAGAATAACCCTGAATATTGCCCATAGAATTAATAAACAAAGTGAGCTCCGGTTCGGGCACATTCCACACCGAATCCCGGCGGATATAGACAGCCTCCCCATGCGCAGCGACCCGGTGGGCCAGCGATTTAAAAAAAAGTTCCGGCCGCTCAGCCTCATATACTTTATCATAGAGATCCGCACCGCCCGACTCCTTCGATTCTTCCATACGTGCATTACGGCTACGCAGGTACGTTACCCCTGCCGCCCAGACCTCCTGGCTCCCGACAGGCGCCTGCAAACCCTGTCCCAGCCAGCCATCTGCCTCATCGACCGACAGTTCCTGCAGACCGGCTGAATTGTTGAGAAATCCGTATAATCCATCCCGGTTGATCAGCTGATCCCAGGGCAGATCGATAAAAAAATATTTATCGCCTTTTTCCAATACATTCCCCTTCTTCGTTTTGAATAATTTCATAGCTAAGATCGTTTTGGCGCCAATATAGCACATATTTCTTATTTGAATACCAGCAGCCAGCCCTTTCCCGAGGGAGCGGAATGGGTATACTTTATATCTTGCGCCTAAGCGCTCAGCAGGTCCGCCAGCGCATTTAATGTGTCATGTAAACACTCCCGGCAAGATTTACAGACAAGTTATAAATAATTGATATTCAATATATTGACACCCTTCGTGTGATATACTTATTTTCAGCAACTATATTTTTTATTATCTTTATCAAAATCTGAACGGTATAATGTTAACGTACAACACCATATTAAAAGAACTCAAAGATATTCCTGTTAACAGGCTGGAAGAATTGTATGATTTTGTTCATTCTTTAAACCCAAAGATTAAAAAATCTGCCAGTTTGAAGAAGAAAATTTTGTCATTTGGGGGGGCATTCAGCGATATGTCAGCAAAGGATTACACAGACTTTCTTAAAGAGACAAAAAAAGCCAGAACTAATCTATTTGACCGGAATATTGATCTGTAAAATTTGATCTGACCCTGTAGAAATAAACTCTTCAGATGGAACTTTCACTGCTTGACACGGATATTCTTTCGGAATTTTTAAGGGGGAATCCCAAAGTGGCCGCGAAAGTCGATGAACACGTTGAAGAATACGGCCTTGTAAATTTAAGCATCATTACTTATTACGAGATTCTGAACGGCCTTCTATACAAGGATGCAAAAAAACAATTAAAGAAGTTTACCGATTTTGTCGAGCTGAACAAGGTTATCCCTATGACCATGCGAACAGCAAAAATTGCTGCAGAAATTTACGCTGATCTTCGCAAGAAAGGCCGGGAAATAGGCCACACGGATACTTTAATCGCAGGCATTGCAATCGCAAATGATCTGCAACTTATAACGAACAATACTGATCACTTCAAGCGCATCAAAGGATTGGAGATCGACAACTGGACGAAGTAATATAAAACTGTCAGTAACCCTACTATAGGCTATGGATTTCACACCATAAAATATGCTGATGGAAAGACCAGGGATTTTTTCCAAATTGGATTGAGCGCAAACAAAACCCGAATTTCCATCTATATCCTTGGCATCAGGGATAAGACATACTTAACCCAAACGTATGGAAAAAAACTGGGCAAGGCGAGCGTGACCGGGTATTGCATTAAGTTCAAAACGCTAAAAGATATAAACATTGATATACTTGCGGCAGCAATACGATATGGGGGTGAGGCTCAGCATGAAAAGCGAACCGATGAAAAAATAAAACCATGTAAATTCCCCGCCGTTGATATTCTTCACCCAAAACCCTGAAAGGTACAGGCCGGTCTGATCTTTCGATCAGCTTTTGGTGGATATACTATTGAACGGTTGGACCTTTCAGGATACCAACTTTGGACTTTTCAGGAAAGCTTCCGGAAATTTTAAGATCTAACTTTGCGACATAAAATTTTCAGGCAATGGAAAATAAAGTATATGTCATCACCGGGCCCACCTCCGGAATCGGTTACGCTACCGCATTGGAACTTTCAAACTACGGCACAGTTATCCTCGTCGGAAGGAATCCCGAAAAACTTGCGAAAGTGCAAAAGGATATAAAAGATAAAGGACGGAACGCGGTATCGGTGGTATGTGACATCTCAGATATTAAAAGTGTGCACCAGGCCGCACGGCAAATAATAGAACTTAAGGTCCCGATAACAGGCTTGCTCAACAATGCGGGAATTATGCCGCAAAAAACGGCAAAAAGCGCGCAAGGCTGGGACAAGACCTTTGCCACAAATTTCCTCGGAGCATTCGCCTTGACCGAGGCATTGGCACCTCATCTTCCCGACGGGGCAAACGTGGTTTTCATCGGCTCTGCGATTGAAGATCCCGAACGCAAGCCCGCAAAAGTGTTGGGCATGAAGGGAGCCCGTTACCTCTCTGCTGAAGCAAGTGCACGTGGCGAGTGGAAAGCAGGGGGCTCTAAAATGCCTGGCATAGACGCATACGCTACTTCAAAGCTCTGTGTGCTTGCCTCGGCAATGTTCTTTGCACAGGAAATTCCTCGATTGCATTTCAACGTTGTTGAGCCGGGAATAACCCGTGGCACAGGCCTGGGCGCTGAAAGTACGAACGCTTTTGTACGTTTCTTATTTGGCATTATTATGACGACTATACCGCCATTTTCCAAATACAGCAGCACCTCTAAAAAATCAGCAAAAGTCATTACCCGGGTTTTGACTGATAAATCCGGTAAAACAGGTGTCTATTTTGATGAAAAAGGTGTACCCATGCTGGGTTCTGAACTTTCACGAGATACGAAATTCCAGGAGCGCGTTGTTGCCGAAACCCACGAGCTATTGGCAAAGGTTAAATAGTGTAACTTTATGCTTCAATGAAAGACGCGGAAACACACATGCACTATGTGGGGAAAGAAATCTCCCCCGAACAATTTATCGCCGAACATACATTCGTTTATATCATAAAAGGCATAATGAACGGGTATGACGGAAGCCGACAGGAAACATTGAAATCCGGTGACTGTTGCCTTGCGAGAAAGAATCGCCTGGCACGTTACAACAAAGAAAAGATAGACAGCGAAATCGAAAAAGTGTTTGTATTCTTTGATGAATCGTTCCTTAAAACATTTCAGGAACACCACCCGGCAAAAGTAACTGAATTCAAATCACCGGAGACATTTGTACGGGTTAATAAAAATGATTTACTGACTAATTTTATACAATCGCTGCAGCCTTATTACAATCACGGTAAAATAAGCAAACCATTTGCTGATGTAAAGCGTGAAGAATTGCTGATTATTTTATTGCAGGCGCAACCTGAACTTGCAGGTCTATTTTTTGATTACGGCATTCCGGAAAAAATAAATCTGGAAGAGTTTATGAACCAAAACTTCAGATTCAATGTGAGCATCGAACGATTCGCCTATCTGACAGGACGCAGTTTATCCGCTTTTAAAAGAGATTTTCAACAGACATTCAACGAAACACCAAGCCGTTGGCTGGTGAGCAAACGCCTCAACGAAGCCCATTTTCTTATCTACAAACAGAACGAAAAGCCTTCTGATATTTATCTTGGTTTAGGATTCGAGACTTTGGCGCATTTTTCTCATGCTTTCAAAAAACAGTTCAATATAACACCCACTGAACTGACGAAAGGAAAAACAAATGGATAATCGTTGACCGGTATACTCTTGAACTTCATTAAAATGGTAATTTACTTTTTCGATGTTTTGATCCGCTAAAAAAATGAGCCGATGAAATAATTAATTCCAATACAGATTCAATTGATCGCCGATCTGAATTGCACAGGAGATATACTCGTTTTTATTTTGAATAACCTGCTGAAAGACTGCGGATGCTCAAATCCCAACTGATAGGCCACTTCGCTGATGGTCAGATTCGTGGAGGAAAGTAATTCTTTTGATCTTTCGATCAGCTTTTGGTGGATATGCTGCTGTGCGTTCTGCCCGGTGAGCGAACGCAGCATATCGCTTAAATAGTTTGGAGTATAATTTAACTGCGCTGCCAGGTATTGAACGGTTGGTATACCATGACTGACCGGCTTCTCTTCATTAAAATATGCACTCAACAGTTCTTCCACTTGCTGCAGCAACTCGTTGGCAACCACCTGCCGGGTTAAAAATTGACGCTTGTAAAAGCGCTTGGCATAACTCAGCAACAATTCGATCTGCGCAATGATAACCTCGCGGCTGAAGTCATCTATCCGGCTGTTCAGTTCAGCCTGAATGATAGAATATATTGAAAGTATGGTAGCTCTTTCCTGCTCGGAAAGATGCAGCGCCTCGTTGGCGGCGTAGGAGAAGAAACCGTACTGTTTCATTTTCCGGGCCAATGGATAACCTTGCAGGAAATCCGGATGGATGATCAGCGAATAACCGGCATTGCCCTCATAATTTTCCATACCACCCATGATTTGATTGGGTGCAGTGAATAAGAGGCTACCCTCGTCAAAATCATAATAACCCTGACCATACCTGAACTTTCCACCCAGTCTGGTAATGAAAGAGATCTTATAAAAACTTAGCACGTAACTGACCGGAAGCCGGCACAAGTCGATCTGCCCTTCCGTAGCATCCATCAAAGAGATCAACGGGTGAACGGGCCCCGGAAGACCCAGCATACGGTGTATCTCGGATATGGATTCCAGCTTACTGACTTTCGGGGTGTCTTTTTTCATTTTTGAAGATAATAAATAAAACCGGTGACTACCTTGGCCACCGGTCCATAAATGAAGTTGCATGTAACATTAGCCTGCGATTACCACGGAAACGGGCCGTCCGGACCTGTGAAAGTGGCGGTCGGACCATCTGTTTCCAATGCCACACGCACCGGCTCACGCGACCCTACCTCGAGCGAATCAGTGCCCTGGAAATTATTTAGTGCGGTAGCGGTAAAACCAGGGCTGACTGCGTTGACCTTAATATTTTCCTTTTCCAGTTCTATGGCAAACGCCAGCGTAACGGCATTAAGGGCCGTTTTGGAAGCAGCGTAAACAACACCGAAGTGTTCCCTTGCCCAACAGGCAGGATCTGCGATCCAGGTCAGAGAGCCCAAGCCACTTGATACATTGACAATACGGGCTGCCGCTGATTTTCGCAATAAAGGCAGCATCGCCTGCGTAACCGCAATAACCCCGAACACGTTAGTTTCCCAAACAGCGCGCACCTCGTCTAATGAGGCAGTACTGGCCTGGCCGGCCAATGTTATTTCCTCGAGTGTACGTCCTGGCTTTCCGGCATGTGATATCCCCGCATTATTCACCAGCAGATCCAGGCGGCCGAAGTCTTTTTCGATACGTTCCGCCGCCGCGCTGATCGTTGCCTGCAGCGTAACATCCAGTTGGATGGCGTATGCATTGCCCCCAATTTCAACAGCCGCCTTTTCACCATTGCTCAGGTTCCGTGAACCGACATAAACAGAATATCCGTTGGCTGCAAGGGCCTTAGCGATTTGAAGGCCTACGCCCTGGTTAGCACCGGTCACCAAAGCAACAGGCTGGTTGTTTGCCGAAGATTCGATCTGATTTCCCATAAAAATGATTATTGATTAAAAAACAAAAGTAAGCATTCACCATCTTGCCCTAATAACCAAATCAAGGACATCCTTAACCAAAATGAAAGAAAATACCGTGGCTTAACATAACAACATGGGTGAAAACACCCTTGTACAAATTGACGCTTGTTAATAGTTTTGAATCATCCGTCACTGACACTTTAATAAACCCGATCTCATTTACCTCGTCTGCTTCACATTATTTCATTATTAAATCATTGTTATGATTCGAAGACTACTATCAGTCCTGGTATTGGTTATCTGCGGTACTGCCGCCTTTGCCCAGATCGATCTGAAAAAATTGTTACAAGAACGAAAGGCTCCCGACCGGCGGTTTATTCAGCTGAATGCTACCCAGCAGGTGCCTTTCAATTATCTGCATGCGCGAACCATTCTCGGGCTCGATCCCCATTCCGACCTTGTGCTGGCCAACAGTGATACCAGTAGTCCCGGGAAAATTCACTACAGGTACCGCCAGACCTTTCACGGCATTCCTGTCGAGAATGCCATGTACATCGCTCACACGGACGGCGGACGCCTCAAATCCCTCAATGGCGCAGTCGTGACGAATTTCGGCACAAAGATGGACGGACAGATGAAACCTTCCGTCACTTTCAAAAAAGCGCTGAGTATTGCGCTGAACTATGTGCATGCGGAAAAATACGCCTGGGAAGACTCCATCTACCAGGCGCATATCAAATTCAGGAATGGTGACAAAGCCACGTATTATCCATCCGAGGAAAAGACCTGGTACAGCAGCGATGACAGCGTCGATCCGGACAAGTTGCGGTTGGCCTATAAAATAGATGTGTATAGTGTAAAACCTCTTGACAGGAACTTCATTTATGTAGATGCACAGACAGGAAAGATCCTGGGAACACGCCTGCAAATGATGAATTTCGATGCCATCGGTAAAGGCAATACACGATACAGTGACACGGTCATTATCCACAGCGACTCCGTCTCGCCGGCGATCTATCGCCTCCGGGATTATACGAAAGGTAACGGGGTCATTACCCTGCATTCGGATAGTGCCCATTCGGACTTCATCAGCAGTTCCCGCAACTGGAGTTTGTCCGGTCAGGATCAGGCCGCCATGGATGTCCACTATGGGGTCGCCGCCACCTGGGTATTTTATAACAATGCCTTTAGACGCAATAGCATCGACAACAGAGGATATGCCCTGGTCAGCTGGGTCAATGATCCATCCGTCCCGGATAATGCACGCTGGGACGGCTCTGAAATGTTATTTGGCCGCCGGACAAATGCCACCAAAGATGCTGTTGCCGCCATCGATATCACGGGCCACGAGCTTACCCACGGCGTCACCCAACACACCAGCGGCCTCATCTATGGGAAAGAATCCGGCGCCATCAACGAGAGCCTCAGCGACATCATGGGCAAGTCGGTGCAATTCTACACGAAACCATCCGACATGAGTTGGGTCGTTGGCAATGATATGGGATGGCTCCTCCGCGACATGTCCAATCCAAATGCGCATAACCAGCCTGACACATACAAAGGCACCCTATGGTACGATGTGTCATCCTGCTCAGCCAACGGTAACAACGATTTCTGCGGCGTTCACACGAACAGCGGAGTGGGTAATTACATGTTCTATCTGCTGGTGGGAGGCGGCAATGGTACCAACGACATAGGCAACAGGTATTGTGTCACCGGGATAGGCCTGGCCAAAGCTTACCAGATCATTTACAGGTCGAATACAGCCTACCTCACCAGCGGCGCAACCTATGAAGACTGGCGCATGGCCTGCATCAACGCCGCCACGGATCTCTATGGTGCCTCTTCCAATGAGGTGAGGCAGGTAAAAAATGCCTGGTTTGCTGTAGGCGTAGGCAGGAAGGAAGGCGTGGACGTGGAATTTGTAATAGACGACACAGGCAGCATGTCGGAGGAGATAGAAGGAGTAAAGAACAGCATCATACGCGTGCTCAACTCACCGAAATTCTCTTCCGCCAGCGGATGCGGGCTGGTTTATCAGCTCACCACATTCAAGGACAATGTCACCATCAGAACGTCTACTACGGACCTGAATGTGATAAAGAGCCAGGTATCCGCCCTGGTAGCTTCAGGAGGTGATGACTGCCCCGAAGGCTCTGTCGAAGCCCTGGCTGCCGTCACGGATAGCGTCACAGAAGGCGGACTGATCTTTCTTGCCACGGATGCTTCACCACACGCCGGCGTCGATATAGAAGGGATCAAAAATGGCCTGAAAGCAAAAAATATCCGCGTCTTTACCGTCCTGTCAGGTGACTGCTCTGGAGCTTCGGCAGCGGCCTCGCTGAAAGCGACACAAAAAGATGAGGGCAGCAGCCCGCCATACTCGGACAATCACGACACGACCCGGACGGTACAAAAATCAGTCGCGGCAGCGGCACTGCCCTCCAGTCTCACGGCAATCCAGGCCTTCTCCTACATTTCTACGGAGACGGGAGGTATATTCGCCTATGTGCCCGAGGTCAACACCGGCGCTGCAGCCGACCGTACGAGATACGAGAATACAGCCTTCAATATTATCCTGGGCGCCGTCCTCCCCGCCATCACCAGCATTCAACCATCAAAGGCACCTGTAGGCGCCACGCTGGCAGTGACCATCAATGGCTCCAATACAAACTTTAACGGAAGTACAACGCTGTCATTCAAAGACACCGGCATACACGTTACAGGCATTGCCACCCTTTCCCCAATCAAAATAACGGCATCGATTACTATAGCGCCGTCTGTCTCCCTGGGCTTTAAGGATATAACAGCCACAACACCCCTCAGTGAAGGAGTAGTCGAAACGGCTGACGGCATCGGGGTGCTGGAGATAACCTCCGCACCCACAGGACCCACTATCCTCAGCATATCGCCCGCCACAGGACAAGAAGGACAGGTATTGACGATCGTTGTCACCGGCATCAACACCAACTTTAACGCCACCTCAATATTGAATCTGGGCAGCGGCATCACCATCGACTCCATCAGGGCGCTGAGCGCTGTGGAATTACAGGCCCACATCCACATAACCCCCTCCGCTATCCCTGGTTTCAGGGATGTCACGGTCACTACGGGAAAGGAGATCGCAGCCGAATCCGTCCCCGGTCCCTTCCTCATCACGGGCGCAGAATGTATTACGCCTGAAATGAAAGACCTGGGGCAGGTCTGCATGGGCACCCCCGCTATCGATCTCTCGAAACTGGTATCTCCTTCTGGCGGCACTTTTTCCGGTACAGGCGTTTTGGATTCTATCTTCAATCCTGCCGGCCTGGCGGC
>Ga0247778_1001159_pt1 | contig 13599 bp, 16 predicted proteins | sample UWRJL049202B5_FD_179939 | JGI IMG/M metagenome (GOLD analysis project Ga0247778, IMG submission 179939) | Plant litter microbial communities from Arlington Agricultural Research Station in Wisconsin, United States - UWRJ-L049-202B-5 | ecosystem: Environmental > Terrestrial > Plant litter >... | reverse complement strand
AGATTGCATACCTGTACGGGTGGGGAAACGGTGGTATGCCTGGGGGTAAGAGAGGACAGGGAATCCACGCCTTGCAGCCAGGAGCAGGTTGCACTATCGACCAGGGGTATGCCTTCGGCGCTGTCTGCTGCGGCCAGGCCGGCAGAGTCGGCAAAGACGGGTGACTGGTACCATGACAGCAGGGTATTCTTTCTATACTCCCCTGCCTTGTTGTAAAATTTCATCGCCAGTGGGTATAATTTCAACCTGGCGGAGAACCTCGCCAGGTTGGTGAATAGCCTGTATCCGCGCCTGCTGTCTGTGATCAATCGTTTTATTTTGATGACCCTCAGCAATCGCCCCAGCCCTTTCCCCTCATCCCGGGTCCGGTCATAATCAGCCTGGGCCTCCAGCAGATCGGGTGCGAGGTCCTCTTTTTCAATATGCCTGGCGTTTACGGGTAAAAGAGAGTCCGCAGCATAGAGATGATGCGGCAGGCCTTTACCGGCGGCATAACCAGGCAGGCCTGTAACAAGGAATACGATAGCTGGTAAAAATTTCTTATGCAGCGTCATAGGAGAGGTGTTTGGACTGAAATAATCTTATAAGGTAAAAGGTGGCAATGGCCGCAGCCAGATGCTTCAGAGAGTGGCCACTGATCAACCCGGTGAGGGTGTATATAAACCGATCTGCCAGATCGAACGCCTTGGCAATGAAGTACCAGATGACAACCCGTAGCAGGTAAGGATTGCCTCGTCCGTTGCTGGCTGAAGGGAAGAGCAGCAGGATCAGGGGGATCAGCAGCATCGGATAGTACTGGACCAGGACATATAACCGTAGATCGCCGGCCCCCCGTAATTCGGTTATATGCCACCATATTACGCTGGTCACCCCGGTAATAATCAAGGGCCCCAGTAAAAGCCCCCCCAGCCTGCTATTGACAAGCTCTGACAGGGTAGCCGACAACAGGGACATAAAGACAATGGTCATGGGTAGGCGATCATATACCAGGGTATTATTATCCGGTTTAATGTGATACCATGCGGACCCCAGGCCCGTCAGTATTACGCCTGCGAACAGGGTGGCATAGATCACCGGCAGCGGACTGGCGGCAGATGTCCTTCCTACCAACATCAGTCCGACTGATCCTATCAAAACAAAAGGAAGGTTGCTGATAACATTGAGAAAATTTGGTATGCCCGCAAAAGGGCGCCGGTCTGCAAAATCATGATAGACGCCGGACTCGGCGATGGGTCCGGCCATAAATACGGCGATGGTCACCAGGATGGTGAGGAAGATCAGTATCCGTATCTTACTGTTGAAAGAAATATTTGCATATTTCATTTTAGTCTACTAAATTAGTGGACTAAAATACTACAATTCCCGGTAATTTCAAGTTAATATTCCCCATTAATTTTCAGTTTCAGATAGTTGTTTGGGAGGTTGTGTCTACATCCTCCCTTTTTTTTGGTTGACCTGGCCAGATTTAAAACGAAATCGATAAAATAAAAAATAAATTTCTTCGTTTCGTATTAGTCTACTAATTTAGTAGGGTAATGTTCACGACAATACTTTTTGCATGAGTAAGATAATACCCGGCGTTTTTAATGGCGGTGGTCCGCTGACAAACGCACATTTGAACCATTTTAAGAGATATGGCGTCCTGCAGTTCAGGAACTTCGTCGACAGGGAGACGGTGGGCCTTTTCCTGCGGGAGATCAAAAAGGTTGAGGGTTTTCTCCTTATCAATGAGATCAGAAAGATCAATGGAATACCCTTGAAAATAGGTAGTGATGTCGACGGGTCATCCCTGATCCAGCGCATCGCCTTTGCATCTCATTATTCCCCGGTATTGAAAGAGTTCTTAAAGGATCCGCGTCTGACGGCCCTGACCGGGCTGCTGGGGAATTATGAAGGCAGGGTGGCCGAAAATGAGAAGGACGGCCTGGTGGTCAACCACTATGTCAATGCGGGCGCCAGCGCATTCAAACAGTTAGGCTGGCATACGGATAGCCCCAGGGACCTTTTCCTTGGCCAGCGTATACGTCCTATGTTGAATGTTGGCCTGCATCTGGATGACTGTCCTTTTGAGAATGGAGGTCTGCGCGTGCTGCCGGGTACCCACGAACAGGGATTATTCAGGCTGCTGCTCAGGAAAAAATATTTTATCGATCACCGGCCCGACAAACGGGAGGTAGGATTCGAGATCCAGGCCGGTGACCTGACCGTACATGATGGCCGGCTATGGCACAGGGTCCAGCAATCGCCCTTTGAAGGAGAGAAAAGCCGCCGGAGGGTTATGTATATACCTATCATCACGGGTGCCTACCAGCCCAAAAATGAGAATAGTCCTACACCCTTTTATCACAAACTGGGTCAGTTGGCGGGTTTGTCCGTTTCGAGAACAGGAAAGAAAAAAATAGCGGCATAAAAGATATTCGGCCGCATCTGCCGGACAGCCACAGGGCTACCCGTGCAGCTAAGGCGGTCACCTATTTTCATATGGCAAGCAATCGTTAGATCGGGGCTGTATTTCTATACGGCCCTTTTTTTTGGGATGTCCGTCTGGCATGATGGTTCCCTCCAACGGGGCAGGAAATGCCGGCACCCATCTTTTGGGTCAAAAATTCCACACTGTCAATCGTTTTTGGTTTGACACAATTATGGCCTTAAAATTGTTCGGTAATGTTTCATCTAAACCCTACAAGATGCCCGCGACTAACAACACCGCAGATGCCAGCGCCGCCAACAGGAACGTGCTGATCATTGAAGATGAGGCTGAAATGTGCCTGCTGTTGAACCTTGTCCTTGACCATGAGCGTCTGACGATCGAACACGTTAAAACCCTGGCCGCTGCCGATGCCTACCTTGAAAGAAGACTGCCGGCCCTGATTCTTTTGGATAATCGTCTTCCCGATGGCCTGGGTCTTGATTACCTGCTGCACCTTAAAAAGAATTACCCCTGGATAAAGGTCATCGTCATCTCCGGGGTGGACGCCGCTGCGGGGGATGTCGCGTTGGAGGTCGGCGCTGATGCATTTCTGAAGAAGCCTTTTACAAAGGCAGCGCTGCTGGCATCTGTCAATTCCTTGATTAATTAGGGTGAGACTCATCATTTGATCCATGCCTGCAAATCCTTTCCATGCTGGCTGGCTGTAAATTCAATGATATCGGCGCTGGCTAGCCTGCGTTTCACAAAGGGATCCTGTTGTACTATCTTTTCTACTGTATTTCTATCCTTTGCACGTGCAATAATGATCCCGCCAGTACGGGGAACCTGACGCCCGGATACAAGAAAATCTTTGTTTGCATAATGTTTATCCAGGAATGCCATGTGTTGTTTCATCACCGCATCTATCTTTTCCAAGGCCACGAGATAACGCAGGATGATGACGAACAAAGAAGGATGGAGTGCGGACCTGGCTGCGAGTTCCCTGCGTTCCTGCGCGGCCGTCTTCCTTGCCATCGCCGCCGATTCCCGGGCCTGCTGTCTTTTGTCGACCTCTTTCTTTTTGGGTTGTTTGCCAGGCTTGGTTATATGGACTGATGCCGTAGTTTTCGATTTTTCCGGCTTTGGTCTTTTCTTTCTCTTTTTTCCCGTTATCCTGGCCGTGACAAATTCTTTTCTTTTGACCCAGCGTTCGACAGTAGGAGTTGCGCCCGGGACCATTGCTGTATCTCCGCTCTTTTCCAGTTGTTTCAGGATCGATCTGCCGGCACGGGCGGCTGCTGGGTTAGACTGGATCCATTTATCCTGGGCAGTTTTCCGGGTCTGCTGGTAATGTTCGATCGCTTTGTTTAGTACTGCGAGCTCTTTTGGATACCCCTTCAATTTTCTATATATGACCAGCAATCGACTCATGACCTGCTGGTTATTGGGATCTTTATCAAATATCCTTTGATAAATGACGGCAGCCCCGGAGAGCTGACCATTTTTCTCCAGGTTGCGCGCTGATGCTATTTGTTCATTGATCGTTCTTGTTGCCTCCATTCGCCCCGTTTAACAATAATTCATTCGCGCATGCCAACCATCAAAAGGTTTTATCGTAGCACAATTCGGACCTCCATCTTTTCCCGTCCCGGGGATGCGCGTCTCAAGGACTGCATTTGGGTCTTCGATTACCCGGGAGATGAGATCCCAGGTGATGCCCGAAAGAGGGACTTTAATCCTTCGGACCCAGCCGCCAACCTGACCTGCCAATTCTCCTATATCAATATATAGAAACTGGCTCATTGGCTTTCCCTGAACGAAAGGCCCGCCAAACCGGGGGGTATCGTCTTTTTGACGGTCGTTTTTAACTTGAATGGTTAGGTTGAACTGCATATCCCGACCAATGGATCTTTGTGTTTGGATCGTTTCATATTTATTTCCTGCACCTTTCTGTAGTCCAAAGTCCACCCCGACGGGAGGCGTTTGCAGTACAATAAGAAGTTTAAGATCGTTAATCATGTTATATTGACATTATATCTGAATCGCATGCGATGATTAAGCAGAATGTCTATCTCTTATGCCTCCATGAACTTATCATATGTAATTTAATCTTACTTCTCTGCAAATGACGAAATACTTTTTCGGGAATTTGGGTATATCTGGCCAGGTAGCGGACGGGCACCCGATTAATAAGATCCGGCGCCTCCTGACGGAGATAATCAAATCTAAAAGAGTCCGGTATTCCTTTACTATAAAGTCTGTACGTTTCCAGTTGGATCAATTCTTTGGCCAAAATAGCCTGGTGATGACGCCAGAATTCAATGTACTTCTCCTGTATAATGGGCACGAGACTTCCGGGTAAGCCCCATAACACGCAATTTTCAAGGGCTTCGATACCGAGACGACTGGTGTCATCCGAAGAGGCCGACTTCAAACAATAAATAAAGTCATTTTGCTTTTTGAAACGTACGACCTCGTACTTGTCGCCAGGGTTATAATAATATCTCAATACACCTTTTTCCACAAAATAAATATAGTCGCAGATGCTGTCGGGCTCATGGACGTGTTGATGCTTACGGAATTCGAAGCGATGGAAGCTCTCGCGGAGAGTTTGTTCGAGGGCGAGAGGCATATGCCTGTAACTCTTCAATACTTTCATATACTGTTCCAAAGGAATAAGGTATTGGTAACGGTATAATATAAGGTTTTTTCCGGAAATATTTCATCTGATTTTAGACGAAATAATAAAATTTCGGACATTAATTTCAGCATGGAAACTAAATCAATTTACCATGCCTTTATCAAACCTTGTCTTACATGCCGGGCGCAGTCCGCCTTTGCACGGGTGCATAAAAGTTAGCCTTTATAATAGATATAAGATCTTCCTATTAGGTGACTTGCCCCTCCCACCCATTTACCGATCATTCATCATGGCTTTCATCAAAACAATTCAAATGGAACAGTTATTTCAATTATTTGACAGTATCGAACTCTTGGAACCAGGGCTTAAAGACTACCTGCATACCACCCTGCAACGGGTAGAAGTAAATAAAAGAGAGATCCTCTTACAAGAGGGGAAAATAGACAAGTATATCAACTTTATAGAATCCGGGTTGATACGCTGCTACCGTTATTGGAACGATAAAGACACGTCCCAATGGTTCATGAAGAACAACGATTTCTTCCTCTCGGTCGGCAGCTTCTTCTCGCAGAGGCCCGCATTTGACAATATAGAGGCGCTGGAAAAATCGATCATCCACCGGATCACCTTCGGTCAATTGCAGTATGCGTATAAGCGCTGGCCCCAGTTCAACCTCCACCGCGCGGTCATCCTGGAGAAATATTATGCACTCGCCGAGGTCCGGGGTAACCTGCGGTATCTGCCGGCCCACGAGGCCTTTGCATACCTGATGGAGGAACAGCGGGATCTGCTGAACCGGGTGCCGGATAAACACCTTGCATCCTACCTGGGGATCTCTTTGGCCACATTCAGCTATGAAAAGAACCGGTATTTAAGAGAGAAATGAAACTGATAATCTTTAAATTTTTAGTTTATGATGTCATTTATCATGGAACTGCGTGCGCAGCTCCTGTCAGAGCTCAATAAGGTGAGTCCTGACAATAATACTGTAAAAGACTATGATCATTATATTGAATTGATTATGGGCTGTATCAGGCAACTACGGAAATTTCTCGCAAATGAGTCTCTCCCGGACAAAGAGGCAGAGATCTATTTCTTCAAACAGGAAGTCCCTTTCTATTATTGCAAATTCTTTTATTTCGTCGCTATGCGTAAAGCTTCGCTGGAGCGAAGGACCAGGGATGAAGAAGGGTACCTCAGTTACCTTCATCGTGAAAAAGAGAAAATTGCCCTGTTTATTGAGAAATATCACCGGCTGCATATGTATTATCATTCCGGAAGTGAAGATCATGACGGATGGTATACCCGTCGAAAGCAGGGCCGCAATAATGAGCACCTATCTTTTGTGATGGATGAATATTATTGCAAGGCCTCAATTGTGACAGGGAAACTGTTGGCATTTGAGGAATACCGAAGGTTCATCGACGGTCAAATGGATAGAAAGGGGAAAGATGTTCAAAAGAATGTCAAAATAAAATTAAGCAAGAGCGAGGCTGTAGAGTTTATCATGACTTTATACGAAGATGGAATTGTATTTGTTGATGAAAAGCAGTCTACGATCGAGCAGGTAGCAGAGACATTCATTCATTTGTTTCCTTTCAGTCTCGATGATATTACTTCGGTAGACTATCAAAACAGAACCAGAAGAAAGGATGCCACCCCGCTCTTACATCGGTGGCTGGCCTGCTATGAGAGGCGGATGAAGCGTCTTGGCTGAAACTATGCATATGTAGCGAGTATTTAGATAAATAATAATTAAATACTTACACGACAAAAAAGCCTACTTGGTCAACAAGTAGGCTTTTTTATTTCGCAGTGTTAGACATATTTGTTCTGCAAAAGAGAATAATACAAAAAAATAATACACCATGTTGAAAAGATCAAACGGCTGTGCGGCAATCGGGATGAAAAGAAAGTTTCATGAGGATTAGGTTTAAAAATTGGGAATGGGTCTGATTGAGTGTCACATCTGATCACCCGGCGGCGGCCCGCATATAAAAAAAGGAGGTCGCAAGGGCTGCTGCCGGTGACAGATCGGAGGGGATGGATGTGATGAAAAACAATGCGAAATCAAAAACAACAAACAATATGCAAACAATGAAAAAGAAAATGGGGACCTCCCGGCTGGCGCAGTCCGGCCTGGTGATCCTGACCAGCCTGATCGGCGGAAGGGTCTGGGCCCAGACCGCAGACGGCAACAATGGCATCAACCAGGCCAATACCCTGGTGAGGAGTTATTTCGACACAGGTACGCAGTTGATGTATGCCGTCTGTGCGATCCTGGGCCTGATCGGGGCTGTCAGGGTCTATCAACTTTGGGGTTCACATAACGGTGAGGCCGGCAAGGCGGCGGCGGCATGGTTTGGCTCGATGGTCTTCCTCGTGATTGTCAGTACTGTCATCAGAAGCTTTTTTGGTCTCTAAGATGCAAACACCAAGAAACTATACGATCAACCGGGCTGTCAACCGTCCCATCGAGTTCCAAGGACTCCACGGGCAATATATCCTCCTTGCAGGCGGGATCCTCGTCGGCGACCTGGTGTTCTTCGTAATCCTCTACCTGGTCCGGATCAGCTCCTGGATCTGTGTGCCGCTGTGCCTGGGTCTGGGCGCATTCGGACTGGCGACAATTTACCGGCTCAGTAAGACCTATGGCGTTCATGGATGGGCCAAGAAAAGAGCGGCCCGGAAGCTGCCGGCCTGTATCCATCAACGATCGCGAACAACATTTACGACTTTAAAAAAGCAATCATGAAAAAAGAATTTAGCGATATCAACCCCATCCTGGAGATCAACCATGGTTGTATCGTGGCCAAGACTGGTGACTACACCCTTGCCTTTGAGATCACCAAGCCTGAGATCTTTAGCCTGGGTAGTGATGAACTGGAAGCCTGGCACCAGGGATGGCTGCGCGCCATCAGGTTGCTGCCTGCCGGTACGGTCCTGCATTTTCAGGATTGGTATACCAGGACGCACTATTGCGCGGCCCCGCAAGAGGCTGGCGACAGCTTCCTCAGGCAAAGCAGCGAGGCCTTCTTTCACGGAAGACCTTCTCTGCAACACCGGAGTTATCTTTTCATCACGAAAAAGGCCAATGGCCGCAAGTCGAATGGACCCGGCCTGTCCAGCCTCCTGCAGACGTCCCTCTTCCCTGCGGGGACCCTGGACGAGCGCGCCGTGCGCGAATTCCTGAACCAGGTGGGACAGTTCCTGACAGTCCTGAGCGATGGCGGGGTGATAACGATCAGTCAGATGGATATGGATGATCTGGCGGGCAATACGAGGAACATTGGTATCATAGAACAATACTGCCAACTTTCTACTGAAGGGGGACAAAAGCCGATCATCCGTGATATTTCCTTCGACCGCGGGCTGCGGATCGGTGACCTGGACTGTTGTATCTATAGCCTGGGCGACGTGGAGGGTTTGCCGGCCCATTGCAGTCCATCCCGGGCCTACGCGCCCTATTCCAGTGAGAACCTGCCATACCCTATCGGCTGGGCCACACCCCTGGGGCCGTTGCTGGACTGTGAGCATATCTGTAACCTGTATATTTTCCTGGAACCGCCGCAGCCGACCCTTCAGAAATTAGAACTAAAACGCCGCAGGATGCAGTCGTTGTCCAGCCATTCCCGGGAGAACGCCATGAACCGGGCGGCCGTGGACGAATTCCTGAACGAGGCGACCCGCGAGCAGCAGGTCCTTGTGAAAATGCATTGCAATATTATGGGTTGGGCTAAGCATTTACTGGAACTGGAAGAATCCATGAAGAAAATAGCGGCTGCCATTGCCCAAATCGGCGCCGTACCCAAATTGGAAACGATCAGTGCGCCGCAGGTCTGGTGGGCCGGCATCCCCGGCAATGCCGCCGACCTCGCGATGAGTGAATTGTTCGACACGTTTGCCGAACAAGCCGTCTGCTTCCTTGCCCCCGAGACAAACTACCGAAGTTCTGCCAGTCCCGATAGCATTCGACTGGGCGACCGGATCACCGGCACACCTGTCTCGATAGACATTGGCCCGGAATCACTGCAAAAAGGGCTTATTGGAAATTTCAACAAGTTTGTCCTCGGTGGCTCGGGCAGCGGTAAATCTTTTATCATCAATCACCTCATGCGGCATTATTATGAGATGGGTCATCATATTGTAATCGTCGATATGGGCAACAGCTACCAGGGGCTTTGTCAGCTGAAGGGTGGATACTATTTCCGGTATACAGAGAAGACCCCCATCCGGTTCAACCCTTTTTATCTGGCAGCCGGTGAGAGCCTGGACACGGAGAAAAAGGAAAGCATCAAGACCTTGCTGGTGGCGTTGTGGAAAAGAGAAGACGAGACCTTTCTCCGGTCGGAGTATGTAGCGCTCAGCAATGCGCTGCAGGGTTATTATGAGTGGCTGGCGAAGAATCCGATATTTCCCTGCTTTGATAGCTTTTACGAATTCCTGCAGGATGAATTTGTCCGGGTGCTGGCTGGCGAGCACGTTGAGAAGGAAAATTTCGACATCAATAATTTTCTCTACGTCTTGCGCCCCTTTTATGAGGGCGGCGAATATCACTTTTTGCTGAATGCGCGGGAGCAGCTGGATCTGCTGGATCAACGAATGGTCGTCTTTGAAATAGACGAACTGAAAAATAATCCCATTCTCTTCCCGGTCGTTACCATCGTGATCGCCGAAATCTTCATCCGCAAGATGCGCAAGCTGCCGGGTTTGTACAAGACCATCCTGATCGAAGAGGCGTGGAAGGCCATCGCTCATTCAGGAATGAGTGAGTATATCAAGTACCTGTTCAAGACCGTGCGAAAATTCAACGGGCAGGTCCTTGTCGTTACACAGGAAATAGAAGATATCATCTCCAGCCCGGTGGTCAAACAGGCCATTATCAACAATGCTGACTGTAAGATCCTGCTGGACCAGAGTAAATTCCGAAATAAGTTCGACCAGATACAGGCCTTGTTGGGTTTGACAGAAAAGGAAAAGACACAGGTCTTATCGCTCAATAAGGCCAACGAAGCCGGGAGAAAATATAAGGAGGTCTTTATCAGCCTGGGCAGCAACTACTCCCAGGTGTTCCGCACGGAGGTTTCGCCGGCAGAATATTACTGCTATACCACCAATGAATCTGAAAAGGTCAGGGTCCAGGCCTATGCCGAAAAATATGGCGGTTATGAAGCCGGGATCCGGGCCCTGGTAGATGAAATTAAATCAACACATCAATAAACATTTATGAAAAAAACATCCATCTATCTTCTTATTGCAGGCGGCAGTTCGCTGCTGCTGTTGATTGCCATGGCAATCACCCTTCTCCGATCCGGGCAGAAGGAGAATACGGACTTTGTTCCGGGGATCTATGCCTGCGAGGCGATCAATGAATTTTGTGTCATCCGGGACACGCTGATCATCCGGAGAATAGGCCTGGGTGGCAATGATTATGGGATCACCCGAAAATCCGCCTTCCAGCGGGTCATGATGGGGAAAAAGGGTCCTCCGGAATTTCAGCAGGTTGGGTGGCCGGCTACTTATCAGCCAGCACGCCATTGGCTGACCCAGGAAGGGAGGGCGGACACCATCCTGTATTCTCCCAGAAACAATAAGATGTACAAATCAGGATTTATTTACCAAAAATTAGAGTGATGAAAAGGTCCTTGTTGTTGGCCGGTCTTTGTATGGGGCTGATCTGTCTCTGGCCGGTAAGCGCGGATGCACAGATCGGCGCTATAACCGAGATTTTGAAGCGGGTGATCATGGCCATCGATCTGCGGGTTCAGCGTCTGCAGACCCAGACCATCGTGCTGCAGGAGGCGCAGAAGCAGGTGGAGAACGTGATGCAGACTACGCAGCTGACGGCGATCACTGACTGGGTACAGCGGCAGAAAGACCTCTATGAAGGTTATTACCAGGAGCTCTGGCAGGTAAAGAATGCTCTCTTGTATTATTCAAAGGTGAAGGATATGATCAGCAGGGAAACGCAACTGGTAAAAAATGTGCAGCGTGTCTCGGCCGCGGCCCGGGGTGACCCGCACTTTAGCGCCGCGGAACTGGATCATATCGGGTTGGTGCTGGATGGCATCCTGGCGGCCTGTGTCCGTGATATCGGAATATTATCGACCGTTACCCGGGGTTTTATCACGCAGATGGATGACGGGGACCGGCTGCGGATCATCAACGAGCTGGCGGCAAGGATCGATGGCAATAGCCAGGCGCTGGAACAGTTCAGCCAGGAGTGCATCCTTCTGAGCTTGCAAAGGGCAAAGGACCAGGGAGAGATCAGGATGCTGCATGCACTATATGGAATACCATAAAAAAACACGAATGAAAAGGATAATGGTAGCTGTCGCGCTGGCGGCGCTGACAATGGGGGCGCGGGGTCAGGATGTCCTGGGCACCATGCTGGAACAACTGGCGGCATTGAAAGGTTATATCGCGACGGCGGAAAGAGGGTATACCATCGCGGAGCATGGTCTTCATACGATCGGCGAGATCCGCCGCGGTGAGTTCGGTCTGCATTCGGTCTTCTTCGGCAGCCTGGTCCGGGTCAATGCTTCGGTAAGGGATATGCCTGTTGTGGCGGAGACGATGCAGTCGGCGGAACAGATGTTACGGGTGCGGTCGGCGGCAATGGCGCGATGGCGATCATCGGGTTTGCTGTCAGCTGGGGAACTTGACTATGCGAGCAGGGTCCTTGGCCGGATGGAGAGCAAGGGTCGGGAAGATATTCAGGCATTAGTGGAATTGCTGAAAGATGATGCCCTGAAGATGGAGGATGGGGAAAGATACCGGCAAATCAAGGTCATTGATCAGACAATCCGGGAGCAAGGCCGGGACGGTATGTCCTTTATCCGGGGCGTAGACCTATTGATCCTGGGGCGGCAAAAAGAATTGAGGACTTTAAAATTTCTATATGATCTGTATGCATATTAAAAAGAAGCTGCTGGTATTGGGTATGGCGCTGACGCTATCGGCAGGAGGCCTGCGGGCCCAATCCCTCGATCAATTGATCGAACAACTGATCCTGGACCGACAGAAGCTGTCATCTCTAAAAACAATATTGCAGGACCTCTATACCAGTTACGAAGTGATCAACAAGGGCTATGAGAATATCAAAAGCATTGCCCAGGGGAATTTCAGCCTGCACAAGGCGTTTTTTGATGGTCTGCTGGCCGTCTCTCCCACTGTCCGGAACTATTACCGGGTGGAAGCGATCATCCATTCGCAATTGACCCTGGTTGCGGAATATAAGGCGTCGTACCAGCGGTGGGTAGGTTCCGGTCAGTTTACGGCCGGGGAACTGGTCTATATCGGCGGTGTGTATACGGCCTTGTTCAGGCGCAGCATCAGTGGCGTGGATCAGTTGACCATGGTGCTGACGGCAGAAACCCTGCGGATGTCGGATGCCGAAAGGATGCAGGCCATCGATGGGATCTATACGGTGATCACGGGGCAGCTGGCGGCCTTGCGCCGGTTCAACAACAGTACAGCCTTACAGATGCTGCAACGACAGAAGGAGACGAATAGCATTAATCTTTTAAAACAGGTTTATGGTAATTTTCATTGATATGGCGGGAGGTATCGGCGGCTTGCAGACCACGCTGCAACAGGTCTATTCGACCATGATCGTCCATTGTGGAGAGCTGATCGGGATCGGTCAGGCCATTGCCGGCTTCGCCACCCTTTGGTTTATTTCTACGCGGGTCTGGCGGCATCTCAGCCGGGCGGAGTCCATCGACCTGTATCCGCTGCTGAAACCTTTCGCTATCGGGCTGGCGATTCTATTCTTTCCGTCCGTGATCGGGCTGATCAATGGCGTGATGCAGCCAACGGTGGAGGGTACGGGCGCCCTGGTACATGATGCCAACCAGGCGGTGACGGTGCTGCTGAGCCAGCGCCAGGAGGCGCTGCAACATTCCAATGAATGGCAGATGTATGTGGGGTCGGCGGGCAGCGGGAATCTGGATAAGTGGGAGGAGTTGTCCGGTGAGGCGGATTCGGGTTTTGCCTCGGGGGTCTCCAATCGGGTGAAGTTCGAGATGGCGAAGGCCTCGTATAACCTGAAGAATTCGGTGCGGGTCTGGCTCTCGGAGATCCTGCAGGTGCTCTTCGAGGCGGCTGCCCTTTGTATCAATACGATCAGAACTTTCTACCTGATTATCCTGGCGATCTTCGGACCGATCGCATTCGGGTTATCCGTCTTTGACGGGTTCGGGTCGATCAGGACCAATTGGCTGGCGCGGTATATCAATGTCTTTCTCTGGTTGCCGGTCGCCAATATTTTCGGATCGCTGATCTCACAGATCCAGCAGGAGATGATCAAACTGGATATCGCCCAGCTGAACAGTGTGGGGCAGACCAGCTTTGGCCCGACGGATGCGGCCTATATCGTCTTTCTCATCCTCGCCATCGCGGGTTATTTCACGGTGCCGAGTGTAACCAATTATATCATTCATGCCGGCAGTCAGGGCGTTACGATGGGAAGGAGCCGCCTGCCCGGCAGTTAAACAATACCATTATGTTCCCCAAAACAAGAAATATAGAGACAGCCTTTGGGTAT
>Ga0247778_1001158_pt1 | contig 13600 bp, 17 predicted proteins | sample UWRJL049202B5_FD_179939 | JGI IMG/M metagenome (GOLD analysis project Ga0247778, IMG submission 179939) | Plant litter microbial communities from Arlington Agricultural Research Station in Wisconsin, United States - UWRJ-L049-202B-5 | ecosystem: Environmental > Terrestrial > Plant litter >... | reverse complement strand
ATGCTGTTGACGGAGGAAATTGCTTCTTAGGATAATTGAGATTGCTGATGGATCTTCTGGCAAGGATGATTGCATGTGCATCGTCTACCGCGAGATAATCTGTTACACCCGAGACAGATGTGTGCATTTTGCCTCCACCGAGATCTTCGGCACTCACAACTTCTCCAGTTGCTGCTTTGACCAAAGGAGGTCCAGCAAGGAAGATGTGACCTTGTCCATCAACGATGATACTTTCATCGGACATTGCTGGTACATATGCACCACCAGCAGTACATGGTCCCATGACAACAGAGATTTGAGGAATTCCCATAGAACTCATCGTTGCTTGATTGTAGAAAATCCTCCCAAAGTGTTCTCGGTCTGGGAAGACATCTGCTTGGCGGGGGAGGTTGGCACCGCCAGAGTCAACTAGGTAGACACAACTGAAATCCAGTCAGCTTTCAAATATGCTACAATGCCTGAAGTGAAACAGAGTCCAGAAATGAATAAGACAAGAGCGAAAATTTTACAATGTTGGGGAGAGGGGCACCTGCTAAACCCATTCCAAGCCCCGGAGAGCAGTAATACGATCACCCCCAGAAACGAAAAGACCAATACTCACGGCAATTTGTTCTCCCTCGCAATTTCCTGAGCTCTCAAGTGCTTCTTAATAGTAATCGGAAAATAAGTCCCTCCCTTAACAGTCGAATCATTCGCAACTACCACACATGTAACTCCCTCAATCACACCCACCCCAGTAATGATCCCGCCAGCCGGAACCTCCGCCTCAGGATACATCTCATGTCCCGCCAACGCCGAAAGTTCCAAGAAAGAAGTGCCCGGATCAATTAACGCAGCAATTCGATCCCGCGGCAGCATCTTCTTGCGCGCTATATGCTTCTCGCGTGCCTTTTCTGGACCACCGAGCTGGATCTTCTTCGTGAGCTCTTCGAGCCGTGATATAACGGTCCCCATTTGTCGGGCATTTTCTTTGTATTCTTCAGAAGAAGGGTCGATTATTGTAGGCAGCACGGATATGGCGGTTGCTTGGCTGGGGATGGTATGTGTTGCTATGCTTCGGGATGCTATTCGGAGGGGGAGGGATGTGGGGTTCGTGAGGGCGCGAGAAAGCCGTAAGGCTCCTCGAGAGGCTCGGAAGGTAGACATTGTGTATGGGAGAAATTGCTGCGAGGCAGCTGCAGAGGAATTTGAATTACATGAAGTCTTCGAATTTGTTGACCCTAGAAGGAGGTAAGAAGGGAGGACCGCTTACCAGCGGCTTTCCCCAGGAACGGCGCGGGGTTCGGACGACAGGGGTGAGCTCTAGCTGACCTTCCCTTTAGAAGTCTCATGCTTCAGGAATAATCATGGGGATCAATTTTCATTTTCCATAATCTAAATTTTCTGAAGATGGCGACAGTAAAGTGTCTCCGCTCACTGGCAGCCCGCCCAACTATTCCCCTCAGACTCAAATCTCACTCCCTGATATCAAGACGGAATGCCTCCTCAAAGCACCCCAAGGGTTTCGAGCCACCAACCCCAGCTGATCTTACCGAGCTCCGAGAACGAGTTCAGGAGTTCACCAGACGAGAAATTACTGAAGAAGTAGCTGCAAAAACAGATAAAAGCAATGCCTTCCCAAATGAAATGTGGCAAAAACTTGGAGATGCCGGCTTCCTTGGTATCACAGTCGACGAAGATGTCGGTGGGCTAGCTATGGGTTATCAAGCCCATTGCATAGTAATGGAAGAGATTTCTCGGGCTTCAGGTTCAATAGGACTTAGTTACGCAGCCCACTCACAACTGTGCGTCAACCAGCTGCAGTTGAATGGGAACCAAGAGCAAAAGCAAAAGTTCTTGCCTGGTCTTATTGCTGGAACCAAAGTTGGTGCTTTGGCTATGTCGGAGAGTGGAGCTGGGAGTGATGTTGTCGGTATGAGGACGACAGCTAAGGCTGTGGATGGAGGTTATGTTTTGAATGGATCTAAGATGTGGATTACGAATGGGCCAGACGCGGATGTCATTGTGGTGTATGCGAAGACTGAGCCTGATGCAGGTTCGAAAGGCATCACTGCATTTCTTGTTGAGAAGCAATTTGAAGGCTTCAGCTGTGCGAGGAAACTCGACAAGATGGGCATGCGCGGCAGCAACACTGGAGAACTGGTATTTGACGGTGTTTTTGTTCCAAAAGAGAATATCCTAGGACAGGTCAACCGTGGAGTCAAAGTTCTTATGGAAGGTCTCGACATTGAACGCCTTGTTCTAAGCTCAGGACCCCTTGGAATCATGCAAGCAGCCTTGGATGTGACCCTCCCTTTCACACACCAAAGGAAGCAATTTGGAACTCCAATTGCCCACAATCAGCTGGTCCAGGGAAAACTCGCAGACATGTATACTAAGCTTCAAGCTTCCAGAGCTTATACATATGACACCGCGAGAAAAGTCGACGAAATAGGCCAAATCCGCACGCAAGATTGTGCTGGAGCTATTCTGTATGCAGCAGAGAGAGCTACTGAGTGTGCGTTGGACTGCATCCAATTACTTGGAGGGATGGGATATGTTGAGGAGATGCCTGCTTCAAGGTTATTGCGAGAGTAAGTTTTCTCGATATCACCCGTTACAAAGTGTACTTACCGACTTTCGAAGTGCAAAATTATATGAGATTGGAGCTGGAACGAGTGAGATACGAAGGATGGTTTTGGGCAGGGTATGATTGACCCCTCTGCTACTAAATCTGCGATGCTAATTTTCTTAGGCCTTTAACAAAGAATACGCTAGTTATGCATCATAGGCTAGGAAATGTTGTCGTGTCTGAGTATTATGGTTTGGTCCGGCATTTTTGGGGGCAGGTGTAGACATTGAGACTTTGATGAAAGCAGTCCAATAGAAATCTTATCTCACGAGCACCATCTCTGATAATCGGATTCTCAAGCCTCAGTGAGCCCAACTGTGATATCATTACACTCGGACATCCTGGGGCTTATCACCCTGAACTATTTACAAACCGAACAAAATTGAACGGCACAGGCCTCGTTGAATCATTTTTCGAGTGTCATTAGATAACAATAGGGTATAAACACTATCCACAGGATTCCCCTAAATTGACGGCGGCGACCTTGCCAGACCATGACCGATCCCTAAGAACTCCATCCGAGCCGTTGATATAACACCTCTAAAGCATAGTTATGCAAACTCCTTTTGCCATTTCACCAATTGCCTTGTCAGAACATCCATCATTTCCAGACATGTGAGGTCCTTGAACTCCTTTTTGGAATTTTCTTCAGTCTTCGGCTCATCGCCGTTTTCTCCGTTGACTTTTATCATCGGAAGTCCATCCGCAATTCCCCGGATCGTCTTTTCCGCCACATCTGCAGTGGCAGGGGACATTGCTTCCCCGGCCATTTCAAGCTGTGTCCGAGAGATGTAATCGAGAATAGCCCCCACACGTTTTCTCATATCCCCCATTGTGACTTTGCTATTATTATTTTTGGACTTCCCAGGCTTGCCTTCGTTGTTGGATCCCTTATTGCCAGAGGTATGCCCATTATCGTCTCCCCTTGGAACATCTCTAGACATGGATCGATGTGGGGAGAGATCGTCTCCTTCTTGGACGTCCCTGTCTTTCGTATACTGGTTCTTACCCAGTTTTCCTTTTCGAGCATTAGGTGGCCTACCACCCTTTCTATGGGAGGTTGACGGTTGTGGAGGTGGAGTGTCCGGAGTTGCAGCTTGCGACGATGTTGGTGGATCTAGGGGTTGAGCAGCCACCTCTGTACTCTTAGAGACTGAGGCTCGTGCTGCTAATGGTAATTCTTCGGAAGGATCTGAATCTATAGCTGAGTTACTAATTAGCAGAAATAATATACCAGGCTGGAGCCAAAACCTACCGTCAACTCTGCGACGCTCGGCACGGCCCCTTCTTTTAGAAGCTGCCTCCTGCCTCGATCTCTCGCGCTCCTCTCTTAATTCTTTCTCTCTGTGATTTCGAGCTGCAGCGCCTCGTATCTTTTTGGCACCTCCTTGCCGCCCGTTTGTTCCATCGTCAGAGTCAGCCTGGGGGGTGTGGTTCTGTTCAGGGGGTATCGATGGCGAGGCTGATTGAGTTCTTTGTCTCTTCGCATCGTCTGGTTTCCTGTAAATCGAACGTCAATCAAAACTCTTTCTTAATCAATAATTATCGATGACTGAAGACGCTTACTCTTCGCTATCGCTGCGGCCTCGTTTGCCTCGTCGCGTTCCGCCGCCGTCTGTACTTTCACCACTCTTCTCTCCTTTACTCGCCTCTATCGCCCGTCGTAATTGTTCCTCTTCATCGTAGGCAGCATCTCTACTATTCATTGTAGAACGTCGCTTTGCGCTCTGAAGACTCGATGAAGGACGACCACTTTTTGAGCCGCTTCGTGGGGATCGTGTGCCATCTTTGGAGAAGGAAGCCGCCCGAGACGTAGTTTGAGACAGACTTTGATATAGAGGAAGGTAGTGGGAAAACCGTTGCCTACGTCCCATCATATTAGCGGTGTTTTTTTAACTTGTGTAAAAGTTGGTTCATTTGTAAATGTTTCTTCAGATCTGAAGCCTTGTGAGACTGATCTGCGCCACGTTCTCGCATCCGGGGCTGAGGGGCCAAATGACGAGGGAAACGGAATTTCTTGAACAATTGAGAGAAAACGTACCCGTTCTTGTCTGTAAAAACTTTGTGGAGATCTTTTCGGCATTCTTCGCAGAAATATTCGTCGGGACTTTGGTCCTGTTGAGCGCTTAGCATTGTAAAATCCGACGGAAAGCTCAGAGAACAAACCTCGTTCGCAATGCCCACGCAGAAACCGTGTTGCCATGCTTTGCACATGTCGCATTGGAGGTAGAAACCGGAGGCGTCTTCTGTTACTTCTTCGACTCCGTCATCGATTTGCGGGGGGCCCGGGAATTCCTCGAAGCCGCAGATGCTGAACGCGACGAGTTAGCATTACCGTAGAAGCAATACCAAGTGGAGCAAGAGTATTTCTCCAAGAGCTTAACACTTACCAACGGACGGCCTCATCATCCTCTCCATTTTCGCCATCGTTGTCATTGTCATCCGCGCCGTTTTCGGTTTCGTTCATCTCGACCGTCGCGACCGCTTCGTCTGGAGAGACCTTTCGCGGAGATTGTGTTTTTTGCTGCTGTCGAGTAGCCCGATCGGCGCGACTGGAGGAATTCGAGGAGGCAGAGGAGTGGTGGGAATTCGATTGTAGAGGTTGGCTCGCTCGAGAGGCGCGAGAGGATCTTCTGGCAGAGTCCATCTCGAACGGGAGGGAGGAATGTAGGTTTTAAGGTTGAGCTACCCGTCTTTAGCAAATATTATGACGCAGAGATTCCCGAGGGCAAGCTCGTTCGTACTTGTACGAGTGCTGGGTCGCCGTCGCGGGCAATGAAAAGCTTCAATTCACGCCGGGGATTCTTGCCCCCGAGGGCAAGAGAGGGTTGAATTGAGATGGAAAGGAGACTCGAGATCCTAGAGCGCGGAGCAATTCTGCGCGACCTGACCAGGGAAGATGCAGCAGCTGGAATGGATCATGATCATCGTGATTGCAGACGGCGGGAAAGGCGCGGTGGTGGAGGATGCTCGAGGTGAAGTGGAAGATTGGGGGGGATGGGGATGGGGAAAGAGGGCGCATCTGCATCTGAGAAATAATCAGCCAAGCCAAGCACACCTGCACCCATCGCACCGCACTCGAGCTCTGCTCTGGTGCTGCGGGGATTCTTCTGGGCTACGACCGCTTCTACGTCCACCCCCCATCAATTACTACTGCACCATCACGTGCAATTAAAGTACAGCGCAAAGAGTCCACGTCCACGAACACTCTGGTTGCCGAATTAGTATCACATCTACAATTTTACCATTTTCCCCCATTTTCCCCCATTTTTGCTACCCATTGGAAAGCCTCCTGTTTGGATATTCGTCTCTTGTCCGGTTCTGCATTCCCATCCTCCACACTGCCAGGATTTGGCGCACATTCCGGCCGCCGCCGCCGCCGTCGTCCCCATTTCTAAGCAATCAGAGTGTATGTCTGGTGCGTCCTCAAACAGCACATCCTGCCCTACCCTGACCCACGCCGTCCTGCTGGGTTACTTGCTTGATCACAGGCACGGCTGCAATGTTCACAAGGGGGGCGGATATGTTGTATAGGGGTGATGAAGTTGAGGGGAATCTGGCTGATTTCTAGCAGAAGATAGGGGAGCAAAGCAGTAGGAATAGCGTCGTTGACTCCTTCCCGGGCCGGCCCTTCGAATCGACTTATTCTTACCGGTGACCCCTTCGCACCTGGCTTGGAGGAGTTGCAAGAGTTTTTGGCAGGCACTCTTGCCATTGCTAAGTGATGGGTATGCACTTCACCGGTCCTTTCTGTTCCCACCACCGCTACTTCGAGCAATCATGGCCTTTATGGCTAGAGATATATTTGCACTCGTATCTTATGTATCCAAATTTCTTCTGCGTTTGCTGACTCCTCACCCTCGAGGCACAGGCTACTCACCACGAGACATGTCTCCGGATGCCATTTCCCCTTACCCAGAAAGACCGATTCGGCCATTACCCAAGAGACGCCTGCGCGAGAGACTCTCTCCAGATGTGGCTGAATCGATCAAATACCCTCCGGCCCCGAAGACAGCCGCACCGTTATTCTACCATCCGTACAACCTGCGAGAAGATGCGGGAACAAATGGCTTGGTAGAGTCCCAACATCCGAGTGAGCGAGAACGGGCAGATGAGATGGAACGTGGTTACATTACGAGGAAATGTGGGGATGAGCTGGATAGTGACGAGGATGAGGCCGCGTACAGAAGTCGAATATACTCGAGGCACTCGGAAACTACCACAGGCAGATCCTACCGATACGTCCAGAAGCCCGATGCTAAGAATCCGAATCCTCAACCTCCTGCGTCTACTGCGTCCTCAGCGGATGGCTACGACTCCTTTGAAAATACCAACAATAAAAAGAAGAGGAAGATTCCTACCCCGGGTGACTCCAGCCTGAACGGAACTCACCTCTCTAGTGAAATGGCGGGTATGGGCATATCTGGCCCTGACGATTTGGCAGATGATTTGGGTGGCGGCGTAGGATCGTATCATAGTCCGGGAAGTGCTGCATCTCAGGGCCTTTCAGGTCCGGGTAGAGGCAGATACGGCCGCATTCGAAATGGCAGAAGCCCTCTGAGAACATTATCTGATCCTAACTGGGGCAATGGCCGCACAGCTAAACAAAGACAAGCTTGGCCACTGACTTGTGAGATATACTTAATATTGAATTTGACCTTTAAGCTAACACAATCTCGCAGCCGAAACTCCAGGAATCATATCTAAATCTATCGCGGACGCCAATGCTCAGAAGCAACCCATCACTCCAGCACGGGGTCAAGAGAATGTAAGCCTCTTGCAACAACAAGCTTCAAAAAAAGCCACGGCATCAACGCAATTTACTTTTACCTGCGACTCTCAGGTACCTGGAACTGTCGCGTGGCCTGGACCTACAACCACAGCACCACTTCACCAAAATCCAACTGCTGCGAGGATGAGCACTCACGCAACTCAGACGAGTCCGAGCATGCCTGCTAATCTCAATGTTCCAAATGCAGTAGCTCAAGCAAAGCAAGGTCTTGCTGCATCGCAACAGAGCCCCAGCAACCCAAAGCAACAACCCCCACCAGCTGCAGCACCGAAGAAGAACCGCCGTCGAACAGGCAAGGAATATCTCATTGCCGCTCGTCAACGCCGTCAGCAACAGGAATATCGCAATTACCATCATCCTCCTGCGCTCGAAGATATCTGGATCTGCGAATTTTGTGAATACGAGCGCATTTTCGGTACACCTCCTGAGGCTCTGATCAAACAATATGAGATCAAGGATAGACGAGTTAGAAAGCAGGAAGCGGAGAGACGAAGACTGTTGGAGAAGGCGAAGATGAAGGGACGCAAGGGAAAGAAGGGAAATAAGTCAGCAGTGAAGACTCCAGCAGCTGCACATGATCGACAGGCCACGCATCAGCAACCTCAACAACCGACGTCAATGAACCAAAGCCACAGCCAAAGCCAAGGAACACAGAGCGAGGAGTATTATGAGGATGAATACGACGACGAGTATGCTCAAGATGATCCACCACCTCCATCTCCGACTGCCGCACCTGCCAGCCATCAACATCAGCATCATCACCATGATGAGGATGCATGCCCGGATCCGTTGAAACATACAATGACCCCGGGTGGAGGTGGCAGCAACGGAATTGCGGTGTCCTGAGTTGAACCTTGATCGGAAGCATAGCACCGCTCAATTAGGAGAAGCTGAGGTTCCAAGCCAACCATCTGAAAACCGCTGGTATCGGCGCTCTTTATCAATTGACCCAGAGGCTCGACTTTGGTTCTTACGATTCCTCTTGGTTGAATGACATGGTACCTCACTTCTGGCTACGGGATTTCATTTGTGTCCTTTCAGAATATCTTTCAGCTTTGCATAGAGCGTTCCACCAGCATTAGCGTATCAACGGCGCCCCATTCCCCAACTGCACACTGCACACAGCACCTGCCCCCTACCCCTTCACTGTAATCTTGTTTCATTCACTATAACTCCCCTCATAAGAATTGCATAGGTCTGGCCCGTAGAGGCACATCGACCATGGTGTTAGGTCAACGGCACGAGATGGACCGTTCAGTCCTGGGGACTGCATTGATTGATTGTACATTCGACCTTGTTCATAGGCACGAATGCATACCACAACATCACATAAATGCTTTTGAATTGATAGAAATGCGACTTGGTGACGAGTGCCTGGTGGTCTACCTACTTTCTTCAAAACCTACCTTTGACCAACCCTCTTCCCCAATCCATGCCCCATGACCAGGAAATATCGATCTTAAAATAACTTTATTTTAAGCTGATGTGTAAACCCAGCCGCACTCCATTGACCTACTGGACACAAGACTAGCCATCAGCCTAGGTCCACGTACCCGGTCAAGGGAATACACTGCCGGCCGCAGATCGGCCGGCCACACAGCAGAACTTTAAATTATCACAGCCAACACCCAGCACACTCTCAAGATTTGTAATTCATGCATGCATTCGTCTACTCATAGTACGCTCTGGACAAAGCCTTACTTATCTACCTACCTGCATCAACTCAACTCATCTCATGCTGGTCGCCCAGCCTACTCCACTCGAGTCCAGTCAAGTCCATTCCCAATTCCCATGCCATCTCAGAATTTTACTTTAACCCCAAGGTTTCTTTCATATCCATCATATCATCCCTCCCACTTTCTTCATTCAACCCAACAGAACTACTTGATTCTTTCTTTCCTCCCTTCCCAAAAGGTATCCAGCATTTCATTCCAATGGTTTCCACACAAGCACCAAGGAACAAGCACAACACAAAAAACGCCAACCATGCACGCACGCTTGAGCGCCCAATGTAAATCCGCTCCAAACATTCTCTTTCTCTTCTCTTCTCCCTTCTTGACAATGAACGAAACGGAAATGAACGGAAAGGGAATTCATGCAGTGCCGTTTACGGCGATGCCAGGGACTTGGCCCGCTGCTGCGGCGGCCGCGGCGTCGGCGGCGAGCGCGTCGGCTTGTTGGACTGCTTGTTGGATTGTGGTCTGCTCTTCAGGGCTTAGGTTGCCTGTGAGGGAGCCGTAGAGTTGGGGTTGTTCTTGTTGGAGTTCTGGAAACATGATAGTTAGTATAGGGTAGCAGGCTGTGAGGAGAGTAGGGTGAGCTTACTGAGAAGGGCGTCGCGGAAGAGTTGGTAGGGTTCGATTTTGTCGAGGGGAGTTTCGAGTAGGGACTCTTCGCCTAGTTCGTCGTCTGAGTCGTGGTCCTCTAGGTTTTGGAACTTTTGGGCCTTTTGCCAATTAGTACGTGAACCTTCAAGGGGATGCGCGTTACTTGCCTCCTCATTTAAGAACTCAAGATAGGCGGTGCTTTCATCTTTGGCATCTGACTCCTCTTCAGGTTCGTTTTCTTCGTTCCACTCGGTGTCATCCCCAGCCCAATCTTCTTCGTCGTCAAGGTCGTCATAGGCTGAACCATCAAGAGGGAAGTCATCCTTGAGGATCTCATCACGCTCTGTACTTACATTAGTGCTCAAATCTGGATCATGAAAGGGGGTAGACTTACTCTTCTGGGCGGCTGGCAGAGTCTGGAACAACCGGACAATACCCTGTAACAGTCTTGGCCAACCAGTCTGAACACTAACAGGGACTTGATCAACATTGAGTGTGAGGAGGGCCACAATAGCAGCAATTGACAGCTTCTTGTCATGGACTCTGGTGAAGTTGTCGATACTTGAGAACCACAAGCTGAAGAATTTGTTGGTCCATCCCTTGGCCTCCAGAACGTGCAGAGCCAGTACCTGCCATGAGTGTTAGTGATTGACAATCGGGCCTTCTATCGTATGGGCTTCCATACCGGATTATAGTAAATGGCATTGATGACCATTTCCATTAGGTGGATTTTGTATGATTTGACTTTGACCTCAGCACTAGTCAGAGTCCGCATCGCCATCTCGACCTAGTATGCGTTAGTAAAGCAGCAACTCTACAAAACAAGGGGTATATCTTACAAATGCAACAACGTAGTTATCAGCATGGCCCCGAAGACTCAACATAATACCTTCAGCCAGTTTACAAGCGCAAATTCGATCAACGCCTCCAACCTTCTCATCGGCGAACATATCCGCCACCATGCCAAACATAGCCTCTAGGTATTGTGGGGTCGCCACGAGATGCTCTCTGCCGTATTGGACGAAGTTATCGAGGGCGGGGAGCATGTCCTCGAGATAAAGTTCAGCGCCAGCCTTGAAGGTAGCATGAATAAGCTCAAAAGCTTGCCACATTGTTGGTGAAATAGACTTGGCAGCGAACGTGCAGCTGTCGATGATTTCGAATACCTCATTATATAAGTCTACTTCGATTAGCATCTGCTCTCAGGTAACATTTAGGGTTCGCTTACCATATAATTTGTTCTCAAGAGTTACCTTGATCACAGGCATAAGAATTGCTTCCATATGGAGTAGAACATCAGGAGTGCTCTCCAAAGTAAGAATGAGTGTGCCAATTGTCTGCAAAACACCAAGAGCAGTGATGCTCTTATCATCAAGGTAATCCCCATAGCTTTCATCATCATCTCGCTTGTCATTCTTCTCCAGAAGCTCTCGAACGATCCGCAGGTAGGTGTCTCGTAACTGCTCGCTCAAAGCAACAGCAAACGGAGTCAATTCGGCAGCAAAGACTTCGACGAAGTCCTCCATGACGTTTGACAAGGCATCGACATCGACCTCATTGGCAAGCTTTAGTAACTGTTGCATGATCTGAGGAATGTTCTGTTGCATGTTGGTTCGGATGATGTCGTGTCGAATAAGTGGTTGAAGTGCAAGAGCAGCCTCTACTCGCACAGGCAGATCTGGGTCGGCCATACATTCTAGAATATTGCGATAGATGATAAGTAAGTTATTTGGATCCTTGAAATCCAATTGCTCAAACTTTTCAACAGTGTCACACGCCCGGGCACGCAGAAATCCCTGTGTGCTGCGGAAATCTGGGAAAACATAGCGGACTAGGAAGTATTCCACCTGTTCCGCAATTGGGCTCTTCTTGCCCAATATGACACTGGATAAAGTGCCGATCATGCGGAGAGCGCCTTCCTTTGCAACATGGTTCTTATTTGCATCCTCGGTTGTTTCGTATTCGTTGACAATAGTGTTGACGAATGTAAGGATTGTGAAAGTATGCTTTCTTCGGACTTTGGTGAGAGTGACTAAGAAGTTCGTTGCTGCAACATCAGGAGCTGAGACCTCTTCATAGTAATTAAGTTTGTGGTGGAGATACTCTTCTGGGTCGGTATCAAACTTCTCGACGTCGTCCTCAGAGAGGCACATGACCGGAAAGAGGAAATGAGTAACGAGGGTGTCAAGATGTGGTTTGAGATGACCCCACATTTGCTTCGGCCGGACGCACTCATCCAGAAAGACAAGGGTATAGGATAGGCAGGGTCTGCTCAGCCATGATGTCTTAGCCACCCACTTTTCGATCTGTTGGAGATACGCCTTGAGAATCTCCGGTGCAAAGGTGTTTGTAAAGGTCTTTGCAAACTCCGTGTAGTCATCCCCATTGCCTTTTTGTAACGACTGCGGATTCCCGTATCTATGAAAGTCAGTACGCCGATGTGTAATTTGTCAAGCGTCCACCTACCTAACGAAAAGTCGGTTCAGATTGAAGTATGCCCATTTTTTTGATTTCCACCAGTGGTTTGCCTCGCGCTCAGCTATGTCTTCTGGCAAAGCACTCGCAGGAAGCTCCTTTCCAACAGTGTGGATGAACAACGAGCACCACCCGACTACAACTGTGTGTTCTCTGAGAGCAGTAGCCAGTTCAAACTAAATTTGTCAGCACTTCGTTGCTGTTTCATATCATTCCTAAAACTCACGAAGGTTGCATGCTTGTACGCCTTCAACACAATATGTAGCATTTCCGCTGCCTCATCACTAGTCTCGTTCACAAGCCCTTGCCCAATAGTCAACAGTCTTGGGAAGGTTGCTTCCACAATTTTATCAAAGTCGGCTCGGTGTTCTCCAGATTTAAATCGAAAGACGCGGCAAATAGCGAGCAAGCATTGTAGACCTGCAAAAATAGAAGCTGCATCGTTCGTGTTGAGCAGCTGGACGGTGATGTCGACAATCGACGGCCACTTGTCGGGGAAGTCATATTGAAGAATCTTTTGAAGGACGGGCACAAGTTGTTGTCGGATCTGGGGTGGTGAGGAGGCCAAGGTGGGCAGCAAGCGGTCTCGAAAGCGCTGCTTTTCATCGTCGGAGATAGCTTTGTTCTGCGGGAAGTCTTCGCTCGTTGCCCATCCCCTGGTGACGCGGTTCTTCAAATAGACGACGGCTGTGGTTGTGGGTTAGTAACTTCGAGGGGTAGGTGGACGGGGCGTGTGCGCGTGCGTACTTGATAGACGGACTGGGGCTTCCTGCTCTGCTTGTAGGATGTCGAGAAGGGCATCGGTGAAGCCGGGATGCTCCTCGGCCTGCAACGAAGCTGTCAGTACACGGCGAGCAAGAGGAGCGCAGTCCTGGGCGGTGGAATGCTTACCGTCTTCAGATCGAGCTCAGCGCGGCGTCGAGCGTCAGCGTCGGCGTCAAGAGTCGCAACAATGCGATCTCGCAATACGGCAACATCCATCGCTGTGGTATGAACGTGCCGTTCAGTGGGGGGTGGTTTGGTGAAAGTGCAGTTAGAAAAGAGGCTGCTCCAGGGAGGTTGACAATCTGATTTCTTTTCGCCTAGCCCGCTCCCGCTTTTTTTGCGGTGAGGGCTCAAAATGCAAGTCCACCAGGTCCAGTCCAGTCAAGGTCAAGGTCAAGGTCTTAGGTATTGTCAGGTTTGTGCAGGGTCGGTGCAGTGCAGCATCGATGCATAAAAAAAGCCTTGATACACAGGCACAGATGACATAAGAGCCAGCAAGATGCAATGCAATGTACGGAATGTACATGTGAAGTACATGTAAAGGGTACGAACAAGTCAACAGAAGTCCCCCGTCGCGTCTGTTTTTGGGCGGAAGGGGGCAATGGGGGGTCAATTCTCGGAAAATTGACC
>Ga0247778_1001157_pt1 | contig 13619 bp, 11 predicted proteins | sample UWRJL049202B5_FD_179939 | JGI IMG/M metagenome (GOLD analysis project Ga0247778, IMG submission 179939) | Plant litter microbial communities from Arlington Agricultural Research Station in Wisconsin, United States - UWRJ-L049-202B-5 | ecosystem: Environmental > Terrestrial > Plant litter >... | reverse complement strand
GGGATGTGACCGGTAATAATGAAAAAGACCATCGTAGATCGTCCGTGCCGAGGGGTCGAATCCTGCCATCAGTGCTACGATCACCATACCATAGCCCTGTCCTTCCGAAACGCAGATCTTGTGGGTATCAGGACCTTCGAACCAGACATAGTATTCCGCTTCTTTGCAGCCCTGCCGGATATAGTGTTTCTTCCAGGCAGTATAAAACAGGCCAACGCTGTCATCCATCACTTTTTTGCCGATATGATCGGGGAGAATGACGCCTGCGCGATAGGGTACATGTTGGGGAAAGGGCCGAGCGGGCTGGGCGTATAAGATGGAGGGTAGCAGAATAAGCCATAAAAAATATGTAAATTTCATTGTATTTTGTCGCCTTATATGTTAAAACGCCTGACCGTAGTAATTGGTTGTCTATGCCTTATGACCGGGACCGTCCTTGGCGGGACCTATACCGAGCAGGAGGGACGTGAGGCCTGGGCCCAATATAGGGCAAAGGCGATAACAGAGAGCAATTTTCGCGCCGTTTGCGATCTCCTGCAGGATATCGGGAAGAATAATATCAACCTCAGCTATGAGATCCTTGCGGAGTATGTGCCCATGGTGAGAAAGACGGGTAATAGGGATCATCTTCATATCTTATTGATGGGCTGGGCGAAAGCCAAGGAATCCCTTATTTATTTCGAGGATGCAGAGGTGCTGTACCGGCAGGCCCGGGAAAACGCGGTGGGGAATGCCAGGCATACGAATGAGGCATTGGTTGGGACGGTGTTGCTGTATTCGGAATGGGGGCGCCCGGATTCCGTGAAAAAATATGCAGACCTGGGGAAAGAAGCGGCGGAACGATCGGGTGACAAAGAGTCCCTTTCTTTTATATATACTTTCGGCTATACTTCTTTGCGCGGCGATACGGCCCTGACCGGCCGGTCCCTGACAAAAGCCATCGGGCTGGCGGAGGGCCTGTCTGACAAGAACGCCCTGTTCACCGCAAAATATAACTATGCGGTGTATTATTGCAGCTATAGTCCCCAGCGGCAGGTGCAGGAACTGGACGCCCTGCTGCCATTGACAAAGGACCCTTCCCTTAGTCACAAGCCCCGTCTGTATGAAAGGACCGCCTTCTGCTTCCGGAATCCGGCATCGAATATCTATATGCAGCTCATGCAGGTGAATCTCATGCTCGCCGATTATGACAATGCCTGGAAGTTTGGCGAGCTGCTCTATGACGCCGTGGTAAAACCGAACCCCGCCGCAGCGCAGGCGGCCTATTTCAATACCGAGTTGGCGATGGTCAAGGCCTACCAGCAGGATTTTCCGGCCGCCAGGGTATATCTCGCCCAGAGTCTTCGTCTCTTTAAGGTGGATGTGGAAAAGATACCCTACCCCAGCTATTTTCTTGCGGCCGGGATGGTGGCAGAGTCTGAAAAAAGAATGGAGGATGCCCTGCACTATTATGAGAAAGCCTATAAGATGGGGCCGATGGAAGGGCTGCACCTGATGCCCTCGGAATTGTATTATTCCCATGCGCTGATCCTGACCCACCGGCTGGATGATGCGCAGCGGGTGCTGACAACTCTTCAAGGGGACCTGCCCGCGCGTATGTATACCTCGTTCGGCTTTTACTATTATAAGCATTATGCCGAGCTGTTGAAGGCCAGGGGGGACTATCCGGGTTATGCCAGGGCATTGGAGACCTATTATACCATCAGGGATTCACTGGCCAGCTTCAGCAAATACCGGACTATCAGGGAAATCGAAGAGAAGGTCCGGCTGAGGGATAAAGAGCAGCAGATCCTCAGGTTGAATGAGGAGAGTGCTGAAAGGCTGCGGAACACGCGTCGCGAAAGGGTCTATTTTTCAGTATCCCTGGCGCTGGCCCTGCTGGCGGCCTTTCTCCTGGTGGCCTATGCAAGGATCCAATACCTGCGCCGGAAACAGGAAGGGCAGATCGCACGGCAGAACGAGGCGATCCAGGACAACAGGATGCGGGCGATGGAGAAGCAATACCGGATCGATATCCTGCAGGGCGCCATTGAGGCGGAAGAGAGCGAACGACGAAAGGTGGCCGACCAGCTGCATGATGAAGTAGGAGGGATGCTCTCCCTGGCCTTGTTGAATCTGTCTTCTTCGCTGGAAAAAGAAGGGGAGACTGCAGCGGCGAACGAAAGACTCAAAAAGGTCCAGGAGATCCTTGTATCCGTATCTACAACGATCCGGGAACTCAGCCATCGGTTGACACCGCTGGTCATCGAAAAATATGGATTCCGGAAGGCTGTCGAAGACATGGTCTATGCTGCCAACCTTTCCGGGAAGCTGCAGGTGGGACTGATCATTACCGGCTTTGAGCATATGGAAAAATACCCCGTCTCCTTCCTGAATGATTGCTATCGTATGCTGCAGGAACTCCTGCACAATATCTTCAAGCATGCCCGGGCCCGCCATGCATCCCTGGAGCTGACCGAACACGATGATGGGATCTCCATCATGGTGGAGGACGATGGTATAGGTATTGAAGAGGGTCCCGCGGTAAAAGGCAAGGGCCTGGGGACGATCCGTTCGAAAATTGCCTATCTTAATGGCCGGGTCGAGATCAGCCGAAAGAAGGAAGGTGGGACAGGGGTTGTTATAGAATTGCCCTTTGATCCCGGCGCTGCACAGGACTCTAAATCAGTATAATCATGCCCTTACAGATCATCATTGCGGACGATCATCCTTTGTTGGTAGACGGGGTGAAAAGAGTGCTGGAGGAAATGGATGATGTCCAGGTGCTGGAAACGGTAGCCAACGGTCGTCATCTCCTGACGCGTCTGAGGCAAATGCCTGTCGATCTGGTCTTACTGGACCTGCATATGCCTCATCTTGATGGTATAGAAACGCTGAAGGTCCTCCGGACAGAATTCCCCAGGCTGAAGGTATTGGTCTTCACCAGCTATAACCAGCCCAGGATCGTGCGGGAGATCAGGGGCCTGGGCGCGAAGGGAATTCTTTTGAAGACCAGCCCTTCCCAGCTCTTAAAAGAGGCTGTGCGGGCCGTTGCGGATGGGGGGGACTGGTATCAGGAGGAGGCGCCCATTCCGGTCTCCGAAACGTTTACGGATGATTTTATGAAGAAATACCAGATCACGACCCGTGAGGTGGAGATCCTCCGTAAGATCGCCAAAGGATATACTACAAAAGAAATCGGCGAACAGCTCTTTGTCAGTGAATTCACTGTCAATGCCCACCGGCGTAATATCTGCCGGAAGCTGGATATCAATACACCTGTCGGGCTGGTCAACTTTGCCAAAGAGCATGGTCTGGCATAAAGGGAGCGGAAGAACATTCCAATTACAGGACAATGTTAAATTAGTCAGGACTAACTATTTTTCCCCTGACCTTCATAGCGGAAATTGCATCATAAATACTGACAATTATGAGACGATCTTCCATGCTGTTATATGCCGCACTTTTTATTTGCCTCCTGAACCTGCAATCCTGCGCACCGTCCGAGTCAGTCATACAGGGATCCTTCGATTTTTCCAACGAGCGTGAGGGGGGAGTCTCGAAACTGAAGAATGGGGACGATGTCGGCTACAATGTTGCGCTGGAATTGAATTTTGGATTGAACGGTGTCGGCACCGGCCCCATTCAAAGGGAGTCCTTGGGAGAACCCATCCGGGACGGAGAGGTCTATCCCCGGGAAAATTTTGCAAAAGAGCCGTCATCTTCCGGGAAGTTTATGTTGGGGACCACCCTGCAACTCATCCGGAAAGGATCTAAATTCCAGGAAACGAAGACGCATCTGCAATATATTGAAGTGCTGGGGGATGTGTTGTATTATGCGCCGATGAAATCCGGCGGTACCCTGTTCGGCGGACTCGGGCCTTATATCGGTTATGGTATTGGCGGAAATGTTTCGGCAGGTGGTACAAAGTTCAGCGCCTTTGGCGGAGACGACGGATACAAACGTTTTGACGCCGGTCTGCATCTTACTGCCGGCTATGCATTGCCATCAACCCTTCAGTTCTCCCTGGGTTATGAATTCGGGCTGGTCAATAAATCGCCGGCGGATGATTTTACTTCGAAGAACCGGACTCTCAGTTTCAATGTGGGTTATTCGCTGGAGAAGATCATCCATGGCTTTAGAAAAAAATAGCATACATTAATCAGCGTTCGTTTTTTATTGATAAGGGGCTCCCGCGGGGGCCCTTTCGTCGTTAACATTTTATAAGGGAAACATTAACAGACCTTTTGCAGCATATGCTGCGATCATCTGCTCTTACCAAACAGTAATATCACCTATCATTTAAAGGCAAGGGCAGGCCATTGGCCGCATGAGTGAGCACCCGTAATCAATGGGGCAGAGGGGTCTTTATGCATAAAATATAACGTATTCGTATAGCCCATTTATAAACTTTAAATCAACTTAGAGATGCACCGTTCTATTACAGCCCTGACCTTTTCCGTTCTGATACTTTCCGTATTCACCGATGCCTCCTGTCACAAGGCCAGCCTGAACAATGCCCAGAACGGCAATTGGGTGCAGGCGGCGGCCATCGGCAACTATCCCAGGGGCGGCGCCGCATGTTTCGTTGTGGGGAACAAGGCCTTTGTCGGTCTTGGCTATAATGAAGCCGTGGGCGGGACCGGCCGTCTGAATGACTTCTGGTCCTTTAGTCTTGACAGCGGCTGGAAGCAGGTCCAGGATTTCCCGGGGGCAGCCAGGAGCAACGCCGCCAGTTTCAGCCTGGGCGGATATGGATATGTCGGTACGGGGACCATTGACAAGATAGGTGCTTTGAAAGATTTTTATCGTTATGACACTGCAGCGGATGAGTGGAAACCCAGGGCGGATTTCCCGGGGGCTGCACGCTGGGATGCGGTAGGATTTGCCGTGCAGGGAAAGGGATATATCGGAACGGGCAAGGGACAATTCTGGCAAAACGATTTCTACCAATACAATCCGGATGATAATAGCTGGGACAGGACGCCGGGAACCACGGGCAATTTTTCCAAGCGGCAGGGTGCGGTCTCCTTTGTATATAACGACAAGGCCTATGTGGTGACAGGCTCGAACAATGGGATTATGGTAAGGGACTTTTGGTCTTTCGATCCTTCGCAGTCTACTCCCTGGACGCAGCTGGGAAATATTACAAATACCGACGCCAGTACGATCGATGATGGCTATACGGATATTGTGCGGGAGAATGGATCGGTCTTTATCAACAACGGGAAGGCTTTTTTAACGCTGGGCAGGAATGGGACGATGGTGACGAGTACCTGGATGTATGATTTCGAACATTTGCAGTGGACCAGGAGAACGGCCTTTCCAAGGTCGCCCCGGTTCTCTGCCGTGGCATTTACCATTGGAGGAAAGAGTTTTATCGGCACCGGCGATGCAGGCAGCAGCACTTTCGACGATTTCAATATGTTCGTGCCCGACGTCGTGTTCAATCCCAATGATTAAGCGTTCTTTTTAATCTTTTTGCTGCCCGGATGCAAAGCCTTCTCTCAGGGAGTGTGTCCGGGTATGTTCTATTTCCACCAGCAGCGTAAGGATGTGGGCAGCCAGGCCATCGGATCGTTTATACCAGGCATAACGCAGGCTGAGGGCATTGAAGCTATAGTGGGAAGTAAAAGACCTTTGGGGGGCATAACGGATCGTCAGACCGGTCTTATAACTGGAGAAACGGGAGAGGTCATAGTCCGAGGTATACCAGCGATCTTTCAGGTCGTGTCCACGGTAGGGCAGGAAATATTTGGAAGCAGTCTGGGTATACCACCTGAACAGCGGAGCCAGGCTGAAAAATGGATCGAGTTTCACCGGAACTTCTAATTGTAGGGTATGCGCGGTAATACCAAAATTATCCCGGTAGAACCGGTAGTAGGATCGGATAACGGTGCGGCTGCCGGCGAAGATATTCAATTGACCTGCCAGGGGAAGTTTCCATCTTTCTCCGGGCAGTCGTTCCACGCGCGTCGTACTGCGGTTGTCATTGAAGTAGACCCGGTGATAGGGGGTGGACAAAAGGCCTTTCTGGTAGACCCCTTCTATAAATAAGGATCCCTGCATTCTTGTGTTAAGGACCTGATAGAAGGCGAGGTCCAGGTTATAGGAACTCCGGCGATAGTTGGAGAACCAGGCGGTATCTCTTAATTCCCAGGGGTAGACCAATCCTACCGGGTGGCCATAGTCGGTGCTCAGTCTTCCCCAGCGCAGGTCGTCGAAAGAACATTGCAGCGCTGCGTGCCATTCGCTGGCGCCGCTGCGGCTGGTATGATCCACGGATAGCCCTGCGGGGATGGAAAGATAGGCGGATTCTATGGAGATGCCCGTGTTGAACCCTACGCGGGTACGGCTATTTTTTATCTGGTAACTATAACCGGGATTTATATAGAGTCTACCGGAGGTCCGGGAGGCGGACGAGGCGATAAAATCGATATTATCCAGGGATGCGGAGGTGATGACATCTATTCCTGCATTGAGGGTGTAGGTATGGTTGCTATCAGGCTGATGGGTGAGGGTGAATTCAGGGGAATACACCTGCAGCTTTTCTGTGCCCGTACCTCCGGTGATCGCCGAATGATTGCCGTTCTGCCGGTAATAGCCAAAGAGTACCTGGATATCGGTGCGGGCGATCCGTTGTTTTTTATAGAGGCTATCCCTGGCCTTTTGACCGGATGCGCATATAGTGGCGGACAAAAGTGCAAGTGTCAGGTATTTGTTTTTCATGAGTTTCAGTTCTGGGTCCCTAATTACAGCCGCATCCTCCGCTGGCTTTACCATTGCCTCCACCGCTTGCGCCCTCCCGGTAGCTGTGTGCGGCATCTTCAAACTTTTCAATTGCCTGTTTTCCTGCCTTCATGGCGGCATCATTCAGATAGGCCCGTTGATAAGGTTTTACGGGTGTGCATCCGTGCAGTACAACGATCATTATTAAAAGTATTAACAAGGAGGGCCTTTTGTTCAAGGTTCTTTCAGCTATATACATGTGATTCTATGTTTTTGGATGTAAAAACCCGGTCTTTATTATCAATAATTATACCATGCGTATCTGGCAGCTGATGAATTAAATGAAGACCCGCATCCACTCCCATAACGGTGACGGCTGTGGCCAGTGCATCGGATAATTCGGCGGAGGGGCTGATGATTGTGGCGCTCTTTATTTCTCTGACCGGGATGCCTGTGCGGGGATCGATGTTGTGGGAATAGCGGGTGCCTGCTATTTCAAAATACTGTTCGTAATTACCGGAAGTAGCCACTGCCGCATCGGCCACCGGTAACCATAAGAGGACGCGGGAAGGATCGCGGGGATCGGCAATGCCGACTCTCCAGGGACTGCCGTCGGGCTGCAGACCCCAGGCGGTGAGATCGCCGCTGGCATTGATGACGCCCGCGGGTACGCCGGCGGCCTTCCATTGGGCCCGCAGCCTGTCTGCCGCATATCCCTTGCCGATCGCACCAAATCCGATACGCATGCCTGTCCTGGAAAGAAATACCCTCCCTTCCGCTGCATGGATGGATCGATACCCCACCAGGGGCAGGGTCGCCGAAAGGATCTCGGGATCGGGCAAACGCGCCTGGCGCTCTTTAAAATTATAAAGGGATCGCAGGGTTACTGCTGAGATATCGAAGGCTCCCTGGGTAAGGGCCGAAAGATGGAGACATCTTTGTATGAGCTGATAGACCTCTTCTCCTACAGCGATGGGATGGATCCCGGCATTTTTATTCAGGCAGGAGGTCTGGGAACGGTCGCTGAATTCGGTGATCAGTTCTTCGATCCTTTGTATTTCCTCCACGCCTTCCTTCAGCAACCTTTCAGCCGTCCCATCGTCTTTTTCTACGACGATCAGCTGGAAACTGGAGCCCATGAGCCTGGTTTGTATCTCGCGTTTTGTCATTGCAATTAGTGATCATTGCTGCTAACAAACCAATTATTCGATTGTTCGATCGGGCAAAGACCATCCGGTCATTTAATCATAATGATCTGTTTGGCCAGGATACTGTGGTCATCGGTCAGGCGGGCGATATAGGCGCCTGGCGGCAGTGCAGCAGACCTGTTGGCCGTAATAGACAGCTGTTGGCGGCCATTCAGGACGCTCCAGATCTTTTCGGTGATCCTGGTGCCGTTCCGTGCTGCCCTGGATCGTAAAATGATCAAATGATCCTGTCGGCTCCGCCATTGTCATAATATTCCAATACCACGTTGTAAGTGCCGCTGAGATTGGCATTATAACTGGTGATTCCATAACTCTGGTCATTCCATTTATTGATCACCCAGCTGGTGATCGAACAGCTGCCGGTATTGAAGGTCGCGGTATTGCTGGCGGCGGCGTTGCCGAAATTTTCATCGAAATTGGGGCTGGCGGGGATGCCCTCGGTCACCTGGCCTTTGTACATATCGAAATTCATACCCTGGTAGATATATCCGTTCCACACATTGTTGGTGCCATAGATCGTGGGATCTCCTGTACCTGTGCAAATGGCCGTTACTGTAAAGGTGACCCGGTTATCACCGGCGTTCTCGTAATATTCCAGGATTCCATGTTTTTAGGAGTTGTTTTATAAGGCCTACAGGGTCTAATATTGGTTTGCCTTGGGTTTTCCGCTGGTAGTATCGATATATTGATCAGCCTGTCCATTGCCCTGATTGGCGCCTTCGGCACCGGGGGGAGGGGTTTTTTCGATAAGATTCTGGTAGTCATACTGCTCGCCAGGGCGGGTGCTGTCCGGTCTGGCGAATCGGGCGTTTTTGTCCAACCCCAGGGTATTATCGGCGAGGGCCTTGGAAAAGAAGTATTCCCAGATGGGCCGTGCCAGGTGTCCTCCGTCGGCGGCCCGGCCGTCCAGCCTGATAAACCGGTCGTCGCAGCCTATCCAAACCCCCGCCGCTAACTGTGGTGTATAGCCCAGGAACCAGGCGTCGGAATTGTCATTGGTCGTACCCGTCTTTCCTCCCATCTCTGCCAGACCCAGGCGCGTCCTCAGTCCCTTCGCAGTACCGAAGTCCACGGGGCCCTGCATCATCCTGGTCATGATATAGGCGGTAGACTGGCTAATGACCTCTTTTCTTTCGGGGCTGAGCCTGGCCAGGACATTGCCATGTTTGTCCTCGATCCGGGAAATATAATAGGGCTCTGTGCTAAATCCGCCCGAGGGGAAGATGGTATAGCCCCAGAGCATTTCGAAAAGGGACAACTCGCAGGCGCCCAGGGCCAGGGAAGGGTAGGGCTGCACGGTGGTTGGGATATTGATCTGGTGGAGGAAATCGGCAAATCGTTTTGGCCCTTCGGGGCCGAATTGTTTCATGATATAGGCGGCTACCCCATTGACCGACCAGGCGAGGCCGTTGGCCATGGTCATGGGCTCTGTGTGTTTATCGGGCCGGGCGGGGACATAGGCCTTGTATTCGGGGAAATATTGTTGAATGGTCTCGCATTCCGTCTGAGGGGTGAAATTGAAGTCTTCTATGGCCAGGCCATAGAGAAAGGGCTTGATAGAACTGCCCACCTGTCTTTTCGTATTGATATTGACGTGATCGAATTTATAGGTCTTAAAATCGATGCCCCCCACCCATGCCTTTACGGCCCCGGTGATGGGATCCATCACCATAAAACCTGTCTGTAGCATTTGCCGGTGGTATTTGATAGAATCCAGGGGAGTCATCACGGTATCTTTTTCGCGGCCGTCATTCCAGCCGAATATTTTCATCTTCACGGGCGTGTTAAAGGTATAGCGGATGGCTGCATTTGAAAGACCGGCATCTTCTTCATCCTTCCAACGGTCACTGTTGCGCATGGCGGCTTCGAGGACATTGTTATGTTCTTTCCATACTGTCCCTTTGCGGATTGAGGCCTGTTCGTCCAATGTTTTTTGAAGGGCCGGCATCTGTTTCGTCACCGCCTCGTCAGCGTATTGCTGCATCCGGGGGTTGATCGTGGTATAGATCTTCAGGCCGTCCTGGTAGAGATTATAGGGCTCGCCGGTGGCCGGGTTCCTATTTTCCTTGCACCATTTTTTCAGTTCGCCGCGTAGCATATCTCGGAAGTAGGGGGCCAGACCATTGTTCTCATCCGCCTTTCTGTAATGGCTGAGATCGATGGGTTTTTGTTTTAGGGTATCGGCCTCGGCCTCCTGCAGATAATGATTGGTCACCATGCGGTTGATGACGATATTCCTTCTCGACAGCGCCGCCTTGGGATTGGTGCGGGGGTTGAAGAAACGGGGGTTGTTGACCATGCCTACCAGCAGCGCGGCCTCGTCTACAGTGAGATTGGCAGGATCTTTCTGAAAGAAGGTCCTGGCGGCGCCGCGGATGCCATAGATATTATCACTGAACGAAACATCGTTCAGGTAGAGTGCGATGATCTCTTCCTTGGTGAAATTTCTTTCCAGCCGGATGGCGATGACCCATTCCTTTAGCTTTTGAATACCCCTGGCGAGCCGGTTATGCGCCCTTTCCCCATTGAACATATTCAGGGCCAGCTGCTGGGTCAGGGTGCTGCCGCCGCCTTGTTTGCCAAACCGAAGAACGGCCCGGAGGACCGCGATGCCGTCGATACCCGAGTGGTCGTAGAATCGTTCATCTTCTGTGGCGACCAGGGCATGGATCACGTTGGGCGAAATATCTTTATAATCGGCATGGGTCCGGTTGCCTCTCTCGGTATAATATTTCCCCATAGGGCTATTGTCATCGGCGAAGACTTCCGAGGCGAGGACCAGGGTGGGATTTTCCAGTTCCTGCAGGGAAGGCAGCGGCCCAAAGGCCCCCAGGGCCACGGAACTGACCAGGGCCACCAGCGCGACCAGGCCGATAAAGAAGCAGATCCAGAATGCCCGGACCCAATTGGAAATTTTTCTCGCAACCATAGCTATAAAACGTGAAAGTTCGGGAATTAGTGCTAAAATACCCGTTGCCGGATGATATTCATGAACGCATCCCGGAATTTTTCGCTGATGGGGATCTGGCGTCCGCCGATAAAGATATGGTTGTCCCGGATGGTCTCGACCTGGGCGACATTGACGATATAGGAATTATGCACCCGGGCAAAAGAAGGGGAGAGCTGTTCTTCAATATCTTTTAGCCTTCTGTAAATCAACAAATTGTCGTTATTGGTCACAATTCGTGCGTATTCTTTTTCCCCTTCAAAATAGAGGATATCCTTCAGCAGGATCCTGTGCAGCATCCTGCCTGATTTTATAAAGAAAAAATCTTGCTGGGGATCCGGGGCAGGGGGCTGGATCTTATCGGCGGACTGCTGCAGGCCTGCCATCTCGAAATGAGCCTCGATCTTTTGAAGGGCGGTATAGAATCTTTTCAGGGTGATAGGCTTCAGCAGGTAGTCGATGGTCTGTACCGAATAGCTGTCGGCGGCATATTCCGAATAGGCGGTGGTAAAGACGATCCGGGTGGACTTTGGCAGCAGCGTTGCCATTTCCATCCCCGAGAGTTGGGGCATATTGATGTCCAGAAAGATCAGGTCGGCGGGCTGGGTCTTTAGGAAGCTCAATGCTTCACGGGCATTATAACATTTGCCCATTAGTTCCCAGCTGGTGTTCTGAAGGATGAACATTTCGAGTAAGTCCACCGCATTGGGTTCATCATCGACGATCAGACAGCGTAATTTGACGGCACTCATTGGATCGGGATTTTTAGATATGCAAGAAATGATTGTTCCGTCCGGCTGGTAATCAGCTCAAAGTTATTTCCATATAATAAGTTAAGGCGTCTTTGCAAATTCCTGATCCCAAAGCCTGCCGTGGGCAGACCTGTATCCGGGGCCTGCAGGGCGTTCTCTGTCCGGAAGAGGAGATAGCCGTCCTGCTCCGCCAGGGACAACAGCACTTTATTATCCATCCCGGACCGGTCCACGCCGTGTTTGAAGATATTTTCGACAAAGGTCATCAGCAGCATCGGCGGAATGAAAAAGTCTCCTTTGTATTCCTGCAGGAAAGATACCTGTACGCCATGCCGGATGCGTATTTTTTCCAGTGCGATATAGTTTTGGAGAAATTGGACCTCTGTGGAAAGGGCCACCTTTTCTTTCGGGCTCTCGTCGACAAAGTATCGCATGATGTCAGAGAGACGGCCGATGAGAAGGGCAGTCCGGGGCGATTCCCGGAAGGCCTCATAATAGATGTTGTTCAGGGTATTGAAAAGGAAATGAGGCTGGACCTGGGATTTCAAAAGATTTAGTTCTGCCAGGCTTTTCTGTTCCTGCATTTGTCTGGCCTCCTGTTTGAGGGTAAAATAGGCCAGTGCGATCCGGAACACAAAGCTGAGGATGAAGATGACGATGCTGCCGATCGTAATATAGATCACTGTACTGACCGTGAGGGGATATTGTTTCTTCATCGAGAAGAACCTATTGTAGACCAGTTGGCTCAAAAGGGCCTTGCCGATACCGGCGAAAGCCAGGAAGAGAATGGAGGCTAGGATATACAGGGTTAACTTTTTCTTTTCATAGAGACGGGGAAGAAGGAAGTTGATATTCCCATATATGATGATGGCGTAGAAAAAGGTATTGATAAAGGTATAGGTGATGGATTGGACGAATCCATCCATGGGTAGATAGGATAGGAAATTGGTAAGAAAAATGACACTCCAGACCAGGATCTGCAATTGAAGCGGTGTAGCTGATTTGGAAGGACGATTCATGTAGGTAAAAATAGGATGCTTTTCGCCGATCTGCGTCAATTTTCAACGATCGGGTCTTTTGATTCAACCATACCGGTAGTTGAAGATTATTCAAAGATGGCTAAATAGACGCGGGCAGGGGTTGAATAGATTTTTAAGGTCGGGATGGGAGGGGGAAATTTGGGGCAGATAATCATTTTTAAACGGAATTTATATGTATAAATTTTTTATTCCCCTTCTGCTGATGCATTTATTGATCGCTGCTGTTTCCCGGGGCCAGGGACCGGCTGTAGCAGCGGACCGGGGTCTGGCAGCGGCCCCGGCTGATACCATCCGGCCGGGAAAGGGAGGACTGATGACTGCCGTGCTGCAACCGGGACTGCGGCAGTACCTGGTGTATTTTCAGAACCCCAAACAGCCCAGGGCCCTGAATTTCTGGTATTGGATGCGTGATATTTCTACCGGGACCCGCAATGGTGCCCCGGCTCTTATTATTACCCAGCATTGGTATGGGGGCGATACCTTGGCCTACCGGAAAGTATATTCGGTAAATGCGACGGCGGACTTTGCGCCATTGTATCATAGTGAGGAAGTGGGAGGGAAGGTCCATGCCTATGAATGGGGCCGGGAAGGAATAAGAGGGTCTGATACCGTCGAAGGGAATACGAAGAAGGGGTTCAGTCTTTCCTTTGGAGAGCCCAATCTAAACTGGAACCTGGATATAGAGACCTTCGAGATGCTGCCGCTGGCGGCGGGCAGGTCCTTTCTCATCAATTTTTATGATGCCGGTCTGGAGCCGCCCAAATATGTATTATATAGTGTTATCGGCAGCGAGGATCTGGTCCTGCTGGATGGTAAAAGATCGGATTGCTGGAAGTTGTATACGGAGGGGACCAGTCCAAGGGGAAAGTACAGCGAGACCTATTGGATCAGTAAGGCGAAACATGAATTCCTGAAGGAGGAGGATGTCTTCGGGGGGATGTACCGGTATAAGATAAAGATGCC
>Ga0247778_1001156_pt1 | contig 13641 bp, 14 predicted proteins | sample UWRJL049202B5_FD_179939 | JGI IMG/M metagenome (GOLD analysis project Ga0247778, IMG submission 179939) | Plant litter microbial communities from Arlington Agricultural Research Station in Wisconsin, United States - UWRJ-L049-202B-5 | ecosystem: Environmental > Terrestrial > Plant litter >... | reverse complement strand
AAAGAAATTTTGAGGAGTGAAAAGTTCGAAAAAAAAAAAAACAAAATGAATGCCCCAAAAAAATTGCAAAAAGTAAATTACATACGACACCTGTGTGATTCGTATACACACGCTCCCGAAGGAAATGCCTGAACAGCTTCGCTTACGCAATAGCAGGGCATCGCGTTAAGACCCAACCCATCTCAACGACAGTGGAAAATTAAGGAATGGACAAAAGGTGCGGGAATTTATTTTGTCTAATATTCCTAGGGTTTTAAATCTCCTCTACTGAAAATGGCCCAGAGAAGGAGCAAGTTACACAGACGAGCATTCAACTTCGTCGCCGGCGCAAAAGTCGCGCACCCCCTGAGCGCCGTGAGCGGAGTGACGACGCTAGCTAACGTCGTAAGCAACGAATGTCGTCTGAGATTTCATACGTAAGCACTTTGACTCTTTCACTATTTGTATATTTTGAGTAATTAATCAAAACTGACCAAATTAAGCTCGCTCGCGCTAAGTACTAGGGTCGCGCTTGGAGCATTCCAAGCCCGGAAACTCCGCGACCAGTTTTAATTTCATGCCGTTTTCACTTTTCACTTACCATCACAGTATGCAACAACGATTCCAATATGAGACGGCGCACGCGAAAGGCTCTCCTACAAGTGGTCCTATTCGTTGCCGCTCTTGTTCTTGTCCTATTTGTTACCAGTTCCCAGCCGAGCAACAAGGCTTTCGCGTGGGACAGAGTCCAATATAAAACGTCCTCCAAAACCCTGCCGGAACCCCGCGGCATTTGTCCCGGTCTGGCGGAGACCTTGAAACCTGCATTGGTCGTTGCTAGAGTTGAAGCTGATGGCGAGACCGACTGGCTCGACCCACTGTCTGAGAAGTACCACCTCTGCATCTACACGGCCGACGCGCCACGCGACAAGACCTCAAAATATCTACAAGTACCTGCAAACCGCGGGCATGAGGCAATGACATATCTGACATTCGTGATCGACAACTACGCCAATATCCCCGCGTCCGGTGCGGTGTTCGTGCATGGGTCTCGTTGGGCATGGCACAACGATTCCCCGGATTACGACAACGCCGCGCTCCTTGCCGCGCTCGATGTACCTGCAGCACTCGAGCCCTGGGGATACCACAATCTGCGATGTGATTGGAGCCTCAGCACATGTTACCCCTCGACGAAGCCTCAAGGCAGCCTGGATAACTCCGCCCAAGCATTGTTGGCGCCGTGGGATTCCCGTGCGGTATCCGATGCGGCTTTACCATCTGCCCTGTCAAACATCTTTAGTGGCAATGTACCTCTAAGTCGCTCCGATGCTGTTCGCTCCCAGTGCTGTGCACAATTTGTTGTCGCCCGCTCTCAGATCTGGCAGCATTCCAAAGAGGAGTATGTTGCTCTGCGGCAATGGCTGCTTGACAGCGATGGCGCACCTCGAGACGATCGTATAGCGGGTAGAATCCTGTCATATGTCTGGCACATCTTATTTATAGATCAAGCCGATGCCCACAACCCCTCGCCTGAGGGTGTCGACCTAGCGCAGCTCAATACACAAGCTTGCCCTCGCGCCGATCAATGCTATTGCCGCCTATATGGACGTTGCGGTCTTGAAGGCTGTACAACTGCCGGTAGCTGTAATGGCCAGTATGTTTTACCACCGAAATTGAAGGTTGAATGCCCACTGCGATGAAGCGGCTCGCCAGTTTGCGAGCTTATTTCGAAGAAGTGGCGTCTCTGCCGGTCAAGGGATTGGATGGAGTTCATCGCGCCATGAGAGCGGCTGAAAAATTCTGTAAGAACCGGCCTTTCTTCTCGTATGTTTCAAATTCCAAGATCCTTGTGTTCCTTGTCAGTCGTGTCGAGGTACCTCACGTTGCTTCCAGCTGAAATCGAACGCTGGCAATATCCATATGCCCTTAATCACCCTGCACGCCACTGTGCGGGGATTTATTTGAGCAGCTATTTGGCTATACTCCCAACATTGTCTTGAATAATTATTCTACGCCTTCAAAATCGGGAGTCCGACCCAGGTTAGCAGGTCGTGGCTCAGCTCGTATGTAATATACAGCTGTAGGACTACTCGTACCATCTGGAATATATTATCACCATCTTCCTCATCGCATTGCCACTTTTATATCGTTTTAAATATCCAGGCTGTGTCCCGATGCGACGAAGTTGGCTAATCAATGCAGACCCTAGTTTAGCCAATTTCTAGTATTCGTAGGAGCGAATCGCGATGAAGCTCGCCCTAGCTAGAATTTTGACATAATAATTACGAGAACCGGTATGGCCCTTTTGATTACTGGCATCTGCCGAGAGGAGGCACGTGAGGATACAGCACATGTTTGCATTATTGTGCCTCGTGCTCACGCGTGGTAGACTACAGGGGAAAGTGGCCAGTTAAATGATTACCCGAAACGCGGGGCGTAGTAGCCGGTACGGAGCCTGAATCTCAAGTATATTGCATGTACCTTCTGGTCATGTTCCCCGCATTTTATCTCTTGGCGGCTTACTTTCTGGGAATGATTTTACTCGAAACCCCTGGACAAGCGAAATGTTCGCTGAGTCGGCCGCTGAGTCTACGCTGACTGTGCCAACAACGTAAAAAGGATGATCTCCCACCATTTTGACTGAAATTGGTCCGTCTTCAAGCGTTTCAAGTCTTCAATCGTAGATCACCTTTAGAATGAGGACCTCTAAGTTGTTCCATGGCGTTCTGGGCGTCGCCCTCTGCTGTAAGTCAAAGCACCGGCTACTGCGCTGCTATTCTCTGACCCAAAACCAGCTTTACACGGCATTGTTGCCCAAGACTTTGCTACGCACGGGTATTTCACAGAACCGAACACAAACATCACTTTCTATACCAGTTCGGAAGCCAATGGCACCATCACCGGAGATGGCGAATTGTCTACTGTTTCTTGGGGAGGATTTACCTTCGGCATGGCGCTGCCTCCTAATGCGTTGACCGTAGATACTCATGAGTATATTGGGCTGATCGTAAGCATCATGATCCGAAATTCTCGAACTTCAATGGCTGATGCTCCTAGATTGGCTCAACTCCTGCTGGGAAAGGAGGGTGGAGCGGTATCGTACATGGAGATAGCCAGTCGGCCGCAATGCCAAATCATCTCATGCTTCTCGCGTGGCCAACGGGGACAGGTGATCAAATCGCCACAAGTTTCCGTTACTCTTCGTGAGTGCCCTGCTTCAAATTACCCTAGTGACTTGGTCTGACAACATTTTCAGGGGTTACCAACCACCGAAAATGTATAACGGGAGTGCCAATCTCACACAAATCTTCTCGAGTGTAAATTCAACACATTGGACACTTGTCTATAGATGTCAGGATTGTTTCATCTTCAACGACCCAGGACAAACCGAATTCAACACGTCGACAACTAAGGCAACATTTCTACAAGGATGGGCGCAGTCAGATGTAGCTCCAGACGACCCAAAGAACCCTCTCTCAAACTTCGCGCAGCACGACAATGGAATGGGAGAGTTTGTGATCCAGGTGCCATCCGCTACACAGGCTTCATATTCTGCGTGGGCCACAAAGACAGCCACAGGCACGATCGCTACCGGAACCGCTACTGCAACGGCAACCTACACAACCATCCCTGTTCCTACCGCGACTAGCTATGATTACATCGTAGTTGGCGGTGGGGCTGGAGGTATACCCATGGCTGATAAGCTTTCCGCGGCAGGGAAGTCCGTCTTACTTATTGAGAAGGGAGTAGCCTCATCCGCGAGGTGGGGTGGAACCCTCCGGCCAGAAAATCATTGGCTGGACGGTCAGAACTTGACTTGGTTTGACATTCCAGGAGAATGCAATAGGATTTGGAACGGCGGCACTCCTGGAGTAGCATGCACCGATACTGATCAAATGGCCGGCTGCGTTCTCGGAGGGGGAACAGCTGTGAATGCTGGACTGTGGTGGAAACCAAATCCCTCTGATTGGGATGTCAATTTCCCGGATGGGTGGAAGTCGGCAGACATGGCGGGAGCAACCGAAAGGGTCTTCTCGCGCATCCCCGGAACAGACCATCCTTCTATGGATGGTGTGCGATACCTACAAGATGGATTCAATGTCATTACGAATGGGCTTAAGAGCGCCAATTGGAGTCAAGTTACCGCGAATGATGTCCCAGCTAGCAAAAATCGAACGTACGCGCACGCGCCGCATATGTTTTCCGGCGGAGAGCGTGGTGGTCCGATGGCCACATATCTTGTATCTGCAAATGGAAGAAGCAACTTCCATATGTGGCTCAACACCAGCGTGGAGAGGATCAACCGAGACAAAGGTCACGCTGTGAGCCTCGACGTCATTGCCACGAACAATGGAGGTCGAGCTGGGACAGTGAGCCTTACGCCGGGTACAGGTACGATTTGTCTTTTGTTAACATCAAGTTTCTGGGCGATTTTCAGATGCTGAGCCAGGAACTCTTCCTTCTCCGGTTCAATCGTTTTTGAACACCACCTATCAGGAGAATAAACTGACATTGGAATTCTATAGGCCGCGTTGTCGTATCCGCGGGAGCCTTCGGGACTCCAAAGCTCCTCTTCCGAAGTGGTATCGGCCCTGCAGATCAACTCCAGGTCGTTCAATCTAGTGCAGATGGGAGCTCCATGATCGAACAAGCTCAATGGATCAATCTTCCCCTTGGTTATAACCTCAATGACCATCTCAATACCGACACCGTTGTTTCCCATCCGAATGTCAGTTATTACGATTGGCCCGCGGCATGGCTCACTCCCATAGAAGCCGACAAGGAAAACTACCTCTCAAAGCGGAGCGGCCCTCTGGCGCAAGCCGCACCCAATATCGGTCCCATAATGTGGGAGGAAATCAAGGGTCCGGATGGTATCGTCCGCCACATGCAGTGGCAAGCCCGAGTAGAAGGCTCCAACGGCATTCCGAATGGCCAGTCCATGACTCTCTCACTCTATCTAGGCCGCGGCGAAGTCTCTCGAGGCCGGACCACAATCCAAAAGGGACTGAATATGATGGTCTCCACTCTTCCATATGGAGATCCCAATGACCTCGCTACCGTAGGCATAGCCATCGACAACATGGTCAACGCGCTCAAGAACGTCCCAAATATCACCTGGAATCTGCCACCACCAGGTGTCTCCGGTGCCGAATACCTGAAAACGATCGACCTCACATATGCCAATGTCGGCGCACGTCGTGCGAATCACTGGATGGGGACTGCGAAAATGGGTACGGATTCGGCGCTCAGTGGTGGCACCGCTGTGGTGGACACGAATTGCAAGGTTTATGGGACGGATAACATTTTCGTCATGGATGCGTCGATCTTTCCGGGTCAGGTTACCACGAATCCGAGTGCGCTCATTGTTACGGCGTCGGAACATGCGTCTGAGAGGATCCTGGCTCTGAAATAAATATTCGGTGTGTTGTTGGGGTTTCGGTGCAGCGGGGTAAAACTCGCGTCTGTGCCGGCAGCGCTTAGTCCTCGATACTAGGCTAGATTTCTGCCCAGTCGTTTTATTCTTTTCTCTTCTTTTGGATGACAGCAAAATGTACATAGGCTCATCAAGATCTTCTGGATAAATTTTTGAACATTCCTGGGACGAACTGTAACCGATCAATAAGAATTTCCGCATCGGTATGGTTTCTACTGGCGAAAACATTGCAAATATCTCAAGCGAAGGCGGAAGTAGTCGGAGAAACCTGCACCCCTCGACATGCCAGGATTTGGAACACGATGTAAGACAAACGCCACTCGAAGAGCCCATCACAGGCTAGTAGGTACCTTGTAAGTTAGACGTGACTTTCTTACTCCTATAACACTTATGAACCCTGCGCCCTACTTTCTTCACGCATCACTCATCCGCCTTCCTAGCTCACGATGTCTTCTTTTTCGAAGATCACTGACAGTCGTCAATCATCCGTGGTAGAAGAGTTAATCTCAAGGCTCGCGAGTTTGAGCGAGGAGGAAAAGAAAACAGAAAACATATTTCCACTGATATTCGGGGAGATTGCTGCGGTGGAGAGTTCAGAGGGGTTTGAGAAGCTCAAGAACAAGCAATGGTACGTTCTCCTGGCGCATCAATTGGTATTTAGGATAGCAATGTCGCACATCAGGCAGCAGACTGTTCTAAAACCAGTTGTCATGGTATGTGTTGAAAAAGTATTCAAATTATTGACTGGATTTTCCAGGTCCGCAAATTGCTGGCTATCACCAAAAGTCATATTATTGCCAACTTCGCCAGAGCAAGTCTCTCAAATCCTCGCCCTTGTCAAGTTTCTCGGTACAACATTCTCGATCCGTGGCGGCGGCCATCTGCAGAATCCGGGTTTCACAAGTAACAATGGCGGGGTAGTGATCAGCTTGTCAAACCTCAACAAGATCACCCTCTCCGAAGACAAGTCCACAGCGAAGATCGGTGCTGGTTTGACCTAGCTAGAGGTGTACAAGGAGCTTGATCCGCATAGTGTTGCTGTTACGAGTGCACGAATGCCGCCAGTTAGCGTGTCGAGATCATTGTTGGGTGGTGGGCTTTCGTTTCAAAATAGCGAATATGGATTCTCGTGCAACGGTGTTGTCGATTACGAGGTATGTCCCCGATGAGACGGTAAAACTGTTTTATTTGGTAAAAGTGATTAGATTGTCCTGGCAGACTCTAGGATTGTCCATGCCAACGCCGAAGAGAATTCAGATCTGTTCTGGGCACTGAAGGGAGGATGCTCGAATTTCGGTACGTGAGATGCTATCCGAAAGTCATTTATGGGGGCTTGCTAACTCGCCGTAAGGGATTGTTACGGAGTTCACAATGTCGACGGTTCCTAACAAAGGCTGGGCCGAAGCACGAGTCTACTCTCCCGAACACAACAACGAGCTTATTGAGGCGGTGATGAAATACCACGAGGTTATTGAAACCCATGACAAAGCAACACTTATATTCATGATGGCGAGCGGACATACTTTGCTGGTCTTCTTTTATTCTTCTCTAGTTGAGACTCCGGACGCCTTCAAGTGTTTCTACGACATCCCATTCATGTCCAAGATCATTGAGCCCGGCTACAGAACAGTTTACGAGGCGACGCAAGGTATTGCAGATGTACTACAAGGAGGATCACTATGGTGAGTGCATCGAATCAACTCTGTGTAATATCTCTGATTGAAGACAGCCACGACATGAGGTCAATGACCAGTCTTCCAGACTTGGAAATGTACAAAGCTGCTGAGGAAGTTCGAGCTCAACAAGCTACAATTCTGGAATCCGCGGGCGTCGAGAACGCGTCTTTGTATCTAGCATTCCAGCCAATTGCCTCAAGTGCCGTCAAAGCTTGCGATGAGAAGGGGGGAAACCCAATGGGGCTGAAAGCTCAAAATCACAACTGTAAGAAGCAGCAACCTCTGGTTATCTCGTCTTGCTCACGAAAATACTAGGGCTCAATATAACCGCAGATTGGAAGCATCCAAAGGACGAAGAGGCAGTGCGCAAAGCGGCTTGCATGATTGCCGATAAAGTGGAAGAAGTTTCCAAGAAAAATGGAACTTATCTGCCGTTCCAGTATGCGAATTACTCTTCACGAGACCAGAATCCGTTGGCTAGCTACGGGGCAGATAACTTGGCAAAGCTCAAGGCCATTGCGTTGAAGTATGACCCGGAGCAGGTATTTCAGTTGCTACAGAATGGGGGCTGGCTGGTGTCAAGAGCTTGATTACTTCTTCGAAAACAGCTGAGACCTTTACGAATTTACGTCCAGTACCAGTATGATGGCTCCGTAAGCTAAATTTTTCAACAGCGCGTCATTAAAATTCAAACTGGTTTTCTTCTGGTCCGTAAATAAATTAAAGTAGAAAGACCAAAGTTCAACTTATAATACATCGAATGGTACATTTTCCTGACGCCCCAGCAACTAACAGGCTAGAACAGGTGCCCCATATTTGGCCTCCTACAATTGCAGTCCCTAGATAAATTGCCCAACTAAGGACAACTGTATAATCCTCACCTCGTTCTAGATTTTGGCCAAACAGGCTCCTTCTCGAAAATCGACCGAGGCCTAAGTGCTCTCGTCGTCTTCTGGGTGTTGGTGGCCTCCCATATCCGAAACATCTTGGCCTCATGCGGCATCACTTCGGTCGTATACGGGATGTCGTACGGCCCATGATCCTTATGTTTCCAAAGATCGCGGATACGATATAGGTCCCAAGTATACGTAAGATCGCGGCGCAAGTCCAGAGTCATCTCAGCCGTGGCAGATCCGCGATTGAGTAGCGCAACGACGACACTTCCATCATGCATTGGCTTTGCGTAAATCTGCTGCTCACTGGTGGCGGTTCCTTGCACTAAACTATGGGGCGATCCATCCGGATCTTGGTTGACTGCAACAATCTCCTTGTTGGTGAGGGTTTCGAGGGAGTCGTTGTTAAGTGTTCGCACATCAGAACCAATGAGCAATGGTGAGCTGACTAGTGACCAGATGCTGAAATGCGTGCGGTATTCGACGTTCGAAGCCCCAGTGCCCACAAGTTGTGTACTCTCACCATCCAAGCCGACAATGAGCATGTCGTAGTCGTTCCAATGGCCAGGTCCGGTATATTTCGAGACGTTATTTCCACGGTCGAGCATATCTAGAACATCGAAGTAATATTTCTCCCGATTTCCAGGATAATTGAAATCGTCGGAAATATCCTGCCCGATTCTCCACTGGTTCGCTCCTTCGCTTGCAGCCCATTCCCAGATATCCGCCCATCCGCAATGACAGGCATGGTACACGATAGACCGATTGGTAGCGACAAGTGCTTGCGACATCTTCAGGATTATTTGCTGGACTTCTGCCTTGGGGGCATCAATTCCCTCCGAGCAGCAACTGTCATATTTCAAGTGATCGATACCCCAAGAAGCGAACATGGCCGCATCTTCTTTCTCGTGGCCCAGGCTTCCCGTGTAACCAGCGCATGTACTCTCGCCGGGTCCGGAGTAGATTCCCAACTTGAAGCCACGTTCGTGAGCATAGTCAGCGAGGGCTTTAATACCGCTCGGGAATTTGACAGGGTCAAACTCAAGCGGATGTTCTGAACGATTGCCCTTGTAGCGCTGCCACCCATCATCGAGGTTCACGAAGACATACCCCGCATCTTGGAGACCGTTGCTTGCCATTGTGTCAATTGTTTCGTGCAAGAGCTGCTCGTTGATTCCGTCTCCGAATTGATTCCAGCTACTCCATCCCATGGGGGGAGTCAGGGCAAGGCCATTGGATATGGAGGTGCTGTTCTGCGCATGGACAGAAGCGGCGAGCACCGTAGCGAAGATAGCTGTAGACGGGCGCATCCTGAATATTCACGTTCACAGAAGGACTAGCAAAATTTGAAAGCCAAAAATGTCCAACTCTTCATTTACAAAAGTGACAGTGCCTAGGATCCACCAAGAAAATGTGCAAGAAGTTTGAAAAAAGATGTGCCAAGAAAAAGGCTTCCAATATATGTAGGAACTAACTTACCCGGGGGTTCTCCGCATCTTGGCTATGCATGTAATTACGCGGGAATGCCCGTTGATCCTTCACACACCTGAACTGCAATAACCATTGGATAATCGACTGCTGGAACGAGGAATTTTTCACTGCCGGAATGAGATGGCGCGGATAATCATTTTCGAGCTTCAGGGGCCCCACGTGACCGGCCCCCTTTCCAGTCATGGACTCGCAAAAACTATGATCTACCAACCTGCTAGAAGGGACAAGATCCTAATGATTCATATCAGTGAACTATTAGGTCTCTAGAGAACAAATCTTGGATTAGGACATGTGATTGCGTGAGGCGCATAGGAAGTACAAAGTTCCACGTGTAATGATTCGCCAATGCGGACCAAGCTGGAGCGACCCTTCTACGGTGGGTCTATTTTCTTGATATTCTTGCATCCAAAGTATCCAATTCCTTATGCATGCGAATCCGGTCGCGCTGTCAGTCCATTCTTTGTCAAAAAATGTAATCTGGCTGCAACCGGAGCTTCTTTATTCCCCCACAAGGCTCTACAAAAACAAGATACTTCATCTCAGATCCCATTTTTCTCAACGACAATCAAGATTTGGCAATTATCTCACTGCTCTTGAGTTCTACCCAAGAATAAATTAACGCTACTTTCCGTGATCTTTTCTCGTTGTCATAGAAACATCAGCCTCGCCGTCGGGAAGTCTCAGAACAATGTCCTCTACTCGGTCTCCTAAAACAATCGAAGAGCTAATCAGTTCGTCACTCTCATCGAGTGAGAGTGATGAGTCCACAGATAGGCCAAGTTTATCCAACGGCCTGAGCACGACCGAGGGACTTATCGAGAAGTACACGGCCCCAGCGCTCACCTTCGGGCTCGAGCTTGAATTCGACTTTTGCGTCCTCAAAGAAAAACACAAAGAGTGGACTAATGAAGAGAAAGACCCTCTCAAGAATCCTTACTTAAGCGCTAGTGAGGTTGAGATATTGGAAAAGCAAATAGCAGCTGGGGAAAGCATCGAGGCAAAGATCAATACTACAAACTCAGATGACCACGAGATTAGTATTAGTCTTTTGCAGTACTTGCACTGCTTGCTGAATTATCAGTTACCCGGTCAGGAGAATATGGTGAGCGTATTGGGAGAAGTTGATCTGGGAACCCCGAAGACGCTCGCCGCGGATAAGTGGCACCTCACATATGACGATAGCTTACATCCTCATCGAAAGGGTATAGAAGGCACCGTCATAGCAGATCCCGACGAAAGAAAGATCAAATATCGCGTGACGGGTGCGGAGTTGGTCAGCAAGGTCCTCAAATGGGAAGATGAAGAGACGTGGATGAACATGCTACAACAGCTGGATCGCGACCTTAGCGCCGAGAATGACGAATCTTGGGGTTATTTTGACCAAGGGGGGACTGAGGCATTGCATGTGCATTTTGGGGTTCTTGGAGACGATCAGGCGTTCAATAGTCCTCTGGGACTGAAAGTCGTGAAGAATCTGCTTGCGCTGTATGGGCTTTTCGAAGACCAGATTGAGAAATACGTCCCACATACGCAGAGGAATGATGAGCAATGGTGCCCGAGACTAAGACTTGGGATGGAGAAGACAAAGAGAGAGAAGATGCCAGGTACTGCAGAGCAATACTATGCTACGGAGAAACCCAAGAGATATACGCCGGAGGAGTTCACGGAGGGAATCTACGCATGCAATAGCTTGGAAGAGCTTAAGACCTTCGTCACAGGGGAGCCTATGGCGGGGAAATGGCAAGATGGCAGCGAGAGAAAAGCGCGACAGCAAATAAATTACACCACGGTCAACATATCGCTGCAAAGAGACAACAAGCCCACGACTATCGAATTTAGGCATCAAAAAGGAACTCTCAATCCACATGTCATTAAACACTGGGTAAGGTTGTGTGGTACTATGCTTCAGACCGCGTATATCTATGCTAAGCTTGACTTCGAATTTGGGAACGGTCCAGAGGTCGAGTTTTGGGACGGTGAAAGCTTTTTATCACAATTTGTTTCTTCTCTTGGGGGAAATGCAGGCGAGATTCTGGACATTATTAACTTGCCGGACGACTCGAAAACATTCTTAGCGGACCAGAAGCTCAAATATGCCATGACAAAAGGGGGCGCGTCCGTCAACCACATCAGGTTAATTCAAGAATTGGAGATCCTGATGAGAAGGAGAAGACTTCTGAAAGATAAAGAGCGTACCGGAGAACTCATGGATGGTGAAATCGAGGTAGGTCTATCTGGAGATGAGAATCTTTGTTTTCTTAAGTAAAATTATGAGCAAGAGCTAATTCCGACTTCGGTATAGGCTGAACTTTCCCAAATGGATCCTACACCTGAAGGTAAAATAAGAAATGGTATATTGGCTATGCACCGAATGAAGAACCCAGAAGAGCAAGCAATTGAAAAACAGGAGTTTCTACAAGAAATGCGTCAATACTTGAAAAAGCATCATATATTTTGGGACGCCGCAACCGAAGACGATATAATGATTACGTACCAATATCACACTTATTGGCACTCGGCAGCCATACGTGGTCAAAATGGTCCGTCGGAACAAAGCGATTGATTCAAACAATCAAGTCGAAGCAGGCCTCTAGACGTATAGCGTCGATCATACTGTATGCTAGCAAGGCTATGCTTCGCCAAACCCATCGCTTGAGGGATATTGTAAACAGTCTTGGTCGAGTAAACTAATGGAGGACAAAAGCCGAAAAGGAACAGGAGTTCGTTGAATCAGAACGGAACGAAGCTGGGGTTATTATCAGATTGGTTGAATTTCAAGAGGGACCGGGGCGTCGGAGTACTTTGGAATATTTGCATTAGTTATTACCTCAATCGTTTTATCCTACCTACACAGTCATATGACTCTCATAGCAGTGATATGAGTGAGCCCCCCGTCCCAAAATATCATCCTTCATCCTTAGTGAGAGCCTGAATTTACTTCTGTCCTTACGCTGAGGGACGAGGATCTTTTGACCAGAGTGCACAGGCTGTGGACTTCCATATAATGTTGCCGGTAATATTCTTCGCCGTATTATTATGGCGTCTAGCGGTGTGGTTAAGATGATGAGCCATTATCGATGTTGGATTCGTTATTCGATCGAAGTCGCTTTCGTGGACTCTCTCTCCCACCCTCTTCTGAAAGACGTCGTTTCTTAGTCTCCGCAGAGCCCTGAGGCCAGAATTGAGATGGAGTATGTTGGCTGTCTGTATCCGTATCGTCGCCAGAATTCGCCGGTAGGGTGGCATCCTGGTCCTGATGTGGTACGGATGAAGTACCCGTAGCGTGTTCCAAAGCCTGAGCAAGAACCTTGTCAAGTTCACGCTTAGTAATGACCTCATAGGTTGGCAAACGTTTGTCGTGTTTGCTGATCGCCTTTTGTAAAAGGCGGATTGCTATCCCTCGAGGGACTTTACTACTCAACTTTGCAAGTTTTCTCAGAACATGCTGGTGGTGGCCAAGCCTCGGAAACATTTTCCGCGGGAGTATTTTCGAGGGGAATCCGCCCCAGTTCTCGTAGATCGTTGAGATCAACGATATCTGACCTGAATTAGCACGAGGGGATCAACACATAAAGTAGATTTCATAATTACCTTATTTGTGTGCTCCCCTTCTTTGATTGTCTGGCTCATTCCCAGCTCCTTCAAACAAGCGCCTCGACTGGGTTTCTTCCATTTCTTCAGTGGCTCTTTCAGACTCGGCTGAGAATCCTGTTGAATATGTGGTGCCGTATTCGACGACTCAATATCCGATTCGGAATGAGCTTGGTCCTCGTTGGGGTCGTTCTCCCATGAAGAGGTCGCAGGTCCATTAGAAAGGCTTCTCCACGCATTGTCCATAGGCTCAATTGGACTCGAATCAGGTACAAGAGTTGGAACGTCTAAGGGGGTACTGGTCAAATTTTCAGATTTGATCATCGGAGGTGCCTCTGGGACTGTCGATAATATCTCCGGCAGAGACTCGGTCGGCTCTGGAGTATGTTGTCCAAGACCTTGGGGAGCGGAATTAGCCAAACTCTCAAGCTGCTCCATTCGTTCCTTGAGGTTCTCGGTTAGAAACTCGAGGTTACAAGTCACAGTTGATCGCTTGTTGATGAAGTCCTTCATATCTTGGACCTCGGTTCTGAGAGCAATAACATCGTTTTCACTTTGTCTGAGTCCGGACTTG
>Ga0247778_1001155_pt1 | contig 13652 bp, 7 predicted proteins | sample UWRJL049202B5_FD_179939 | JGI IMG/M metagenome (GOLD analysis project Ga0247778, IMG submission 179939) | Plant litter microbial communities from Arlington Agricultural Research Station in Wisconsin, United States - UWRJ-L049-202B-5 | ecosystem: Environmental > Terrestrial > Plant litter >... | reverse complement strand
GTAGGGATGCCGGTCCCAGGCTCCGAAAAGAATTTCATTACCCGTCGGGGAGAGGACGGGTCTCGCCTGCAATTGCCCCTCTGCGGCCCCGCTCGTCCAGATTATCCGTCCGTCCTTCAGACGGAGCTTGTAGAAATGACTGCCGGTGCCGATATAGAGTGCGTCATCCTTTACCAGCCCCTCACTGATGCCCGGCTGCCCGGTGGGTAGCCGCCATTTTTCCTTTCCCGTCTTCCCATTTAATCCATGGATGACCCCATCCACCGTGCTGAACGCAACGATCCCATTCCCATAGACAGGCGTGGAAAAAATAGAACCGGCATACCGTTGCCGCCAACGTACTTGCTGCCCGGCAGGTGTGAGAGGATCGGTATGCCCGGCCCGCCCGGCAGGATCGAGGGCAATGACCTCACCCCGCGAATTGCCATAGACCATCATGTGCGGATCGACCGGTAAAATGCCCGTGAAGATGGAGGCGCTGTCTTTTATCAGGGAAAGAATGCGGGCTGGAGGTCCGGCGGTATTGGCCGTGGTATCCGGACGGACCGCAGAAGCCAGGCCTTTCAATAGGGGGGAAGGATCATTCAGGGAGAAGGCTGCAAACGACTCACCCGGGGACCGGCCCAACCTTTTTTCAAAGACAGCCACGCTGTCATGGCCCAGGGTGAGGATATTATAGCCAGCCGTATCGGACCCGCTGATCAGCGCGGCCCGGCCCATGATGCCCGGCAGACCGTCGAAATTATGCAGGGAGAGACGATGCCCATGACCGCAAAGCACCAATCGGGTATTGTACCGCTTGAGGATATCCGTCACCTCGTACCAGTTGTCCAGCCCCTCCCCGAGAGGATAGTGGGAGAGAGAAATAACGATCTTCCCGGCACCGGCGCTACGGGCCAGGGTTTGTTCCAGCCACATGACATCCTCCTCCTTTACATGCCCGTCCCCCATCTTCATATAGGGACCCGTATCGAAGCCGATAAAGACAAAGGGCCCGGATTCAAATACGAATCTGTCGTTGCCCCATAACCGCAGAAAAGTCTGACAGGCGCTTTCCGACCAGTTGGTCTCATGGTTGCCCGGAACAATGTGATAGGGAATGGTCAGATTGCCCAGGATGCGGTGGACGACGATCAGTTCGCTGTCGAGTCCCGTATTGGTGAGGTCGCCGGTCACGACGGCGAGATCATACCCCCCTCCATTGATCTCCGTAACTATATTTTCGAGGTTGGATTCGCTGGCCGTGTGAGGGGAAACATGTATATCCGTTAAGAACGCGATGCGGAGAGGGGCCGTCCGCTGTGGCGCCCCCTGGGTCCTCCCCTGAGCCATCCCTTGCAGTAGGGGGCCGGCGAATAAGTACAGCAGCAGGGGCAGGATCGGGTTAACGATATTACGAACAGCCTGTGCCGGTTTTTGCATATAGTTTGGTTAAGACTATGCTAAAATTATGGCAAAAACCTGCACAAACCCGCATGAATATGAAAAAAAACGTAACTCTACTAGTAATTAACCTAGTAAGAATACGTTTTTTAAATAATTAATTTAAAATATGCAGCTTTCTGCGGTTTTCGCCGCAGGAAGGTAGAATACCCGGCGCCTAAAAAGTGAACCGGGCCGTCAGAGCAAAGGCGTCCGGGACAAAATTTATCTTGGGGATCAGATCCAGTTCGGGTTTCCAGTCCAATGACAAATTGAGGGGCGCATTCTGAAATTTATAGTCCAGGCCCAGGATGCCGGTCGGGCCAACCCAGGTCTTGCCATCCTCAAAACCGATATAGGCGCCGGCCCCATAGAACCACGTAAGGGCTGGCGTCGCCCCGATCAGTTGGTGCCGCTCATAGAGCCCGCCGATACCGAACCGGGTGCCAAAAGAGATCAGCCCTTCCAATGCATTGGTCTCGTCCATAAAATATTTCACACTGACTGAGTTACTGAGCGTGGGAGCCGCGGAACTCAACCGGACACCGATTGCCAATTTATAATTCTGTGCGGAAGATGCAGACTCCTGTGCAGACAAACGATTGAACAGACCGCTGGTAGCCAGGCACAGCAGGCAAAGGGTGATTACTCTCATAGATGTTATTTATTCCTTTGGAACGAAAACCACGCCAAAAGTATTGGTCGCCAGTTGTTAGGGTTTTCTTAAAAGATTGGCTGGGTTGCAGGCATTGTCATTGTCATTGTCATTGGACCGGTTTCGTTGCCGATCCCGTCGCTGGCTTCGTTGCAGGTTTGATGGCCGGAGTGGTTGGGGGCGTCGTTGCCGGTATCGTTGGCGTTCCCGGGCCTGCAGGCTTATTGCCCTTCGTCCCCGGGCTCCCGACTTGTTGGATCGTCATCGCGGGGTTCGCGGGTTGCACCTTCCTGAGACTGTCGGCGGCGTGATTGGCAGTGCTGTCCGGCAGGGGACGCCTCGTGCTGTCTGATGCCGTAGTATCTGTTTTCGGCGCCGGCGTAACAGGATCTTCGAAGAGTTCTTCTTTCCGCTTAGGTCTCCGGGCCTCCTGCCATTTGAAACCACGCAGACGCATATCGTCAAAGTTGACTTTCTTAAAAGGGATCATACTGCCTTCCGCATCATTGCGCAGGACAACCCGGCGCAGTTCCCTGCCCGTGCTGTCTTCCTTGGGGGCGAAGATCATATCGATGATATCGGCATGGGCCTTGTTGACGCCGGTATAGGCCTGGTTCTCGTCCTTGACATAATAGATGCTTTCCGCATTGCCCTTCGCCCGCATATAGTCTACTTCTCCGCCCTTGAAATAGGTATTGATGGTCGTGCCTTTGATCTGGTTATAAAAATTCCCGCCCACTTTATTGATGGCCAGTCCATTTTCAAAGACATAAAGACGGTTGGCTTTTTTGTTCTTCGTATAGACATACATCGTATCCCCCGTGATCTGGTAATTGCCGTTGCCCCAGGCGACAGGTTCCTTAAAAAGGCGGAATACCGAGTCCCTGCCGGAATAGAACATGCTGTCCGCGACGGCCTGCAGGGAATCTGAGAAGATGCGTACATGGTGATACCCCAGGATATAGCGTAGGGTGCTGTCCGTGACCGGTGCCTTGGCAGTGTCGACATAACTCTGCCGGTCCTTGTCGGGGTCCTCGACTACAACCGCCCGCGTTGAATCCGGTGGACGCCTGCTGTCCACGGCCGTGTCGCCATCCGGGGGACGGTTGGCCACAGGAGGTCTTCTAATACCTGCCTGTGGATTCAAACCCGGCGGGCGTCCCCGGACGGGTAAGGCCTTCCTCCCTTTTTTCCCTTTGCCGGCTGCAAGGCTATCGGCGGTCATTTTGACCTTCATCAGGCTATCGCTACTTACCCGGACCAGGCTGTCGGCATTTGCCTTGGCCACACTGTCATTCCTGATCACGGCAAGGCTGTCGGCCAGGGCTGCCCGCCGCGCGCTGTCCGGCTGGACATGCCCCAGGCTATCGCTGCGGTCTTTCACGGTCTGATGGTCACTGGTGTCCTTCACGGCGATCAGGGTATCCTGCGGCGTCCGGGAGGCCAGGGCGGCATTATGAAGACTGTCGGCCGACTCCTTCTGCAGGCTGTCCACATATTTCTTATGCATGCTATCGGCGATCGCAGCCTGCCTCGTCAGTTCCTGCGCATCGATCAGTCTGCCGCTATAGAGGGTGTCGGCCGTAATATAAATTGAATCCTTCTCCTGTTTTAGGATCATCAGGGGATGCTCGGTGGCGAGAAAATTATTTTTCAGTTTGTTCGAGACCATGTGGTTCGCGATCAGCGTCACCCCCTGGGCAGTATCCCGGTATACGGCATGCCCTTTTGCGATGCTGATCCCGGTGCTGTCGTCGATCTGCACGCTGTCACCCGTGATCCTTTGCGATCCATCGGTGATGATCGGCCGCCGGCCGAACTCGGCCTTGCGGTTCTTCAGATCGTAGTACCCGCTGCGGGTTCTGACGCTGCGGTGGGTACTGTCCTTAAAGAGGATAAGGGTCTCCGTGATAAAGGTGGACACCTGGGTCTGGGTATTGTATAAGAGGGAATCGGCCGACAGGTCATATTGCGGGTCCTTCAGCACGACATGGTTCTTGAAATAGACATCCTTGGTCTCTTCGTAATAGGTGGCATGTTCGCTGGTCATCACCGATCCGTTGTTGACAATCTTACCGCCATGCTCATAGGTGCCGATCTTCAGGTTGAGATCGTATTGCAGTTCCTCGGTGGTCAGGATGCCCTTGCCATCCGTCATCTTCACGTTCTTCAGGAAATGGACCGTTCTTTTGTCCACCTGGTATTTCATGTAATCGGAGAAGATATTCGTGCTGTCGTTATCGTTGATATGCACATGTCCGAAGGATTCTAAATAATTCTCCTTGGGGTTCATGATCATGCTGTCACAATCGATAAGGGTATTTTCCTGTTTGATCCGGACATTCCCTACCCAGTAGGAGATCTCGGATGAGTCCTTTTCTTCGTGATGGTAAATTTTTGTACTGAGTACTTTTACGATTTTTATGGAATCGGCGCCAGGGGTCCTGAAGGGAATATCGATCCCGGACGAACGGCCGGGTTGAGGTGGCTGACCCTGAGCAAATCCTTCCGCACTGGCCAGTAATCCGCAAAGCACCAGGCAGCCATAGGCCAGTATCCTACTATTCATCCTTCTACTTATTGACAGGTTTCGCAACGGAATCGCTGAGTGGCGCCATCAGGGGACCGCTCTTGTCCTTACGTCCGAAGACGGAAATATTCACATACCGTTTGGGGTGCAGCCGGACATCGTCCAGCAGGGTATTCAGGCTGCGGGAGGTCCCTTCTAAATTCTGGTAGAGTTTTTTATCGTTCAACAACAGGCCCAGGGACCCGTTGTTGGTGTTCACCTTATTGACCAGGGCCTTTAATTCATTAATGGTGGCCTGCAGGCTCTCTACGGTTTCAGGGATCTTTGCCGTTGAAAGGTTGGCTGTGGTCTTCTCCACGTTCTCCAGGGTCCTGGTGACATGGTCGTTATTCTTTGCCAGGTTGGCCGTGAAGTCATTGGTGTTCTTTAGGGACTTTGCCAGCATACCGGTCTGGGAGTTCAGCAGGATATGCAGTTCAGCGCTGGATCCGGCCAGGTTGGCGATGATCGAGCTGAAATTACCCTTCAGTTTGGGATCGAATAAGGATCCGATGGCCCGGACCAGGGAGTCCAGGGATTCGAGGGTGCCGCCTAATTTTAGGATGATGGGGTTGACGCTCTCCTGGACCTGGGAGAAAAGATTGGGCTTTTTATTGGTTTGCAGGGTGTCCCCGTCTTCTAAATAAGTGCTGTCATTACCTTTATTGATGACGATGGAGGCGGAAGAAATGATGCCGGTATTGACCACGGCTATTGAATTGCTGGGGATATGGACATCTTTTTTCAGCACGATGGTCACGACGATACCTTTTTTCAGATCCTTGTCCGCCTCATTGATGGCGCCAACGTTTCCGATCTGCAACCCATTGATCAGCACGTTATTGGATACTTCCATCCCATCTACATTGTCAAAGACCGCATACAATTTTTTGGTGTGCTCGAAGAGACTGCTGCCTTTCAGGAAATTAAAACCCAGTATCAGACCGGTTACTGCTACTACGGCCAGTACACCGATCTTTGTTTCGTTTGCAATTTTCATCCGTGTAATTTTTGTGCTCACAGCTTGGTTATAATGTGATACTGGTAGCAAATGTAGGGAAATTGCCTTGACCCGCTGAGAAGACAAAGTTAAAGCGTGGGAAGGGGGCCTATCTTTTGGCCGTTACCCGGGCCGGCATCCGTGCCAGTGGCTTCCTCATACCACCCCCGGCCATACTTACCCGCGCCGGTGGGAGGACGCTGCCAGTCCCTGACGACCCCGACGACTCTCCGCTTCCGGTACGGCCTTCTAATTTGTCCTTGTACTGCCTGAGGGCCGCAATGATATTCCGGACGATCTCATCCTGGCCGTCCTCGCTGTTCAGGTACTCTTCTTCTTCTTTATTGCTCAGGAATCCCGTCTCGATCAGGACGCTGGGCATCCCGGTAGCCTGGAGGACCTGGATACCCTCATCCCGCTGCATCACGCCATCACTGTGCCGTCCGGCCTTCACGAATTCATTCTCCACCAGGGTGGCGAACAGGGCGCTGCTGGCAAAATATTTTTTCTCATACAACTGAGCCTTGATCTTGGCCTCCGGGGAACTCATGTCAAAGGCAGCCTCGGTGCTGTCTCCCAGATCCCCTTCTCCGCCGGTTCCTCCTGCACCGCTCTCATCCCGCTGGTTGATGGCAACGCCTTTCTGGGTGTTGCGGTCTGCCTTCCATATATAGGTACCCGTCCCGACCCGGGTGTTCTTTACATAATAGGTCTCGTAGACGGCTACTCTTTTTCTCCGCCTGCCCTTACCAACCATTTTATGACCGACCACCTTGTGAACGGCATAGGTGCCGGGAGTATGTCCGTCATTATTGGCGTGGATGCAGATAAAGAGGTCTCCCCTGGATTTATTGGCAAGTTCGGCCCGGTAGTGAAGACCCGCATTTTTGGTGGGCATATTGCCCGGCATGATATCGGTCGTACGCGTATAGACTATCTTCATATCCGGGAATTCATCATGGATGGCCTTGCCCAATTTCATGGAGATCGCCAGGGCCACATTACTCTCTTTTGAAATAAGGCCGGTAGTGCCGGGATCGAAGCCCCCATGGCCCGGATCGATGATGATGGTGCGCAGAAGGGTCTTCTGTCTGGGATGGGTATCAAAAGAGCTTAGGCAACATATAAACACCGATAAGAATAGCAAAGAGGTCGTCTTTTTCATCATAGTCATTTAAATTTACCAAATCCCTGCAATCTTCACAAAATCTTAATGCTGTAATGGCTATTTTTGTCCGCCAACAGGACGGAGGCATGCATCCTGATTTTTTAATAAACGAATAGAATAACCCTTGATCTATTCGTTGTTTTATAAATGTATGAATATTAACGGACGCAAAATTAGCTCAAAATATTTACTGGCATTGATTTTTACTGGTATATTCTTTTCAGTAACGTTCAATAGTCCGGCAAATTATTCGCCCGTTACCGGTTTTTACAAAATATTAGCATTGGGCCAGGATACCAGCAAACCCAGGACCAAGGGTAAGCCCGGCAGTAAGCCTGCGGTCAGCCCCGCTGCCCGTTTGGCGAAAGATACCACCGGGGTCATCTATCTCCTGTCACCGGGTGATACCCTTCGACGGGACTCCCTGGGCCGGGTAGTGGATTCCCTCCGCGACTCGCTGGGACCCATCACCAGCCTGGTCCGCGATTCCCTGGGCCGGGTCATCGGTGTGGTCCGGGATACCCTTCGCAAAAGGATCGATACCCTCGATTACAGGGTCTCCAAAGATACGATGGAGGCGACGATCGATTACAAGGCCTCCGACTCGGTGGTCATGGATATTCCGTCCAAAAAGATCACCCTCTACAACAATGCCAATACCAAATACAAGGACGCCGATCTCACAGCCTATATGATAGAATATGACCAGCTGCGTAATGTCGTCGTTGCATCCCCCACCAGGGATACCGCGGGGAATATGATCGGCATGCCCAAAATGGTGCAGGCCGACAATACCATGACCTCCGACAGCATCGTCTACAATATCAAGACCCAGAAGGGCCTTACCCAGCATACGAATACCAATTCCGGGGAGATGTTCGTCCATGCGGAAAAAATGAAAAAGATCAGCCCCGAGGAATACTATGCCTACCGGGGCGTCTTCACCACCTGTAACCTGGATACCCCCCATTTTGCCTTCCGGACCAATAAGATGAAACTGATCAACAAGAAGTTTGCCATCACCGGGCCGATCCACCCGGAATTCGAAGGAGTGCCCGTCCCCATCTATATACCCTTTGGGTTCTTTCCCATATCCACCGGTCGCCATTCCGGTCTCCTGCCACCCCAGTTCACCGCCAACGACCAGTCAGGCATCGGCCTGGAAGGGCTGGGCTACTACAAGGTGCTGAACGAATATTTCGACGTCACCTTCCGGACCAACCTCTATTCCTATGGAGGCTGGAATCTTTTTATCACACCCACCTATCGTGTGCGCTACCGGTACAGCGGACAGTTCAATTTCACCCTGCAGAATACCCGTCTGCTGAGTTCATCGGGCAAGGATGAATACACGACCGGCAGGACCTTTAACTTCAACTGGAGCCATACCGTAGACAGCAAGGCCCGGCCGGGTACCAATTTCTCGGCCAATGTCAACATTGCGTCCACTAAATACAACCAGTATATCCCGAATAACGCCACCGCGAATTATAATAACCAGCTGAGCTCTTCCATTACCTATTCCAAGACCTGGGACGGGAAATACAACCTATCGGTCAGTGGCACCCATAACCAGAATAACATCAGCCGTTTGATCAATGTCAGCCTGCCCAATATCGCATTCACGGTGCCGACGATCTATCCCCTGGCAAAAAAGGATTTCGTGGGAACCCCAAAATGGTATGAGAAGTTGGGTATTGGTCTTACCACTACTATCGCAGGGGGCGCCAGCTTCTATGATTCCCTCGCCTCTTTGAAAAAGGTCCTCGACACTTTCCAGTGGGGCGCACAGAACAACATCCCCATCAGTCTGGCCCTTCCCCTCAAAGGCCCCGTCCAGATCACGCCCGGCGTCAGCCTCTCCAACAGGCTCTATTCGCGCAAGCTCTTCATGGCATACGACAGCGCCAACAATAAAATAGATACCGTCGGCGTACAGAAAGGCCTTTTTCATGCCGAAGACATATCATTCAGCCTCAGCATGGCCACTGCCATCTTCGGGACCTTCCAGAATTTCGGAAAAAAGAGCACACTGATGGGCATCCGGCATGTTATCCGCCCCACTATGAGTTTTACGTACAAGCCTGACCTTGCCTCACACAATTACTATACCATCCAGGCCCCGCGTACGGACAGTTCGACGATCTCAAAATATACCCAGCGGCTGTCTTATTTCCAGGGCTCCACTTATGGAGCCTATGGTGAGGGGGTATTTGGGGGGATCTCCTTTGGCCTTGACAACCACATAGAAATAAAGACCCGGTCCAAAAAAGATACCAGCGATGCGGGTATAAAGAAGACGACCATCATCGATGGTTTCGGCTTCAACGGTAATTACAACTACCTGGCCGATTCCTTCAAACTATCCCAGATCAGCCTTTATTTCCGCAGTACCTTGCTGGGTAAGATCAATATCACGGGCGGGGCTACCCTCGATCCCTACATTTATGATTCCACAGGTCGCGACCGGGATATCTATGCCTGGCAAAAGGGGAAGTTCTCCCTGGGCAGGATCACCAGCGGGAACCTTGCCATCTCCACCAGCTTCAAGAGCAAGGCCAAGGACCCCAAGCTGGAGAAGGAGAAGAACGATCTGCAGCAGGACCAGATACCGATGACGATGGAGGAACAGCAGGCGCAGCTCAATTATATCCGGAATAATCCGGCACAATTCGCCGATTTCAATATCCCCTGGTCTCTCAACCTCTCATTCTCTTTGAACTTCTCCAACGCGATGAGGCCGGACTATAAGGGCTTTCAGACCCTGATCACCTCCAGCCTTAACTGGAGTGGGGACTTCAACCTGACGGAAAAGTGGAAAATCGGCCTGAACGGGTATTATGATGTGAAATATCAGAAGCTCCAGACCCTGACTGCGTCCATATCCCGGGATATGCATTGCTGGCAAATGTCGATCAACGTTACTCCGGTCGGGTATAATCACTATTTCAATATTACCCTCAGTCCCAAGTCGGGGATCCTGCAGGATCTGAAGATCAACCGGACCAAGTATTTTTACGCGCAATAATCGCAGTTACGCATGGGCGACATAATAGTCACGCATGACCGTATATACTCTTTTTTTCAGTGATTCCACATTGTCCTCCGGTTTGGGAGCGATAGGGTCCAGGAAATGCATGGCCAGCCGGTGCGGTTTGTAGTAGAAGGGTTTATCGGCAGGCATGATTTTCCGGCTGTTGAAGATGAGGGCGGGAATAATGGCCTTGCCCGAGGAGAGGGACAGGCGAAAGGCGCCGTCGTGGAAAGGTTTCAGAGGTTCTTCGGTCTTGTTCCGGGTCCCTTCGGGGTACAGACACATATGCAGACCCATTTCCAGGGTCTCCTTCATTTTGGCGAAGCTCTCCCTTCTGCTGCTCTCGCTCTTCCGGTCTACAAGTATACTGCCTGTCCTGTACATCAGACCAAAGATGGGGAACTTAGCGAAATCAGTCTTGGCGATGGTCTTGTTCCCCCCGGGTATACCGGGTGTCGAGGCGGGCACATCGATCAGGGCGTTGTGGTTGCAAACGACGACATAGGTGACGCCCGTGGCGAACTTCTCTTTTCCTTTGACGCGCATGGGGCATCCGGATAAGGGAAGGAAGATGTTCATCCAAATCCGTGAATATTTGATGAACCGGTGGGTCTTCTGGGGGTCCGGCCGGAAATAGCAGAAGAGCAAAAACGGGATCAGAAAGATCAGCATGGTGACGACAAAGAGGATGGCGGCATATACAGCCCAGATCCTCCAGAAGATATCGCCCAGCAGGCTTCCCGCTACGTCGGGAGGAATGGGTGGATCGATAAATTCGATGCTCTCTCGTGTGGTCTTATCCGACATGGTACTTATTTAATCAACAACAAATGGTTATAGGTTCATCTCTTCGGGTCTCCGATCCAACGGGGCTATTCATCCTTCCCGGGCGTCCAAATTGCTTGGGTCCTTTAGATGGTCCAGTCGATAGGCCCGATGCCCTTGCTCTCCAGCCAGGCATTGGTCTTAGAGAAATGCCGGCAGCCATAGAATCCCTTGTCCACAGAGAATGGCGAAGGATGGGCAGCCTTCAGCACCAGGTGTTTGGTCTCATCGATCAGGGCCTGTTTTTCCTGGGCGAATTTCCCCCAGAGCAGGAATACGGTATGTTCTTTCAGGGCGGAGATCTTCTCGATAACGGCATTGGTGAACTCGGCCCATCCGATCTTGGCATGGCTCATGGGTTCATTGGCGCGCACCGTCAGGGATGCATTCAGCAGCATGACGCCTTGCTGGGCCCAATGGGTCAGGTCACCGTGGCCGGGTATGGGCAGACCCAGATCCGTCTTCATTTCTTTGAAAATATTAACGAGGGAAGGGGGCGGAGGGATGCCTTTCTGTACAGAAAAGCTCAATCCATGCGCCTGTCCGGGTCCATGATAGGGGTCCTGACCCAGGATAACGGCCTTTACATTGTCAAAGGGAGTGGTGTTGAACGCGTTGAAAATAAGAGGACCCGGAGGGTAGATGGTTCTGCCGGCCAGCTTTTCCGATTTTAGGAAGGTGGCAATCTGCAGGAAATAGGGTTTGGTGAACTCCTGTTTTAATGCCTCTTTCCAGCTTTCTTCGATTTTTACGTCCATTAAAGTGGTTTCTGGTTACTAGTTTGGGGTTTATCGTTACCGCATCTGATTTATAGCTTCAAACTTACCGAAATTTGCCATAAACTCGAAACCATAAACGATAAACTCGAAACCATACACTAGAAACTGGAAACCTCCGTCTCCCGGCGGTGGTATTCATCGATCAGCCTGCGTTGTAGCTCCGTGGGGACGGGGAAGTATTCATGGAAATGCATCCTGAATTTGGCCCGGCCCTGGGTGAGGCTCCGGAGGGAAGAGGAGAAGTCAGCCATCTCGGCCAGGGGAACCTTGGCAATGATCTTGGTAAAATGCCCTTCGGAATCCATTCCCTCGATCAGGGCGCGGCGGGTCTGCAGGTCGCTGATAATGCCCCCGGTCTGGTCATTGGGGCAGAGCACCTCGACGGTATGGATGGGTTCTAATATTTGCGGGTCGGCTTGTTGGAAGGCGGCCTTGAAAGCCATGAGCCCGGCAATTTTAAAGGAGATGTCGTTGGAATCGACGGGGTGCATTTTCCCGTCGTAGACGATCACCCGCACATCGCGGACATAGGAGCCCGTTAGAGGGCCTTCGTGCATCTTCTCCATTATCCCTTTGAGGATGGAGGGGAGGAACCGGAGGTCGATGGCGCCGCCGACGATACAGTTGAGAAAGACCAGCTTGCCGCCCCAGTTCAGGCTATATTCCTCCCGGCCTCTTACGGAGAGGCCCTTGGGATCGGGCATATCCTCAAACCAGGGTTCCACCTGCATATAGACTTCTCCGAACTGGCCTGCGCCGCCGGATTGTTTTTTATGGCGATAGCTGGACTGGACGGGCTTGCGGATCGTTTCACGGTAGGGGATCCGGGGCCGGGTGAAATTGACGTGCAGGTTTTTGGATATGTGTTCCAGTTTCCATTTGATAACGGCCAGGTGGAGTTCACCCTGGCAGTGGAGAATGGTCTGCTTGAGCTCCTGGGAGACTTCCACGATGACGGTGGGGTCTTCTTCCTGGACCTGGTGGAGGGCAAAGGAGAGTTTTTCCTCATCGCCTTTCTGGGCGGGTTCGATGGCAATGCTCATGAGGGGTACGGGGAACTCGATGGGCGGCAGTTCGATATTCGGACCCCGGGCATGGAGGGTATTGTTGACATGGGTATGTTTCAACTTGATGGTGGCGCCGATGTCACCGGCGGAAAGTTGGTTGACATTGGTTCTTTTGCTGCCTTCGACCACGAAGAGCTGGTTGAGTTTTTCGGTGACGCCATTGGATTCATTGACGAGCTCCATACCCGATCGTAAGGTGCCGGAAAAGACTTTGAAGAAAGACATGTCGCCGATATGGGCCTCGGACATGGTTTTGTAGATAAAGATGCAGGGTGGCCCATTCGGGTCGCAGGGTAGGGGAGTGCCGCCGCTGAGCAGAGGTTGGGGAGGCATCTCGGAGGGGCTGGGGCATACATTGTCGATAAAGCCCATGATCCGGCCGCTGCCCATATTCCTTTTGGCGGAGAGGCAGAAGAGGGGGAAGAGGTCGTGATGGATCATGGCTTGCTTAAGGCCGGTCCGCATTTCGTCTTCGTCCAGTTCTCCTTTCTCGAAATATTTTTCCATCAATCCTTCGTCGTTGCCGGCGATGGCCTCTATCAGTTCTTTGTGGAGGCGGTCGGCCTTGTCCTTTTCGGAGTCGGGGATGGGCAGTTTCTGCGGTTTGCCACCTTCGCCCGGGAATTTATAGAGGGTCATACGCAGCACGTCGATGATGCAGTCGAAGCCCAGGCCCGGGTTGAGGGGGTATTGGACGACGATGACGTTGGGGCCGAAATGGTCCTTTGCCTGAGCGACGGTGGCGTCAAAATCAGCCTTGTCCTGGTCGAGTTTATTGACGGCCAGCAGCAGGGGCGTTCTGAATCTTTCCGTGTATTCCCAGATGAGGTCGGTACCTACTTCCACGCCGAAATTGGCGTTGAGCAGCAGGACGCCGGTATCGGCGACACGAAGGGCCGAGATCACTTCACCGACGAAGTCGTCATAGCCGGGCGTGTCGATGATATTGATCTTATAACCCCGCCACTCGGTATGGAGTAGTTTGGAGAAGATGGAGTTGCCGCGTTGTTGTTCCAGTTCGTAGAAATCGCTGATGGTATTTTTTTCATCGATGGTCCCGCGGCGGGTGGTGAGTCCTGATTCGAACAGCATGCATTCGGCGAGGGTGGTCTTGCCGCAACCAGCATGGCCCA
>Ga0247778_1001154_pt1 | contig 13655 bp, 12 predicted proteins | sample UWRJL049202B5_FD_179939 | JGI IMG/M metagenome (GOLD analysis project Ga0247778, IMG submission 179939) | Plant litter microbial communities from Arlington Agricultural Research Station in Wisconsin, United States - UWRJ-L049-202B-5 | ecosystem: Environmental > Terrestrial > Plant litter >... | reverse complement strand
GTGGTCAGTACCGGATTCTGTACGATGGAGATATCCTGTTCCCAGCAGAACCTTCTGGCCGGGCTGCATACGCTCAGTTAAAAGCGCAGCAGCCGTGGCACATTCTACGCAGTCGCATCGGCCGGTGCTGTAGATGGTATGCAGATATTCATTGGCCGTGTGTGTGCCGTTGAGCTTGTCGCGCATGCCGGTGCTGGCATCATACGTGAACGTATCGGCGATGTATCGGGCGGGAAAATAAGCGCTGCGGCCTTTGTAGTGCGGGAACACGTTAGGGTTCACGGCAGACAAGTCTGCATCTGTTACGCTGACTGTGCGGTCGGCGAATGGCGCTTGCTCATATGTATCGTCCGGCGTCAGCTGGTATGTCAATTGATACGGCTCACGGTTGTTTTCAACCTTCACGTTTATCGTATTATCATGAAAGGTGTACACATGATGGTCGATCTCCTGGCCGCTCTCTGTCCGAGTCGAGACGGCACTCAGCTGCGTGCCTTGGCGGATAGCCAAATCGACGGTGGAACTGTTGGTTATGCCGCTTACAAGAAGATATTTCTCTTGGGGATTCTGTAGGGTAGTTGGGAGTGAATCGTCGATCCGGATGGAGGCTGTCTTGCCGCTCCATTCCAGAGCGGCAGTATCGTAGTGATTATACGTGCTCTGGGTGTAGTATCCCGCTGCCGGTATACCATGTTCATCCACGCGCCACACTACATCTGTGGCAAATATGACGCCGGGCTCTTGGGGTCTGACGGCTTCGAGTGCATGAAGTCCTACCGTAAGACCCTGTGATACCAAAACGCCTACCAGTCCGGCGGTGGCGATGCGGCCGAGCGACCGTCGCATGGCTTTGCTTTTGAATGGGCGGTTTTCGGTATTGTGGCGTATGGCGATCGGGTCGGAGCCGACTAGCGGGTCGGCAGGCATTTCTTGAACGGCTGTGGATGCCTCGGCTTCTTCTGTGCCGCGTCGTTCAGTCAGTCGCAGGGCGATGGAGACTAATTGCAGATCGGTGTAGCTCCGTGATTCCAGACGCTCCCCCAAATCTGCCAGCAATAGCTCCTGGTCCCCAGTCATCTGTGAAAGGCGCTTGGTTTCGACGGGGGCGAAGTCGGCTGCCCGCCGCTGCATGATCAGCGGATCGAATTTGTCAGTGGTATTGGTATGGATGAGTAACGGTACGATACGGTCGTAGTATATAGGGCCATCATGGCCGCGCTCACGCTGGGAGCTTGGCAGCTCACCGTCAAGCGTCCGCCGTAGTAAGGTGTGCAGTATGGGGATAAGCCGCTCGTTGTCGTCCACGGCCTCGGCCAGCTGCAGACTTGCCAGAGGAAACCGCTCACTCAGTGCGTCGATAGTATGATGCAGGGATGAGTGTTTCGGAGCGCCCTGCAGCACTTCGGCCAGGCGTTTGGCAGCCGCGCTGGAAAGGACTACGGATAGTTCGCTATCTTTGTAGGGGCTGTCGACTTTCACATCCGGATGCATGTCGATGAGTGTTTCTTGATATGTCTTACTGCTGTGATGCGGCAAGTGGGCCGCACGCAGGGCAGACGCAGGAAGGACTGCTTTGGTAATGGTAGGCGCTGCTTCAATCACCGTCAGTGCGTCACGTAGGCGATCACGTGCCTGGCCGGTGCTCTGCTGCTCGTTGTCTGCATACGTACGGGTGTGTATGAAAGCCACGGCTTCACGGTCGTCGAACGCCAGCGAAGCTGCATTGGCGCGTAAGCATTGTATACTGTAGCCCTCGGGTATCTGTATCGGTGCAATTTTTTTGGTAGCTTTTCTGTCGCTGACAAATTGAAGGATGGCGGCGGCAGTCATGCCGGCAAACGTACCTGCAGCTACTGTATTGGGGCTATGTTGGGATACGCTGCCGAAAATGGCGATTTCGCCACCCAGCAATACCGTGGGGGTGATAAGGAACCCGCTGGCATCTAACTGTGCCTGTGCGGTAATGCCATCACCGTTCTTGATGACGTCCTGCGCGATCGATTCCAGCTGGACGCCAAGCTCAAGTAGGTCAGCCTCATCGTTATCCAGCTCCATTGCTTCGACGCGTACTTCATCGAGCGGCAGTTGCACGGCGACAGAGTCGGGAGCGACTTCTGGGTTGTGTTGCGGGTTGACGGATTCGGGGCTTGACATAAGTAAGGTATAATACCATATTTATGGAGAAATACCAAGATACAGCAGCACCTAGATGTTGCATATTTTATTGAGTTATTGTAAAATTACCATCCGTTAGACATGGGAGTGCTGGACATACGTTCTGGCACAACGAGTTGAAGGGAACCGCCATGGGTGGGGCATTGTCGGCCATCGGAAGATTCTTCGTCGCGATCTGGCACGACGTCATCGGGCATCGCACGGACACGGGTTGGGGCATCATCGCACTGATCTATGTCGGCGTGGTTGCCCTGGCGTTCGCCATCGGCGGCTATCGGTCGCTGACCGAGTACGCCAAGGCGCTCGACAGTTCGTTCGACAAGGACAAGCTGGAACGGAACAATCTGAAGCGTCTCGCCGGTACGCCGCCGAGAGAGATCGACTGGGTCAAGGCTCGTACGCAACAGGTGCAGTCCCTGCGTTTCACCATCCCGTTCGGGGTGCTGACGTTCGGCGCGCTGTACTGGTGGGTGCGCGGGCCATTCACGTTCCGGTCGTTCGCGGTGCTTGCTGTCTGCTGGTTGATCTTCTCCCCGCTGCTGCGGGTGTGGTGGATCGCCACGGCCGTCTGGACCGAGCGCAAGCTGGTCCGGTCGGGCGAGCTGGACCCGTTCAAGAAAGAGGTCGGTTTCGACGGCAATACCAAGCTGGTCGAGCGGCAGTTGTACAATGTGAGTGTGTCTTGGGCGGTGCGACACTACCTGAACTGGGGTCTTCAGAGGTCCACCGTCGGGTGGGTGCCGTTCTTCGGCCTGTTGCGGCCGCTCAATCCCCTCATCAAGCTGGTTCAACTGCTCCGGCTGAACGTTCGGATCGTGCGTCCGCTGGTGGTCTGCGCTTTCTACGCTTATGTGTGGGTGCTGAGCATGCCGATCGGCGTGTTCTACCTCACGCGGGAGTTCCACGAGCGGCGTCAGCTGCTCAGGCCTGAGTGGGCATCCAGCCACGCGCCTGAGCCCAAGTACGGCAGCGGTGCCATCCCGGACACTCCGGGTGATGCTGCGGCAGCCGCGCAAGGCTGACAACCGTTCCATGTTTTAGCAGAGCCGTGTGGCAACAGCTGGCAGTTGCCAGCTGTTGCCGCACGCTCGTAGTTTTATCCATCTTGTGATTATACTCATATGGCGTTGGTCACTGGCCGTACTGATGCGACTGATCTCGGTTCTTGGTATAGTAGGTATCATGAATGAACAGTACCCCTCAGTAGACGGTAGCGAGTCGGCGACCGATATGCCGCCAAATCCTGAAGTACTCCCACGGCATCGGCTTATTGTACTACCCGAGCAGCTCGGTTACGTGGAATCGGCAGACATGGAGGTTATAAAAGCGGTACTCATAGAAGCTCTCTCGCATGATGATCCCGCCTACCCCAAACTGTTGGGTGAGTATAGATCCAAAGGCATGAAGGTCGTCGATACTCTGCCACGCGATCAAAACCTGGCAGGACAGATAGGCCTTAACATTGCCGTAGCGAATCTATATCGTGAGGCTGGTTGGTATGGTACGGCGCTCGATGAATATTACGATGCATATGTCCACGCGGCAAACAGTGCGACTACCCACGACGGCCTGGATAAGGTGGCTCGATTGCTGTACGACGCATCGGGAGCGGCTCCAGACAAAGCCGATCTGACGAACGCGTGCCGTGGCCATTGCCAACTGAGCGAGCAGGCTTTTGAGCCGTTGGAGGGTGAAGCGGCACTGCAATATGCACTGATGCAGCTCGAGGAAAGCGGGATAGCTGACGCCACGGCCTTCCTGCGTCAACGGGGTATTTTGCAGTAGACGGTATGCCAGAGCACGATTCATCCAATCTGCCGAACGTCTCTGATTGGCGGCCGAAGTTTATCCGTGAAATCCGCGAACACGCAGAGGCCGATGGGCTGTTACAGGCTACGCACGATATACTGCAGCGCGACAATATAATTGTCACTGCAACAGGTGATGTCGATACGGTACGGAACCACGAGGGCGGCCTGCTGTTCGTGGGCAACCACAACAAACAGTTTGAATTCGTAGCGCTTATGGACGTGCTGAGCCAGCTGGGCCGCACTAGCATGAAAAATATCGTCAAATTTTATGTGGAGAACCAGGTGACTTGGGGGCTTGGTTCGATTGCGGCAGACGCCGTACTGCCTGTGTACCCACGGTTGCTTGCCACAGACCGCAAGAATAAGCTTAACGCTGAGTTGGGTTCGCGGCTTATATATCGAAAATCTCTCAAAAATACTACCGAATCGAAACGGCTGACGGATGAATCACTCCAGGCGGCCACTGTGGAGCTATGTAATGATGGGGTAGTGAATATCTTTCCTTGCGGCAGCATTGTGAATAATATAGAACACCCCTGGCGGGCGGGTGTCGGCCAGATCGTGAGTCAAATTCCTACTGCTGCCAAAGAACGAGTGCTGGTCGTGCCGTACCATGCCGATAATATTAATAGGGTGCGATTGTTGGCTGCGGTCGCAGTACGAGGCAAAGGTATGCTTGCTAGGCCTCAGTACATCAACCTTACGATGGGAAGATCTCAGACTGCAGCGGAAGTCGTCGGCTCATTGCCAGAACAACTACAAGGCGACCCGAAATCCATCACCGACGCGTTGCGCCATCAGTATGTCACTAGTCTCATCAGGCCTAGCTGATATTCGTCGGGGTGATGGTGAGCGGCTGCGCGGCTTGTTTCGGCCGGCGGCCTTTCGCGGAAAATCCCATCTTGATTATCGGGTAGAGCCAGAATGTCATGATGATGGTCCAGAATGAGCTGAGCCAGAACATCTGATTGAGACCGAAATGCTCCAAGTGGTATATCACACCCACATACCCGGTTATGATAAACACCAGCTGCGGTGCGACCAGGCTGATTTCGCGCTTGCCAGTATCTATCTTGCTGGTGACCCGGTATACGGGTTTTTTGCGCCGGTACACGAGCGCCAGCAATGCCGCCTTGGCGTACACCGGAAACAGTCCGAACCAGACCTGGTTGGTCAGCTGTCCCTGGCTGAAACGGCCGAAGAATGCGAGCGTACAGATGAGGGCGGGGACTCGTGCCACCAGATACCACCAACCTCCGGATTGGATGGCGTTGCCGCTGAAGAGCGTGTAGAAATTTATAATATATACTGCCGGCAATAGGATGCCGCTCACCAGGTAGCAGTACCCCATCTCGAAATAGTGCAGCCGCTGTCGGAAGGTCAGTTTAAAATTAACCAGTGGCTGCTGCCAAAAGAACAGGCGCAGCGTGTCGACAGCCCAGGTACCACGCTGTTTGTAGATCATCCGGACATCACGCGGTGCGTGGCCGCGCACATAGGGCTGTGTCACATAGATAGAATGGTAGCCACGGCCGTTCGCGATATAGGTGGTATGCAGGTCTTCGACGATGTTCCATTCGCTGAATCCGCCGATATCATCCAGCATAGCCCGCCGATATATAACGCCGGAGCCGCAGCTGATAGCTGCACCGTCTTTGTTCTTGCCGCTTTGCATGTAGTTGTAAAACAGATGGTCGTGGTTGAAATCCCGTTTTTCCACGGTAAATACCTGGCGGGATGCGACGATGGCGATCTTGTCTTCTTTGAAATGCCCGAGCAGGTCGTCGAGTATGGTGGGCGAGACCACGTTGTCGGCGTCGAGGGCCAGGATAAAATCACCGTTAGAATGCCGCATGCCGTTGTTGAGGTTGGCGGATTTATATTTACTGGTTGGTGTCTTTTCGCGGGTCAGGTACGTGCAGCCATACTGCGCTGCCAGTTTTTTGACGGCTTCGCGGTCACCGTCGTCCAAGATGTATACCGTTTTGCGGGCATAATTTATATCCACCGCCGCAGCGATCGTCGCGGTTAACATGGCGATCGGCTCGTTGACAGTCGGAATAAACACATCCACCGATGCCCGCATAGAGTAGCTGCCGCCCAGCAGCTGATATTTCCGCGTCCAGTGGTTGAAGGTAAAAACGATGAGCACCAGGTATATCAGTACTTCTATGCTGATGAATACGATGCCCAGAACGCCCACGATATGGAATGAAAGCCAGACCAAGTACAGGCTGTTCGTGGCGAGTGCGCCGATTCCCAGACGTGCGAATGAATCGAACTGGGATTGGCCGGTCAGCTTCCGGGTCAGGTTTCTGCGCTTACTTAGCATGTACTTGCAGTATACATAAATGTTACAATTTAGTCACCATTCATTAAGCTAACGCTAATTAAGTAAAGAAGTCAATCATGCAACAAAAGAAAAAGATTCTGATAGCGGAAGACGAGGAGTCGATCCGAAAGATATTGGTGCGGCACATCACCATGCTCGGCCACACCGTGTATGTAGCCGGAGACGGTCAGGAAGTGCTGAAATTACTACAGGAAAAACAGCCTGATTTATTGTTGCTGGATATGATAATGCCGGTCAAGAACGGGTTCGACGTGCTGCAGGAAATGCGGCTTACCATGAACAGCAAGATACCCGTGATAGTCATAAGCAACCTGGAAAGCAAGCAGGACACCGAATCTGCCAAGAATCTGGGAATCAGCGGCTATGTGACCAAGGCCGATATCACGCTCCGCGATTTGTCGACCATGGTCGACAATGTGTTGAACGCGCCCATAAGAGCATAGCTGCGGTACGTCCGCACTTCCGAAGCCGGGTGCTTCGGAAGTGCGCGGCAGGCTGGTCAGCGCGTCAGGCTATTGACCGGCGGCTCGCTCATCAGCTCGTCGATTTCCTCGATCAATACGTCTAAGCTGGTGTCGCTTTTAACGAAATAGTACAAAGGCAGCGCTTTGATGGTGTCAGCGATAATGCTGCTACTGGCCTCCAGGTTGGTCAGGATGATTACGTTTGCGATCTTGCCGTACGGGTCCCTGCGAAGTTCTGCCAGCATCGTCATACCATCCATTATGGGCATGACATTATCCAACAATATCAGCTCCGGCTGGTTTTCGATGGCCATCTCAAGGCCTAATTTACCGTTCTCGGCCGTGAGGATCTTGTATTTGCCCCTGAGCTTGTCGCTGAGCAGATGCACGTATGCCTGCTCGTCTTCTATGATTAGTATTTGCTGCATGGCGGACTCCTTTATATGTTTATCGGGGCGAGGGGCAAGGTGAGGGTGAAGGTGGAGCCTTCGTGTTCGGTGCTCTTGACGGCTATGGTTCCGCCCCAGGCTTCGGCGTACGATTTTACCAGGTACAGGCCAAGGCCCGAACCCCGGGTGTTACTCGTCTTGGCTGTCTGAGTGCGATAAAATTTGGTAAATAATTGCCGCTGGTCCACCGGCGATATACCGACGCCGGTATCTGCCACTTGTACGATGAGATTATGTGCGTCTGTTTCGACAGTGATAGTCACGGTTCCGGTGGCCTTGTTATATTCAACAGCATTGGTTACCAGGTTTTCGATTACTTCGCGCAGGCGAAGACCGTCGATCGTAATCGGCGGCGGATCGATGGTGTGGACGGCGAGCTTCAAATTGATTTGTTTTCTAGCGGCAGCGATATGTACGTCATGAACGATGCTTTTGAGCAGCACTATGATATCGGTGGCGGCTGGTTTGTCTTTGACCTCTCCCTGGTTGATACGGGAGACCGAGAGTAGATTGCGCACCAGATTGAGGGTGCGCTCATTGTTCTTACGGATCTCGGTAATGTAGCCAAGGGCCTGCGTGGGCAGATTTTTAATTTCCTGCTCCGCTTCCAACGCTTCCAGATACCACTCGACGATACCCAGCGGGGTCCGCAATTGATGCGATGCCAACGATATGAATTCGCTCTTTGCCTTGTCGACTGCGCGCTCCTGGGTTACGTCGCGGAATATCTCGATGGTGCCGATGGTCTGATCGCCGAGTTTGATCGGTGTGACCGTGACGGCGGTGGGGAATCTAGTGAGGTCTTTTCTGACGAAGAAGTGGGTGGGGTCGGTTTCGTCCTCACGCCCGGGCTCGGCGATAGGTACTAGATGGTTATCGAGCAACAGGGGTTTACCGCCGGCGGTCTGTAGTGCTAGCTGGGTGATTTTGCAGCCGGTAACATCGGCCGTCTTCCATCCCAGCATAGCCTTTGCGGCATTGTTCATAACGATGATGTTGTTGTCGTTGTCAGTTGCGATCACGCCTTCGCCGATGCAGTTGAGCATGGCTTCATCCTTGGCTTTTTCAACCTCTATCGTAGCTTTGGCAATTTCCAGGTCTTCCATTATGTTCATAAGCGCCAGCTTTGATTTTTTGAGCTCCATATTGATGAGCTGTAGCCGGTCATGGGTTCTTTGGGCCAGGGTGATGTTTGTGAATATGGCGCCGAAATGATTCTCTCCGATGCGCCAGGCGTATACTTCGTACGCCATGCCGAACGGGGTGGATGTGTTTTCGAAGTGCTTGCTGTTGCCGTTCTGCACCAGCTCCTTGTACATGGCGATCCAATGGGTTTCGGCCCCGGGCTTCAATACTCCCACCCGTTTTCCTATGACATCCGCACCCACTGTTCCGGTTTGTTTTGCAAACGCCGGATTTACGCTGATAAACATGAAATCGATAGGCATGCCGGCATCGTCGTAGATCATTTTGCAGCACGCGAATCCTTCGTCCATGGTTTCGAATATGTCTTTGTAATTGAAATCCATAGGCTTGCCGTTCCATTTGCTGGTTGATTTGTTAATTGGGGACGATCTGGCGGTAATCTGGTGGCGAAACAATGCCTAGGCCTGCGCTTTGGGCGACGGTGGCGGCGCTTACTGTCTCTTTTTAAGCTGTTTGAGTTCTGCCTTGAGCTCTATCATGCGGAGTTCCCGGTCGAGCATGATGGTATTCAACCGCTCGAGTTCTTTTACCCGTACCTCCAGCTCGGCCGTGCGTATGGCAACCTCGCGGGTCAGTTCTTTGGCGTAGGCCTTGACCTTTATTTCCAGTTGTACCTGCTGGCCGATATCTTCCATGGCGACCAAAATGATGGGCTCGGTGGCCTCATGCGTATAAATGCGTCGGCCATTCAGGCTTAATGTCCTGTGGCCGATATGGGGAAAGTCGTGCTCAACGCGGAAGCCTTCAAAAAAGGAATTCTTAGGCAGTATATCCTCGAGCAATATGCGAAGCTTCGGTATGTCCCACTGGCCGTCACCCAGGCTGTATACTAACTGACCTTCAGTGTCTGATTCGAGAACTTCAAAGAATGTGTAGAATGTCTTGTTCGCGGATATTACACGCAGGTTTTTGTCTAGGATCACAAACGGTTCACGGGCGGTATTTACAACCGTCTGGATATACGTCCAGGCAATCTGCCATAGTTTTTCTGCGTCTAGCTGCGTGTTTGTCATATGTAAATAGTGGTTACACAACTGTAACCGCTATCAGCATAAACGTGTTATCGCGCGCCGTCAAGCATATATTCAGATTATTGACGCATAAGTGCAGTGGTGATATAGTATACAACGTAAACAGCGCTAAGATGTAGGAAGATACATGATTTTCGGCTCGAAGCTCCTGGAATATCGCAAAAAGAACAATCTATCCGCTCAAGAACTGGCAGAACGCTGCGAAGTTTCGCGTAGCTACATCACACTTATCGAAAACGGAAAGCGCCTGCCCGGTGACAAGCTGCTCCCCAAGCTTGCCGTGGCATTGAACGTAAAAGTCGAAGTTATTCTCAACTGGTATCTCGAAGATATCCGTGAACGCATGAAAAAAAACCTCGAGCTGTAACCGCTCATTCAGATCGCTAGCACTTCGTTTGCGCTCGAACTGTATCTTTGCTGACAATTTTCCCATGTGCCTTGATGGTAGAATGAGCAGGCTAAGGGATACAGATTATCCCTAGTATGCGCAATGTCTATTTGAGGGCAAAGGGGGATTATGAGGCGCAAGATACTATTCGGAGGTGTGGCATTCCTGCTTTTGGCAGGAGTTTTTGTGACGGTCGTGGCTACACAGAACCAGATCGCGGCGCAGCTTCATGCCTGGAAGCTCCTGCCCGAACCTGAACGACTGACTGAACTCTATTTTACCAACCAACCCGCCTTGCCGACCACATATCTGCCTGGTGATGTACAAGCCGTAGCGTTCAGCGTTCATAATCTGGAGCAGACCTCCACCCGCTACTCGTATGTCATAAGCCAGCTCAATGAAAAAGGCGACCAGACGGTTGTGCTAGCGCGAGGAAATTTTACTTTGGGCAAAAATCATTATAAGGCTGCGACAGTACCTGTCATACTGACGGATCTAGGCAGTCGAAGTCTGGTGAGGGTGGCACTCACGAATACCGATGACACAATAAGCTATTGGAATGAGAAGGGGGGCGTATGAGAAAGACAGCAGTAGCAATCAAGAAGCTGGTAGTATTGATTCCGTGTTACAACGAGGCGAAGGGGATCGGTAAGGTCATTGCGAAATTCCCGCGTGAGCAGCTTGAAAACAATCAGTACAGCTCGACTATCATTGTCATCGATAATAACTCTACCGATAACACGGCGGCAGTGGCGCGCCAGGCTGGCGCACAGGTCATAACTGAAAAGAAAAAGGGCAAAGGCAACGCCATGCGTGCCGGATTCCGGGCGGTGCCGGACGACACTGATTACGTAGTGATGCTTGACGGTGATGATACGTATGACGCCGGCGAAATCACCCGTATGGTGGAGCCGTTGCAGAATGAATTCTGCAACGTGGTGATCGGTTCCCGGCTGGGCGGCAAAATGCATTACGGCGCGATGCGGTCGTTCAACCGGGCGGGAAACTGGTTTTTCACACACATCGTGCGGTTGTACTACCGGGTGAACGTCACCGACGTGCTTACCGGCTATTTCGCCTGGAAGAAATCCTGCGTGGACCAGCTGTTGCCGCACCTGGTCTCAGAGGGCTTCGCCATAGAGATGGAAATGATCACCAAGATGGCCCGGCTGGGGCATCACATCTACTCTGTGCCGATCAGTTATACGCCCCGCTCCGGTGAGACGAACCTGCGTCCGTTTTATGATGGCCGCCGCATACTGAACATGTTCATGCGCAATATGAGCTGGCATCCACGGCGAAACCTCGAGGGAGAAGCTTGAACATAACATTCGTTTCAGATTCGGTATACCCCTACAACAAGGGCGGTAAAGAAAAGCGGCTCTACGAGCTGAGTAAGCGCCTGAGCGATCTCGGACATGATGTGCACATATACACCATGCATTGGTGGAACGGCAGGGAACAGACTGTGGTAGAAGAAGGTGTGCAGCTGCACGCGATCAGTAAATATTACCCGATGTACGTGGGCGATAAACGGAGCATACGCGAAGGAATCATGTTCGGGCTGGCCTGCCTGAAGTTGCTACGGGTCCGGTTCGATGTGCTTGACGTAGACCATATGCCGTTTTTCCCGATATACAGCGCCTGGCTGGTTTGTACGCTGCGCGGCAGGAAATTCCACGGCACCTGGCATGAGGCACTGACCCGGAAAGACTGGAACGAATATATGGGTCGTGCAGGGTTTATCGCTGCAGTCATCGAGCGGGTGAGCATCCATCTGCCCGACTATGTCACCGCTGCATCAAGCCATACACAGACTCTGATAGCCTCGGAATTGAAGCGTACGCGCAACGTTGGTTTGGTGGCATCCGGTATCGATATCGCTTCGATTGCCGCAGTCCGCCCTGCTAAGCAGGATATAGACGTGCTGTATGTCGGCCGGCTGGTCAAAGACAAGCACATCGACAAAATGGTGCAGGCGACAAGCATCGTCGCACAAACCCATCCAGCGTTAAGCGTGACCATCATCGGGCACGGCGTTGAGCGTGAAAATATCCAGAAGCAGATTGCAGACTTGCATCTGCAGAAACATATTCAGTTGCTCGAACCATTGCCCGATGCTGAAGATGTATATGCCTATATGAAAGCCAGTAGGATGTTCTGCTTGCCATCGAGCCGTGAAGGCTTCGGAATCGTCGCACTGGAAGCCCTGGGATGCGGAACGCCGGTTATTACCACGGACTATCCTGCCAATGCCGCGAAAGACCTGATATCCGACGGGCAGAACGGTTCGGTAGTAGCGGGTACGCCGGAAGCGATCGCGGCGGCAATTACGCACTGGCTGGAGGCTGCTGCTGTGGCTCGAAAGGCTATTGCAAATGGCGTTAAGCAGTACGATTGGAATGCGCTTGCACGCAGACAGGCAGCGCTCTATTCATCATGAAAATCATGCTCGTTACCCCTTATTTCATGCCCAAGATCGGGGGGCTGGAAAACTACGCATTCAATCTGGCCCGTGAATTACGTGCACACGGGGACGAAGTATTCGTAGTAACCGCCAACCATGACGCAAGCGGCTACAGCAGTGATGTATACGAGGGGATACGGGTTATCAGACTGCCGGTGTTATTCAAGATCAGTAATTCGCCGGTGCACCCGCTGTGGTACTGGATGCTCCGTAAGATTATCCGGACCGAAAAACCAGATGTCATCAACGCACATTCGCCGGTACCCTATATGGCCGATATGACCCTTCTGGCCGCCGGCAAGACGCCTACGGTATTCACGTATCATTCGGGTAGTATGAAAAAATCGAGTGGGTTCATAAATGTGATTCTGGATGCGTACGAATCCATAGTCCTGCCGTTTTTGCTTCGCAGGGCTGATGCGATTGCCATGGTGTATCCGGAATTTATCACACAAAAAATTCGTCCTGGTGATATGCATAAAACATTCTATGCGCCCCCTGGTATCGACCCCGCTGTCTTTATGCCTGCCCGACATCCTAAGACGCATGGTGCTATGTTCGAGCTTTTATACGTAGGGAAAATACATAGTGCGTACGATTGGAAAGGGCTATCCGTGCTATTCGAGGCGGTCAGATTGCTGGTGCAGGGAAATCAGCAGATACACTTGAGCGTTGTAGGCGAGGGTGATGCTATAGAGCGGTATCGGCAGCTTGCAGTAACGCTCGGTATCGAACCATGCGTCACATTCACCGGGGCGCTGCAGGGCTCTGAGCTGGCGCATGCCTATCAGCATGCGCAGGCATTAGTGCTACCGTCTATCTCAGATGCGGAGGCATTCGGAACGGTTACGATCGAAGCTATGGCGTGCGGTACGCCGGTCATCGCATCGCGTATCGGTGGCGTGCCAAAGGTCATAGAGTCGACTGGCGGCGGCGTGCTGGTCGAGCCTAACTCGCCGGTTGCGATAGCGGATGCTGTGCAGCGGCTGATTGCAGACGAACCGTTTCGGCTGCGGCTTGCAAAAGCAGGTTCGGACAGCGTGCACACCGATTTTATCTGGCAATCGATAGCCGAAACATATCAGCGGCATTTTGCCGGTCTGCTTGCAGACCGTAAGTCATCGATCATACAGGTCAGCCCGTATTTTCCGCCGCATCTGGGCGGGATGGAGAATGTCGTACAAGAGATCGCTACACACCTGGCAGCACGCGAATATCCGGTCCGCGTCATTACATCGGACATCGGGTACGATGCTGGCTTCAACGACGATCCGCGTCTGGCCGGAGGGATTACCCGCATCCGGAGCACTG
>Ga0247778_1001153_pt1 | contig 13728 bp, 13 predicted proteins | sample UWRJL049202B5_FD_179939 | JGI IMG/M metagenome (GOLD analysis project Ga0247778, IMG submission 179939) | Plant litter microbial communities from Arlington Agricultural Research Station in Wisconsin, United States - UWRJ-L049-202B-5 | ecosystem: Environmental > Terrestrial > Plant litter >... | reverse complement strand
TTGAATCCAAAGGTGGCAATCTTTTCATTTTGCAGGCGGAAGGCTTTTTGCTGTTTGACGATCTTTTTTAGTTTGCGGTTCATGCGGTCAATCTGGCTGCGGAGCTGGTTGGCCTCCTGTCCGGGGCTGTCGGCGATCAGTTCATAGCCTCCGTATCTTTCAAAACCGATCTCTTTTTCGGAAAATAATTTGGCGATCCTTTTGATGCCTTTGTACCGCATTTCCACCAGTTCGAGCATTTTGTCTTCGCCCATCTGCTGTGCATCCGACACCAGCTCAGTCAGGCTGCCAAAGCAGGCAAAGCCTGCATTGCGGGTACTGGCGCCCGTTGGAATGAGACCCCGGTCGACGATGGTGATCGACAGGCGCGGGGCCATTCTTTTCAGATAGTACGCACTCCATAATCCTACGAAGCCGCTGCCGGCGATGATAATATCGGCAGGCGCAAAAAAACTCTCTTTTTCCCAGACAGACAATTGGACCATGGAATTGTATTTCACACGGAAATTAAGAAAATGCGATGATTCGCGGGGTTTGAGGACCATTCTTTATTTTTGTAGTATGAGTGCCAGGGGAAAGACCATACCGTTACACAGGCTGAAAGAGAGTACCGACCAGGGATTCCAGGTGGAGAAGGTGAATATTGGAAGTCCGGCGGTTGATAAGGTTGCGATGATGGAAACGCATCGGGACGATCATTATATCTTTCTTCTGCATGAGACGGGCAGGAGCAGGGTGATGATAGATTTTTCAAATTATACCATCAAGGACCGGGAGATACTGATCATTCTCCCCGGCCAGGTGCATCGCTATTTGTCATCGGAAAAGGGCACTTCGGGATGGTTCGTGGCTCTGGATGTCGGCATGATGCCGGAGATGTTCCGAACGGTGCTGGAAGAGCCCTTGTTGGTACAGGGTCCGCTGCGGCCAAAGGAGGAAGCGCTGCATCCTGTCCTGCAAACTTTGGAATTGATGCACGGGATTATCTGTCGGCAGCCGGCGGGCGGTTATGACCGCCAGGTCATCTATGGGTTGCTGCATGTTTTTGTCGCATTGATGACAGCCCTATATTCCGAGCGGTCGCAGGGGAAGGCTGACACGGCGCTCCGTCCGCGGCTGATCACGCAGGAATTCCGTAAAATGTTGTCACAGCGTTATAAAGAACTGAAAAGCCCCGCCGGATATGCTGCGGAGCTGAATCTTTCACTTTCCTATCTCAATGAGGTGGTCAAGGCCACCACCGGGTCTGCGGTGAGTTACTGGATCCACCAGGAGATCGTGCTGGAGGCCAAGCGGCTCTTGTACCATAGCACCAGCAGCGTAAAGGAGATCGCGCACCAGCTGGGATATGAGGATCATGCCTATTTTTCACGGATGTTCTCCAAAGAAGCCGGACAGACGCCGGGTGCGTTCAGGAGGCATTACCGCGAATAGTCCAATTATTACCGTTCTCTGTCTATTGCCAGATCCGGGATAGATCCGTTGTTTTGCATATGAACAAGTTTACACAATCGGCGATCGGTCTGTTGGAGCGCAGTCTGATAAAAACGGCCACTGTCATTGCGATCAGGGACTGGGAGCCTTCGACATTCCGGGAGGTCGACCTGCATATGCCGGGCTGTGACATGCATAAATGGCAGGAGGCGCAGCACATGAAGTGCCGGGTGGCTCCTTATGTTTACCGGGATTATACTCCTTCGGGCTGGGATGCGGAAACGCAGACCTGCACTTTATTCATCGATACGGCGCATGAGGGGCCTGGCAGCCATTGGGCGAAAGGGTTGTCTGTGGGTGATGCTATTTCTTATTTAGGGGTCAGCAGCGCCCACCAGCAACCGGTGCCGGATAAGCGGATGGTCTTTTTGGGTGACGAGACGGCCATCGGTCATTTTTTCTCTTTGCGGCAGCTGGCGGGGAGGGATCCGGATATCAGCGGCGCTGTCGTGCTTTCGGAAGAGCATCACCAGGAGGAATTCAAGCGTTACTTCCCGCAAGTGGGTCTGGAGGCGTTGTACAAAGGCAGTTCCGGGTATTTTGAAACGTTGAAAGATTGGGTAAGCCGGCTGGACTTCGGTGATCCTTCTGGCACCGTATTTTATCTTGTCGGTAATATTCCTGCGGTTACGCGTCTGCGCAAATTATTGAAGGAAAAAGGATTTGGCGGCCGGCAGGTGAAGACGCAGGGATTTTGGAACTGAGACGCTATGGAGATGGATGGTTATTGAAGATCTAATCTTTTTTGGTTATCATTGAGAGCAGTAAGGGCTGAAGTTCCCCTGTTATTGGATAGGGTGCATCGTCCTGGGCTATTGAACCATCAGGATTTATGATAACATATTTCGGGACCCAGGGCACTTTGTAATAAGATGCCGCAATCCCTGCCGTATCCACCAGGTTCAACCCGGGAAAATGATGTTTGGCCAACGCTGATTTCCATTTGTCAACATTTGTGTCGATTGAAATAGAGACAAACTCAACCGGCTTGCCTTTCATTTCAGCAATCAGGTTTTTTAAATAAGGGATATTCTCAAAACATGGCCCGCACCAACTGCCCCAAAAATCAACGACGACATATTTTCCTTTTAAGTTTGCGAGATGATGGACCCGCCCGGCAGCATCCGGAAGTGAAATATCATGTAAACTTTTTATTTTTTCCAGTTGACTAAATAAAACAGGGTCGCCATTGTGTTTTCTGAAATCCATATCCCCGCTACGAGCGTACAACTCTGATAAAATGTCTTTACCGAGGTCGCTCTGTTTTACCCTAGCCGTCAGGCTGGTATAATAGATCTGCGAAGAATCGAGCGGAATTCTACGCTTATATTTCCTCAATAAATAGCCACTGAAATAAGAATTTGGATTGCCTTTTATATACACAATGGCTGCAGCTATGCGCTGTTGATACAAAGTGTCAATCTTGTCTGAATAATATTTTTGCAGTGCAGGATTATTGTCTCTTATTGCTTTAAGACAATTTTTTGACAAATTATTATAATAAGTTTCGTCAAACAAAGCAGCGTTGGCCGATTCCCAAATATCCTTTTCAGCCTGGGCTATCGAACCGCTTATTTTTAAATTTTTTACTGTATCATTCACCACATTAAAAGATAAGGTAATCTCTCCGGGTTCTACGATGAACCGAATTACTGGTGGGCCGTCCAGGTAGCGATAATGTATATCAGTGTATAGTAAGGCCTCTGTTGCCCGATTCACCGTGCCATGCCATTTTGCCACGCCTTTAACCAACAAAAGCGTGTCGTAGCCTTTTTTACTGCCGTCTCTATAAAAGAGCCTGACAGTATCACTGCTACCACCTTCTTTGATAATATTCAATACAAATCCGGCACAGGAGTCTGTCCGTTTACTTTGTCCCCAACAAAGGTGATTGGATGCGATAACGAATAAAAGGAAAAGGTAAAATGCAAGCTTGTTGTTTGGCATAATGTTTATTTAATGAATATTATGGTTTGGATTATTCCTGCTCATCAATAATTTTACGTATTGGCCCGGTGTCACTCAATCCTGTCATTACATGCTTGATAATACCTTTGTTGTCAATCAAAATCGTCGTTGGGTATGCGTTAACTCTAAACAGGTATCTTAATTGGTCGTCTTTATCCCGGATATTCGTCCAACTCATATTGTGTACTTTGATAAAATTGGATACTTTGTTGGAATCAGTTTCATTGCTAATACTGATAATTTCAAGTTTATCCGATGCGTATTTCTCTTTCAACTCAATTAATGACGGTATTTCACGTATGCAGGGAGGGCACCATGTTTGCCAAAAATTGAGCAACAGATACTTGCTATTATGGGTACTTGTATTTACCGGATCTCCAGCAATGTCAGCCATTTCAAAGACAGGAGCAGCAACTCCTTCCTTAAGCGGGGGATTGGCATAGATATCCATTTCTCTTATTAAATTTTCTCCTTCATTACTTTTGGTATATTTTTCAGGGAATGTAGTCTTCAATACAGCAATTAATTCTTTAAAGTAACTTTTGTCGTCCCTGATCATAGTAATCGCTGGATAGACTATCTGATACTTAAAGTACCAAAAAGAATAATAATTTTGAGCATGTTCTTTTAAACAAAGTATAGTACGTTTATTTAATATTTTGAACAGTTTTGTACTTTGTTGAGTAATTGAATCATTTTCCCCAATTTTATCTCCATCATTCTTCCATAGTTCAGATAAGGCAGTTGACTCTTTTATTCTATGCTTTAAAAGCTTATTATAAAGTGAATTATACGTCTCGTCCAATGCGGGCAATGCGTTCATTACATTTTTATTGCCATACATTTTATTGCCAATTTTCGAAGTATAATAGATGGTTATTTTGGCGGGTTTTTCCGTTAACAAGAATTCATCTTTATAAATAACTATATTATTATTTCGAATAAATATTGTAAAGGTGACTTTTTCATTAAAGAAACTCCCTTTTGCTGTTAACGTATTATTAGTAAATGTGTCAGTAACTTCAACATTATTCTTTCCGTTGTAATATTGGCAGGTTACATTGTGAGCATTGATATTACTATCCAACTGTATAGTTACATTGAATTTATTTTGGGAATAGCTAGTAAGAACCGGGAATAGAGATAAGAGTAAGATTAAATAATACAGCAATTTGGCTGCCCCGGGCATATTGTTGCCACGCTGTATGAGGTTTTTAAAAATGCCATGCATGGGACAGGTTTAATATAGAATTTATATCGATTAAGGGATTATGTTAGGTTTATGAGATGGTCTTGATACCGTCAAACCTAAAAAAAATTAATCAGGCAAAGAACTATTTTTTTCCGTTTTTTTGTTCTGCTTAATTTAAACATTTTGTTCACATTTGACTAATTATTTTAGTGTCTGTATCATTATCCTTAGGCCGCTATTCAATTTTGATGATAACGGGGTTGAAGGCTTTTGAGGCCAGCATTACCTTGTCCCCTATGCGCAGTGTTGCGATCTCTTCCGACGTTGCTATTACTTTTACGATATTGTTTGTGGACAGTACGCTGACGATAAATACGATATCCGAGGGGATGATCGCCACTATTTCTCCCATGACCCTGAATTTGCCGCTGGTCTTTTCCTGTAGAAAGACCGTTGCCGGGCTTCCTTTTTTTATGATCCTTCCTTTATCCAGGGATATGACCTCATCGGAGAGACGAAAGATCTCGGGCAGATAGTGACTGACCAGGATGGTGGTTAACCGATAATGCTGGTGTGCTTTGAGGATGTAATCCTGCAGGCGGAACCGCATGTCATCATCCAGGGCGGAGAGGGGTTCGTCCAGCAGGAGGAGTGTGGGTCTGCGGGCGATGGCCCGGGCGAGGGCGACTCGTTGTTGTTGTCCTCCCGAGAGTGTTGCGGGGCGGCTGTTCTGCAGGGCGCCCAGTTCCATCAGTGCGATCAATTCATCCACCCATTTTTTATCATCCCCTTTTTGCAGGGCGAATTCCAGGTTCTGCCTGACCGTTAGATGCGGGAAGAGGGCGAAGTCCTGAAATACGAGGCCGATGGATCGCCTGCGGGCGGGGACATTGATGTTTTGCCGGGTATCGCACCACAGTTGGCCATCCACTTCTATGCGGCCCGCGTCGATATCCGTCAGGCCGGAGAGTATGCGGAGGATCGTGGTCTTCCCGGCTCCGGAGGGGCCGTACAAGGTCAGGAGCCGGCCTTTTTCCAGTTCGAAGGAAATATCCAGCGGCTGTCTGCCCTGGGAGGTGTCCAGCATCTTCGTGGCTCTAAAGCGGATCATATTGGCGGGAGGGGTCATGGTAGGGTGTTGGCCTTATTAAAACGTTGGTTGATCCCGTAGACTGCCAAAAGTATGATGAAAGAAAAGGTGAAGAGGATGAGGGCATAGCGGTTGGCATTGGCGTAATTCATCGACTCCATTTCATCGTAGATGGCGAGGGAGGCGACCCGGGTATGTCCTGGTATGTTGCCGCCGATCATCAGGACGACGCCAAATTCCCCGATGGTATGCGCAAAGCTAAGTACGATGCCGGTGAGCAGGGAGGGCCGCATATTCGGCAACAATATTTTCAGAAGAGTTGTTGTATTGGATTTGCCCAAGGTATGGGAAGCTTCTTTTAATTCTGGGGGAATACTTCGGAAGCCGGCGAGGAGGGGATTGACCATGAAGGGAAGACTATAGAGGATCGAGGCGATGACCAGACCGGGAAAGGTAAAGACGAGGCGGATGTCAAAATGTTGCGCCAGGAATTTTCCCAGGCCATGGGAGGGGCTGAATGCCAGCAGGAGGTAAAATCCCAATACGGAGGGCGGGAGCACCATGGGAAGGCTGACAAAGGCTTCCATGATCAATTTTCCGCGCCACCGGCTGTAAGCCAGCCACCAGGCGAGGGGAAGGGCCCCGATGAAGAGGAGGATCGTCGTGACGAACGATAATCTGAGGCTGAGCCATAGCGGTTGGAGGTCAATCATGGGCCGAGAGATTAGCCCGGGCAGAGCGGTTCAGGTTGGCTGACGGGTTAATGTGGACAGCAGGGTTAACGGGGACGGAAGGGTTTTGGTGGGACAGACTGACTTCGTTGGTTTTTATCAGGGCTGTTACGTGTTCTCCTTGTTTTAGCTCCAGCTGTTCGCATGCGTTCCGGGTAATGATGCAGCCGATCGGTCCGGTGTCTTCGGAGGCGGAAATGATCTGCAATTCTATTTGGCAGAGGATCTTGCCCATAATGATCTTTTTTATGCTGCATGCGATCCTGTTCTGCACGCTGATGGCGAGCGGACCCGTTTTGGCAATCATCACTTCGGTTTCCTTAAAGATAAGATGGACATTATGATCCAACTGCAGGTAATTGCTGTCTGCGGGCGTGTCGATCACGATGGCTGTAAAGGAAGAACCATTTGAGTCGACGCATACCAGGGATATCTCATCTTCTGTCAGGATGCCGGTGATCACTCCGTTCAGGACATTCATAGTGTGGTTTTATTTTCCATGGTCGAAACCAAACTTTTTCAAAATGGCTATTGCTGTTGGGGTGGCCATAAAGGCTGCGAATTTTTCGGCACCTGTATTGTTCCTGGCATGTTGTAGCAGTACGTAACCCTGTTGCAGCGGCTGGTGCGATTCTTCAGGGATTAGCCAATATTTCCCTCCCTGTTGCTGAAGTGCAGGTGACAGAGCCAGGGAGAGTGCGAGGATCCCGATGTCTGCTGCCCCACTCCTGACAAATTCGGCGGTTTGGGAAATATTTTCCCCAATGACCAGGCGATCTTTTATTTTATCATAGAGTTTATAATAGCGAAGGCTCTCCTCGGCTCTCCGGCCATAGGGTGCGTGGGCCGGGTTGGCGATGGCGATCTTTGTGAGGGTGGGATCGAGGAGGGTGTTGATGCCAGCGCCAGAGGGATCGATCTTTTTGCTCCATAGTACGAGATGGCCTGTGCCGTAGGCCGTGACGGGCCCGAGGGTCAATTTTTGATCCTGCAATTTCCGGGGGTAATCGAGGTCGGCGGAAAAGAAGAGGTCAAAGGGGGCGCCATTGCTAATCTGTTCGAAAAAATTGCCGGAGGACCCAAAGACGGTCTTTACCCCTGGATTGCCTCTTGTCGAAGAGAATACTTTTATCAGGGAATCCATGGCGAATTTCAGATCTGCTGCTGCTGCGACGAGGACCTCGTCATTGGGTTTCGTCACAGGCGGGGTCCTGCCGGAAGGCCTGTCAAAAGCGGATAAGATGATCATGCCTGCCAGCAATAAGAAGAACCCTTTAGATAGTTTCATCCGTTATTTTTTTATTTTTTACGGGCCGGCTGGTTCTTTCCATGACAAAATTTACATTCCCCTATGCGTCTTAATGTAAATTTTGTCATGGACGATTCATGCGGGGGTAAAAAATTTGTTACTAAAGTAAGCAATAAAGAAAGGATAAAAAAGCCAGGCAATCGCCGGGCTTTTTTAATTTTGCGGCCAATGAGTCATTTATTCAGTTCTTTATCGATCAGAGATATGGTCCTTGGCAACAGGATCGTCGTTTCTCCCATGTGTCAATATTCTGCGCGGGACGGGATGGCCGGTGACTGGCATCTGGTGCATCTTGGCAGCCGGGCGGTGGGTGGAGCGGGGTTGATCCTTACGGAGGCTACGGCTGTTTCTCCGGAGGGCAGGATCTCTCCTTTTGACCTGGGCATCTGGAAGGACGATCATATCGCCGGTCTGCAAAAAATAGTCAAATTTGTCCGGGCACAGGGGAGCGAGATCGGCATCCAGCTGGCGCATGCCGGTCGGAAGGCCAGCATGTCCGAGCCTTGGAACGGAAACCGGCTGATCGCTGAGAAAGAGGGCGGATGGCAAATGGTGGCGCCCAGTCCCATTCCTTTTAATGAACAGTATGGTCATCCCCTGGAACTGACACATGAAGGGATCGGGCAGGTCATTGACGATTTCCGGTCTGCTGCCCGCAGGGCGATGCTGGCGGGTTTTCGGGTAGTGGAGATCCATGCGGCGCATGGCTATCTGATCCATCAGTTCCTTTCTCCTTTGAGTAACCGGCGTGGTGACGAATATGGGGGCAGTTTTGAGAACCGGGTCCGTCTTTTGCAGCAGGTCGTAGGGGCTGTCAGATCGGTATGGCCGGCAGGCTTTCCCTTGTTTGTACGGATTTCCGCCACGGATTGGCTTGAGGGGGGATGGGCGGAGGCCGATGCCATCAGGCTGTCTTTTCTATTGAAGGATCAGGGGGTTGACCTGATAGATTGTTCATCCGGCGGGCTGGTCCCTGGTGTAAAGATCCCTGTGGGGCCGGCTTATCAGGCCTCTTTTTCGCAGAATATCCGACAGGGTGCGGGTATCCTGACTGGGGCGGTGGGTATGATCACCGAAGCCGTTCAGGCGGAGTCTATACTGGCTACGGGACAGGCCGATCTGGTGATCATGGCCAGGGAATTATTGAGGGATCCTTATTTTCCCCTGCATGCGGCGGCAGCCCTGGGGGAAGCGTCAATACACTGGCCTTTGCAATATGCGCGGGCCAGGAAATAAAAAATATTGGAAGTTGTGAACTTAAACCGGAAAAGATTGTTGTTTCTGCACTTTAGCCAATTATAGAGCCAACAGACAGGATCTTTAGACTTTTTATTTTATGGACATTAGCAGTTATTTAAGGAGAATTAAATATGAGGGAACGATCGTCAGGGATATTGCCGGCCTACAGCAGCTCCAGGAGCATCATGTCTTTGCCATTCCTTTTGAGACGCTGGACATACACAATAAGATCCCTATCATTTTACGGTTGGAATCGTTATATCAGAAGGTCATTTTGGATAGAAGGGGAGGGTATTGTTATGAATTGAATACGTTATTTCATCGTTTGCTGAGTCTTTGTGGTTTCAAGGTCTCTATGATTTCGGGCCGCATTCTGCATGGTCATGGCTATGGTCAGGAATTCGAGCATATGGCCTTGCTGGTGGCGGTGGATGGGAGGGATTGGCTGGTGGATGTGGGCTATGGTGATTTTTCCTGCCGGCCGCTGGCTATCCGGCCCGGGGAGGTACAAAGTGATGGGCGTAGTTTCTATAAGATCATCGATAAGGTGGTTGTTGACGGACGGGAATATCTGGGCGCTGCGAAATGGAATGAGTCCAAACAGGTTTTTAAGGTTGAATATATTTTTTCATTGACACCCAGGAGTCTGGCAGAGTTCACGGCCATGAATCATTTTCACCAGACATCGTCAGCATCTCATTTTGCCGGCAGGCTGATCTGTAGTTTGCCCACTGTCGAAGGGCGTATCAGTATTATCAATAATAAGTTGATCCGGACGGAGCATGGGCACAAGCAGGTCAAGCCCATCCTGAATGAGGACCACCGTGAGCGGGTCCTTGAGAAGTATTTCCATATGGATATGATCTATATGCCTTGAGTCTCACATCCCCTGGAGGTTGGCGATCTCTTCAAAGTCTTCGGAGAGTTTTGTGCTGAGTCTTTCGAAGATCCTGAAGTAGCGCATGTAGACTGCGTTGTCTTTTTTATCTGGCCGGTACATGACGGGCGTATCGATGGTACGGGCGGCCTCTTCCAATGTTTTATACATTCCCATTTCCGTGGCTGTCACCAGGAATGCGCCCAGGCCAATACTGTCGGAATTGTTCTTTACATGTACGGGCAGGTTGAAGATATCGGAGATCATCTGTGCCCAGAAGGGGAAGGAGGTGAAGCTGCCATTAACGGACAGGGTATGAATGGCCCTGTGTTCTTCCAGGGTCTTTCCGATGCTGTAGATCTCGTAGAGGATGCCCTCGATCGTGGCCCGGATGAAGTGTTGCTGCCGATGCTGCATATTCAATCCGAAATAGAGGCCTCTGGCATTTGCGTTCCAGATGGGTGCCCGTTCTCCCAGGAGATAGGGCAGGAAGAGGAGGCCATCCGAGCCGGCCGGGATCTTGGAGGCCTGCTGGATCAATTCTTCCATGGTGTCTTCCAGGTCGAAGGCCCGGCGGAAGGCGCCGAATTCGCGGGTAAACCATTCGAAGATCACGCCGCCGTTGTTGGTGGGGCCACCCGAGACGTAATAGTTCTCCGTCAATACGTAATTGAAGAAACGTTGCTGGCTGTCTTGCAGTACATCTCTTCCCACGACCCGTACGGCTCCGCTCTGTTCAACGGTGATGGTGGCCTTTCCTTCATCCCATACACCTGCGCCCAGGGTGGCCAGCACGCCGTCGCTGGCTCCTACGATGATCCGGGTATCCGGAGAGAGGCCCAGGGAGGTTTGAAATTCCCTACGCAGCCGGGGTTTGGAGTAAAAGACGGGTACAAGATCCGGCAGTTGTTCAGCCGTGATACCTGCGTGGTCCAGGGCTGCCTGATCCCAATCGAAACGATGGATATTAAAAAGTCCTGTAGCCGATGCCAGGCTGTAGTCGATGAGGTTTTCACCGGTCAGCTGATGAATGATATAGCTCTTCAGGGAGAGGAAGCGGGCGGTTCCCTCGAATCTGGTTTTATCGTGGTGTCTCATCCAGGTTATCTTAATGAGGGGGGACATGGGGTGGATGGGGGTACCTGTTGCATCATAGATGGCCTTTCCTGCTGCCGTCGACTTCAGTTGCTGCGCCTCTTTTTTGCCCCTGTTATCGGACCAGGTGATGGCATTTCCGAGAGGCACTCCTTTTTTGTCGACCGATAGCACGCTGTGCATGGCTGCGCTGAAGCAGATCGCCACGACCTTGTAACCGGCAGGGTGGATACGGTCGTTCAGGAGGTTCTTCAGGACGTAGAGGACGGTGATAAAAACCTGTTCGGGGTCTTGTTCGCTCTGGTCGGGCTCACGATGAAAGGTTGGATAGGAGCCTTTCATGGACCCGATAACGCTGCCGTTCATGTCAAAGGCGAAGATGCGTACGGCGCCGGTGCCCAGGTCGATCGTCAGTATGCAATCCATCTGCTGTTGGTGGCTCATATATTGTCGGTATTGTTTTTCCTGAACTGGCTGGGGGTATAACCAGTCAGTTTCTTAAAGGTTGTGGAAAAATGTTGTGAGGAGTAGAATCCTGTGTCCAGTGCGACATCCGTAAGGTTGACATCCGTTCGTTTGAGCAGCTTTATGGCTTCGGAGATCCGGATATTGATCAGGTAGCTCATGGGTGAGAATCCTGTATAGCTCTTGACTTTTTGTGTGAAGGCGGTAGTGCCCAATCCCACCAGGGCTGCCATTTCTTCCACGGTCCATTGGTTGGAGAGGTTCTCTCTCAATTCCTGTTCCAGTTTCATGAAGGTGCGTGGGAAGTCCCTGTGTGAATTATTTTGTTTGCTGAGTTGCCGGGCGATAAGGATCAGCAGGGAATCTGTGAGGTGGTTTATGCGGGTTTGAAATCCGAGTTCCTGTCCCTGTAATTCCCGGCCGATGGCCTGGAAGAGGAGGCCTGCGTCCTTACATCCGGCTACCACGGGCATATCGTTCAGGAGCAGGATCTTGCGGATCGACCGGCTCTCCAGGGAGGAGAGCCCACTCCATTTCCCGAATCCGTGGTCACCGGAGCGGTCGATGTCCAGCATCATCAGGCAGAGTGCGCCGATATCCAGGAAATCCCGGACGCCGCCAAAAGATTGGCCGGGCATGATGAGCGCGAGGTCGCCCGGGTAAAGGATATGGCAGGTCCCGTCAATGGACCAGTCATATCGTCCTTCGTGTATATAGTAAATCTTACAATTGTTACTTTTCCCGATGGGAAGGGAGTTCAAATGGATGGTCTGGATTTTTTTTATGGAGAATTCAATGATATGCGGGAAGGGTTCCAGCTCTTTTGACAGGCCTTGTTGAAGTATATATGGGTTAGCAAGCATCGCCATCTGCCTATAAATGTATAAAAGATAACGGTCGTAATTGTATAAAATTCACCGCTGGGTTTAATTGGTAGTTTTTCGGTGGTAATGTATAAATCTTTATATCCTGATGAAATAGGTTCATTACTCCTGACGATTTGCATTATTTAATAAAACAATTGCCATCATGGGAAAAAAAATGGGAGTTTTTGCCATCTATGGGCAGGCCCCTGCCAATCTTTCTCTCTCTTTTTATCCCGTGCGGGAGCAATCCATCAATAGTGTAAATTACAACGCGGCGATGAGCCGTATGGGGCCTGATAATATGGCGGTCCATGTATTTTGGGATAAATAGGAGTATCATGAAGTATTATCTGGGGGTAGATATAGGGACGTCATCGGCAAAGGCCGTAGCCTATTCGGGTACGGGTGAGGTGGTGGGGAAGCATGCTGTTGTTTATGCCATGCAGCATCCTGCGCCTGATTATAGCGAACAGGATCCGGATGAGATCATGCGGGCGGTGGAAGGATCTATCCGGGAGGTGGTGTCGTCATTGCATCCCGACCTGCCGTCCATGGTAGCCTTTAGTGCGGCCATGCACAGTTTGCTGGCTGTGGATGGCGAAGGGTGTCCTCTGACACCTTGTATGATCTGGGCGGATAACCGGGCGGCCGCCATAGCGGAGGAGTTGCGTGCAACGGAGAGGGGGAAGATCTTCTACCGGTCTACCGGTGTGCCGGTGCATGCCATGACGCCATTATGCAAATTAGTGTGGTTGCGCAGCCATGAGCCGGCGATCTTTCAAGGGGCTGCCCGGTTTGTCGGCATCAAAGAGTATATATTCTTTAAGTTTTTCAGGGAATGGCTGGTGGATAGTTCTATCGCGTCGGCAACCGGTCTTTTGAATATAAGGACCCTGCAATGGGATGAGGGCATTCTTCAATATCTTTCTGTTGACTGTTCAAAACTGGCGAGGGTGGTCCCCCCCGGGCACATAATAACTTATGATGCTACGAGGGGGGATCTTCCCACCCCGCTGCCGCTGGCTCCCGGCACACCGGTGGTGATCGGAGGGAGTGATGGGGCGTTGGCCAACCTGGCTACCGGTGCTACGGGAGAGCATGCGATGGCTATTACCATCGGCACCAGTGGTGCTGCCCGTATAGTCATCAGGGGGGCGGAGACGGATGATGCCATGAGGACTTTTTGTTATCATGTACAAAATGACTGTTATATCCGTGGAGGCGCCACCAACAACGGTGCGGTGGTGATCCAATGGCTGAAGGAGACACTGTTGCAGGCGGAAGAGAGTTATGATCAGCTGCTGACGCTCGCCGGGACGATCGCTGCGGGGTCGGAGGATCTTCTGTTCATTCCCTATATCCTTGGTGAGCGTGCGCCGGTGTGGAATTCCAGGGCCAGGGG